>Ga0207873_1002512_pt1 | contig 14878 bp, 15 predicted proteins | sample BGWIniCompost_FD_187373 | JGI IMG/M metagenome (GOLD analysis project Ga0207873, IMG submission 187373) | Cellulose adapted compost microbial communities from Newby Island Compost Facility, Milpitas, CA, USA - BGW Initial Compost (SPAdes)... ...
TGGCCTACTTCACGCTGACCGTCGCGCGCGGCGGCACCGTCGGCATGCGCATCCTCCAACTCCGCATCCTTGACCCGGAGACCGGCGAACCGCCTCGCCGCTCGCGCGCGTTGCTGCGGGCGATCATGGCGGCAGCGTTGGGCGGGGCCATTCTGGTTCTCGGCAACTTCGCCCTCAGCGGCAGGGCCGCGACGCCGGAGACCACGGCCGGCTACGTGCTGCTCATCACCTCATTCTTGCTGCTGGTGGCCGGAATGTGGAGCCACCTCTACGCGCTGTTCGACCCGCGCGGCCAGACCCTCCAGGATCGACTAGCAGGTGTCGTCGTCGTGATCAGGATGGTCGACATCCCCGAGGATCTCGTCATATTCGACCGCCCCGACACGCCGGGCTCCGAACCCGAGCCGCCGCCTGCACCCGCGAAGGCAGAGCCGCGCCCCAACCGCAAGAACCGCAAGCGCCGCCGGCGGTGAATGGCCTTTGACGAAATACTCGGGCACACCAGCCACGTGAGACGGGCTGGAGACGATGCGCCTCTTTCGTGCCGTCTCGCGGACCAGGGAACACGCCTGTGCCAGGCCCGCGAGGGGTAAGGCTGAAACTACGGAACCTACGACCGCACGTCGAGGTCGAAGAGGTGGGTCAGGGCCTGGGCGTAGTCGTCGCGGGTCTCGGGGTCGGCCTCGCGCAGGCGCGTGACCGGTTCGTGCACGATCTTGTTGACCAGCCCGTGGGCCAGCGCGCGGACGACTTCCCGGTCGCGCTCGCTGAGGTGGCCGAGGCGCCGCAGGGCACGCTCCACTTCCTGCTGTTGCACGGCCTCGACCCGCTCGCGCAAGCCGCGGATGACCGGTACGGCCTCGCGGCCGTGGCACCAGGCGGTGAAGGCGGCGACCTCCTCCTCGATGATCGCTTCGACCTGGGGGATGACCTCCTCCCGCTCGCGGAGGTTCTCCTCGCGGATGTCGTGCAGCGCGTCGATGTCGCGGAGGTATACGCCAGGCAACGTGGCCGCGATCGGGTCCACGTCGCGCGGGACGGCGATGTCGATCAGGAGGAGCGGGCGGCCGTTCCGCTGCGCCGCGACCGGCTCCAACCGGTCGCGCGTCAGCACCGGTTCACGGGCACCGGTCGCGGTGACGGCGATGTCGGCATCATACAGTGCGGAGTCCAGGTCCTCCCACGGCACGACGCGACCGCCGATCTCGCGGGCGACCAGTGCCGCACGCTCCGGCGAGCGGTTGCAGACGGCGACATCGCGCGCGCCGTGTGCCACCAGATTCCGTGCGACCAGTTGCCCCATTTCCCCGACGCCGATCACCAGCGCCCGCCGGCCATCCAGATCACCCAGGATCGAGCGCGCCAGTTCCACGGCCGCATGGCTGACCGACCCGGCGCCGCGGCTGATGGCGGTCTCACTGCGAGCGCGCTTGCCCGCGACCACGGCATAAGTGAAGAGCCGCGAGAGGATCGGCCCGATTGCCCCGGCGCCGCGCGCCCACTCCGCTGCCGTGCGCACCTGCCCAAGGATCTGCGGCTCGCCGACGACCAGCGACTCCAGCCCCGCCGCGACGCGGAACAGGTAGCGCGCCGCATCCGCGCCCGTCAGGCAGCGGGTGTGGGCCGCGAGGGTGTCCTCCGCCAGCCCGGCCCGCGCGGCAATGAGGGGCAGGGCACGGGCCGCGGCCTCTGCCGACCGGCCGAGCAGGTAGATCTCCGTACGGTTGCACGTGACGAGAGGAACGACCTCCTCCGCGACCGGTTGGAGGTCAGCCACCAGAGCACCGAGCGCCGCGTCGTCGAACGCCAGCCGCTCGCGCACGTCGAGCGGTGCGCTGCGGTGCGTCACAGCCAGGAGCGTCAGGTGCGACAGGATCATTCCGTGCTCGTCCTCCGGCGACTTCAGGCCGCCGCCTCCCGCATCGCCGCCATGGCCGCCTCGGCGGTCTGCTCCAGGTCCTCGGCTGTATGCGCCAGCGACACGAAGGCGGCCTCGAACTGCGACGGAGCCAGGTAGACGCCGCGCGCGAGCATCGCCTGGTGGAAGCGGGCGTAGCGTGTCGTGTCGGCAGCGGTGGCGCTGGCGTAGTCCGTGACCGGCCCCTCAGTGAAGAAGCCGGTCAGCATCGAGCCGACCCGGTTGACGGTCAGCGGCACACCCGCCGCCTCGGCGGCGCGGGTCATCTCCTCGGCGAGCTGAGCGCCAAGCGCCTCCAGCCGCTCGTAGGTGCCCGGCTCGCGCAACAGCTCCAGCGTGGCGATCCCTGCCGCCATCGCCAGTGGGTTCCCCGAGAGCGTCCCCGCCTGGTAGACCGGCCCCAGCGGCGCCATCTGCTCCATCAAGTCACGCCGCCCGCCGTAGGCACCAACCGGCAGCCCGCCACCGATGATCTTGCCCAGGCAGGTCAGGTCGGGCAGCACGCCGTAGCGCTCCTGCGCCCCACCCGGCGCCACCCGGAACCCGGTGATGACCTCGTCGAAGATCAGCAGCGCGCCGTGCTCCCGGGTGATCTCGCGGAGCCCTTCAAGAAACCCTTCGGCGGGCGGGATGACTCCCATGTTCCCCGCCACGGGCTCGACGATCACCGCCGCGATCTGGTCGCCGCTCTCCGCGAAGGCCGCACGCACGGCATCGAGGTCGTTGTACGGCAGCGAGATCGTATCGGCCGCGGTGCCGGCGGTGACCCCCGGCCCGCTTGGGATGCCGAGCGTCAGCACGCCCGAGCCGGCCGTCGAGAGCAGCGCGTCGGCGTGCCCGTGGTAGCAGCCGGCGAACTTGACGATCTTGTCCCGGCCGGTGGCGCCGCGCGCCAGCCGGAGGGCAGACATCGTCGCCTCGGTGCCCGAGTTGACGAAGCGCACCATCTCGATCGACGGCACCATCTCGACCACCAGCCGCGCCAGCTCCGTCTCGGCCTCGGTCGGCGCGCCGTAGCTGGTACCTCGGTCGACCGCCTCGTGCAGCCGCGCGGTGACGGCCGGGTGGGCGTGACCGGCGATGAGCGGCCCCCACGAGCAGACGTAGTCGATGTAAACGTTGCCGTCGACGTCGGTCAGGCGCGAGCCTTGCCCTCGCTCGATGAAGGGCGGCGTGCCGCCCACAGCCCGGAAGGCCCGCACCGGGCTGTTCACCCCGCCCGGCATGTAGCGCTGCGCCTCGGCAAATGCCCGCTCCGAACGCGTCATCCCCTGCCCTCCAATGGACCCTCGTACCCCGCCTCCACCTGTGTCAGTCGCCCGGCTCAGCGACCCGCACCGCGCTCGGCACCCCGGCCTCTTCGGCCAGCCAGCGAGCAGCCTCCTTGGCGTGATAGGTGATGATCGCCCCGGCCCCCGCACGCTTGATCGCCGTCAAGGCCTCAAGCACGGCGCGCCGCTCGTCGATCCACCCGTTCAGCGCGGCGGCCTTCAACATGCTGTACTCGCCGCTCACGTTGTACGCCAGCACCGGCACGTCGAAGCGCGCCCTGGCCTCGGCAACCACGTCGAGGTACGGCAGCGCGGGCTTGACGATGATGGCGTCGGCCCCCTCCTCGATGTCGGTAGCGATCTCCGCCAGCGCCTCACGCCGGTTGCCCGGGTCCATCTGGTGCGAGCGCCGGTCACCGAAGCTCGGTGTCGATTCAGCCGCGTCGCGGAAGGGACCGTAGAAGGCGGAGGCGTACTTCGCGGCGTAAGAGATGATCGGCGTCTGGGTGAACCCGGCCTCGTCCAGCGCGCGCCGGATCACCTTCACCCGGCCGTCCATCATGTCCGACGGCGCAACGGCGTCGGCTCCGGCCGCGGCCTGGGAGACGGCGGTCCGGGCCAGCAACTCCAGCGTCGGGTCGTTGGCGACCTCGCCGTCGATCAGGATGCCGCAGTGGCCGTGATCGGTGTACTCGCAGTTGCAGACGTCGGTGATGACCACGAGATCGCGATCGACCGCCTTGATCGCCCGCACCGCTTCCTGCACGACGCCGTGCTCGTCGTAGGCGCCGCTGGCAACAGCATCCTTCGTCTCCGGAATGCCGAAGAGCAGCACCGCGCCGATGCCGTGCCGTCGCAGATCCTCCACCTCGGCCGGGAGTTGATCGACGCTGATCTGGTCGATCCCCGGCATCGAGGGTACCGGGCGGCGCACTCCACGCCCGTAGGTGATGAAGAGGGGATAGATGAAGTCGTCCGCCGACAGGCGCGTCTCGCGCACCAGGCGCCGCAGGCCCTCCGTCCGGCGCAACCGGCGGAAGCGGCGGAACGACAGGTCGCTCGGATCGGGCAGGCTCATGCGCGGCTCCTCTCTGCATCGGCCACTAGCGCGGCAACCAGTCCGGGAATCGTGTGTTCCTCGGCGACCAGATCCACCCGCAGGCCCACCTCGCGCGCGGTCGCGGCGGTGATCGGGCCGATGCAGGCAACCCGCGCGCGGTTGATGAGGTCGACCCGCCCGGACGCGAGCGCCACGAGGTTACGCGCCGTCGAGGAACTGGTCAGCGTCACGACGTCGATCTCCCCCGCCTCCAGCGCGCGCAGCCCCGGCGCGTCGGGCGGGATCTCGGTCCGGTAGGCGACGACGACGTCGACCGTGGCGCCCACCGAGCGAAGGCCGTTCGGCAGGACATCCCGCGCGTGCTCGGCGCGCGGCAGCAGCACCCGCTGCCCGGCGACGCCGCGCGTGATCAGACCCTCCAGCAGCGCCTCGGCGACGAACCGGTCCGGCACGTAGTCAACGCGCACCCCTCGCGCACGCAGGCGCTCGGCCGTCGCCGTCCCGATCGCCGCCACGCGCGTTGCCTCGAACGCCCGGGCGTCCAGACCCAGCGCATCGAGCCGGGCGAACACCGCCTCAACCGTGTTGCTGCTGGTGAACAGCACCCAGTCGTACTCGGGCAACCGCCGCAGCGCGTCATCCAGCGGGGCAACATCATCCGGCGGGACGATCTGGATCACCGCCACCTCGACCGGCTCCGCCCCTGCGGCCCGCAGGCGGGCGCTCAGATCGCCCGCCTGACCGGCAGCGCGAGTGACGAGCACCCGCAGCCCTGCCAGAGGGCCGCACGCAGACTCCGCCGGGATGACACTGCCTTCCATGACCGTCCTCACACCGGCAACGGGTCGGCGCCCGCCAGCGAGCGCTGCACCTCAACCGCCAGCGCCCCGGCACGGGTCTCCGCCTCGGCGGCCGGGAGCGTCCAGGTCGCCAGGCGCACGCGGGTCATCGCCTCATCGCCTAGCATGACCCGCAGCGTCACCGTGTCGCCGCTGACCGTGGCGTGGGCGCCAATCGGGGAACGGCAGCCTCCGCCGAGCGCGCGCAGGAACGACCGCTCGGTCCGCGCCGCGAGTGCCGCGGCGGGGTCGTTGAGTGCGGCCAGCATCTCGTTCACCGCCGGATCGTCCGCGCGGCACTCGATCGCCAGCGCTCCCTGGCCCGGCGCCGGGACGAAGTCGTCCAGTGACAGGAACTCGGTGATGTGCTCCTGCCAGCCCATGCGCAGCAGCCCGGCTGCTGCCAGGATCGCCGCGTCAACCTCGCCCTCGCGCACCTTGCGCAGGCGGGTATCGAGGTTCCCTCTGAGGTCGACCGCCTCAAGATCTGGCCGCAGGCGCCGTAAGGCGACCAGCCGCCGGCGGGAACTGGTCCCGACGCGCGCGCCCGGAGGCAGGTCGGCCAGCGAGCGGCCGTCACGCGAGACCAACACATCCCGCGCATCCTCACGGCTGAAGAAGGCGCCGATGACGAGGCCCGGCACCGGCTCGGTGGGAAGATCCTTGGCGCTGTGCACGGCAACATCGATCGTGCCGGCCAGGAGCGCGGTTTGCAGCTCGCGGGCGAAGACCCCCTGTCCCCCGATGACGGTCAATGGGGTACGCTTATCGCGGTCGCCCGCGGTGCTGACGATCGTCTCGATCAGTTCGAGATCGGGGCGCAGGGCAGCGAGGGCGGCCATCACGCGGCGGGTCTGCTCCCGCGCCAGTGCGCTCCCGCGCGTTCCCAGGCGCACCTGGAGTTGAGGCGACGGGACGATGGTCACGGCCGCACCTCCGCTCCGGGGTGGCTGGCTGGCTCGACGGGGCGCTTCGAGCCGGGGTGGATCATGAGGAGGGCTCCGATCCCTTCGCGGTGAGCGCACCCGCACCTGGTGCGGGCGAGACGGACCGGCGCACAGATTCTCGGCAAAGTTGCCTAAATCTGTGCAAACCTTCACATCGTTTTCATTCTACGTGCCGCTGTCACGGGGTGTCAAGGCGCATCGCGCATACGCACGTGGTATGATTAAGCGTGCTGCGGCGGCCCGAGGGGACGCCGTTTCGCGGTGCCGGCCTGTTTGACACGCTGGCAGGCATTTGCTAGGATTACGGGTCGTGGGTTCGGCGTCCACGGCTTTTGTTTTGCCGGGATCACGCGGGGGGACGCTCAGTGTACGCGGTAGTTGAGACTGGCGGTAAGCAATACCGGGTAGCGGTCGGCGATCGTATTGAGGTCGAGCGCCTCGACGCCGAGCCAGGAACTGACGTGACCCTGGACCGGGTGCTCCTGGTCGCCGACGGCGAGGACGTGCGTGTGGGCACGCCGGTCGTCGAAGGCGCCCGGGTCGTCGCCAGCGTCGAAGACCAGATCAAGGGCAAGAAGGTCATCGTCTTCAAGTTCAAGCCCAAGAAGCGCTACCGGCGCAAGCAGGGGCACCGCCAGCAGTTGACCCGCTTGACCATTAAGGAGATCGTCGCCTGACGCGACGCCGCACCTGCGGGAGCCGAGGCACGGAGGAGAGACATGGCGCACAAAAAGGGTATGGGCAGCTCCCGAAACGGGCGCGACAGCAAGTCCAAGCGGCTGGGTGTCAAGCGCTACGACGGTAACGTCGTCCGCGCCGGCTCCATCCTCGTCCGCCAGCGCGGGACGAAGTACTTCCCGGGCAACAACGTCGGCATGGGTCGCGACTTCACCCTCTTCGCCCTCATCGACGGCACGGTGAAGTGGGAGCGGATCCGCCGCGACCGGCGCCGCGTCAGCGTCTACCCGCTGTCCGAGACGGTCGCGTCTGCCGAGGCGGCCGCCGGGGACTAAGCACCGATCAATCGGCGCAACGCACGAGGAACAAACACTGATGAAGCCGGGAATTCACCCCACCTACCAGGACGCGACAGTTATCTGCTCCTGTGGGAATACCTGGAACACGAGGTCGACCAAGCCGCTCCTGCGCATCGACCTCTGTCCGAACTGCCATCCGTTCTATACCGGTGAGCAGCGGATCGTGGACACCGCCGGCCAGGTGGAGCGCTTCATGAAGCGCCTGGAGGCGGCCTCCGAGACGCCCCGCAAGAAGAAGGCGGAGCGTCGGCAGAGGAAGCTGGAGCAACGGGCGAGGAACCAGCGGCAGGAGCAGCAGCTCCTGGTCACGCCCGAGGAGGAATCCCCCGAGGGGGAGCCAGAGAGCTAACACGGGTATCCGTCGCGTGCGACGGGCCAACGAGCCGAGACAAAGATCGGCGCGTGCGGGTATCCGCCGCGCCGATTGTTTTTCGGGACTATTGTCACGGTTGCGTAACGGCGCAACGGATCCATTTCCCGCCGCCATGCGTTATACTCAGTGAGAGGGGTCGAAGCACACCGCGGCGCCCCTCGCAACCGGGCCAGCGCCGCACCCCTCAACACCACACGCAAGGAGTGAAGAGACGATGCCCGGACCTCTGTCTGTCTCACCACGACCGAATGAGATGAGCGAACTGCAGCTCCAGCGTGAGGGCTTCTCGGCTGAAGAGATCGCCCGCCTGCGCGAGCTGCGTGATGCATATCCCTATATCGAGTACGTGGATACCCGCCGTGAGTGGCATCACCTGCGCTTCGTGAAGTGGCTCTACGCACGTGGCCAGTTCAAGTCCTGATGCGTGATCCGCTGCTCACCCAACGGGCGCGCCAGGGCTTACCCCGGCGCGCCCGTTTCCGTGTACCGCACCGGGATCCCCGCCCGCTCCAGATGGCCCAACCACTTGCCTGCTTGGCCGCGCCCACTATACTTGAACCCCCGGAGCGGCCAGGTGCACGGAGCGCTGGCTCGCGGTCCCATGCGGTCCTCGGGCATCGGTCGCCCGCGACAGAAAGGACAACTCACGAATGACCTATGTCATTGCGCAGCCCTGCATCGGGCTCAAGGATGCCTCCTGCGTTGAGGTCTGCCCGGTGGACTGCATCCACTCCGACGACGAGGCTGAGCAGTACTTCATCAATCCCGACGAGTGCATCGACTGCGGCGTGTGCGCCGAGGTCTGCCCGGTGGAGGCCATCTTCTTCGAGGACGACCTCCCCGAGCAGTGGGCCGACTTCCTGCGCATCAACCGCGAGTACTTCCAGAAGTAGCCGCCACGCGTCACACGCGTCATACGTCATGCGTCACGCGTGCGGCGTGCCGTATGTCCCGTCCGGCGTAGACCCAGCCGTCAACGGATGAAGCGCCCCTCCCGGACTGCGAGAGGGGCGCGGTTAGGCTTTCCTCGGAGCACACGCGCAGACAGCGCGGAGCACGCGTCACGCGTCTTGCACGGCGGGTGACGCATGACGCATGACGCTATAGCTTCCCCTCCGCGCGCAGCTCGGCCGCCACGGCCTCGGCCGCCTCGGCCGCCGCCTCCAGCGTCTCCTGCACGTCCCGTTCGTCGTGCGCGGTCGACAGGAACCAGCGCTCCAGGTGGTAGGGGTGGAAGTAAACACCCCGGCGGAGCATCTGCTCGTGGAAGCGGTCGAAGATCTCGACGCTTGAGTAGGCCAGCGCGTCGCGGTAGTTGCGGATGCGGTCGAGGTCCGGCGCACCCGGCTTGGCGAAGAAGATGTGCCAGATCGGCCCGACGCCCTGCACGATGTTCCGCAGCCCGGCCTCACGGCAGGCGTCCCCGATACCCTGGCAGATCCGCTCGCCGAAGGCGTTCAGCCGGCCCCAGAGTTCCTCTCTGCGCTCGCGCATGGTGCGCAGCACGACGTTAGCCGCAGCCAGCGCCACCAGGTTGGCGGTGTAGGTGCCGCCATGCATCACCTCGTTGCGCGCCTCCAGGCTCATGACCTCCTCGGAGCCGCCAAACGCCGCGATCGGGAAGCCACCGCCGAGCGCCTTGGCCATGGTCGTGATGTCGGGCGTCACCCCATAGAGCTCCTGCGCACCGCCGGGCGCGACCCGGAAGCCGGTGATCACCTCGTCGAAGATGAGCAGGGCTCCGTGCTGCCGCGTGATGTCGCGCAGGAACTCCAGGTAGCCCGGCTCGGGCGGGATCAGGCCGCTGTTGGCCTGGATCGGCTCGACCAGCACCGCGGCGATGTCGTCGCCGTACCGGTCGAACAGCATCTCCATGTTCTCGCGGTCGTTGTACTGCGCGATCAGCAGCGCCTCCCCATAGGACGGGGGGATACCGCGCGAGCCCGGTCGCGGCTCCGGACTGTAGGGGGCCGGGTTGTCGGAGTAGACATCAGGGTGGCTGCTCCAGTAGTGCGTGTCGGAGAACCCGTGGTAGCCACCCTCCATCTGCACGATCTTGTTACGGCCGGTGTAGGCGCGCGCCAGCCGCGCCGCGGCCATGGTCGCCTCCGTGCCGGAGTTGGCGAAGCGCACCAGATCGACCCCCGGTACCATCTGCACCAGTTGCTCCCCGACCTCATAGTCGAGGTCGTAGGGGAAGGTCGCCACGCTGCCCCGCGTGGTGATGGCCTCGACGACCGCCGCCGTCACCTCCGGCGGATTGTGCCCGAAGATAAGCGGGCCGTAGCCCAGGCTGTAGTCGATGTACTCGTGGCCGTCGACATCCCAGAAGCGGGAGCCCTGGCCCCGATCGAAGCAGAGCTCCAGGCCCTTCTTCAGCCGCGCGTAGGAACTCTCACCACCCGCAATCGACTTCGTGATGCGCTCGAACATCGCGCGGCTCTTGTCAAGTGTGAACCGCCCCTCTGCCTGCATCCCGAACTCCTCTCTGACAGTCGCCTTATTGGTGGGCACGCCATCCCATACCGAGGACGAGGCGACCCAAAATTCTCGCTCTCCGCGCCCCACCCCCGGTGGGGCTATACGACAGGCTGGCTCAGCATGACCGACGCAGCGAGTTGCGTCAAGAGGGTACACCGTCCCCACGAAAACGCGGGCGTCTCGCCCGGTCCATGCCGACGTTTCCACGCGCATGGGGTTCGGCGAGACACCCGCGCTCCCAGCTACAGGACAGGGCACGGTCGTCCGCAGGGGCTAACCCTTGACCGCGCCGGCAGTGAGGCCCTGGATGATCCGACGCTGGAAGATCAGGGTCAGGACGATCAGCGGGATCGTCACCACGACCGTCGCCGCCATCATCGGCCCCCAGGGGATCTCGAATCCACCGCCGGTCTGCGGCGAGAAGTTGAAGATCGCCAGGGTGATCGTGTAGTGCTCCGGCGTCTGCAGGAACGAGAGGGCGTACAGGAACTCATTCCAGGCGGCGATGAATGCGAGCAGGCCAGTCGTCACCAATCCCGGCGCCGAGAGGGGCAGCAGCACCTTCCAGAAGGTTTGGAACGGCGTCGCCCCATCCACGTAGGCCGCTTCCTCCAGATCTTTCGGCATCTGCCGGAAGAAACTCGTCAGCACCCAGACGGTGAAGGGCAAAGTGAAGATCAGGTAGCTGTAGATCAGCGCCCGGAGCGAGTTGTACATCTTGAACTCGTTGACCAGCGTGAACAGCCCGCCGAGCACCGACACCGCCGGGAACATCGTCATCGCCAGCACGATGTACAGCACCGGGGTGCGCCCCCGGAACTGGAACCGCCCCAGCGCGTAGGCCGACGAGGCACCGATCGCGAGCGAGAGCAGCGTCACCGTGCCGGCCACGATCGCCGAGTTCAGCAGCGAGCGAAGGAAGCGCCGGTCGGTCAGGACCGTGCGGAAGTTGTCCCAGGTCGGATCCTCCGGCCAGTAGACGACCGGCGTGGTGAACTGCACGGAGTTGGGCACGATTGCCGACCGGATCACCCAGTAGAACGGAAAGATGAGGTAGACAACGATGATCGCCAGCAGGATGTAGAAGCCGATGCGTGAGAGCACGCGCGATCTTGACCCACTCATGCCTGCTCCACCTTCAGCGTGGTCACATAGGCCACCACGAAGATCCCAATGATCAGGAAGATCCCGAGGCTGATGGCCGACCCATAACCGACATCGGCGAACGCCACGATGTTCTGCTGCGCGTAGATCGCCATGGTCTGGGTATCCAGGCGGTTGCCGAAGACGACGTAGAACACGTCGAAGACGCGCAGCGCATCCAGCGTGCGGAAGATCAACGTCACCACGATCGCCGGCCGCAGCAGCGGCAGCGTGATCCGGAAGAACTGCTGGATCTTGCTCGCCCCGTCCACCGTCGCCGCTTCGTAGACATCGGTCGGGATGACCTGTAGCCCGGCCAGGAGGAGCAGGGCGACGAAGGGGGTTGTCTTCCAGATGTCAACTGAGGCGATCGCGAACAGTGAGGTACTCGGTTGCGAGAACCAGGCCACGTTGCGGTCGATGATGTGGAGGCGCACGAGGAGGTCGTTGATGACGCCGTAAACGTCGTGGTACATCCACTTCCACATCTGGGCCGAGATCACGGTCGGGATGGCCCAGGGAACCAGCATGGCCGCGCGCATTGGCCCTCGACCGGGGAAGTTCGAGTTCACCACCAGGGCGATCAGCAGCCCCAGGATGAACTCAACGACCACGGTGATGACGGTGAACTTCACCGTCACCCAGATCGCACTCCGGAAGGTCGTATCCTGTACCAGGAAGCGGTAGTTCTCCAGGCCGATCCACTCGCCCGGCGTCAAGCTCCCCAGACGCTCATTGGTGAAGCTGTAGTAGATCGTCTGTCCGAGGGGCACCAACGCGACCGCCGCGACGACCGCGACGGTGGGGAGCAGCAGGATCCAGGCGAGCCGCCGTTGCCGCTCGGCGAGGTCCAGCACCCGGCGCGGGCGTTTCGGAACGGCGAGCTCCTTGTCCTCGACCGCGGTGCCGCTCATTCCGGCCTCCGTTCGATCCTAAGGGGCGGGCAGGTGCCCGCCCCTTCCTCATCCGCGCACGCCGCGCGGCACGGTAGCGAGCCGTTGGCACAGCGGCTAGCCCGCAGCGCGCTGCATCTGCTGTGCCGTCTGCGGCACGACCTGCTCGGCGTCCTGGCCGTTCAGGATCGCATTGACGCCCTGGAAGAAGGCCGTCGAAACCTGATTGTAGCGCTCGCCGGTCTGGGTGGACGGCCGGGTGACACGCACCACGTCCTGCATCGGCTCCAGGAACGGCATCTTCTCCAGCACCGCCGCCTCTTCCGCCACCGACGGGATGGTCGGAACGAACGAACCCACCTGCGCCCGGTAAGACTGCACCTGCGGGCTCGTCATGTAGCGCACGAACTCGATCGCTGCCTCCGGCACCTGTGAGTACCGCGACACGGCCAGTTGCCAGCCACCAACGGTCCCGACGTGATCGAATCCCTCGGCCGCCGGCAGCGGCGCGACCCCGACGTTCCCCGCGATCGGGGAGTCCTCACCCGTGGCCAGCGCGTACACGTAGGGCCAGTTGCGCAGGAAGGCGGCGTTACCGCCCTGGAAGACGTTCCGCGAGTCCTCTTCCTGGTAGGACGTCACGCCCCGCGGGCAGATCGTGCCGATCCAACCGCGCACCCGGTTAAGCATCGCTATCGCCTCGGGGTTGTCAATCGTCACGTTCCCCTCTTCGTCCATGAGGGTGCCGCCGCCGGTCGAGGCGAGCCACTCCAGCGCGTTACAGGTGAGGCCCTCATAGGCATTGCCCTGGAACACGAAGCCGCCGAAGTTGGGGTTGGAAGCCTGCTCCCCTTCGACGATCGCCTGTGCCATCTCCTCCAGCTCATCCCACGTCTCTGGTGGGTTGCTGAAGCCGTACTTCTCGAGCAGATCGGTGCGGTAGTAGAGCATGCCGAAGTCGGCAAACCACGGCATGGCAACGAGCACACCATCGACGGTGTTGTTCTGGATGATCGTCTCGTAGTGCAGCGCCGCTTCCTCACGGAAGGCGTCGGTCAGATCCAGCAGGTGCTGGGCAAAGGCGCCCGGCCAGATGACGTCGATCATCATGACGTCCATGTCGGGCGACTGGGCCTGGAACAGGCGGAGGTAGGTCGCGTAGTTCTCGGTGGAGCTCTGCGGCTTCGGCACGATGTTGATGTTGATGCCCGTCGCCTCGGTGAAAGCCCGCGCGAGCTGCTGATCCAGCTCACCGCCGATGCCGACGGTGTCGCCGTAGTAGGTGATCGTCTGGCCGCTGTACTGGCTCGCGGCATCGGCATTGAAGACCTCGGGCGGCGTCTCGAGGGTGTAGGTCGCCCCACCCGTGGGCGAGCCGGACGGCGATGCCGAGGGCGCGGTCGTCGGGGAAGCAGCCGGGGACTCAGCGGGCGTTGCGGCCGTGGTCGGGGTAGTCCCCGTCCCGCCGGACATCGTGGCAGTCGCCTCGTCGCCACCGCCACCGCCGCCACCACAGGCGGCCAGGAGCGCCGCGACTGCCGGCATCGACAATCCGAGAGCCGTTGCCCGGCGCAGCACATCCCGCCGGCTGAGACGTCCCGAAAGGGCCGCGCGATACAGGTCCAGATACCTGCGATCGTGAATCGTCACGAGCGTCTCCTCCTGCATGTCCCGGCTCGAAATGAGCCCTCCGATCCGATCGGGTTGTGGAGTGGGGGTGGACCGCGCGTGGTGGCGTCCGGATCCAGCGGCGCCGTGCCGCGGCATCGTTCCAACCGCGCCGATACGCGCCTCGGATCAGCGCCGGAGCGGTCACGCCTCCTGGCGGTAGACTCCATCAGCCCTCGTCTCCTCCGCTGACCGACCCGCTGCGTCGCCGGAGCGGGGATCAGGGAACACCCATACGACGTCGGAGCGGGAATGGCGCGCAGGGCAGATCGGCAAGCGTCCAAGGTCGATTCGCAGATTTTGTGCCGTGAACTGTCGTACAATCGCGGATGCTGCACTGCGGCATGGCGATGGCGAGAAGAGGGAAACAGCGGCATTGTCCCACTGGCCGAGGAACGGAGCGACCCATGGCTGACTACAGCGCCTACCGTGGCACTGTACGCGCGCCCGAATTCCCGCCCGGTGAGTGGTTCAACACCACCCGCCCGCTGGAGATTAGTGACCTACGCGGCAAGATCGTCATCCTCGACTTCTGGACCTACTGCTGAATCAACTGCTTGCACATGCTTCCGCAGTTGCGGGAGCTCGAGCGCCGATTCCCCGATGAGCTGGTCGTGATCGGGGTCCACTCCCCCAAGTTCCCGGCCGAGCGCCGCAGTGAGAGCCTGCGCGCGGCAATCCAGCGCTACCACGTCCACCACCCGGTTGTCAACGACGCGAACCTCGAGGTCTGGACGCGCTACGCCGTACGCGCCTGGCCGACGCTGATGTTTGTCGACCCCGAGGGACGCGTCATCGGGCGGCACGAAGGAGAAGCGTCCGCCGAGGACCTGGCGCGCGTCGTCCGCGAACTGGTCGATCAGTACGACGCCCAGGGGCTCATCGACCGCAGCCCGATCCCCGGCCTACAGCCGATGGCACCGCCAGAAGGCACGCTCGCCTTCCCGGGCAAGGTGCTCGCCGACGCCGCCACCGACCGCCTCATCATCGCCGACTCCGGTCACCATCGGCTGATCGTCTCCCGGCTCGACGGCAGCGGCGCCTGGGTGATCGGCTCCGGTGAGGCGGGGCTGCGCGACGGCCCGGGAGCGATCGCGGCCTTCCACGATCCGCAGGGCCTCGCCCTCTATGGCGATACCCTGTACGTCGCCGACACGCGCAATCACGTCGTGCGCCGGGTCGACCTCGCTGCCCGCACAGTCGAGACGATCGCCGGAACAGGGCACCTCGGCTGGAGCTACGCGCGCG
>Ga0207873_1002513_pt1 | contig 14875 bp, 19 predicted proteins | sample BGWIniCompost_FD_187373 | JGI IMG/M metagenome (GOLD analysis project Ga0207873, IMG submission 187373) | Cellulose adapted compost microbial communities from Newby Island Compost Facility, Milpitas, CA, USA - BGW Initial Compost (SPAdes)... ...
TCAAGGTCATCAAGCGGGTGGCCTACGGCTACCGGGACGACGCCTACTTCTTCCTGAAGATCCGGGCGGCCTTCCCCGGACTTGGGTGAAGAACCAAAAGAAAGGCCGCCCGGTGGGCGGCCTTCCTGGCGGCTGTTGCCCGGGACTCAGGCGGTCTCGGCCTCGACCACGACCTTGACCACGGTCTCGACGTCGGCGTGCAGGCGCACCTCGACATCGAACTCGCCGGTGCGGCGCAGCGGGCCCTCGCCCAGCACCACCTCGTTCTTCTCCAGCGGGAAGCCCGCCTCGGTGAAGGCCTCGGCGATGTCGCGCGGGCCGACCGAGCCGAACAGCTTGCCCTCGGTGGAGGCCAGGGCTTTGATGGTCACGCTGGCGTTCTCCAGCTTGGCCTTGCGGGCCTCGGCTTCGGCCAGCAGGGCGTTGGCCTTGGCCTCGTACTCGGCACGACGGGCCTCGAAGGCGGCCACGTTCTCGGCGGTGGCCGGCACGGCCTTGCCGTAGGGAATCAGGTAGTTGCGGCCGTAGCCGGGCTTGACCTTGACCTTGTCGCCGAGGCCGCCCAGGTTGACCACCTTCTGCAGGAGGATCAGTTCCATTTCTCAAACTCCGTAACGTTAGCGGGGCGCGTGGCCCCGCAACTTGTGGCTGTCCGTCAGGATCAGTTCTGGTGGTTGTCCGTGTACGGGATCAGGGCCAGTTCGCGCGCCCGCTTGATGGCGGTGGCCAGCTGGCGCTGGTACTTGGACTTGGTGCCGGTGATGCGGCTCGGCACGATCTTGCCGTTCTCGGTCAGGTACTGGCGCAGGGTGTTGAGATCCTTGTAATCGATCTCCTTGACGCCCTCGGCCGTGAACTTGCAGAACTTGCGGCGGCGGAAGTACTTGCTCATGGTTCTCTCCGGTCTCGGGCTCAGGCGGCGTCGGCGTTGTCGCCGGCGGCCTCTTCGTCTTCACGACGCGGGCGACGCTCGCCCTTCTCGTCCTTGCTCTTCATGATCGGCGACTGCTCGGTGATCGCCTCCTTGCGGGCGATGACCATGTGGCGCAGCACGGCGTCATTGAAGCGGAAGCCGTCGACCAGCTCGTTGAGCACCTTCTGGCCGCACTCGATGTTCATCAGCACGTAGTGGGCCTTGACCAGGTTGTCGATGGAGTAGGCCAGCTGGCGGCGGCCCCAGTCCTCGAGGCGGTGGATGCGGCCGCCGTCGCCCTCGATCAGCGCCTTGTAGCGCTCGATCATGGCCGGCACCTGCTCGCTCTGGTCCGGATGGACCATGAACACGATTTCGTAGTGACGCATGGTGGTTCCTTGTGGATGTGCGGCCGCGCGGCGGCCGGGACAGCCCCCGACACGCGGCCGTGGAGCAAGGGTCTCCCCAGTGGGGAGCCGCGCATTCTCGCTGAAATCAGGGGTTTGCGCAAGGCCGGCCGGTTTCGGCCGCCTGCCCGGGCCCGCCCGGCGGGCCCCACCCTGCCCCGGCCCCGCCGGGGCCGGCCCTCAGGCCAGGGAGGGGTCGGTGGTGAAGGACTCGCCGCAGCCGCACTCGGCGGCCACCCGCGGGTTGCGGAAGATGAACTGCTGGTTCAGCCCCTGGCTGACGAAGTCGATTTCGGTGCCGTCCACCTGCGGCAGGCTGGCGGCGTCCACCCGCACCGGCACGCCCTCGCTCTCGAAGACGATGTCGTCCGGGCCGGGGGCGGTGGCGATGTCCACCACGTAGGCGAAGCCGGAACAGCCGGAGGCGCGCACCCCGAAACGCAGGCCGATGCCGCCCGGGGTCTCGGCCAGGTAGCGGCGGACGCGTTCGGCGGCGGCGGGGGTCAGGGTGACGGCCATCGGCTCCTCCTTGAAGCTGCCCGGGAAGTATAGCGGCGCTGCCTGAACCCGCGGCTTGCGGGTATCCTTGCGCTCTTCGCCAGATGGGCCCGAGGGGCCAGGGATTCAAGAGATGGCAGTGGTCAGCGTTCAGCAGGCGCTGTCCGGGGCGATCGCCCCCGGCAGTGAAGTCACGGTGCGCGGCTGGGTCCGGACCCGGCGCGATTCCAAGGCCGGCCTGAGCTTCGTCAATCTCAGCGACGGTTCCTGTTTCGCCCCCATCCAGGTGGTGGCGCCGGCGACCCTGGCCAATTACGAGTCGGAAGTGCGGCACCTGAGCTCGGGCTGCTCCATCGTCGCCACCGGCACCCTGGTGCCCTCCCAGGGCCAGGGCCAGAGCTTCGAGATCCAGGCCAGCACGGTCGAGGTGGTCGGCTGGGTCGACGACCCGGAGACCTACCCGATCCAGCCCAAGCCGCACTCGCTGGAGTTCCTGCGCGAGGTCGCCCACCTGCGCCCGCGCACCAACCTGTTCGGCGCCGTCACCCGCATCCGCCACTGCCTGGCGCAGGCGGTGCACCGCTTCTTCCACGAGCGTGGCTTCTACTGGATCAGCACGCCGATCATCACCACCTCCGACGCCGAGGGCGCCGGCCAGATGTTCCGGGTCTCGACCCTGGACCTGGCCAACCTGCCGCGCACCAAGGACGGCGCGGTGGACTTCTCGCGCGACTTCTTCGGCAAGGAGGCCTTCCTGACCGTCTCCGGCCAGCTCAATGTCGAGGCCTACTGCCTGGCGCTGAGCAAGGTCTACACCTTCGGCCCGACCTTCCGCGCCGAGAACAGCCACACCACCCGCCACCTGGCCGAGTTCTGGATGATCGAGCCGGAGATCGCCTTCGCCGACCTGGATGAGGACGCGCGCCTGGCCGAGGAATTCCTCAAGTACCTGTTCAAGGCGGTGCTGGAGGAGCGCGGCGACGACATGGCCTTCATCGCCGAGCGCGTGCAGAAGGACGCCATCACCCGCCTGCAGGCCTTCATCGACGCGCCCTTCGAGCGGCTGGAGTACACCGAGGCGGTGGAACTGCTGCAGGAGTCCGGCGAGAAGTTCGACTTCCCGGTCGAATGGGGCCTGGACCTGCAGACCGAGCACGAGCGCTGGCTGACCGAGAAGCACGTCGGCCGGCCGGTGGTGGTGACCAACTATCCCGAGCAGATCAAGGCCTTCTACATGCGCCTGAACGACGACGGCAAGACCGTCGCCGCCATGGATGTGCTGGCTCCGGGCATCGGCGAGATCATCGGCGGCAGCCAGCGCGAGGAGCGCCTGGACATGCTCGACCGGCGCATGGCCCAGTTCGGCCTGGATCCGGCCCAGTACGGCTGGTACCGCGACTTCCGCCGCTACGGCACCGTGCCGCATGCCGGCTTCGGCCTGGGCTTCGAGCGCCTGGTCGTCTACGTCTGCGGCCTGGCCAACATCCGCGACTCCATCCCCTACCCGCGCGCGCCCGGCCTGGCCGCGTTCTGAGGCCATGCAGACCGGCCCGGGCTCGCTGCTGATCTTCCTGATGCTGGGCCTGGCGGGTTCCGCCGGCCCGGCCCATTTCGGTTTCCGCGTGCTCGCCTACCGCCTGCAGCTGGACCGCGGCCTGCCCTTCGCCCCCGGCACCGGCGACGGCAACTGGGCCTATTCCTGGTGGCTGATGCGCTGGGGCCATGCCGGCCTGGGCGATGCCGGCCTGCGTTCGCTGGGCAATATCGCCGCGGTCGCCGGCTGGCTCTGCCTGGCCGGCGCGGTGGGCGTACTGGTGCTGATACTCCTGCAGTGAGGACCTTCCGATGAGCATTGGCGACGACAAGGACCAGTGGTGGCTGGCGGCACTGCCGCGCATGCTGGTCTGGGCCCGGCTGCGCGTGCTCGAGAGCGGCGTGGCCGAGGTGCTGGACTGCGACGGCCGCACCAATGTCTACGAGAGTGAGGAAATCGCCCGCGCCGCCCTGATGGACGCCGAGTTCCGCGCCCTGGACGGCATGGACGACGAGGACGCGGCCGCCTGGGGCCTGGACCTGGAGGAGCTGGAACCGCCCCGCGGCGAGGACGAGGAAAGCCTGCGCGAGCAGATGATCCGCCCGCTGAAGAACCCGCTGACCGGACGCGACTGATTGTTCAGGGCCCGCTACTTCGTTGAAACCGACCTGGCCGGGCTGGACGCCCTGGTCGCCCGCGACGCCTTCGTCACCCTGGTGACCGTGGACGGCGGCGAACCGCAGGTCAGCCACCTGCCGGTGCTGTACGAACGTGACGGCGAATCAGTGCGCCTGCGCGGCCACTGGTCGCGGGCCAATCCGCAATCGCGGCACACCGGGCCGGCCCTGGCCATCGTGCACGGCCCGCATGCCTATGTTTCGCCAGGCTGGTATCCGGACAAGACCGAGCAGGCACGGGTGCCGACCTGGAATTACGCCGTGGCGCACCTGCACGGCGAGCTGGAGACCAGCACCGAGCCCGCCTTCCTCGCCTCCGTGGTGGCAGGATTGAGCGAACGCCACGAGGCCGCCGTCGGCGGCGACTGGCGCTTCAATCCCGACGATCCGCGCGAGGCGGGGCAGCTCAAGGGTATCGTCGGCTTCACCCTGCACGTGCGGCGGGTGGAACTGACCTTCAAGCTCAACCAGAATCACCCCGGGGCCAACATGCGCAGCGTCGCCACCGCACTCGCGGGCAGCGCCCGCGAGGCCGACCGGGAGATCGCCGCACTGATGCAGGAAAGGCTGGCGCGGCGCGAAAGGGGAGACTGAATCCATGCAATTGAACCTCGCCGGGCGCCACGCCCTGGTCTGCGGTGCCTCCGAAGGCATCGGCCGCGCCGCCGCCGAAGCCCTGGCCGGGCTGGGCGCCGATGTCACCGTGCTGGCCCGCCGCGAGGGCGTGCTGGTCGAGGTCGCGGCCGCCCTGCCCCGCGTGCACGGGAGCCAGCGGCACGGCCACGTCGCCGCCGACAGCCGTGACGGCGACGGCCTGCGCGCGGCGGTTTCCGCCCTGGTCGCGCAGCGGCCGGTGCAGATCCTGGTGAACAACACCGCCGGCCCGCCCGGCGGAACGGCGCACGAGGCCCAGCCCGAGCGCTATGTCGAGGTCTTCCGCCAGCACCTGGTGGCCAACCAGATCCTGGTGCAGGCGGTGCTGCCCGGCATGAAGGCGGCCGGCTGGGGCCGCGTCGTCAACGTGATCTCGACCTCGGTGAAGGAACCGATTCCCAACCTGGGCGTGTCCAACACCGTGCGTGGCGCCGTCGCCAGCTGGGCCAAGACCCTGGCCAGCGAACTCGGCCCCTTCGGCATCACCGTCAACAACGTGCTGCCGGGCTATACCCGCACCCGCCGCCTGGAGCAGATCCTCGCCGAGCGTTCCGCCGCCGCCGGCAAGCCGGCCGAGGACATCGCCAAGGGCATGCTGGCGACGGTGCCGGCCGGCCGCTTCGCCGAACCCGCGGAAGTGGCAGCGGCCATCGCCTTCCTGGCCTCGCCGGCCGCTGCCTACGTCAACGGCATCAACCTGCCGGTCGACGGCGGCCGCACACGCTCGCTCTGAGGAGGCCGGGCATGGAGGATCAACGGTTCTCCACCCGCGTCCCCTACGCCGCCCGCGTGGTGGTGGTGCGTGGCGAGGATGCCTGGCTGGGCGAGGTCGTGGACCTGTCCGAGGGCGGCTGCGGCCTGTTCCGCCCCGAGGACTGCACGCTGGAAGTGGCCGACATCGTCCAGCTGGTCTTCTTCGACGAGCCCGGCCGGGCAGTGCTGGTGCCGGCCCGGGTGGCGCGCGTGCAGGACGGCGTGCTCGGCTTCGAATACCACGAACCGCAGCAGGTGCCGCCGGTCCGGGCCTGAGCGCCCGGATTGCCCGGCCGCGCCGTACCTGTCCGGACGGTGGCTGCCGCGGGTAAGCTTGGCGGCATGTCTCTGCGGCTCTCCCACCTGATCGGCGGCCAGGCCCGCCCGCCTGCCGGCGATGCCTGGCTGGAGGTGCATGAGCCGGCGACCGGCCAGCGTTACGCGCATTGCCCCGACGGCGACGCCGCCGACGTCGATGCCGCCGTCGCCGCCGCCCGCGCCGCCTTCCCCGCCTGGTCCGCCCTGCCCGCCGCCGAACGCGCCGCCTGGCTGGAGAAGCTGGCCGCGGCCCTGGAAGCGCGCCTGGACGAATTCGCCGCCGCCGAATCGCGCGACGCCGGCAAGCCGCTGTCCCTGGCCCGCGGACTGGACATCCCGCGGGCGGTGGCCAACCTGCGCTTCTTCGCCCACGCCGCCACCCAGTTCGCCAGCGAGTCGCATGCCGCGCCCGGCGCCCTGCACTACACCCTGCGCCAGCCGCTGGGCGTGATCGGGGTGATCAGTCCCTGGAACCTGCCGCTGTACCTGTTCACCTGGAAGCTGGCGCCGGCCCTGGCCGCCGGCAACTGCGCGGTCGGCAAGCCCAGCGAGGTGACGCCGGTGACCGCCTGGATGCTGGGCGAACTGGCGCGGGAGATCGGCTTCCCGGCCGGCGTGCTCAACATCGTCCAGGGTCGTGGCCCGTCCGCCGGCCAGGCCCTGGTGGAGCATCCGGACATCGCCGCGATCAGCTTCACCGGCAGCACCGCCGTCGGCACCGCCATCGCGAAATCCTGCGCCGCGCGCCTGCGCAAGGTCTCGCTGGAGCTGGGTGGCAAGAACCCGACCATCATCTTCGCCGACGCGCCGCGGGCGAAGCTGCTGGATACGGTGGTGCGCTCGGCCTTCCTCAACAGCGGGCAGATCTGCCTGTGCGGCTCGCGCATCCTGGTCGAGCGCCGCTACTACGAGGAATTCCGCGAGGCCTTCCTGGAAAAGGTGCGCGCCCTGGTCACCGGCGATCCGCTGGCGGCGGACAGCCAACTGGGTCCGCTGGTCTCGCAGGCGCATTACGAAAAGGTCCTGCGCTGCATCGACACCGCCCGCGCCGAGGGCGGCCGCATCCTCTGCGGCGGCGAGGCGCTCAGGCTGGAAGGCCGCTGTGCCGGCGGCTGGTTCATCGCCCCGACCGTGATCGAGGGCCTGGGCCAGGACTGCCGCACCAATACCGAGGAAATCTTCGGCCCGGTGGTCAGCCTGCAGCCCTTCGAGGACGAGACCGAGGCCCTGGCCCTGGCCAATGCCGTGCCCTACGGCCTGGCCGCCAGCCTCTGGACCTCCGACCTGGGCCGCGCCCACCGCCTGGCCGCCGGCCTGCAGTCGGGCATCGTCTGGATCAACACCTGGCTCAACCGCGACCTGCGCACGCCCTTCGGCGGCATGAAGCAGTCCGGACTGGGTCGCGAAGGCGGCTGGGAGGCCATGCGCTTCTTCACCGAGCCGCGAAGCATCACCCTCAGCCTGGACTGACGCCATGCCCCTGAAGGAACTGCTGGACAGGAACAAGGACTGGGCGGCGAAGGTCAACGCCGAGGACCCGACCTTCTTCGAGCGCCTCTCGCGCATCCAGGCGCCCAAGTACCTGTGGATCGGCTGCTCGGATTCGCGGGTGCCGGCCAACCAGATCACCGGCCTGATGCCGGGCGAGGTCTTCGTCCATCGCAACATCGCCAACGTGGTGGTGCACACCGACCTCAACTGCCTGAGCACGCTGCAGTTCGCCGTGGACGTGCTTAAGGTGGAGAACATCCTGGTGGTCGGCCATTACGGCTGCGGCGGCGTGCACGCCGCCCTGACCGGCGCCCGCCTCGGCCTGGTCGACAACTGGCTGCGCCATGTCGGCGACGTCGCCTACAAGCACGCCGAGCTGCTGGCCGGGATCCCCGACGAAGCGCGCCGGCACGCCCGCCTGTGCGAACTGAACGTGGTCGAGCAGGTGGTGAACCTCTGCCACACCACCATCATCCGTGACGCCTGGGCGCGCGGGCAGAAGGTCAGCGTGCACGGCTGGGTCTACTCCCTGCGCAACGGCCTGGTCAGCGAGCTGGGCATGGGCGTGGATTCCCTGGACGAACTGCCGGAGGCCTATGCCCTGGCGATGGGCCATATCCGGGCCCGCATGGACGAAGAGGCATGAGCGAGATCATCCGTACCGAAACCGCGCCGGTGCCCGTGGGCCGCTATCCGCATGCCCGCCGGGTCGGCCAGCTGCTGTTCCTGTCCGGCATCGGCCCGCGCAAGCCGGGCAGCAACCTGATTCCCGGCAACATCTACGACGAGGCCGGCCGGGTGGTGGACTACGACATCGTCACCCAGTGCCACTCGGTCTTCGCCAACGTCCGGGCGGTGCTGGAGGCCAGCCACTGCCGCTGGGACTGGCTGGTGGACGTGACCGTCTACCTGACCGACATGCACCGCGACTTCCAGGCCTTCAACGCGGTCTGGGCCGAATACTTCCCCGACATCAACAAGGCGCCCTGCCGCACGACGCTGGGCATCAGCGCCCTGCCCACGCCGATCGCCATCGAGCTCAAGTGCGTGGCGGCGTTCCCCGAGCCGCGTTGAGCGGCGCGCCAAGGAGGTCCGAGATGAACCTGGGTTCCGCCTTCAGCCTGCAGCAGTGGATCGACGAGCACCGGCACCTGCTCAAGCCGCCGGTGGGCAACAAGTGCATCGTCGACGGCGACTTCATCATCATGGTGGTCGGCGGTCCCAACCAGCGCACCGACTACCACTGGGACGAGGGCCCGGAGTTCTTCTACCAGCTCGAGGGCGAGATGACCCTGCGCATCCAGGAAGATGGCAAGGTGCGCGACATCCCCATCCGCGCCGGCGAGATCTTCTACCTGCCGCCGCGGGTACCGCACTCGCCGCAGCGCGGTCCGGGCGGTGTCGGCCTGGTGATCGAACGCAGGCGCCTGCCGCACGAGAAGGATGGCCTGCTGTGGTATTGCGAGCGCTGCAACCACAAGCTCTACGAGGAGTTCTTCGTCCTGGAGAACATCGAGACGCAGTTCGGCGCCGTCTTCGAGCGCTTCTACCGCTCCCGCGAGCACCGCACCTGCAAGGCCTGCGGCCACCTGAACCCGGCGCCGGCGAAATACGATGCTGAAGATTGACACCCACGCCCACTACCTGCCGAAACACTGGCCGAACCTGGCCGAGAAGTACGGCGACCAGCGCTTCCCGGTGATCCACCACGGCGAGGACGGCCGGGCGCGCATCTACAAGGACGGCAAGTTCTTCCGCGAGATCTGGCCCAAGACCTGGGATCCGGAGCTGCGCATCGCCGAGTACGCCGCCTTCGGCGTGCAGGTGCAGGTGCTGAGCACGGTGCCGGTGATGTTCAGCTACTGGGCCAAGGCCCAGCACGCGCTGGAGCTGCACCAGGCCCTGAACGACCACCTGGCCGAGACCTGCCGCCGGCACCGTCGCCACTACGCCGGCATCGGCACGGTGCCGCTGCAGTCGCCGCGCCTGGCCATCCAGGAGCTGGAACGCTGCATGGACCAGCTCGACCTGCAGGGCGTGCAGATCGGCTCGCACGTCAACGACTGGAACCTTGACGCGCCCGAGCTGCAGCCCTTCTTCGAGGCGGCGCAGGACCTGGGCGCGGCCATCCTGGTGCATCCCTGGGACATGATGGGCGCCGAGTCCATGCCCAAGTACTGGCTGCCCTGGCTGGTCGGCATGCCGGCCGAACAGAGCCGCGCCGCCTGCTGCCTGATCTTCGGTGGCGTACTGGAGCGCTTCCCGCGCCTGAAGGTCTGCCTGGCGCACGGCGGCGGCAGCTTCCCCTACACCATCGGCCGCATAGAGCACGGCTTCCGCATGCGCCCGGACCTGGTGGCCACCGACAACCCGCACAACCCGCGCGACTACCTGCCGCGCCTGTACTTCGACAGCTGGGTGGCCGACCAGCGCGCCCTGCGCTACCTGCTGGACACCGTCGGCAGCGAACGGGTGATGCTGGGCACCGACTACCCCTTCCCGCTGGGCGAGCAGGAACCAGGCGCCGGCATCGCCGCGCTGGGCCTGTCCGAAGACGAGCAGTCCCGGCTCTACCACGGCACCGCCCTCGAGTGGCTGGGCCTGCCGCGCACGAGGTTCGAATGAACGCCGCCGACTGGCTGCAGGCCGACCCGGCCGCCCTGGACGCCGCCGACCCGCTGTCGGCCCTGCGCGATGAATTCCTGGTGCCGCCGCATGGCGACGGCGAGCAGGCTTATTTCTGCGGCAACTCGCTCGGCCTGCAGCCGCGCGGCGTGCGCGAGGCGCTGCTGCAGGAGCTGGAGGACTGGGCGCGGCTGGCGGTGGAGGCACATTTCCACGGCCGCCATCCCTGGATGCCCTACCACGCCGAGGTCCGCGACGGCCTGGCCGACATCGCCGGCGCCGAGCCGGGCGAAGTGGTGGCCATGAACACGCTGACGGTGAACCTGCACCTGCTCATGGTCAGCTTCTACCGGCCGACGCCGGAGCGCCCGGCCATCCTGATCGAGGCCGGCGCCTTTCCTTCCGACCGGCACGCGGTGGCCTCGCAGCTGCGCTTCCACGGATACGACCCCGAGCGCGACCTGATCGAGCTGGAACCGGACGAACCCGGCGGCATCATCTCCATGGCCTCGCTGGAGCGCTGCCTGGCCGAACACGGCCGGCGCATCGCCCTGGTGCTGTGGCCGGGTGTGCAGTACCGCACCGGCCAGGCCTTCGACCTCAAGGAAGTGGTGCGGCTGGCGCATGCGCAGGGCTGTGTGGTCGGCTTCGACCTGGCGCACGGCGCCGGCAACCTGCCACTGGCCCTGCACGACAGCGGCGCCGACTTCGCCGCCTGGTGCAGCTACAAGTACCTCAACAGCGGCCCCGGCGCGGTCGCCGGCGCCTTCGTGCATGCCCGCCACGCCCGCAGCGAGCGGCCGCGTTTCGCCGGCTGGTGGGGCCATGACCAGGCCACCCGCTTCCGCATGGGCCCGGAGTTCGTGCCCACGCCCGGCGCCGAGGGCTGGCAGCTGAGCAATCCGCCGATCCTGGCCCTGGCGCCGCTGCGGGTCTCGCTGGAGATCTTCCAGAAGGTCGGCATGCCGGCCCTGCGCGAACGTTCGCTGCGCCTGACCGGTTACCTGGAGGCGCAGGTGCGCTCGCGCCTGGCGCAGGTGCTGGAGATCGTCACCCCGGCCGATCCGGCCCAGCGCGGCTGCCAGCTTTCCATCCGCGTGCGCGGCGGTCGCGCGCGTGGCCGCGAGCTGTTCGAATTCCTGATGGCGCGCGGCGTGGTCGGCGACTGGCGCGAGCCGGACGTCATCCGCATCTCGCCGGCGCCGCTGTACAACCGCTTCACCGACATCGCCCGCTTCGTCGCCGAGGTCGAAGCCTGGGCCGGCATCGGAGGAACACCGGCATGAAGCCCCGCAATCCCCTGGTCATCGTCGGCGCCGGCCTGGCCGGTGCCCTGCTGGCCACCCTGCTGGCCCGGCGCGGCTGGGCCGTCGACGTCTACGAGAAGCGCCCCGACCCGCGCCGGCGCGGCTACGAGGGCGGCCGTTCGATCAACCTGGCCCTGGCCGAGCGTGGCCTGCACGCGCTGCGCCAGGCCGACCTGGCCGATACCGTGATGGCCCAGGCCATCATGATGCGCGGGCGCATGGTCCATCCGGTCGGCGGCGAGCCCATGCTGCTGCGCTACGGCCGCGACGACAGCGAAGTGATCTGGTCGGTGCACCGCGGCCGCCTCAACCTGGCCATGCTCGATGCCGCCGAGGCGGCCGGCGCCCGCATCCACTTCAACCGGCGCCTGCTGGAAGTGAACTTCGAGGCCAGCGTCGCCCGCTTCATCGACGACCACGACCGTTCCACCCACGAGATCGGTTTCGAGGCCCTGCTCGGCTGCGACGGCGCCGGCTCCGGCCTGCGCGCCGCCATGGCCCAGCGCCTGGACCTGGGCGAGCGCTTCGAGCCGCTGGGCCACGGCTACAAGGAACTGGAGATCCCGCCCGGCGAGGACGGCGGCTTCCGCATCGAGCCCAATGCCCTGCACATCTGGCCACGCGGCGGCTACATGTGCATCGCCCTGCCGAACACCGAACGCACCTTCACGGTCACCCTGTTCCTGCCCAACGAGGGCGAACATCCCTCCTTCGCCACCCTGCCCGACCTGGCGGCGGCCCGCGCCTTCTTCGAGGACGACTTCGCCGACGCCCTGCCGCTGATCCCGGATTTCGACCGCGACTGGACCGGCAATCCGATCGGCGTGCTCGGCACGCTCTACCTGGACCGCTGGCACCTGGGCGGCCAGGCGGTGCTGCTGGGCGATGCCGCGCACGCCATGGTGCCCTTCCACGGCCAGGGCATGAACTGCGCCTTCGAGGACTGCGTGGCCCTGGACCGGCACCTGGGCGAGGCGGCCGATTTCGCCAGCGCCTTCGCCGCCTTCGAGGCCGAGCGCCGGCCCAATGCCGAGGCCATCCAGCACATGGCGCTGGAGAACTACATCGAGATGCGCGACCGGGTGGACGATCCGGACTTCCTGCTGCAGCGGGAACTGGAGCGCACCCTGGCCGAGCGCCACCCCGGCGTCTTCGTGCCGCGCTACACCATGGTCAGCTTCACCCACGTACCCTATGCCACCGCGCTGGAGCGCGGGCGGGTGCAGCGGGAGATCCTGGTCGAATCCACCCGCGGGCTGGAAAAGCTGGAACAGGTGGACCTCGCTGCCGCCGACGCGCGGGTGCGGGAACGGCTGACGCCGCTCGACCTGGGCTGAACGGGCCTCTGCCATGGCCGACAGCTTCCTCTGGTACGACCTGGAAACCTTCGGCAAGGACCCGCGCCGCAGCCGCATCGCCCAGTTCGCCGGCATCCGCACCGATACCGAGCTCAACGAGATTGGCGAGCCGATCAGCCTGTACTGCCAGCCGGCCCGCGACCTGCTGCCCTCGCCCGAGGCCACCCTGATCACCGGCATCAGCCCGCAGCGGGCGCTGGCCGAAGGCCTGCGCGAGGCGGAGTTCTTCGCTCGCCTGGCCGAGGAGCTGGGCCAGCCCGGCACCTGCGCGGTTGGCTACAACTCGATCCGCTTCGACGACGAATTCGTCCGCTTCGGCCTGTACCGCAATTTCCACGATCCCTACGAACGCGAGTGGCGCAACGGCAATTCGCGCTGGGACCTGCTGGACGTGCTGCGCATGGCCGAGGCCCTGCGCCCGGAAGGCCTGGAATGGCCGCTGCGCGAGGACGGCGCGCCGAGCTTCAAGCTGGAGGACCTGGCCCGCGCCAACGGCGTGCGCGAAGGCGAGGCGCACGAGGCCCTGAGCGACGTCCGCGCCCTGCTCGGCCTGGCGCGCCGGTTCCGGGCGGCGCAGCCGAAGCTGTGGGAGTACGCGCTCGGCTTCCGCGACAAGCGCAAGGTGGCCGGCCTGCTCGACATCGCCGGCATGACGCCGGTGCTGCATGTTTCCTCGCGTTACCCGGCCAGCCGGCACTGCTCGGCCCTGGTGGCGCCGGTGGCGCGGCATCCGCGCATCGATTCGCGGGTGCTGGTCTGCGGCCTCGACAGCGACGAGGCCCTGGACGCGCTGCTGTCGCTGTCCGCCGAGGACATCGCCGACCGCCTCTACACGCCGGCCGCCGACCTGCCCGAGGGCGAGCAGCGGGTGCCGCTCAAGGAAGTGCACACCAACAAGTGCCCGGTGCTGGTGCCGCTGGCGCACCTGCGCGAGCAGGATTTCCGGCGCCTGGGCCTGGACCGAGACCTCGCCCTCGCCCGCGCCGAACGCCTGCGCCAGGCACCGGGCCTGGCCGAGAAGGTGCGCCAGGTCTTCGCCGCGGAAGCCCACCGCGAGCCGGCCGACGCCGATGCCGCCCTGTACGAGGGTTTCCCCAGCGAGCACGACCGCCGCCTGTTCCCGCAGGTGCGCAGCGCACCGTTGGCGGAACTGCCTTCCTACGGTCCGCGCTTCGACGATCCGCGCTATTCCGAACTGCTGTTCCGCTATCGCGCCCGCAACTGGCCCGAATCCCTGGACGCGAAGGATCGCGAGCGCTGGGACGCCTACCGCCGGCACCGGCTGTCGGCGGGCAGCGGGCTTTCCGAATACGACTTCGACAGCTACCGGGCCGAGATCGCCCGCCTGCGCGCCAGCACCCCACCCGGCCCCGGCCAGGCCCTGCTGGACGCGCTGCAGGCCTGGGGCCTGGACCTGGAACGGGAACTGGCATGAGCGCCTATTTCACCGACAAGACCTTCCGCTTCCTGCGGCAGCTGGCCAGGAACAACAACAAGGCCTGGTTCGAGCAGCACCGCCAGGACTACGACGCGCACCTGAAGCAGCCCTTCCTGCGCCTGATCGCCGACCTGCAGCCGGACATCGCCGCGCTCAGTCCGCACTACCGGGCCGATCCGCGCGGCAATGGCGGTTCGCTGTTCCGCATCCACCGGGACACGCGCTGGTCCTCGGACAAGACGCCGTACAAGACCTGGGGCGCTGCCCGCTTCTTCCACGAGCGCCGGCGCGAGGTGGCCTCGCCCTCCTTCTACCTGCACATCCAGCCGGGCAACAGTTTCCTCGGCGCCGGCATCTGGCATCCGGAGCCCGAGGTGCAGCGGCGGCTGCGTTCCTTCATCGCCGACAATCCGGCCGGCTGGCAGGCGGCGGTGCATTCGCCGGCGTTCCGGAAGCGCTATGAGATGTGGGGCGATTCGCTGGTGCGGCCGCCGCGGGGTTTCCCGCCCGAGCATCCGCTGATCGAGGACATCAAGCGCAAGGACTTCACCGCCGGGATGGCGCTCGACGACGAGACGGTGCTCGGGCCGCGCCTGCGCCAGGCCGTCGTGCGCGGTTTCTCCGGCCTCGCGCCGCTCGTCGACTACCTCTGCGCGGCGCTCGACCTCGATTTCTGAGGGCGTCTTCGCTGCGGGGCAGGTCGTTGGTGGGGGGTGGGGTTTTTTGACGCGGATTGACGCGGATGGGCGCGGATCGTTCCTGGTTCGCGGGTCGCGTCTCCGCCTAACTTGTGGTTCGCTGGCGCTTGATGTGGCGCGCTTCCTGGTGGCCTGTTGGCTTGGTGGGTGGCGCCGCCGCGTCATGAGGGGGGAGGCGCCGGCCGGCGGTCTCGCCAAGCGCCA
>Ga0207873_1002514_pt1 | contig 14873 bp, 10 predicted proteins | sample BGWIniCompost_FD_187373 | JGI IMG/M metagenome (GOLD analysis project Ga0207873, IMG submission 187373) | Cellulose adapted compost microbial communities from Newby Island Compost Facility, Milpitas, CA, USA - BGW Initial Compost (SPAdes)... ...
CGGAAAGCCCTGCTCATCGGTATCGGGCCGGACAGCCTCGACCGTGAGCTGGTCGGGTCCGCCCGGCCCGATACCGATGAGCAGGGCTTTCCGGGTCACGTCCGATTCGTCCCCCGGTCCTCCAGTTCTCCCTCGACTTCCAGGTAGACGCGGCGCAGCGCCTCCATTGTCTGTGGGTGGGGCTCCCGCCACAGGCCACGATCAGCAGCCTCGGTGAGCCGCTCCACAATGCCCTGGAGCGCCCAGGGGTTCGCTTGCCGGAGGAACTCCTGATTCTCGGTGTCCAGGACATAGGTCTGGGCGAGGGTCTCATACATCCAGTCGTCGACCACCCCCGCGGTCGCGTCGTAGCCGAACAGGTAGTCGACAGTGGCGGCCAGTTCAAATGCGCCCTTATAACCGTGGTTCCGCATCGCCGCCAGCCACCGGGGGTTAACCACTCGGGCACGGAAAACCCGGGCGGTCTCTTCCCGCAGCGACCGGGTGCGCACCTGGTCCGGTGTGGTGGAATCGCCGATGTAGGCCTTCGGCTCGACGCCGGTGAGGGCGCGCACGGTGGCGACCATGCCGCCGTGGTATTGGAAGTAGTCGTCCGAGTCGGCGATGTCGTGCTCGCGGGTGTCCGTATTCTTCGCGGCTACCGCGATCCTCCGATAGTTGGCACGCATGTCTTCCGCAGAAGGCTCACCGTGCAGGTTGCGCCCGTAGGCGAAACCGCCCCACGCGGTGTAGACCTCGGCGAGATCAGCGTCGCTACGCCAGTCACCAGAGTCGATCAGCTGGAGCAGGCCTGCCCCGTAGGCACCGGGGGCGGAACCGAAGATGCGCCGCAGCGCGCGTTCACGGTCACCGTGTTCCGCGAGGTCGCTGCGGACGTGAGCCCGCACGTAGTTAGCGTCGTCCGGTTCGTCGAGTTCCGCCACCATGCGGACGGCGTCGTCGAGCATGGCGACCGCGTGAGGGAAGGCGTCTCGGAAGAACCCGGAGATGCGGACGGTGACGTCGATGCGTGGGCGTCCCAACTCGGGCAGCGGGATGACGCTCAGCTCCCGCACCCGGCGGGACACCTCGTCCCATTCGGGGCGCACCCCGAGGAGAGCGAGCACCTCAGCGATGTCGTCTCCAGAGGTACGCATAGCTGAGGTTCCCCATACTGATAGCCCCACCGAACGCGGATACTCGCCGGTTTCGGCGCGGTAGCGTTCAATAAGCGCGTCAGCCAATGCTTTCCCGGTCTCGTAGGCGAGCTGGCTCGGGATGGCCCGGGGGTCGACGGTGTAAAAGTTGCGGCCGGTGGGCAGTACGTTAACCAGGCCACGCAGCGGCGATCCCGACGGTCCGGCGGGAACGAAGCCGCCGTTGAGGGCATGGAGTACCGCGGTGATTTCTTGACGGGTGTCTGCGAGCCGTGGAATGACGTGCTCGGCCGCAAACCGGAGCACCCGGACCACGTCCGGAGCGGTCTCGCCGAGCCGGTCCGCCACGACCTGTGCCTGTTCCGGATCCCAGCCGGCTTCCTCCATGGCCTCGACCAGGGCGCGGGCCCGGGCTTCGACGGCGTCAACCTCCGCCCGGTTTCCGGTGTCTCCCGCCAGGCCGAGAGCACGGCGCAGTCCAGGCACAGCACCGGCCTGCCCACCCCACACTTGGACAGCACGCAGGATGGCCAGCACCAGGTTGACGCGGGCCTCGCCGACAGGCGCCCCACCTAGCACGTGCAGTCCGTCGCGGATTTGAGAGTCTTTGACTTCGCACAGCCAGCCGTCGACGTGCAGCAGGAAGTCGTCGAATTCCGCGTCATGCGGCCGCTCGGACAGCCCCAGGTCACGGTCGAGTTTGGCGGCCTGGATGAGAGTCCAGATCTGCGCCCGGATCGCGGGAAGCTTCGCCGGATCCATCGCGGCGATGTTGGCGTGCTCGTCGAGGAGCTGCTCCAGCCGGGCGATGTCGCCGTAAGACTCGGCGCGTGCCATCGGGGGCACAAGATGGTCGATGATCGTCGCGTGGGCCCGCCGCTTAGCCTGCGCCCCTTCACCCGGGTCGTTGACGAGGAAGGGGTAGATGAGCGGCACCGCGCCGAGTGCGGCATCGGTGGCGCACGCCGCGGACAGTGCGGCGTTCTTGCCGGGCAGCCACTCCAGGGAGCCGTGTTTGCCGAGGTGGACGATGGCGTGGGCGCCGAAGCCGCATTCCAGCCACCGGTATGCGGCGAGGTAGTGGTGGGACGGCGGCAGGTCGGGGTCGTGGTAGATCGCCACCGGGTTCTCTCCGAAACCACGCGGCGGCTGGATCATGAGCACCACGTTGCCTGCCTGGAGGGTAGCGAGCACGATGTCGCCGTTGTCGACGAAAAGCGTGCCGGGCGGCTCTCCCCAGTGCTCGTTCACCGCGTCAATCAGTTCACCGGGCAGGTCGGCGATCCACTCCCGGTAGCGTTCGGCCGGGATGCGCACCGGATTTCCCGCTAACTGTTCGGCGGTCAGCCACTCCTCGTCCTGTCCACCGGCTTCGATGAGGGCGTGGATGAGGGTGTTACCCGCTTCGGTCTCGTCCGCCAGGTCCATACCGGGAAACCCGTCTCCCAGGTCGTATCCGGCGTCCCGCATGGCCCGCAGCAACCGCACCGCGGAGACGGGGGTGTCCAGGCCCACGGCGTTGCCGACTCGGGAATGCTTGGTGGGGTAGGCCGACAGCACGATCGCGACCCGGCGCTGGGCGGGTGGGATGTGCCGCAGCCGGGCATGAGCGACGGCGATGTCGGCTACTCGGCGGCACCGTTCCGCATCGGTGACGTAGTGGGGCAGTCCTTCGTCGTCGAACTCCTTGAAGGAGAACGGCACGGTGATGATGCGCCCGTCGAATTCGGGGACGGCGATCTGGGATGCAGAGTCGAGGGGGGACGTCCCCTCGTCGGAAGCCTTCCACTGATCACGCCCCCACGTCAGGCAGAGCGCCTGCAGGATCGGAATGTCGAGTCGCGCTAGTTCACCAACGTCCCACGCCTCGTCGTCGCCTCCAGCACTGGCTGTGGCCGGGCGGGTTCCTCCCGCGGCGAGCACGGTGACGACCAGCGCATCCAGGGTGCCGAGCTCCGCGAGGAGTTCCGGGGATGCGCTGCGCAGCGACGTGCAGTAGATGGGGACGGCGACCGCTTCGCCGGTAGCGTCGACCGCGTCAGCCAGGTCGTGGACGAAACGAGTATTCCCGCTGGCCTGGTGGGCGCGGTAGTAGAGGATGCCAATCCTCGGCAGCCCGTCCCGGTCCGCCTGTGGTGGCGTGGACCGCTCAAGCAGGCCCCATTCGGGCAGTTCTGTCGGCGGATCAAAACTCCCACCGGTCAGCAGCACGGTGCTGCTGAGGAAGGCATGCAGCGCAGCGAGGTTGTCGGGCCCCCCGTGGGCCAGATAGCGGTGGGCTTCAGCAGCGATCCCGACGGGTACGGTGGAATGGCTCATCAGCTCCGCGTCCGGGGTCTGCTCTCCGCCCAGCACCACAACGGGGACGCCATGGGTTAAAACCTGGTCGAGGCCCTCCTGCCACGAGCGCGCAGACCCCAGAATGCGCACAATTACCAGGTCAGCGCCGTGAAGCAGGGCGTGGAGCGAACCGGGATCTGTTCCGGTGACGTCGAGACGCGACGGGTTGCCCCAGACGTAGTTTGCGCCGCTGGCACGTGCCGACAGCAGGTCGGTGTCCGAGGTGGAAAGCAGTGCTATGCGAGGCATCGGCGACCTGTCCCAGCCCCAACAATCGAGGGAGTCGGTGGACCCGCGGCGGGCGGTACAGGACGCGGCACAGCATCAGCCATGGTCATGGTCTCCAAACCCTCGTGGACATGACGCGTCGTGGCCGGTCTCCTGGCTGACGAGTCACCGCCGCCGAGCTGACCTTCCCAGGCTGGTGCCCGGTGGCCGCGGGGTGGTTTCCCCAAGCAAAGCTCGACGACTCCTCGATCACAGTGGCGAGGGCCGCGCCGGTCTTGCACCGGTCTTCCCGTTCACCACGACGCGACCACCATAGCGCAGGGCAAGAAAGCGTATGCAACCATGTTCCGGTGTTCTGTCTACAGCCACCTGACCGCTGCCCCGGCGTGCTGCGTCCCCATTTCGCAGCCGACGGCGCTCTGCTGCGTATTCGTATTCCCGGGGGGCATATTAGCCGTCGCGGGATAGCCACGCTTAGCCAGATCACCGCAAAATTCGGCGACGGTAATCTCCATTTAACTTCACGTGGAAACGTGCAAATCAGAGGGATTCCCGTCACAGATGATCAACAGATTCCCAACGAATTACCTCATATTGTGGCAGCATCCGGATTCCTGCCTTCATCTACCCATGATCGGGTACGCAATATTGTCGCTTCTCCCCTTTCCGGAATAATCGGTGGCAGAATGGATGTTCGCCCCCTCGTCTCCGCTCTAGACCGGGCACTGTGCACTGATCCACGACTGGCAGAGCTGCCCGGACGGTTCCTTTTCGGTCTTGATGACGGCCGCGGCGATCTCGCTGGAATGCCTATCGACTTAGGAATTTACGCGATCGACGAACGGTCGGCACAAATACGTGTCGGCACCTTTTCAGGGCCTGTGATTTCATCTACAGAAATCGTTGATATAATCCTTGATCTCGCTCACCGTTTTCTCGATATAAGCGAGGGAAAATGGAATGTCGTTCAGCTACCAAAAAAAGGACGAGAACTACTCAACAACGTCGAGTTTTCCAATTTTTTACGCCATACAAAAAGCGGCGATCGCTGGAGCGTTGAACGGTTTCGAAGAAACATCCTTCACGGAATTATCACCATTTCCACCGCTGAATCCGCTGTGGCGGGTTCAGTGCCGCTAGGCGTTCTCACCCCGCCCATGCAGCGGGCTCTCTTGGATGCAGCGGAGCACAGCGACAGCACGATCATCCTCACCCCGTGGCGGGGAGTGATCGTCACCCCTGTCCCCACCGACCAGGCCAGCAACGTCGCAGCTTTGCTCCAGGAAGCCGGGCTGGTCCTCGACCCGGCATCGCCGTGGAGCCGGATCAGCGCCTGCATCGGCTCCCCCGGCTGTGCTCGCAGCCGTGGCGACACCCGGTCTCAAGCCGTCAAGCTCGTCCGCCGCCTATCCTCCCCCGACACATCCGACGACGGATCCCCCTACCACATCGCCGGGTGCGAACGCGCCTGCGGTGCCCCGCACACCCCGCACACCCTCGTCCTTCTCGGGAGCAGCACGTGACACCGCATTCCGACAGGCCCACCCCGCTCTCCCCGCCGCCTCGGCGCTACACCTACGAGACCGACAGCGCAACCATCTACGCGCACTCCTTCGCCACCATCCGGGCCGAAGCCGACCTGTCCGGGCTCCCCACGGACGCCGAAAAGATTGCGGTCCGCATGATCCACGCCTGCGGCCAAACCGACCTCGCCCGTGACCTGGTCATCCACCCCAACCTGGTGCCCGCGGCCCGAGACGCGCTGCGCGGCGGGGCCCCCATCCTCACCGACGCACGCATGGTGGCGTCCGGGGTGACCCGTTCCCGGCTCCCCGCCGACAACGAGGTGCTGTGTCTGCTCAACGACCCTCGTGTTCCCCAACTCGCCACGGCGTGGGGGACGACGCGCTCCGCGGCCGCGGTGTCGCTGTGGACGGACCGCTTGGCAGGCGCAGTCATCGCGATCGGCAACGCCCCCACCGCCCTATTCCACCTGCTAGAGCTGATCGACTCCGGCGCGCCCCGACCAGCCGCGATCATCGGCGTGCCCGTCGGGTTCATCGGCGCGGCCGAATCCAAAGAAGCCCTCATGTCCCACCCCGCAGGCATCCCCTACCTGGTGGTACGTGGCCGCCGCGGAGGCTCGGCGCTAGCCGCGTCCGCGGTCAACGCTCTCGCGCAGGAGGAGGAATGAGCAGCACCCCCGGCCGCCTGTACGGCGTCGGCCTAGGTCCTGGAGACCCGGAATTCATCACCCGCAAAGCAGCCCGACTGATTGCCGAAGCCGACGTCATCGCCTACTACTCAGGGACACACGGCCGCTCTATCGCCCGATCTATTGCCGCAGATGTGATCCCGGAGGGAGTGATCGAGGAGAAACTCGTCTACCCGGTGACGACCGGAACCACGGACCATCCGGGCGGCTACGAGGGCGCCATCACCGAGTTCTACGACGCGTCCGCCCAACGGCTCGCCGCCCACCTGTCACAAGGGCGGGACGTCGTGGTGCTGTGTGAGGGCGACCCGCTGTTCTACGGCTCGTACATGTACCTGCACGACCGGCTGGCCTCCCGGTTTCCCACCGAGATCGTCCCCGGTGTGACGTCGATATCCGCGGCTTCTGCTGCGGCGGCGTGCCCGCTCGTGCGCCGCACCGACGTGTTGACGATCCTCCCAGGGACCCTGCCCCCACCCGAGCTGGCCCGGCGACTGGCCGACACTGACGCTGCCGCAGTACTGAAGCTCGGCCGCCGCACCTTCGCCGGTGTGCGCGAGGCGCTAGCCCAGGCAGGGCGACTGGAGGACGCTGTCTACGTGGAACGCGCCTCCATGGCTGAACAGCGGATACTTCCAGTAGGGGACGTAGCTTCCGACGATGTCCCCTATTTCTCGCTGATTCTCAGCTCCGGGGACAGCACGCCACGCAACCGGAGACCGCGAGGCAGAGTCCGTGCACCGCAGCGCACCCCAGCCCCCCATCATCCGGACTCGCCCGCCGAACTACTCGTGGTGGGTCTCGGCCCCGCTGGCGAGCAGTGGCTGACCCCGGAAGCAGCGCAGGCGCTCGCCAACGTCGACCACGTGGTCGGCTACGGCCCGTACGTGGACCGCGTTCCGGTGCGTCCCGGTCAGCAGCGGCACTCCAGCGGCAACACGGTCGAATTGGATCGGGCCCGGTTCGCTCTTGACCTGGCCTTAGCCGGGGAGCGGGTGGCCGTGGTCTCAGGCGGGGACGCTGGCGTGTTCGGGATGGCCTCGGCGGTCTTCGAAGCGGCCCAGGATCCCCGCTACGCGGACGTTCCTGTGCGGGTACTGCCAGGGCTGACCGCGGTGCAAGCAGTGGCGGCACGAGCGGGCGCGCCCATTGGCGGGGATTTTGCGGTGCTGAGCCTGTCCGACCGGCTCAAACCGTGGGAGGTGATCGAAGCCCGGTTGGAGGCGGCAGCCCGCGCCGACTTAGTGCTGGCGATCTACAACCCTGCGTCCCGTTCCCGGCGCACCCAGGTGGCGCGAGCCCGCGACGTCCTGTTGCGACACCGGCGGGACAACACCCCGGTGGTGGTCGGCCGTGACGTGGGCCGCGAGGGCGAGTCGGTGGAGGTCACCACGCTGGGAAAGCTCGACCCGGAAGGCATCGACATGCGGTGCCTGCTCATCGTGGGCTCCTCCAGCACCTCCGTGACGGCTGCGGGAGCGGTGTGGACACCGCGGTTTGTGGCGGAATAGCTCACGCAAAAATCCCGCTTCCGGGCAAGCACGCGGCGGGAAACACCCCTGCGCTGCAGCGGGGAACTCTCGTGGCCGTGCCGCGGCTGGCGGGGTGCGGTGCGCGCGCCGCACAGGGCGGCACTGCGCGGCCGGGTACACCCGCCCACACCCTCTCGGCAGGTCCTAGCCGCCCACGGCCTGCTCTACCCGTTTCCCGCCCCAACTGCGGTTCGCTCACGGACGTCCCGGTTTCCCCACATCCGCTGCCAGGGGATTTAGCTCGCCTCGCGGTTCCGCTCACGGGCCGGGTCGTACAAGTGCGAGCAGACGATCTCCGACACATCCCACTCGCGGCTGGCCAGCGCCCGCCCCACCAGGATGACCGCGGTATGGCGCAGCCCTGCCGCCTCCACGTGGTCGGCGATATCGGTGAGGGTGCCGCGGAGCACGAGTTCGTTGGGTCGGGTCGCGTGAGCGACGACCGCCACAGGACAATCAGCCCCGTATTCGGGGACCAGCTGCTCGGCAAGAACCCGGATGTGTCGGATCGCCAAGTGCAAGACGAGAGTCCCGTGGATCTTCGCGACGTTCTCCAACGCCTCCGATTCCGGCATTTTCGTGGAGCGTGCCCGGGTGCGGGTAAGCACCACCGTCTGCGCCACCTCCGGAACCGTCAACTCGGTGCCGAGCAGGGCCGCGGCCGCCGCATAGGCGGGCACCCCAGGGGTGACGTCCCACGCCACCCCTGCCTCGTCAAGCCTTCGTGTCTGCTCGGTTAGCGCGCTATAAAGCGACGGGTCTCCAGAGCAGAGCCGGACCGCGTCCAAACCGCGCCGGTCCGCGTCGACCAGGTGGGCGATGATCTGGTCCAGGTCGAGGTGCTGGGTGTCCACTAGTTCCGCGTCGTCAGGGCAGTGGGCCAGGATCTCAGCGTCGATATAGGTACCCGCATACAAGCAGACAGGAGTGGTGCGCAGCAGTTCGACCGCGCGTAGCGTCAGCAGGTCAGCTGCGCCGGGGCCAGCACCCACGAAATGAACCGTCATGTCTCTCTTCCCTGATCTGTTTTGGTCGCGGCCCACTGGACAACCGGACGGGCCGGACGCCATCCCGTGAACGACCCCAGGGGGGCAGCCCGTTCCACCGAGAGGCGTGTCAACTCTCCGCCGTGGCGCCGCCACCGTTCCACCAAGACTGCTTCCGTCTCCAAAGTCACGGCGTGCACTACGATGCGGCCCCCGGGCCGCAGGGCCGCCCAGCACCGGTCCAGCACGGACGGGTCGGTAGCCCCACCACCGACGAACACCGCATCGGGTGGCTCCAGTCCGCTCAGCGCGTCAGGCGCACTACCGTGGACCACGCGCAGGGAGGGCACACCAAGCCGGGCAGCGTTACGCGTGATCCGGTGCACCCGTTCGGGGTGCCGCTCAATCGCAACAGCCCGGCACCGCGGGTCGGCGCGCAGCCATTCCACGGCCACCGACCCTGCTCCCGCTCCCACATCCCACAGCAGGGCCTGGGGTTGGGGGCGGAGCGCACAGACCGCGGCAATCCGTATCTCTCGTTTGGTGAGCTGCCCGTCGTGGTCGAACGCCTCATCCGGCAGCCCGGGGGTAAGCGGGTACCCACCGTTTCCGGTGACCGCCACGCACACCACGTTCAACGGCGGCGCGTCCCGGCCCCGCCACTCGGCCGCGGTGGCTTCGATCCGTTCCTCTCTGCTGCTCCCCAGGTCGGACAGGACCGTCATGCGGCTATCGCCAAGGCCGTGTTCGACCAGCCGGGCTGCGACCGCGGCAGGCGTCGTCCCATCCGAGGAGAGCACCACCAGCCGCCGCCCGGGGGTGAGGTAGCGGCGCACCGCGTCGACGTCGCGTCCCACGAGCGTCACCACATCCACAGACTCCGCGCTCCACCCCATCCGTGCCCGGGCCAGGGCGACCGAGCTCACCGCGGGCAGCACCCGCACCCGGTCTGCGCCGAGCAGTCGCACCAGGGTGGTGCCGATCCCCGACAGGAGGGGGTCCCCGGAAGCCAGCACGACGACACGGCGGTCACGGTACCGGTCCAGGAGCATTGGAAGACCGCTCAGCAACGGGGACGGCCACGGTTCGCGTACCGCTCCCGTGTCGGGCACCAAAGCCAAATGTCGAGTACCGCCGAGGAGTACCTGGGCTTCGCGGATAGCGTCGCGGGACGCCGGCGGCAACCCTTCCCAGCCATCAGCGCCTATGCCGACGACAGTGACCGGTGTCTTCATAGCGGGCCACCTTAACGGATCGGGGAAGTCTCCCAGCGCTCTGGGCACCCGGACCGCCGCTGGCTAGACTCGGCGACGGCGGAACCGCCGAGGTGCCCCAATCCACGGGGATAATCGGGAAGCCGGTGCGAATCCGGCACAGGCCCGCTGCGGTGACCTGGGAGCCGCCGATCACGCGCATCGCGCAGCCACTGGACGGCAGTCTGGGAAGGCGATCGGACGGTGTTGATCAGGAAGTCCGAAGACCGGCCTCGGCATGGCTGCCGTTTTTGCCGATCCCCCAGCGGGAGCCTGTGGAGGAGCGTGTGCACGTCTATCCGTTCAGCGCCATCGTCGGTTCGGACGACCTGGTGCTGGCCCTCATTCTGACCGGTATCAGCCCTGACATCGGGGGCGTCCTTATCCGCGGCGAGAAGGGAACCGCAAAATCAACCGCGGTACGCGCGCAGGCAGCTCTGCTGCCCCCGATCACCGTAGTCACCGACTGCCGGTTTTCCTGCGACCCTGCCGCCCCCGACCCTGACTGTCCAGACGGACCGCATCCCCCTTCAGTTGCTTCCGCGACCCGCCCAGTGCGTCTCGTGGAGCTTCCTGTAGGCGCGGGCGAGGACCGGGTCGTGGGCTCCCTACACCTGGAAAAAGCCCTGTCGGGCAGCGGTGTCGAATACGAGCCCGGACTGTTGGCCCGTGCCAACCGCGGCATCCTCTACGTCGACGAAGTCAACCTACTCCACGACCACCTGGTGGACCTGCTCCTCGATGCGGCAGCGATGGGGCGGGCCACCGTGGAACGTGACGGTGTCTCGCTCAGCCACGCCGCCCGGTTCACCCTTGTGGGAACGATGAACCCGGAGGAAGGGGAGCTACGGCCCCAGCTGTTGGACCGGTTTGGCTTGTCCGTGGAGGTTGCAGCACCCCGCGATCCGGCCGTGCGGGCGGAGATCATCCGTCGACGTCTCGCCTTCGACGCCGACCCCGCCGGTTTCACCTCCGCCTACGCCACTGCCGAGCAGCAACTGGCGGAACGTATCGCGGACGCACGTCTCCGGCTGCCCAAGGTGGTGCTCGGCCAGGAGGCACTGTTGGCTATCGCCGAGGTGTGCGCCGCGTTCGATGTGGACGGTATGCGTGCCGACCTAGTGTGTGCCCGGGCCGCGGTGGCCCACGCCGCGTGGTGTGGCCGCACCGACGTCACCCGAGCCGATGTGCGCGCTGCCGCCCGCCTTGCCTTACCGCACCGACGGAGGCGGACCCCCTTCGACAGTCCCGGCATGGATGAGGGCCTGCTGGACGAGATCCTCGGCGAAGATCACGATCCGGACCCTGGGCCGGACGGTTCCGGAGGGCCAGGCGGTCCACCATCGGACAGCGGTTCTGATACTCCGCCGCCCACCGCCGGCTCCACTCCTGACCCTCCCGCCAGCGGCCTCGGATCCCCCACCTCGTCCAACGACGATCCCCGGCCGGATGCTCCGGCCCCGGTGTCGGTCACAGCACCCGAGGAACCGTACCGCCCTCGGCTTTTCACGGTCGCTGGCACGGGGAAAGGCACGCTAGGCCGCCGTTCACGAGCTATCACAACATCGGGGCGCACCGTCGGCGACGTTCCCGCGGGCCGGGGAACTGGGCCGATCCACTTGGCCGCCACGGTTCGGACAGCCGCGCTGCGGCACGCGACATCTCGTTCTTCCCCGGACACCACACGGCTTTCTATTGCCCTCAGTGATCTACGCAGGTCCCTCTGTGAAGGCAAGGAATCCAACCTGGTGCTGCTCTGCGTGGACGCTTCCGGTTCTATGGCTGCCCGGCGGCGCATGTCCCAGGTGAAGACAGCTGTTCTCGCACTGCTGCTGGACGCCTACCGCAGACGGGACCGAGTGGGGTTGATCACGTTCCGAAACCATGAGGCTACGCTCACACTTCCACCCACCGGATCAGTGGACGTAGCAGCAGCCCGCTTGCGGGAGTTGCCTGCCGGAGGCCGTACCCCACTAGCTGAGGGCCTATTGAAGGCCGCGGAGACACTGCGCCGCGAACGGTTACGCGACCCGGATCGCCGCGCCCTGCTCGTGGTCGTCACCGACGGCCGGGCCACTGCCGGCCCTAAGGCAGTGGAGCGCTCGTTGCACGCCGCCGACCACCTGGCCCGCGAAGGGGTCTCCGCGCTGGTCATCGACTCGGAGACGGGACGGTTCCGGATGGGGTTGGCCGCTGCGCTCGCCCGCCGCATGGGTGCCGAGTACGTCCACGTTGGCGAGGTCAGCGCCGAAGCCATCACGTCAGCAGTAGCCGGAGCAACCACGAGGGCGGCTTGATGCCTCAAGGACAACCATCGTTCATCCCCGACGACGGACTCACCACCCGCCAGCGCCGCTACCGTCCGCTGCTCATCGTGCACACCGGTGACGGCAAGGGAAAGTCCACTGCAGCGTTCGGCCTGGCCTTGCGCGGGTGGAACCAGGGGTGGCGGATCGCGGTGTTCCAGTTCGTGAAGTCCGCGAAGTGGCGGGTTGGGGAGCAGACCGCATTCGACACGCTTGCCGCAGTACACCGTGCGCAAGGGGTGGGAGGCCCCATCGAGTGGCACAAAATGGGGTCAGGGTGGTCGTGGTCGCGCAAGCCGGGCACGGAAGCCGACCACGCGGCCGCTGCCGCAGAGGGGTGGGCCGAGATCAAGCGCCGCCTCGCCGAGCAACGGCACGACCTTTACATACTCGACGAGTTCACGTATCCGATCACCTGGGGCTGGGTCGACGTCAACGACGTGGTGTCGACGCTGCGTGAGCGTCCGGGACGCCAGCACGTGGTGATCACCGGCCGCCGCGCGCATCCCGCGCTGCTGGACGCAGCCGATCTGGTCACGGAAATGGTGAAAGTGCGACATCCCATGGACTCCGGGCAGAAGGGGCAGCGCGGTATTGAGTGGTGACGTTCCCGCCGCGGTCCTGCCACGGCTAGTGATCTCCGCTCCCACGTCCGGGGCGGGTAAGACCACCGTGGCTACCGGGCTCATGGCGGCGCTGCGCGCTGCCGGATACGACGTGTCCGGGCATAAGGCCGGACCGGACTATATCGACCCCGGCTACCATTCCCTGGCAACCGGGCGGCCCGGCCGCAACCTCGATGTGCACTTGCACGGTGAGAACCTGCTGGGCCCCTTGCTGCTACACGGCGCCTCCCATCCGCGGCCGGCCGACCTGGCCGTGATCGAAGGCATGATGGGCCTGTATGACGGGAAGCTCGGGGGGCGCGGGTTTGCGTCCACCGCGCATGTCGCCGCCCTGCTGGACGCTCCGGTGGTGCTGGTCGTAGACGTGTCTCACGTGTCGCGGTCGGCCGCGGCGATCGTGGCGGGCATGGCAGTGTTCGACCAGCGGATTCGGATCGCCGGAGTCATCTTGAACCGGGTGGGCTCCAGACGGCACGCCGCCGAGGTCGCTTCCGCGGTGGAGGACGTCGGTGTCCCCGTGCTGGGGGCACTGCGCCATGACAGCGGACTTGCTGTTCCTTCCCGGCACTTGGGTTTGGTTCCTGCCGAGGAACGGGCCGAGGCAGTAGCGGCCGTGGAGCTGCTGGCGGAACGCATCGCCGCACAGGTGGATTTGACTGCCGTGGTAGAGGTGGCACGATCCGCGCCACCGCTGCACGCCCAAGCGTGGTCCGCGCAGGAGGCGCTCCGTGCCGCAGGGTTTCACCCTGTCTCCGCGCAGCGAGACCACCCCGTGGTCGCGGTAGCTGGAGGGCAAGCCTTCACCTTCCGCTACGCCGAAGTCGAGGAGCTGCTTCGCGCCGCGGGCTGCCGCCCGGTGGTGTTCGATCCAATGTCCGACCCTGCGCTGCCCGACGGCACCGCGGGAATCTACCTGGGCGGCGGATTCCCCGAGGTGTACGCCGCAGAACTGGCGGGGAACACGGCGCTGCGCACCGCGCTGCGGGATGCGGTGCGCTCAGGCGTGCCGACGGTTGCCGAATGCGCGGGCCTGCTGTATCTGTGCCGTGACGTGGATGGCGCCCCCATGGTGGGGGCCTTGGACGCGGTGGGACGCATGACGTCCCGCCTGGCTCTCGGCTACTACTCGGCGCTGGCCCCCGCAGAAACACTCGTGGCGGCGGAGGGAGACCGGGTGCCCGGGCACACGTTCCACCGCACCACAGTCACCTCCACTGGAGAGCAGGCGGGTCCGGCCTGGCTGTTGGACGGGCAGCCCGACGGTTTCTCCTCCGATCCGGCAGGCATCGGCCGTCCCACACTCCACGCCTCCTACCTGCACACCCACTGGGCAGGCTGCCCGCAGGCCGCGGCCCGGTTCGCGGCTGCAGTCTCCACCCAGCGGCCTTGTTGATCCCGCACCGTGCCCCGGCTGAGAGTGCCGGGACCGGCGCGCACATGCCCAGGCAGCTTGCACACGATCGCTCGTCACAGCCAAGCCCTGCACTGAGCCTCACAGTGCAGGGCTTGGCTGCTCGAGAGCAACAGCACGAACCCGCGGCAACGGTCCTACCCATGTCCAGGGGCATGGCCGTCGACCGCCACAGAAGGAACACGTTTAGCAGTCGTGTCAGCGGGGTCAGCGAGTCTGAGACAGTCCAAGCCATTCCAGGGCAGCGGGAACGTCCGCAACAGTGGGAACGTCCCCCCGGTAGAGAGGTCTGCGCACCACCACCACGGAAACCCCCAGCTCGTCTGCGGCGTCCAGCTTGGCCCGGGTGTGAACTCCGCCAGAGTCCTTGGTGACCAAAACTTCCACCGCATGCTCGGCCATGAGCTTCCGTTCCCCTGCACAGGTGTAAGGGCCACGGCTGCGTATGAGGATCCACGTAGGCGGCAATGCGAGCTCTACGTCTTCCACCACTCGGGCTAACACCGTGTGCTCGGCCAGCGGCCCAATGAAGTGGTGCAGGGTCTGCCGTCCCGTGGTGAGCAAGACACGGCGCCCTAGTCTCGCGGCCTGCCAGGCTGCCTCGTCGTGGTCGTCCACCCATATCCAGCGGGACGCCGCAGGTTCGTTTTCCCACCCGGGGCGCACGAGACGCAGCAGCGGCACACCGGCCTGGGTGCACGCCTCGGCCGCGTTAGTGGACACCCGTATAGCGAAGGGATGGGTAGCGTCCACGACCCGCGTGATCCCGTTACTGCGAAGGAATCCGGCGAGTCCTGCGGCTCCCCCGAAACCACCGATGCGTACCTCACCGGCGGGCAG
>Ga0207873_1002515_pt1 | contig 14869 bp, 12 predicted proteins | sample BGWIniCompost_FD_187373 | JGI IMG/M metagenome (GOLD analysis project Ga0207873, IMG submission 187373) | Cellulose adapted compost microbial communities from Newby Island Compost Facility, Milpitas, CA, USA - BGW Initial Compost (SPAdes)... ...
GTCATCGCCGAGGCCATCCGCGGGCAGGCCGGCCGCCTGGACGCGTTCGCGCGCATCCGCCACCACGACTTCCCCGGCGGGCGCACCTTCCGCACGCCCCTGCTCGTCGCTGCCATGGCCTGGTACAAGCTGCGCGACGCGCTCTGGTGAGTGCCTGCGCTGCAGGCACTCCGCCTCCACCGAGGCTGTCGCCCGCAGCGATCAGCCAAGGTTGATCCAGGTGGCCTTGATCTCGGTGTACTTGTCGAAGGCGTGCAGCGACTTGTCGCGGCCATTGCCGCTCTGCTTGTAGCCGCCGAAGGGCGCCGTCATGTCGCCGCCGTCCCAGTAGTTGACCCAGACACTCCCGGCCCGCAGCCTCCGCGCCACCCGGTGCGCCCGGGAAATGTCCCGCGTGAACAGGCCGGCGGCCAGGCCGTAGTCGGTGTCGTTGGCGATGCGCAGCGCCTCCTCCTCGGTATCGAAGGCGATCACGCTCAGCACCGGTCCGAAGATCTCCTCGCGGGCGATCGTGCTGCCGTGCGCCACCTCGTCGAAGATGGTCGGCGCCACGTAGCAGCCGCCGGCCACCGTCTGCAGCCGCTCGCCGCCGATGACCAGGCGCGCGCCCTCGGCCCGGCCCTTGCCGATGTAGTCGAGCACGCGCGTGGTCTGCGCCTCGTCGACCAGGGCGCCCATCGGCGCCTCCGGGTCCAGCGGATGCCGCGGCTGCATGCGCTCGCCGAACCTGGCCACCAGCGCCACGAACTCGTCCTTGATCGAACGCTCGACCAGCAGGCGCGAGGCGGCCGTACAGACCTCGCCCTGGTTGTAGAAGATGCCGCTGGCCGCCGCCTGGGCGGCGCGCTCCAGGTCGGGCGCGTCGGCGAAGACGATGTTCGGGCTCTTGCCGCCGCACTCCAGGTAGGTGCGCTTCATGTTGGAACGGCCGGCGCAGGCCAGCAGGTGCTTGCCGACCGCGGTGGAACCGGTGAAGACCAGGCCATCGACGTCCATGTGCAGGGCCAGCGGCTCGCCGGCACCCTTGCCGGTGCCGGGCAGCACGTTGAGCACGCCCTCGGGGATGCCGGCCTCGATGGCCAGCTGAGCCAGGCGCAGGGCGGTCAGCGGCGACTTCTCCGAGGGCTTGAGCACCACCGAATTGCCCATGGCCAGGGCCGGCGCCAGCTTCCAGGCCGCCATCAGCAGCGGGAAGTTCCAGGGCACGATGGCAGCCACCACGCCCAGCGGTTCGCGGGTCACCAGGCCAAGCTCGTCCTGGCCGGTGGGGGCGATCTCGCCGTAGAACTTGTCGATGGCCTCGCCGGTCCAGGAAATGCAGCGCACGGTGGCGGCCATGTCCACGGACAGGGAATCGCCGATCGGCTTGCCCATGTCCAGGGTTTCCAGCAGGGCCAGCTCCTCGGCGTGCTCCTGCACCAGTTGCGCCAGCTTCACCATCACCCGCTTGCGGTGCGCCGGCCGGGTGTTCGACCAGCGGCCGTCCTCGAAGGCCTTGCGGGCCACCGCCACGGCACGGTTCACGTCCTCGGCGCCGCAGTCGGCCACCTTCGCCAGCAGGCGGCCGTCGATCGGGCTGTGGCAGTCGAAGGTGGCGCCGCCGGCGGCGTCCACGTAGCGGCCGTCGATGAAGGCCTGGCGGGGGAACGTCAACTGGCTGGCGAGCTTTTCCCAGTCCTGGCGGGTCCTGGCATTGGTCATGGCGGCTTTCTCGTTCGGGGCACGGCACGGTGGCCGGCCGGAGGATCAGAAAGTGGGCGGCGTGTTGGCGCTGATGATCACCGCCTCGTCGTTGCCGACGTTGCGGAAGCGGTGCGGGATGCGGCTTTCGAAGTAGTAGGCCTCGCCCGGACCCAGCACCCGGATCTGGTCGCCGACGGTGACTTCGACCTGGCCGCGCACCACGACCCCGCCCTCCTCGCCGTCGTGGCTGAGCATGGACTCGCCGGTGTCGCTGCCCGGCGGCATCACCTCGCGCAGGACGCACATCTGCCGGTTGGCCTTGTGCTGGCCGATCAGGAAGTAGTGGATCTCCTCGTTGCCGACGTCCGGCTGCTCCTCCTTCGGGTAGAAGGGGCTGTCGCCGGTGTCGGCCAGGTCCAGGGTGAAGAAGTCGGCCAGGGAAATGGGGATGCCGTCGAGCACCTTTTTCAGCGAGCTGATCGAGGGGCTGACCTTGTTCTGCTCGATCAGCGAGATGGTGCTGTTGGTCACCCCGACCCGTTTGGCCAGCTCGCGCTGGCTCAGGCCCTTGCGCTTGCGGACGGCCTGCAGACGACCTCCGATGTCCACGGCATGCTCCTGAAGCAAGTGTTGCCGGATATTTAACACCCACCCCCAAGCCGGTCAATGAAACCGGGCAGTTGGGGGAGATTGTCAAATATTCTCATCGGTGCTAGCGTGCCGGCGTTCCCCAGGAGACCCCGCCATGTCCGCCTCCGACCCCGGCTATCCGGCTACCCAGGCTCCCGAACGCACCGACGCCTACTGGATGCCCTTCACGGCCAACCGCCAGTTCAAGAAGGCCCCACGCCTGCTGGCCAGCGCCGAGGGCATGTACTACCGGGATACCGACGGCCGCGAGGTCCTGGACGGCACCGCCGGTCTGTGGTGCGTGAACGCCGGCCATGCCCGGCCGCGCATCGTCGAGGCGATCAGGCGCCAGGCCGAGACCCTGGACTACGCCCCCAGCTTCCAGATGGGCCATCCCCTGCCCTTCGTGCTGGCCGAGCGCCTGGCGGAGATCGCCCCGGCGCCGCTCAGGCACGTGTTCTTCACCAACTCCGGCTCGGAGTCGGTGGACACCGCCCTGAAGATCGCCCTGGCCTACCACCGGGTCCGCGGCGAGGGCCAGCGCACCCGCCTGATCGGCCGCGAGAAGGGTTACCACGGCGTCGGCTTCGGTGGCATTTCCGTCGGCGGCCTGGCCAACAACCGCAAGTTCTTCGGCTCGCTGCTGCCGGGAACCGATCACCTGCGCCACACCCTGGACCTGGAGCGCAACCGCTTCAGCCGTGGCCTGCCCAGGCACGGCGTCGAGCTGGCGGAGGATCTGGAGCGGCTGGTGCAGCTGCATGACGCCTCCACCATCGCCGCCGTCATCGTCGAGCCGGTGGCCGGCTCGGCCGGCGTGATCCTGCCGCCGGAGGGCTATCTCAAGCGCCTGCGCGAGATCTGCGACAGGCACGGCATCCTGCTGATCTTCGACGAGGTGATCACCGGCTTCGGCCGCGTCGGCGAGGCCTTCGCCTCGCAGCGCTTCGGCGTCACCCCGGACATCATCACCACCGCCAAGGGCCTGACCAATGGCGCCGCGCCCATGGGCGCCGTGCTGGTGTCGGAAAACATCCACAAGGCCTTCATGTCCGGCCCGGAGGAGGTGATCGAGCTGTTCCACGGCTACACCTACTCCGGCCACCCCCTGGCCTGCGCCGCCGCCCTGGCCACCCTGGACACCTATCAGGAGGAAGGGCTGTTCAGGAAGGCGATCAGCCTGGAGCGCTACTGGGAGGACGCCATCCACGCCCTGCGCGGCCTGCCGCACGTGGCCGACATCCGCAATATCGGCCTGGTCGGCGCCATCGAGCTGGAGTCCCGACCCGGCGCCCCGGGCGCCCGCGGCTACGAGGCCTTCACCCGGGCCTTCCACGAGCACGCCCTGATGGTCCGCTGCACCGGCGACGTCCTGGCCCTCTCCCCGCCGCTGATCCTGGAAGAGCGCCACATCGACCAGATTTTCGAGCGCCTGGCGGCTACCATACGCGCCACCGCCTGATCGGGCGGATTTCCCGCAGAACCAACGACTTTGCCCCGGGAGGGCAGCTCCATGCTTATCGGCGTACCCAAGGAAATCAAGAACCACGAATACCGCATCGGCCTGACCCCGGCCGGCGCCCGCGAACTGGTCGGCCACGGCCACCAGGTGATCGTGCAGCGCGACGGCGGCAAGGCCATCGGCCTGACCAACGAGCTCTACGAGAAGGCCGGCGCGACCATCGTGGACACGGCCGAGGAGATCTTTGCCCGCGCCGACATGATCATCAAGGTGAAGGAGCCGCAGCCGGTGGAGTGCGCCATGCTGCGCCCGGGCCAGCTGCTCTACACCTACCTGCACCTGGCGCCGGATCCGGAGCAGACCGCCGGCCTGGTGAAGTCCGGCTGCACCGCCATCGCCTACGAGACCGTCACCGACCGCAAGGGCGGCCTGCCGCTGCTGGCGCCGATGTCCGAGGTCGCCGGCCGCATGTCCATCCAGGCCGGCGCGCACGCGCTGGAGAAGGCCCAGGGCGGCGCCGGCATCCTGCTCGGCGGCGTGCCGGGCGTGAAGCCGGCCAACGTGCTGGTGATCGGCGGCGGTGTGGTCGGCATCAATGCCGCCCGCATGGCCATGGGCATGAACGCCCGCGTCACCATCCTCGACCGTTCGCTGGAGCGCCTGAAGTACCTGGACGAGCTCTACGGTGACCGCATCACCACCCTGTACTCGACCGCCGACGCCATCGAGGAATGCCTGCGCCAGGCCGACCTGGTGATCGGCGCCGTGCTGATCCCGGGCGCCGCCGCGCCCAAGCTGGTCAAGCGCGAACACCTGAAGATGATGAAGCCAGGCTCGGTGCTGGTGGACGTGGCCATCGACCAGGGCGGCTGCTTCGAGACCTCCAGGGCCACCACCCACCAGAACCCGACCTACGAGGTCGACGGCATCATCCACTATTGCGTGGCCAACATGCCCGGTGGCGTCGCCCGCACCTCCACCTTCGCCCTGACCAATGCCACCCTGCCCTTCGCCGTGCAGCTGGCCAACAAGGGCACGCAGGCGCTGCTGGACGACCCGCACCTGCTCAACGGCCTGAACGTGCACGCCGGCAAGATCACCTACGAAGCCGTGGCCCGCGACCTGGGCTACGACTACGTGCCGGCCGCCACCGCGCTCAAGGGCTGACCTGCAACGCCCCGGCAGGGCCGGGGCCCCGACCCGGAACCGCCATGACCGAACTCCGCCGCATCCCGCACTTCATCCAGGGCCGTGAACAGGCGGCGGAAGACGGGCGCTGGGGCGAGGTGTTCGATCCCGCCACCGGCCGGGTGACCGGCCGCGTGGCCCTGGCCTCGGTCGACGAGGTCTCGGCGGCCGTCGCCGCCGCCGAGGCCGCCTTCCCCGCCTGGGCCGAGACCACGCCGCTGAACCGGGCCCGCATCCTGTTCCGCTACAAGGAACTGCTGGAGAGGCACGCCGACGAGATCGCCGCCGCCATCACCGCCGAACACGGCAAGGTGCTGGCCGACGCCCGCGGCGAGCTGACCCGCGGCATCGAGGTGGTCGAGTTCGCCTGCGGCGCGCCGCACCTGCTCAAGGGCGAGCATTCGATGAATGTCGGCCGCGAGGTCGATTCCTGGACCGAGTACGCGCCGCTGGGCGTCGTGGCCGGCATCACGCCGTTCAACTTCCCCTGCATGGTGCCGATGTGGATGTTCCCGGTGGCCCTGGCCTGCGGCAACACCTTCGTGCTCAAGCCCAGCGAACGCGATCCCGGCCCGACCATGATCCTGGCGCGGCTGCTGAAGGAGGCCGGCCTGCCCGACGGCGTGTTCAACGTCGTGCACGGCGACAAGGTGGCGGTGGACGCGCTGCTGGATGATCCGCGCGTGCAGGCGGTCAGCTTCGTCGGCTCGACGCCGATCGCCGAATACATCTATGCCCGCGGCAGTGCCAACGGAAAGCGGGTGCAGGCCCTGGGCGGCGCCAAGAACCACATGGTCATCCTGCCCGATGCCGACCTGGACCAGGCCGCCAGCGCCCTGCTTGGCGCCGGCTACGGTTCGGCCGGCGAGCGCTGCATGGCCATCTCGGTGGCCGTCTGCGTCGGCGACAAGGTGGCCGATGCGCTGGTCGCCAGGCTCAAGCCCATGGTCGAGGGCCTGAAGGTCGGTCCCGGCTGCCAGGGCAACCCGGACATGGGCCCGCTGGTCACCGGCGCCCACCGCGAGCGCGTGCGCGCCTACGTCGACAGCGGCGTCGCCGAAGGCGCCACCCTGGTGGTGGACGGCCGCGGCCTGAAGGTGGACGGGGCCCCGGAGGGCTTCTTCCTCGGCGGCTGCCTGTTCGACCACGTGCGGCCGCACATGCGCATCTACCGCGAGGAGATCTTCGGGCCGGTGCTGAGCGTGGTGCGGGTGCCGGACTTCGAGACGGCGCTGAAGCTGGTGAACGAGCACGAATACGGCAACGGCACCGCCGTCTTCACCCGCGACGGCGACGCCGCCCGCCAGTTCGCCCACCGCGTGCAGGCCGGCATGGTCGGCATCAACGTGCCGATCCCGGTGCCCATGGCCTTCCACAGCTTCGGTGGCTGGAAGCGCAGCCTGTTTGGCCCGCTGCACATGCACGGCCCGGACGGCGTGCGCTTCTACACCCGGCTCAAGACGATTACTGCCCGCTGGCCGACCGGCGTGCGCGACCCCGAGTTCGTGATGCCGACGATGAAATAGGCGGCGGCACCACGTCCGGTGACCCTCGTCCCGGCGATGCCGTGAGGCAGGAATGACGAGCGGACCTTGCGAGGACGCCAGCCATGCCAGACGCCAAGTCGCCCGCAATCCCCGACAACGCCATCGACCTGGCCTTCAGCGCCACCCCGCCCTATGGCACGGTGGCCGAGCCCACCTACTCCGGCGCGCTCAGTTTCCTGCGCCGGCCCTATACCAAGGACCTGTCGGCCGCCGACGTCGCCGTGCTCGGCGTGCCCTTCGACCTGGCCACCACCAACCGCCCCGGCACCCGCCTGGGCCCACGCGCCATCCGCGCCGCCTCGGCCTCGCTGGCCTGGTGCCGGCCCTATGCCTGGGAATTCGATCCGCTGGAACGGTTGCGGGTGGTGGATGCCGGCGACGTGCTGTTCGACCACGGGCACCCGGCGGAGGTGCCGGGAGAAATCCGTGCCGCCTTCGCCGCCGTGCTCGAACGCGGGGTGACACCGCTGGCCCTGGGCGGCGACCACTTCATCAGCTTCCCCATCCTGCAGGCCATGCACGCGGTGCACGGGCCGCTGGCCCTGGTGCACTTCGACGCCCACAGCGACACCTGGCGCGACGACGAGGAGCGGATCGACCACGGCACCATGTTCTTCCACGCCGCCCGCCTGGGCCTGGTGGATCCGGCCCGCTCGATCCAGCTGGGCATGCGCACGCACAACCCGGAGACGCACGGGTTCCGCGTGGTGGACGCGCGCGAACTGCATGCCATCGGCGTGGACGCCGCCATCGCCGCCATCCGTGAACGGGTCGGTGGCGCGAAGTGCTACGTCAGTTTCGACATCGATTTCCTGGATCCGGCCTACGCGCCCGGCACCGGCACGCCGGTGGTCGGCGGCTTCAGCACGCACGATGCGCTGCGCCTGGTGCGTGGCCTGGCCGGCCTGGACATCGTCGGCATGGACGTGGTCGAGGTCAGCCCGCCCTACGACGTCTCCGAGATCACCGCCCTGGCGGCGGCCAGCATCGCCCAGGAACTGCTGGCCGCGCTGGCGGCCGGACGCGGCTGAAGCCGCGCCCGGCCCGGAGGGTGTTTCAGGACTTGCCGTCCAGGCCTTCCGCGGCCAGGGCGGCGCGCACCGCCGGCCGCTCCGCCACCCGCGCCGAATGCGCGGCCAGCGAGGGCCACTCGCGGATGTCCATGCCGAAGTTGGCCAGCCAGCGCAGGATCACGAACTGGTAGATGTCGGCGACGCTGTAGCGCTCGCCATGCAGCCAGGTGCGGCCTTTCCACTGCTGCTCCAGGCCTTCCAGGCGGCCACGGGCGCGCGCCGACACGAGCTTGCGGCCCGCCTCGTCCAGGGAGGGGTTGTAGAGCAGGCCCAGGCTCTTGTGCAGCTCGGTGCTGACGAAGGCCAGGGCCGACTGCAGGCGGTAGCGCTCGAAGTCGTCGCGGGCCGGAGCCAGGCCGGCCTCGGGCTTGAGGTCGGCGATGTACTGCAGGATGGCGATGTTCTCGGTCAGCACCCGGCCGTCGTCCAGCTTCAGCGCCGGCACGTAGCCGAAGGGATTGATGCCCAGGTAGTCCTCGCCGTCCTCGGTCTTGCGGTCACGGCCGACCCTGACCAGGTCGAAGGCCAGGCCGGTTTCGCGAAGGGCGATGTGCGGCGCCAGCGAACAGGCGCCAGGCAGGTAGTACAGCTTCATGTTGCGCTCCATCCGGGGGAATGCGGCAGCGTGGTTGCCCGGTCGTACCGAACCAAGCCACGCCGCTGCAACGGAACGTTACGCCAGTTTGTCCGGGAAGGCCCTGGCCAGCTTGTCGAGCTTGGGGCCGGCCACGAAGACGATGTAGGGCTGGCCGGGATTCCTGGCGGCGTAATCGTGATGGTAGGCCTCGGCGACGAAGAAGGCTTCCAGCGGCTCCAGGGTGGTGGCGAGGGGCGCGGCGAAGACGCCGGCCTGGTCCAGCTGCGCCAGGTAGGCGCGGGCCACCTCGTGCTGGCCCTCGTCCAGGGGGAAGATCGCCGAGCGGTACTGGCTGCCGACGTCATTGCCCTGGCGGTCCTTCTGGGTCGGGTCGTGCGCCACCGCCAGGAAGACCTTCAGCAGCTGCCCGTAGCTGATCTCCCCGGGCCGGTAACGGATGCGGATGGCCTCGGCATGGCCGGTACGGCCGGAGCAGACCGCCTCGTAGTTGGCGGTGTCGGCGCTGCCGCCGGCGTAACCCGGCAGCACCTCGGTCACGCCGGCCAGGCGGCGGAACACCGCCTCGGTGCACCAGAAGCAGCCGCCGGCCAGTACGGCCTCGCCGCGGTCGTCGGCCGGCAGCAGGTCATAGATCGGGTCCGGCACCTCGGCCGGCGGCACCCGCAGGCCCTGGCCCGGCAATTCGCAGGAGGGGTCGGCCATCAGCCCGCCTCCTCCGCGGCCGCCAGGTCGTCGGCATCGGCGTCGGCCGGCATCTCCGGCAGCAGGGCCTCGGCGTCCTCCGGCCGCAGCTCGCCTTCCCAGCGTGCCATCAGCGCCAGGTACAGCAACTTCTCGAACTCGGGCCCGAAGCGGCGGATCACCGCACCGGGATCCGGCATCAGCCGCGCGTCGGCGATCAGGCCGAAATGCACCCGGCCGTTGTAGCTGAGGATGGAAATGCCCAGGCCGATGCTGCCGGTCTGCGGCACCCAGAACATCAGGTCGGAGATCCTGGCGCCGCCCAGGTACAGCGGCATCTGCGGTCCCGGCACATTGGTCGCCACTGCCGAGGCCTTGCGGCTGAACATCTCCAGGGCGAAGGCCTGCAGCGCCGGCGGCGCCATGCCGACCGCGGCCAGGGCGCCGAAGGTCGCCACCGCCTGCCGCGACTTGCGCAGCACCCGCATGCTGGCGGCGACACGCTCCAGCCGTGCCACCGGATTGCCCTCGCCCACCGGCAGGTCGAGGAAGACCAGGCCGAAATGGTTGCCGAGCTGGCGGGCGTGTTCCAGCGGCCGCAGGTTCACCGGCACGGTGGCGCGCACGGTGATGCCGTCCAGGCATTCGCCGCGCTCGAGCATGTAGCTGCGCAGGGCGCCGCTGGCCGAGGCCAGCAGCACGTCGTTGACCGTGCAATGCAGGGCCTTGGCCACCGCCTTGACCTCGGACAGGTCCAGGGGCTCGGCCCAGGCCACGCGCTTGCTGACGCCCAGCCGGCCCTTGAGCACGGTTTCCGGATCGTCCGGCAGGGCCAGGGCGACGCCGATCTCGCGGGCGATGTCGGCGCCCTCGCGGGCCAGCACCGCCGCCAGGCTGGGGTCCTGGTACATCTCCATGCCCTTGGCCAGCATCCTGTTGCCCAAGGCCATGTAGCGGCCGATCAGGCCGACCCGGCGCGCCACCGGCGCGTGTTCCTTCTTCAGCCAGCGCCTGGCCAGGCCGGCGCGGCGGCCCTTCTCCTCCACCTCGGTCAGCGACAGCAGCACCTGTACCAGGGCGATGCCGTCGGCATAGCAGTGGTGGATGCGGGCGATCAGGGCGGAGCCGCCGTCGTAGCGCTCGACCAGATGGAACTGCCAGAGCGGCTTGCTCGGATCCAGCGGCGTGGAGGCCAGCCGGCTGACCAGCCGCTCCAGTTCGCGCTTGCCGCCGCGGCCGGGCAGCGCGGTCAGGTGGATGTGCCAGTCCAGGTCGAAATGTTCGTCGTCCTGCCAGTAGGCGCCGGTCGGCGTGTCCACCGCCTTCTGCCGGAAGCGCGGATAGGCCAGGAACTTCTCCTCGATGACCTGGCGCAGACGGCGGATGTCCAGCGGCGTCTCGAACATCATCACGCCGGTGATCATCATCAGGTTGGTCGGCCGCTCCATGCGCAGCCAGGCGGTGTCCACCCGCGACATCGGAACCCTGCGGAGCCTGCTGCGCGCCTCGGCCATCTCTGCCCTCCTGATGTCCGGGCAGGATGCCGGCGCGGCCGCGCAGGCGTCAACGGCGCCGGCCCGCTTCCGGGTTCCACACCACCGCCCGGGCCGCCTCAGCCGCCGTGGTACTCGCGCGGGATGCGGCCGTTGAGCCCGACCAGGATCTCGTAGGGAATGGTGCCGGCGGCGGCCGCCACCTCCTCGCAGGAGATGGCCTGTTCGCCCTGGCGGCCGATCAGCACCACCTCGTCCTCGTTGTAGGCGGTGCCCTGCGGGCCGATGTCCACCATGAACTGGTCCATGCAGATGCGGCCGACGATGGGATGGCGTTGGCCACGGATCAGCACCTGCCCGCGCGAGGACAGCGAGCGCGGGAAACCGTCGCCATAGCCGATCGGCACCGTCACCACCCGGGTGTCGGCGGCCGGCGCCCAGCTGGCGCCGTAGCTGACCGGCTGCCCGGCCGGCACCACCTTGAAGTAGACCACCTGCGACACCAGCGACATCACCGGCCGCAGCGGCACCGGCGAGCGCGAGGCGGTGTCCGGCAGGACGCCGAACAGGGCGATGCCCGGCCGGACCATGTCCAGGTGGGTCTGCGGGAAATGCAGCACGCCGCCGGAATTGGCCAGGTGACGCAGCGGCATCGGCGCGCCCAGGCGCTCGAAATGGGCGCAGGCCTCGAGAAAGCGTTCCAGCTGCCGCGCCGTCATCGGCGAATCCGGATCGTCGGCGCAGGCCAGGTGCGAGTAGATGCCCCTGATCCGGCACCAGGGCGAGGCCAGCGCCGCCTCGATGAAGGGTCCGGCGTTGTAGCTGTGCACGCCGATCCGCTCCATGCCGGTGTCCACCTTCAGGTGGATGGTGGCCGGCCGGCCCAGGGCCTCGGCCGCGGCCTCGACCTGGCGCAGCTTGTCCAGGGAGGAAACGGTGATTTCGAGGTCATGCCGGATCAGCTCGGCCGCCTGCGGCCCGAAGATGCCGCCCATCACCAGGATCGGCAGGGTGATGCCGGCCTGGCGCAGGGCCACGCCCTCCTCCAGGAAGGCCACGCCGAGCTGTTCGACGCCCTGGGCCTGCAGGTGCCGCGCCACCGGTACCAGGCCGTGGCCATAGGCATTGGCCTTGACGATGCCCATCACCGGCACGCCGACATGGCCGCGCAGGACCCGCAGGTTGTGGCTCAGCGCGTCGAGATCGACGCGGATGCGGGTCGGGCGGGCGGTGGTGTCGGCCATGGCCGGGGATTGTAGCCGGTAGATGCTGGCAGGCACCGGGCCGGTTCCGGCGCTTTTGCGGGCAAGGCGCCTGCCTTGTCCCGGCCGTGCCCCGCCGTCCCCGGCGCGCCTACTCGAAGCTTCCGACGCTGTCGCGGGCCAGGTTGTCGAAGCGGGTGTACTCGCCGAAGAACTTCAGCTTCACGGTGCCGGTCGGGCCGTTACGCTGCTTGCCGATGATGACCTCGGCCAGGCCCTTGTCCGCCGAGTCCTTGTGGTAGTACTCGTCGCGGTAGATGAACATGATGATGTCGGCGTCCTGCTCGATGGCGCCGGATTCGCGCAGGTCCGCCATCACCGGGCGCTTGTCGGTGCGCGATTCCAGCGAGCGGTTGAGCTGCGACAGGGCGATCACCGGCACGTTCAGCTCCTTGGCCAGGGCCTTGAGCGAACGGGAGATTTCCGAGATCTCGGTGGCGCGGTTCTCCTGGTTGCCCGGCACCTGCATCAGCTGCAGGTAGTCGATGACGATCAGGCCGAGGTCGTGCTCGCGCTTGATGCGGCGGGCCTTGGAGCGCAGCACCTCGGGCGACAGCGCCGGCGTGTCGTCGATGAAGATCTTCACCTCCGACAGCATCTTGATGGCCATGTTCACCCGCGACCAGTCCTCGTCCTCGAGCTGGCCGGTGCGCAGGCGGGTGGCGTTGACGCGGCCGATCGAGCTGATCAGGCGGAAGGCCAGCTGCGAGGCCGACATTTCCATGGAGTAGACCGCGACCGCCTTCTTGGTCTTGATGGCGCCGTACTCGGCCATGTTCAGCGCCAGGGTCGTCTTGCCCATGGCCGGGCGCGCCGCGAGGATGATCAGGTCGCTGGGCTGCAGGCCGGCGGTCATCTCGTCCAGGTCGGTGAAGCCGGTCGGCAGGCCGGTGACGGCGCCCTGGTTTTCATAGCGCTCCTGCAGGATCTGGAAGGCTTCCTTCATCGCCTCGCGCAGCGGCACGAAGTCGGCGCGGCCGCGCCGGCCCTGCTCGGCGATCTTGAAGACCTTCTGCTCGGCCGCCGCCAGGATCTCGTGGCTGTCGCGGCCGTCCGGCTGGTAGCCGTCGTTGACGATGTCGGTGCCGGCCTCGATCAGCTGCCGCAGCACCGCCTTCTCGCGGACGATCTCGGCATAGGCCTTGATGTTGGCCGCCGAGGGCGTGGTGCTGGCCAGCTCGACCAGGTAACCGGTGCCGCCGATCTGCTCGGACAGGCCGTTGGCCTCGAACCACTCGCCGAGGGTGACGGCATCGAAGGGCCGGTTCTTCTCCGCCAGCTCGCGGATGGCGCGGAAGATCAGCCGGTGGTCGCGGCGGTAGAAGTCGTTCTCGGTGAGCAGGTCGCCGACCCGGTCCAGCGAGTCGGGCGAGAGCATCAGGCCGCCGATGACGGCCTGCTCGGCCTCGACCGACTGGGGCGGCACCCGCAGGGATTCGAGCTTGTTGTCGGTTCGAAGGGCTTCGGGGCGCGCGGGCATGTTCGCCTGGATCCGTGGCGTGCTTGCAAGGGGAATCGGGTCGCTCATCCTAGCCCTCCTCGCACGGGAGTCACAGGCATAACCCTGTGTATAACCGGTGGGAATCTCATATCCCGAGACTGGCAGGGCGGATGGCGGCGGCCGGGCAAAAAGAAGGGTATCCGGATTTTAGTGTGGGATAACAAGATCAAGGACTACGGCATTAGGCCGCTCGTGCTGTGGAGCTGACCATCTCCCAAGCTCTTTGCATGACACTCAATACGTTGGACTAGTGCCCAAGCCGGCGCACTTGGTCTTCCGCTTAGCGACCTGTGGCGAATACCCGGCCATCCCGTCTTCGGTGCTAGTAGGCGATGCACCGGGCCGCGTAGAAGCGCTCTGAGTCGACTGAGGTAGCTCCCATGGAGCGCGCTACACCAAGTTCGGAATGTTGCATCGGAAATGGCCGACGAAGCCATAGGCGTCGTCGGCCGGCCAAGTTCACGGAACTATGCAGCAGCGGCCGCATACGCAACATCCGGTCACGTTGCAGCACTGATACCAGTTCGTGCTAGGAGGCGCACAAAGCCCGCCGCAACAGCCACCGTTCTGCGCCGTTTGCGGCGCAGACTCAATCCGGCCCTGCTGGTCAACACATGACTTACGGTCGAGGTTGAGGCTGCTCGTTGCGACGTCTTCGGTCGCGTATGAGATTACCTGCAACTCAACACTCTTGCCGTCTGGGCCCATTTGCTTCGAGGACATCGGGCCGGATCCGGCCGATGCTGGACTGACGATGAGCGTCGCTTCCGTCAGTTGCACGCCATGTTGGAACGGCCCTTTCCAGATAACCGCTTGAAGCGCAGTCCCCTCTATCGTCTGGATCTGAAATCCAGGGAAAACTTCCACCTCAAGCGAGTAAAGCGGCTCCTTATTCTCATCGGAGATGCTGATGTACGCTGGATGGCCAGCAGCGAGCCGAATGTTCGGAGCCATGACCTCTTCGCCGTCAACAAGAACACGTGCGGAAATGACATGAAGCTGAGTTGTGTCAGCGGCAATGGCAGGAGAAAGCAAAACGAAAAACAGCATTAGTGCATTCAAGAGCGATCGCATAGACGCAGCCTCCTGATAGGGGACGGTCCCCACGGCGAAGATGCTCCGTTCTCAGGACCAACGCAAGCTCGTCCGATGCGCCCAGGCACCCTTCGAAGGGTGTGACAAGTTGTCCTTAAGAGTGCTCGGCGGGCAATGGCTGAACGCACTTCAGCTCGCGAGAGCGGTCGCCCCGATTGCGATTTGCTGGGAAGCAGGGCGGCGAGCGCAGGCGGCCGGCGATTTGCCTCGGAAGTGAAGCTCCGCATGGCCCGATGGTCAGATCACGGACGCACCCATGGCTTGCCTCAGACGCTCCGTTCCTGCCCACTTGAGGCGGGGAAGTGAATCGCCCCGGGTTTCCCGGAGGCTCCAAACCTTGAGAGGATGGAGCCATGAGCAACAAACTGACGAGGTACGCACCCGAGGTGCGTGAGCGGGCGGTGCGGATGGTCCTGGATCACCAGGGCGAGCACAGCTCCCAGTGGGCGGCGATCACGTCGGTGGCCGGGAAGATCGGCTGCAAGGCGGAGACGCTGCGGACTTGGGTCCGTCGGGCCGAGCGCGACAGCGGGCTTCGGCCCGGGCTGACGACGGATGAGCAGGCGCGGATCAAGGCCTTGGAGCGCGAAGTGCGCGAGCTGCGCCAGGCCAACGAGATCCTGCGCAAGGCGTCGGCGTTTTTTGCCCAGGCGGAG
>Ga0207873_1002518_pt1 | contig 14855 bp, 12 predicted proteins | sample BGWIniCompost_FD_187373 | JGI IMG/M metagenome (GOLD analysis project Ga0207873, IMG submission 187373) | Cellulose adapted compost microbial communities from Newby Island Compost Facility, Milpitas, CA, USA - BGW Initial Compost (SPAdes)... ...
GCGGCGCGAACACCGACAGCGCGCGTGCGGTGCGATAGGCCTTCGCGGGAGCGTCGCGCGCCAGGGATGGCGCGCGCCGCAGCGTCACACGGATGTGCACGAGCGGTCCCGCGAAGACCTATCGCACCGCGCACGCGCCACCGCCTTCCGTCGAACGGCGGTTCATGTTCGCCCACGGACCTGTCGAGCGCCCTTGCACGCGTCGGGCGCTTACGATTTCGATCCGTCGGTGCCGGCCGCGCCGTGGTGTCGAGCGAGAATGTCGACGACCTCGTCGTCCGAAAGCTGCGGAAAGCTCGCGTACCAGAGGCCGACGGCGAAATAAGGCTCCGGCACCTTCAGCACCTCGACCGCGTCGGCTGCGCGCTCGAGCAAGGCCACCGCGCTCCGCGAAGCCGTCGGCGACGCGACGATCACGCGGCGCGGCGACGCGGTGCGCACGGCGAGAACCGCGGCCTCCATCGTCGAGCCGGTCGCGATCCCGTCGTCGACGAGGAACACGGTCTTGTCTTCGATTTCGAGCGGTCCGCGTCCGCGCCGATAAAGCTCCTCGCGACGTGCGAGCTCGGCGCGCTCGCGTGCAACGAGCGGCTCGACGTCGGCCTCGTCCAGTCCCGCTTGATCGAGACCGTAGGGGCTCAAGTAGACGATGCCGCCGCTCGCGATCGCGCCGATCGCGAATTCGGGATTGAACGGCGCACCGAGCTTGCGTACGACGATCACGTCGAGCGGCGCGCCGAGCCGCCGGGCCACCTCGTCGGCGACCGGGACGCCGCCGCGCGGCAAGCCGAGCACGATCGCGTCCGCGCCCGAGTACTTCGCGGCCAGCCGATCCCCCAGACGGTGCCCGGCATCGCGGCGGTCTCGGAACACTCCGGTGAGTTCCGTCTCGGGCATCGTCGCTCCGTTCAATCCCGAGATTGATCTCGACGAGGTCTGGAACGGACCCGCCGACTCCATACCGAGGGGTCCGACCACTACAGTCGAGTATGAGGATCGCGCCCGCGCGGAACGAGTGCGGATAATACCGAATGGCCCGCTTCGGGCCGCACGCTAGCATGCCGACGTGGAAGACGAAGTCTCGCTCGCGGAGAAGGTCTCGTATCTCGAGAGCGGACGCGCCTTTCCCGATCGTCCCGACCGCGTCGAATCCGTCGAAACGCATTTCGCGTGGGTCTTCCTTTCGCCGCGTTTCGTTTACAAGCTGAAAAAGCCGATTCGCTTCGGACTGATCGATTTCCGCGATCGGGAAGCCCGTCGCGCGTACTGCGAGCTCGAGGTCACGCTGAACCGTCGGCTCGCGGAGGACACGTATCTTCGCGTCGTGCCGCTCGTGCGCACGGAACGAGGCCTCGCCGTCGGCGATGACGCCGTGGGCGACGACGCCGACGGCGTCGTCGACTGGCTCGTCGTGATGCGGCGCTTGCCTTCCGGCGCGACGCTCGCCGACGTCGGCTGCCGGGCGAGCGACGCCGATCTCGGGCGCATCATGGGGAAGCTCGTCGAGTTCTACATGCATCGCGCGATCCGCGCGCCGTGGGACGGCCCCGGCTACGTCGACGCCCTCGAGCGCTCCTCGGCTGCGACCGCGCGCGGCGCGATCACCGTCGGCGGCCAGGATCGCGGCCTGCCGCACGATACGGTCCGGCGCATCGCCGCGCTTCAGCAAGAGTTCGTCGAGCGCAACCGGCCGCTCCTCGAGCGTCGCGCGCGCGAGCATCGCATCGTCGACGCCCACGGCGATCTCCGCGCCGAGCACGTGTTCATGACGGACGCGCCGCAGGTCATCGACTGCCTCGAGTTCTCGGTCGCGCTCCGCTGGCTCGACGCCGCGGAAGAGATCGCTTTCCTCGCGCTCGACTGCGACCGTCTCGGTGCTCCCGAGACCGGCGCGCGACTGCTGGAAGCGTATCGGCGGCTCGCGAACGACCCGGTCCCGCAAGCGTTGCTCCACTTCTATCGCAGCCGGCGCGCGCTCGCCCGCGCGGTGCTCTATGCGCGGCGCGTGCCGGACGCGGCGTCCGACGCGGACCAGTGGCGCGCTCGCGCGCGGTGGTATCTAGACGCTGCCGAGAAAAGCATCGTCGCAGCGAGCCGGCCCTGAAGGCTTCACGCTTCTGCGACACCGCTAGCGGAGCACGAGAGTTGCCGTTACGGTCTTCTCGTACGAGCAGTAGCGCCCTACACCCGCCGTATCAGCGGACGCACGGCCGCGGCGAGCAGCGGCGCCGTTTCGAGCACCGCGAGCTTCGACAGAAGCGCCGGGCAACGCGCTTCGACGTCGGGCACGGTATCGGTGACGACGATCGTTTCGATCTCGTCGATCATCAGGGCTTCCGCGGCGGCCGGCGAAAACAGCCCGTGCGTCGCGGCGACGTGCACCGACGCGGCACCGCGCGCGACGGCCGCCTTCGCGGCCCGCTGCATCGTGGTGCCGGTGCTCACGAGGTCATCGACGACGATCACGGTAGCGTCGGCCACGTCGCCGCCGAAAGCCTGCCCTCGAACGAGCCCTTCGCTGCGGCGCTTCTCCATCAGGGCGAGCTCGACCGGCGCGCCGATACGCTCGGCGAACGCCTCCGCGAAGCGTATCGCGCGTTTCATGCCGCCGGCGTCCGGTGATAGCACGGCGACGCGGCGCCCGGCGGGAATGCGCACCGCGAAATGCTCGACGAACAAAGGCCAGGCTTCGACGTCGAGCTTGAAGCGCCGGAACGCATTGTCGAACGCCGCGGGGTTGTGCACGTCGACCGTGACGAGCGCGTCGACGCCGGCCGCCTCGAGAAACGCCGCGACGTAGCGGGTCGCGACGGGATCGTACGGCCTCGTCCTTCGATCCTTGCGCGAGAACGCGAGGTACGGCGCGAGCGCGATGACCTCGGCGGCGCCCGCATCCTTCAGCGCGCCGGTGAAAACGAGCAGCCGCATGAGTTTGTCCGCGGCGCTCAATTGCGCGTCGCCCGAGAGCGACTGGCAGACGAGAACCCGCTCGCCTCGAACGCTCTCGAGCGGCCGAATCTTGAACTCGCTATCCTCGAACTGGCGCTCCTCGTACGGCGCGAGCACCGTCCCGAGCTGCGCGGCGATTCGTTCGCCCAGTCCACGAGTGGCTTCGAGGCCGAAGATCTTCATACGACCTCCTCGCGCGGCGAACCGCCGCCGGCGCGTTCAGCCGTATGTTACGGCCTGCGCCGGGCCTCGGCACTCTGCCCGAAGCGGATGATGTCGCCGATATGGCTGAGCTGCGTGCCCAGATGATCGATGACGTCGTTGATCGACAGCACACCGACGAGCTCGCCAAGGGAGCCCACGACCGGCACGCGGCGCACGCCGTAGCGGCGCATCTCGCGCAGCGCGAACTCGACGCTGTTGTCCTCACGGACGGTGAGGAGCTCCGTCGTCATCACGTCGCCGACCGTGAGCGACTCGGGATCGACTTTCTTCGCGACCACCGAGATGACGATGTCGCGGTCCGTGATGATGCCGATCGGCACGAGCCGCGCGTCCCTGAACTCGGCGACGATGAGATCGCCGACGTGCTCCTTGCGCATCCGTTCCGCGGCCACCGTGATATCCGCATCCGGCTCGATCGTCGCGACGTTGCGGTTACAAATGGACCCGACACCCATCGCCGTCCTCCGCAGTTCCGATGCCTCAAGGTTACGGTCTTTCACGAGCGGCGGCGATTGCGGGAGTCCCGTACGGCTTCGCATCGCGAGCTTGCGCGGAAGGCGCCGGTGGGACAATCTCGGAGACGCCCCGAATCGGGAGACGGACGATGACCACCGTGACGAACCCGGCCGTGACGGAATTGCTCCGAGACGGCAGCCGAGTGACGATCCGTGAAGTCCGGCCGGACGACAAAGCCGCGCTCAACGCGTTCTTCGAGGGCTTGTCCGCGCACAGCAAGCACCTGCTCTTTCTCGGCGGGGTCGCGCATCTGCGCGACCGGGATCTCGAACGGATGTGCGCGCCGGATCGGGCGAAAGCGATGACGTACGTCGCCGTCCCCGCGGCGCAGCACGACGGCAGGATCGTCGGCGTTTGCCGCTACGCGTCGGCGCAATCGCCATGCGTCGAGGCCGAGATCTCCGTGGCGGTCACCGACGACTGGCAGCACAAGGGACTCGCGACGCTGCTGGTCACCCGCCTCATCGAGCACGCGCGGAACGCCGGGATCGAGCGTCTGTACTCGGTCGACGCCGCGACGAACCATCGCATGCGCCGCCTCGCGCGTCATCTCGGCTTCAGCGAGCGCCCCGACCCGGACGACGTGCATCAGGTGATCTACACGATGGAGCTCACTCCGGCCGGGCGTTGATGCTGCGAACGGGGGTTCGGCGAGCGTCGCCGGTCGCGCCGAGCAACAAGAAAGTCCGGCCCCGCAAAGGGGGCCGGACCGCATGACGCCGGATCGATCAGAAGTGCCGGCGCACCGTGACGCCGTACAGCCTCGGCAGGCCCGGCTGACCCGACAGCGTACCGCCGCCGCTCTCGTACTGATCGAAGTACGTGAGGTAGTAGTACTTGTCGGTCAGGTTCGTGACCTCGAGCGCCGCATCCCACATCTCGTCGGCCGAACGCCACATGACGCGCATGTTGGACAGCGTGTACGACTCGATGCGGTTGTGCTGGGTATTGATCGGACCGGTGTGGATATCGTCCTGATAGGACGCGTCGTACCGGATCGACCACTGACCGCGCTCCCCTTGCGGGAACGTGTACTGGATACCCGCGCTCCAGGACAGCTCCGGCGTGAACGGCGGCACCATGCCCGGCGTAATGCCCGTGTTCTCCGCCGTCGTCTTGTACTCGAAGTCGAGATAACCGACCGAAGCGTCGATGCTCCAGCGGTCGGTCGGGTAGTACTCCATCTCGAGCTCGAGACCCTTGACGTCCGCCGTGCCGGCGTTGACCGGCAACGCGCACGGACCCGGGGCGATCTGCGGGCACGGGTTCAGCGTCAGAATGATGTCGGTGTAATCGTTGTAGAACACCGCACCGTTCAGACGCATCGACCGGTCGAGCAGTTGCGACTTGAAGCCGATCTCGTACGACGTCAGCTCTTCCGAGTTGAACGGCAGGAGCTGCGGCAGCACGAACGGCCGCGGGTTGACGCCGCCGCCCTTGTAGCCCGTCGCGACCTGGCCGTACGTCATGACCTGATCGCTGAGCCGCCAATCGAGCACGACGCGCCAGTCGGTACGCGTGTCTTCCCACGTCGCGCCTTGGTTGAAGAGGCCGAACAGCGCGCAGTTCGGCGCGTTACCCACGAAGTGCGGAGGCAGATCGGCCAAGCACGGCGCCGCGGGCAGCGTGCCGTCCGGATTGCGCCGGAAATGCACGTAGGTCTTCTCGTCGTCCGAATAGCGGATGCCGGCCGAGAGATTCAGCCTATCCGTGAGCGCGTACGACAAGTGCGCGAATGCCGCGTAGTTGTGCGAGGGCGTCGGATCCGGACCGTGGATGAAGTTGAACTGCACGTAGTACAGGTTGACGTTCGCCTCGAGCGTGCCCTCCTGCTTGAAGAAGAACGCGCCGACGGTGTAGTCGAGCCGATCGTTCGCCGCGACGCCGCTCAGCCTGAACTCCTGGCTCTTCTGCTCGTGATCGAGATGCTGCAGCAGCATCTGGCTGTTGATCGGCGAGCCGTCGACGTCCTGCGCGAACGACGACTGGTACTCGCGCACCGCCGTGATCGATTTGAACGACAGGCGATCGTTGATCTGCCAATCGATCGTCGCCGAGATGCCGCGCTGGTCCAGCGTCGAGATCGGCGGAATCGAGACCGGCGAATAGCGCCGAAGCGTATCCGGGTCGAACGCATTCGGATCCATGTATGTCGCGTAGCTGACGTAACCGTCGTTCACGGCGGTATCTCCGCGCCACGGACCATATGGCACGAATGCGTTCGTCAGATGGACGGGATTGCCGTCGCTTCCGGCGATCGACTGCCCCAGGAAGCCGCCCTGCGTGAGGTCGAACGGACCCGAACCACCGACCGTGATGTTCTCGTTGACCTTGATCAGCACGTTCGGCTGCGTCTCCGACTGATCGTTGATCGCGTCGGCGATGAGCGTGACCCTCACGGTGTCCGACGGCAACCACGTGAGATTGAAGCGCCCGCCCGTGTAGTTCTGGCCGCCTTCCGTGCCGAGCTTGCAGTCGGACAAACGGCCGGTCGAGAAGGACGGTACGTTCGAATTGGGATGCACGCAGCGGTAGTCGAGCCGCTTCACGTAGCCGTCGCGCGATCGGCTCACTCCCGCGACGCGGGCATAGAGCTTGTCCGGAACGATCGTGAAGTCGCTGCTGCCCCGGACTTCGACCCGGTCCAACGAGCCGTAGGTCAACGAGATCGAGCCGCCGCCATCCTCGCTCGGCTGTCTCGAATAGAGCTTGATCGCGCCGCCGATCGAGTTACGGCCGGCCAGCGTGCCCTGCGGACCGCGCAGCACCTCGACGCGATCGAGGTCGAGCAAATCGAGCAACGTGCCCGTCAGCGTCGGGTAGTAGACGTCGTCGACGTAGACACCGACGCCGGGCTCGAGCGCGTAGTTGAAATCCGTCTGACCGATACCGCGAATGAATGCGATCATCGCGGGACCGATACCCGCGCCGGCCGGTTTCAGCGTGACGTTTGGAGCCTGCGCGGCAATCTCGAAGACGTTGGTCTGGCTACGCGCCTCCATCATCGTGGAGGTAACCGCCGTGATCGCGATCGGCGTATCTTGAACGTTGGCCTGGCGGAACTCGGCCGTAACGATGACTTCCTCGAGAGCCCCCTGCTGCTGAGCCAGCGCGGTTCCGCTCGTCGCCGCGAGCGCGATCGCGACTGCTTGCGCCGCCGGGCGCCAGGGACCTCGTCCGCCACTCGAATTTTTGTACTTGGAAGACCCGCCCGTGTGCGGACGGAAGGACCCGGCTTTCTTCGATGCGGTCATATGACCTTCCCCCCGTGGATTGACTTAAGCTCGATTCACCACCTCACCCACACTCCTTTGCACAGCCCACAGTCCGTTGCACGCGTGCCGGCGACGAGACGCACGCGGCGTCGCGTCACGAAAGTCCGGCTGCGCGGTTCGAAGCGGTATCGCCCCCATCGGTAGCATCTCGGATAAGATGAGACCCACGCGGTGCTACCTGACACCGTTCCGATCCGCGCTTTCGGTGCTCTCTCCCCCGACAGTCTCGCGTAAGAGACAAGCCATCATACTGAGGATAACGGCGAATTCAAATAACGTCGCGCGAGGGAGTCATCCTCACGACCTCGGCGATCTCGGGCTATCGGATCTCGTCGCCATTCGCTCGGTTCGTCCGCCGGCTCGTTCCGCAGCGCAATTCTGCGAATGACGAGCAAAGGCGTTCACGGGTTACACGCGGCGACGGGAATCTTGCCGGCGGCCGCGCAAAGCAATGGCACGCGTGGGCCGTTCGAGCACACGCGAATTGGACGCAATCTAAAGCTCCGCGGAGTGCGGGGCCGCAGACGTGAGCGAATCGGCCGGCGACGTCGCGCCCCCGGCCGGCAACATCAACCGAACCGACCGGTGATGTAGTCCTCGGTCAGCTTGTGGCGGGGGTTGGTGAAGATTTCCTCGGTCTTGCCGACCTCGATCAGCCTGCCGAGATGGAAGTACGCGGTCCGCTGCGAAACGCGCGCGGCCTGCTGCATCGAGTGCGTGACGATCACGATCGCGTAGTTCTGCCTGAGCTCGTCGATCAGATCCTCGATGCGAGCGGTCGCGATCGGGTCGAGCGCGGAGCAAGGCTCGTCCATCAGGATCACCTCCGGGCTCACGGCGATCGTGCGCGCGATGCAGAGCCGCTGCTGCTGGCCGCCCGAGAGCCCGGTGCCCGGCTCCTCGAGCCGGTCCTTGACCTCGTTCCAGAGCCCGGCGCGCTCGAGGCTCTTTTGCACGATCTCGTCGAGCTCGGTCCTGTCGCGCGCGAGGCCGTGAATGCGCGGCCCGTACGCGACGTTGTCGTAGATCGACTTCGGGAACGGATTCGGTTTCTGGAAGACCATGCCGACCCTGGCGCGCAGCATCACGACGTCCATCTGCTTCGAATAGATGTCCTCGTCGTAGAGCTTGATCTCGCCGGTCACACGCGCCGACTCGATCGTATCGTTCATGCGGTTCAGACACCGCAGGAACGTCGACTTGCCGCATCCCGACGGGCCGATCAACGCGATCACCTCGTTCAGGCCGATATCGAGATTGACGTGCTGGATCGCGTGCTTGTCGCCGTAATAGACGTTCACGTCGCGCGCGGTGATGATCGGGTTCGCGGCGCGATGGTCTCCGACCGTGCGGTAGGTCGGTGCCGCGCTCGGCGCGGGCTCCCGCGCCGTCGTCTGCCGAGGGGTCGTCGCGGGTTGCATGGCCTCCGCCGTTGCCTGCCTGAACATCCGCATTCGCAGTCTACTCCAACGCGTCAATACCGTCGCTCGAATCGTTTCCTGAGCAGAATCGCGATACCGTTCATCACCACGAGGAACGCGAGCAGCACGAGGATCGCCGCGGAAGTCCGCTCGACGAACGCGCGCTCCGGGCTGTCGGCCCAAAGGAAGATCTGCACCGGCAAGGCCGTCGCCGGATCGAGCGGCGATTCGGGGATGTCGACGATGAACGCCACCATGCCGATCATCAGAAGCGGCGCCGATTCTCCGAGCGCGCGCGCCATGCCGATGATCGTGCCCGTGAGCATGCCTGGAAGCGCGAGCGGCAGCACGTGATGCAGCACGGTCTGCATCTTCGACGCGCCGATGCCGAGCGCGGCCTCGCGGATCGACGGCGGCACGGCCTTGAGCGCCGCGCGCGATGCGATGATGATCACGGGCAGCGTCATCAGCGTGAGCACCAGCCCGCCGACGAGCGGCGCCGAGCGCGGCAGACCGAACGCGTTGATGAACAACGCCAAGCCGAGCAGCCCGAACACGATCGACGGCACCGCGGCCAGATTGTTGATGTTCACCTCGATCAAATCCGTCCAGCGGTTGCGCGGCGCGAACTCCTCGAGATAGACGGCGGTCGCGACGCCGAGCGGGAACGAAAGCACGAGCGTCACGAGCAGCATGAAGAACGAGCCGACCGTCGCGCCGAAGATGCCTGCGAGCTCGGGGTCGCGGGAATCGCCGGACGTGAAGAAATAGCGGTTGAGCTTGCGCTCGATGCGGCCTTCGTCGAGGAGCGCGTCGATCCACCCGATCTGCGCGTCGGAGAGCCGCCGCTCGGACTCCGGGACGTCGCGGTCGATATTGCCCTTGATCAGCATGTCGACGTCATCGTCCGCGAGGAGCCACAGGCTCCGCGTCTCGCCGATCAGCGCCGGATTCGCGAGCACGAGCTCGCGCACCTCGAGGTCCGCGGCCGGGCTCAGCAGCCGGTAGAGCGCGCGTCGCTCGGATCGCTCCGTGACGTCGGGGAACAGACGATTCAGCGCGTCGCGGATCAGCTGCTGATAGTTCGCCGTCTCGAGCGCGACCGCGTCGCGACGGCCTTCTGGATCGATGACCTCCGGGTCGAGCTCGACGTCGAGCAGGATGCGCGTCTGCAGTAGCGCGCTCGCGCCGTTCGAGACGAGCGTGACGAAGAAGATCGCGAGGAAGCCGAGACCGAAGAGCAACGCGGCGAGCCCGAGCAGGCGAAACGCCCGCTCCTTCATGTACCGGCGCCGCAATCCTTCGGCGACGCGATCCCGCGTTCGCGGCGGCTCGTTGGGCTTCACCGGGCCCGGCTCACTCATATTGTTCCCTGTACTTGCGCACGACGCGCAGCGCGACGACGTTCAACGCGAGCGTCACGAGGAAGAGCACGAGACCGAGCGCGAACGCCGCGAGCGTCTTCGCGCTGTCGAATTCCTGGTCGCCGACGAGGAGTGTGACGATCTGCACGGTCACGGTCGTCACGGCCTCGAGCGGGTTCAGCGATAGATTCGCGGCGAGCCCCGCGGCCATGACGACGATCATCGTCTCGCCGATCGCCCGCGAGACGGCGAGCAGCACCGCGCCGACGATGCCCGGCAGCGCGGCCGGCAGCACGACTTGCCTGATCGTCTCGGATTTCGTCGCGCCCAGGCCGTACGATCCGTCGCGGAGCGACTGCGGGACGGCATTGATCACGTCGTCCGACAACGACGAGACGAACGGGATGATCATGATGCCCATCACGAGGCCCGCGCCGAGCGCCGACTCGGAAGCGACCTCGAGGCCCAGCGCGTCGCCGAGCCGCCGCAGCGCCGGGCCGACCCATAGCGCCGCGAAATAGCCGTACACGACCGTCGGAATGCCCGCGAGGAGCTCGAGCAGCGGTTTCGCCCAGCTGCGCATTCGCGGCCCGGCGTACTCGGAAAGATAGATCGCGGACATCAGCCCGACCGGCACCGCGACGAGCATCGCGATGCCGGAGATCAAGAGCGTGCCGACGAAGAGCGGAACCGCGCCGAACGCTCCCGACGAGCCGACCTGATCCTCGCGAATCGCGGTCTGCGGGCTCCACTCGAGCCCGAACAGGAAATCGATCGGCGAGACGAGCCGGAAGAAGCGCAGCGCCTCGAAGAGCACCGAGAGAAAAATGCCGATCGTCGTCAGGATCGCGACGAGCGACGCCCCGATCAAGAGATATTCGATGGCTTTCTCGACCTTGATCCGCGCCCGCATCGCAGGCTGAACGCGACGAAGCGCGAAGACGAGCGACGCGACGCCGACGACGAGCAGCGAGCCGAGCAGCAGGTGCCGGCTCGTCTTTCGCACCTCCGCGTAACGCTCGGCCGCCGCCTGCACGGCCGGGTCGGGCGCGCCGAAGACGAGGTTGCCGTCGACGAGATTGCGAACGTCGGCAAGAAAAAGGCCGAACCGATCCTCCGGGAGCTCCGCGAGCTCGGGCGGCAGCGAGTCGATGACGGCGGCGCGCAGCACGATCGGCTCGACGACGACCCAGATCGCGAGCAACGCGAGCGCGGGCAGCAGGCACCAAAGCGCGACGTAGCCGCCGTAGTAGCCCGGCAGGGAGTGAAAGGTTCGAATCGGCGCGCTCGCCGAGCCGACCACCGCCCGCCTGCGGCCCGCGATGTACGCGACCGACGTCAGCGCGAGCAACGCGGCGAGAAGCGTGGAGATGCTCATCGGTCGAGACGGCGCATGCCGCTACGGCGCGAGCGCGGACAGCGTCAGCGGCTCGAGCGTTTCGACGCGCTCGAGCATGCGCAGCCGCTCTCGATCGCGGAGCGGCACGAGGCCGAGCTCCGAGAGGTAGCCGAAATCGCCGGCCGCGCTTTCGCTGATGAACTCGCGGAGATACCCCTCGATACCGGGAATCACGCCGACGTGCGCCTTTTTCACGTAGAAGTAGAGCGGTCTCGCGATCGGATAGCGGCCGTCGGCGATGCTGTCGAACGTCGGCTCGATCCCGTCGATCGCGATGGGTCTCACCCGATCGCCGTTCTGGTCCATGAAGCTGTAGCCGAAGATGCCGACGGCCGACGGATTCGCGTCGAGCTTCTGCACGATCAGGTTGTCGTTCTCCCCGGCTTCGATGTAGCCGCCGTCCTCCCGGATCGTGTGGCACGCGGCGAGCCGCTCGCCGGGATCGAGCGCGCGGATCAGCTCGAACGCGTCGCACCCGCCTTCCATCGCGAGCTCGAGAAACGCGTCGCGCGTCCCCGACGTCGGCGGCGGGCCGAGCACCTCGATCCTCGCGGCCGGCAAAGACGGGTCGATATCGGCCCAGGTCCGATACGGGTTGGGCACGAGCCGGCCCGCGCCCGAAGGATCCGGAACGCGCTTCGCGAGCGCGAGATAAACTTGCGGCAGCGTCAGCGACATCGGCGGCGCTTTCCGCGACGTCGCGAGCACGATGCCGTCGTAGCCGATCACGATCTCGACGATATCGTCGACGCCGTGGCGCCGGCAGTTCTCGATCTCGGAAGGCTTGATGCGCCGCGACGAGTTCACGATGTCGGGATGGCGCACGCCGATCCCGTTGCAGAACAGCTTGATGCCGCCGCCGCTGCCGGTGGCCTCGATCTTCGGCGTCTTGAAGCGCGTCGCTCGCCCGAAGCGCTCGGCGACCACCGTCGCGAAGGGATAGACCGTCGAGGACCCGACGATACTGATATAGTCGCGGGCGGTCTGCCCTTGCGCGGCCGTCACGACGGCCGCGAGCAGGGCCGCGGCCGCGAGGCCGCGCCGGCGGGCTCGGGCCGTCCGCCGTCCCGCGGCGCGCCCGGCCTTGCGGCCCGCGCGCACGAACAGGGATGAGTCGGCTCGCATCACGCGCAAAAGGTATGGGCGAAATGTTACGGAAAGGTTTCAACGGACACGGCGCCGGGCGCCGCGCGAGGCATCGATTCCAAGCAAGTCTCGACGGTTCAAAGGCTTCGAAAGAGAAGCTCGTCCACGACTTACAGGAGCGCCGGCCGTGAGCGTCGATCTCCTAGACCTCGCCCGCGCGCTCATCGAGCGCCCGTCGGTCACACCGGAGGACGCGGGCTGCCAGGCGCTGATCGCCGAGGAGCTCGCCCCGTCGGGCTTCGAAGCCGAGCACATGCGTTTCGGCAACGTCGACAACGTCTGGCTCAGGCACGGCGACGGCAAACCCTGCGTCGTCTTCGCCGGCCATACCGACGTCGTGCCGCCGGGCCCCGAGGATCAGTGGAGCGTCCCGCCGTTCTCGGCGACGGTGCGCGACGGCCGGCTGATCGGACGCGGCGCCGCGGACATGAAGGGCAGCCTGGCCGCGATGATCAAAGCCGCGGAGCGCTTCGTCCGCACGTATCCGGACGCTCCCGGCTCGATCGCCTTGCTCATCACGAGCGACGAGGAAGGCGTCGCCGAGGACGGCACGAAGAAGGTCATGCAACGGCTCGCCGAGCGCGGCGAGCTCTTCGAGTACTGCATCGTCGGCGAGCCGTCGAGCAGCGAGCGGCTCGGCGATACCGTGCGCATCGGCCGACGCGGCTCGCTCACCGGCTTCCTGACGATTCGCGGTGTGCAGGGTCACGTCGCCTACCCGCTCGCCGCCGAGAATCCGATGCACGCGTTCGCGCGTTTCGTCGCGGCGATCACGCGCGAGCCGATGGATCGGGGCAACGAGCATTTCCCGCCGACCTCGTTCCAGATGGTCAATGTGCACTCCGACGCCGGCGCGCCGAACGTCGTGCCGGGCGAGCTGAAGTGCCGCTTCAATTTCCGCTACTCGACCGTGTGGACGGCCGCGACGCTCGCCGAGCGGGTCGAGCAGGAGCTGAAACGGCTCGGCATCGATTACGAGATCCGTTGGCGGATCGCCGGAGAGCCGTTCCTGACGAAACCCGGCAAGCTCACCGAAGCCGTGAGCGCGGCCGTCAAAGAGGAGACGGGCCTCGATCCCGAGCTCTCGACGAGCGGCGGAACGTCGGACGGACGCTACATCGCGCCGTACGGGATCGACGTCGTCGAGCTCGGGCCGGTGAACGCGACGATCCACAAGGTCAACGAGGAAGTCGCGATCGAGGACCTCGTGCGGCTCGAGCGGATGTATTTTCGGATCGCGGAGCGCTTGCTGCTCGGGCGGTAGCGTTCGCTTCGAGGACGGTCGGAGCGCGGGGCCGGGTCAGCGCGAGACGCGGCCCCAGTTCGCGCCGACGGCGAGCGCGCCGAGCAGCACGAACCAGATCAGCACCCAGGCCGGCATGCTCAAGCCGATGAACGTCCAATCGATCTCGGCGCACTCGCCCGAGCCGGTGAAGACCATGCGCAGCGTTTCGGTCAGCGGGAAGACCTCGAGCATGTAGTCGAGCCCCGGTCCGCATGCCGGCACGGCTTCGGGCGGCAGGTTCTGAAGATATACGTGCCGGCCGGCGATGCCGATCCCGGCCAGCGCCACGACCGTGCCGAGCGCGCCGTAGACGCGAGCGCCGCGTCCGACCGGCGCGTGGAGCGCCGCGACCGCGAATACGACGCCGAGCGCGATCATCGCGACGCGCTGGAAGATGCACAGCGGGCACGGCTCGAGGCCGACGACGTGCTGCTGATAGAGCGCGTACGCCATGAGCCCGACGACCGCAGCCGCGCCGGCGGCGTTCAAGAGTCTTCGCCCGCGCCGCGTCCCGAAGAGCCCGCGGCCAGAAGCCCGTTCCGCGATTGCATTCAAGACTGAGTCTCCCGCCGACGCGCCGCTTCACGCACCTCGGCCTCGATATGTGCGAGATCGGTATAGCGCAAATCCTTGCCGTGCACCATGTAGATCACGTACTCGCAGATATTCTTCGCATGATCGCCGATGCGCTCGAGCGCGCGCGCGACCCACATCGTATCCATGACCCGCGAGATCGTGCGCGGGTCCTCGATCATGAACGTGATGCCCTGACGCGTGATCGCCTCGTACTCCTCGTCGACGATATCGTCGGCCTTCACGACCGCGAGCGCCGCGTCCGCATCGAGACGCGCGAACGCGTCGAGCGCGCCGCGCAGCATCTCCTGAACGTGCCCCGCGAGGTTGCGGAGCTCGCGATAGTTCGTCGACGGACGCTCGACCGTCGCGAGCCGCGCGGCGAGCACGCCGATCTTCTCCGCCTCGTCGCCGATACGCTCGAGATCGGTGATGGTCTTGATCACGGCGATGATCAGGCGCAGGTCGCCCGCCGTCGGCGCGCGCGTCGCGAGGATCCGGCTGCACTCCTCGTCGATGCTGACCTCCATGCGGTTGACCTTGTCGTCGTCCTCGGCGACCTTGAGACCGAGCTCGCTATTGCCTTCGGCGAGCGCGCGCATCCCGCGAGCGAGCTGCTCCTCGACGAGTCCGCCCATCGTCAGCACGGAGTTGCGGACGCGCTCGAGATCCTCGTTGAAGCGACGCGAAATGTGGTGCCCG
>Ga0207873_1002519_pt1 | contig 14847 bp, 14 predicted proteins | sample BGWIniCompost_FD_187373 | JGI IMG/M metagenome (GOLD analysis project Ga0207873, IMG submission 187373) | Cellulose adapted compost microbial communities from Newby Island Compost Facility, Milpitas, CA, USA - BGW Initial Compost (SPAdes)... ...
TGGCCGAGCCGTCGGGCCGCCGCCTGGCCCGGGGGCGTCCACTCGAGCAGCAGTCTCGACAGCACCCGCATCGCGTTGCCGTCCATGGCGGGCTCGGGCCGGCCGTAGGCGATGCTGGCGATGGCCCCGGCCATGTAGGGCCCGATTCCCGGCAGCGTGCGCAGCACGGCCGGGTCGTCGGGGATGCGGCCGCCGTGGCGTTCGACCACCAACCGGGCGGTCTCGTGCAGGTAGCGGGCCCGGCGGTAGTAGCCGAGGCCCTGCCAGACGGCCAGCACGTCGTCGAGCCGTGCGGTCGCCAGGGACTCCAGGGTGGGGAAGCGCGCCATGAAGCGCTGGAAGTAGGGGATGACGGTGGCGACCTGGGTCTGCTGCAGCATGAACTCGGAGACGAGGACGGCGTACGGGTCGCCCGCCTGTCGCCAGGGGAGAGGCCGCTGGGCCCGATCGAACCAGGACACCAGCGCCTCGCCGGCCTGCCGCAAGGGCAGGACGGGGACATCCCACCGGGGCCTGCGCCGGGGCCCCGCTCGCCGCCCCGTCCCCTCACCGGCCCAGTGCTCGAGGACGGCGGGCACTTCACCCACGTGCACCACGGCCGCGTCCGGCATGGCCCACCTCACCAGCTCACGGTCCACCGCCGGCCTGCGCTCCAGGGTGCGCTCCATCTCCGCGGCCCACGCCTCGCTGTCGGCCAGCAGGGCCGGTCGCTCCCAGGGGGGCCGGGAGCGGAGATGGGCCATGCGCGCCAGGCGTGGCGGCATGACCCAGATGGCCCGCAGGCCCGCTCGGCGGGCCCCGGCCACGTCGTAGAGCAGGTCGTCGCCCACGTGGATGCCATCGGGCGCACGCACGGCCCCGAAAGCGGCGTGGAAGGCCTCCGGAGAGGGCTTGGCCGCTCCGGTCAGATCCGGCGCCGTGACGTGCTCGAAGCACTCGAGGATGCCCAGCGCCTCGAGCACGGGCTGCTGGTAGATCCACAGCCCGTTGGTCGCCACCCGCAGGCGGTGGCCCCGCTCGGCGAGCATCGTCAGGGCGACCGGCACCGTGGGATGCTGGAAGGCGACGTACCCCGGCTGGCTGGCGTAGCGGCGCACCATGTCGGCGATGGGCTCTCGGGGGATGCCCGAGAGGCCACGCTCGGCGGCCACCCGGCCTACGATGCTGTCCCAGTCGTAGGCCGCCACCGCGAGCGGCACCCCGCCGGCCCCCTCGTCACCGCCGGGCGCCCCCCGCTCCTCGGCCTGGCGAGCGATCTCGAGCCGCCGCCAGTGCTCCTCCAGGATGGCGCCCATGGCCCGGCGGGCGTCCTGCTCGAAGGCGGGGGCCATGGCCGAGCAGAGCTCGGGGAAGACGCCGTCCCGGAACGGATTGCGCATCAAGACCCCGTCGAGGTCGAAACTAATCCACAACGGCGGCGCCCTCTTCCCGGCCCGACCCCAGTCGGCTGGCCCGCTCCGCCAGCACCGACGCCATCCGGTCGGGGTAGTCGGTGATGATGCCGTCGACCCCCAGGGCCGCCAGCCGGCGCATCTCACTCGCCTCGTTGACCGTCCAGACGTGCACCGGGACGCCCTTGCGATGCGCCAGGCGGATGAGCGCCTCGGTCACGACGGGCAATCCCTGGTAGCGCTCGGGCAGCTGCGCGACGTCCGCCGGGGGACGCCAGAAGGCCCCCAGCCCCATCCGCAGCATGATCTGCATGCGCAGCGCCTCCCCCTGCCCCATGGAGGTGAGGACATCCGGCGCCAGCTCTCGGGCGCGGCGCACCACATCGTCGTCGAAGCCTGCCAGCAGCACCCGGTCGCGGGCGCCTGCCCGGTCGACGACCTCCAGCACCCGGGCCGCGAAGGACGGATCGCCCGGCTTCATCTCCACGATGAAGCGACTGCTCGGCAAGGCCGTCAGGACCTCCTCCAGGGTCGGGATGGTCACCCCCTGCCCCCTGAAGGGGAACGAGACACCGTCGGGGCTCATGCGATAGCCCGCGTCCAGGGCCTTGAGCTCCGTCAGGGTGAGGCGGGCGACCTCGCCCTGCCCGTCGGTCGTGCGATCGACGCGGTCGTCGTGGATCACGACGACCTGCCCATCGGAGGTCTCGTGGACGTCCAGCTCGATCCAGTCTGCCCCGTGCCGGACGGCCTCTTCGAAGGCCGGCAGGGTGTTTTCGGGCGCCAGGCCGGAGGCGCCCCGGTGAGCGATGTTGCGAGGTCCGATCTCAGTGGCCCAAAGCGACGCAGGGGCATCGCCGGTGGGCAGCCGGGACGCTGCCCACGATGCCCCTACCACGCCCAGCGCGACCAGCGCCGAGACGCCGAGATAGGTGCCGACGGCCAGAGGCGAGGGAGCGGCCAGGCTCGGGATGCGCCGCTGGCGCACCCGCCACTGGACCTCCAGAGGCGGCGAGGCGAGGCCCGTGCGCAGGAAGAGCAGGGGCGCCACCACGGTGACCCAGACGGCCACCAGCGCGTAGCCGAAGACGGCCGGCAGCCCCGGCGCCGCGTAGGTGCGCACCAGGAGGGCCAATCCAAAGAAGCCCACGACTCCCAGGGTCGAGCGGATCAGGTGCTGGAGCGGCGAGGCCTGCCCGCCATAGGGGATGGCGCGCAGGGCAACCCGATCCCCGGTCAAGAGCCCGATGAGGAAGCCGACGGCGCGCTCCGTGGACGAGGAGGGGGAGAAGGGAAACATCAGCAACGGCACCAACACGGCCAGTAGCCAGCGCCACGGGCCTCTCTCGTCGCGGCGCCGGTCGCGGCCCATCACCATGGCCGCCACCAGGATCACCACGAGACCCAGCGCCCACCCGCCCAGCAGGTCACCCGGGTAGTGCACGCCCAGGTAGAGGCGGGAGCCGGAGATGCCCAGGATCATCAACACGGCCAGTGCCACGAACCACGGCCGCGGATACTCCAGAGCCAGCCATCCCCAGAAGGTGAGGCTGCCCTGGGCGTGCCCCGACGGGAAGCCCGGGCCTCTGGCCTCGTAAAGCTGCGCGATGCCGAGGGCCGGGTCGGGCCGGGGCATGGCCGCCCACTCCTTGGCGGCTCCGTTGAGCCAGAGCGTCACCAGCACCACCACCGCCAGCCGGTGGGTGCGCTCCCGGCTGGCCCAGTACAAGACGGGGATGGCCAGCATGTAGAAGAGCTCGTCTCCGAGCCAGGTGAGGGCCAGGGCCAGCTGGTCAAGCACCGGTGAGCGAAAGCCCTGCAGCCATTGGATGAGGGTCACGTCCCACAACACGACCGCTCCGCCCTTTCCTCGTCGCTACCGTCCGCCGCTCGTCGTGTACGAGCTGGCCGGGGACGGTGGCGACCTGCAGTGCGGTTCGTGCCGTCCCCCTCGCCTCCCTGCGCCGGTGGGATGGGAGCGGGGATGGCGGCGCGACATGGCACGAGAGCGGAGGAAGAAAAACAACAGTTACCGCAAGCACTTGCCACTGCCAACCAGGGGGGTTGCGTGGCATGCGCGACGCGATTCGATCCGGACCTGTAACCGGCTTCACCGTCGCGATCCTTACGTGGCTGCTCGTGGCCACAGTGGTCCCGTACGGCGTGCGGGCCCAGGAGTACGTCGAGATCGGCGTCATCACCAGTCTCAGCGGCCGGTTCGCCACCTTCGGCGCCATGCAGATGGCCGGCTACCAGGTGGCGCTGGAGGAGATCAACGCGGCGGGAGGCGTGTTGGGCCGTCCCTTGCGCCTGGCCGTGGAGGACGACGCCAGCGATCAAAACGCGGCCCTATCCGGCGCCGAGCGGCTGCTGAGCCGCGGGGTACCCCTCATCCTCGGCACCTACTCGAGCGGCATCAGCAAGCCACTGGCCCAGTACATGACCCGGCGTCAGGCACCTCTCTTGGTCTCGGGAAGCGCCGACGACTCCATCACCCGCCCGGGTTCGGAGTGGGTCTTCCGGGCCAAGACCAACGCCACCGCCTATGCCGTCTCGTTGCTCTCCCTGGCCGACCTGCTGGGCGGCATGCGCACCGTGGTGATCCTGGCGGGCAGCGGCGCGTTCGAGCAGTCGGTGGCCGACGCTGCCGAGCAGATCGCTCGTCGTCGCGGTTATCAGGTCCTCTCCCGACAGGCCTACGACCGCGGCCTTACCGACTTTCGCCCCATCCTCAACCGCTTCCGCACGGTCAACCCGGACATCGTCTTCATGGTGAGCTACGAAGAGGACGCCGTGGCCATCATGCGGCAGGCCAAGGAGGTCAACCTCAACGCCCGCATGTTCGCCGGCGGAGCCGCGGGCTTCGCGCTGGACACCTTCATCACGGGGGCGGGCGACGCGGCGGAGTACGTCTTCTCGGCCACGTCGTGGACGCCCGACGTGCGCTATCCGGGTGCCCGCCAGCTCTACGAGCGGCTCAAGGAGAAGCTGGGTGGACGAGAGCCCTCCTACCACGCGGCCGAGACCTACATGGCGCTCATCGTGGCGGCTGACGCCCTCAACCGGGCGGGGAGCCTGGAGAAGGCGGCCGTGCGCGACGCGCTGCGGGCGACGCGCCTGCAGACGGCGGCTGGACCCGTGGAGTTCGTCGACTACGACGGCTTCCGCAACCAGAATCCCATCTCGATGGTGGTCGAGCAGGTGCAGGACGGCCGTTTCGTCACGGTCTACCCGACCGAGGTGGCGGCCGGTCAGCCCCGCTTCCCCACCCCGACTTGGGCCGAACGGTGACGCGAGATGGAGCACGTCATCGCTTTCATCCAGGTGGTGGCCTCCGGTCTGTTGACCGGGGGCCTCTACGCCCTGGTCGGCATCGGGCTGTCCCTCGTATTCGGCGTGATGCGCCTGGTCAACTTCGCGCACGGCGAGTTCCTGGCGCTGGGGATGTACGGGGCGCTGTGGCTGTATCAGCGCTGGCAGGTGGACCCCTTCGCGGCGGTGCTCGTCATCTTCCCGGCCGTGGTGGCCCTGGGCTACGGGGTGGAGCGGTTCTTCCTGGCGCCCATCTCGGGAGCGCCGGAACACTCCTTCATCCTGATGACGGTGGGCATCGGGCTCATCATCAGCAACCTGCTGCTCTTCGGCTTCGGCGCCCATCCGCAGAGCATCTACACCGCGTACTCGACCGCCACGTTCAACCTGGGCGGCGTCAGCCTCAGCAAGCCGTTGAGCGCCTCGTTCTTGCTGACGGTGCTCATCATCGGCGGGCTGTACTGGCTGCTGCTGCGGACCGAGCTGGGCCGGGCCATCCGGGCCACGGCCCAAAACCGTGAGGCCGCGGAGCTGCAGGGCATCGACACGGGCCGCATGAGGGCCCTGGTCTTCGGCATCGCCGCCGCTCTCGCGGCGGTCGCCGGCACGTTGATGCTGCCCATCCTCTACGTCATCCCCACCATCGGCGGCACGTTCACGCTCAAGGCGTTCGTGGTGACGGTACTGGGTGGGATGGGCAACGTGGCCGGGGCCATCGGAGGCGGCTTGCTGCTGGGGGTGGCGGAGAGCCTGGGGGCCACGTACGTCTCCAGCGGCTACCGTGACGCCTTCGGGTTGGTCGCCTTCTTGCTGGTGCTGTTGATGCGGCCGGCGGGCCTGTTCGGCAAGAGCCGGGTGTAGAGGGGGGACGCGAGGTGCAGCGGCATGGGCTCGATGCGCCGGTACGGCGGCGCTTGCTGGCCGCAGCCGGGATCCTGTTCGCGCTGGCCTTCTACCCGGCTCTCTTCCCCGGCGCGCTCAATCTGGGCGTCACGCTGGTGCTGCACGCGACGCTGGCCACCGCGTGGGACGTCCTGGGAGGCTGGGCCGGTCAGCTCTCGTTGGGGCACGCGGCCCTGGTGGGGTTGGGCGCCTACACGCTGGGGCTCCTCACCCAGGTGGCGGGCTGGCAGAGCGTGGGAGGGCTCGGGCTGGGGTCACATTCCGGCTGCGGGGCCCCTACTTCACCCTCTCCACCATCGCGGTGGCGGAGATCCTGCGTCTGGTGGCCATCAACGCCCGCCGCCTGACCGGAGGGGCCGAGGGGCTGTTCGTCTTCTCCCTGCCCGAGCCCCTGGGGCTCGACCTCTTCGACCGCAGGGTCGAGTTCTACCTGGCGCTGGCCTTGCTGGCCGTGGCGCTGGGGGTGGCGTGGTGGCTGTCGTGGAGCCGCTTCGGCTACTACCTGCAGGCCATCAGGGAGGACGAGGATGCCGCCATGGCGCTGGGCATCCAGCCCTTGCGCTACAAGCTGGCCGCCTTCGTCGTCAGCGGGGTGCTGACGGCCCTGGGCGGCGCGCTCTACGGCGTCTTCCTCTCCTTCTTCGAGCCTCACGGCGTCTTTCATATCGAGTTGAGCATCTCGCTGGCGCTCATGGCCATCATCGGCGGGACCGGCACGCCCTTCGGCCCCCTGATGGGAGCCGTGCTGCTGACGGTCTCCGGCGATTGGCTGCGGGCTCTGTTTCGCGAGGCCAATCTGCTCATCTACGGGGTGCTCATCGTGCTGGTGGTGCGGTTTGCACCGCACGGCATCGCCGGTGGCATCGAGACCCTGGTGAGGAGGTGGACCGGTGCCCGCTCAGCCCATCCTGCAGGTGAGGGGTTTGAGCATGGCCTTCGGAGGGCTCCAGGCTCTCCGTAGGGTCGACATGGAGGTCTACCCCGGCGAGATCGTGGGCCTCATCGGCCCCAACGGCGCCGGCAAGACGACGCTGTTCGCCGCGATCAGCGGCTTCCTGGTGCCCACCGAGGGGCAGGTCCTCTTCGAGGGGGCCCCCATCACGGGGCTGCCCCCCTACCGCCTGGCCCGGATGGGCATCGCCCGCACCTTCCAGATCGTGCGGCCCTTTTCCCATCTGACGGTGCTGGAAAACGTGATGGTGGCCGCCTTCCTGGTGCATCCGCACCGATTGGAGGCGGAGCGGGCGGCCCGTGAGGTGCTGGAGTGGACCGGGCTTGCCGACCGGGCGTCGATGCCGGCGCGCCACCTCACCCTGGCGGGGCGCAAGCGACTGGAGGTGGCACGGGCGCTGGCCCTGCGGCCCAAGCTCCTCTTGCTCGACGAGGTGGTGGCGGGGCTCAATCCCACCGAGGCCGACCAGACGGTGACCCTCATCCAGCAGATCCGCGAACGGGGCATCACCATCGTGGCCGTCGAGCACATCATGCGGGTCATCATGCGCATCAGCGACCGCATCGTCGTGCTCAACCACGGCCAGAAGATCGCCGAGGGTCCGCCCGCCCGGGTGGCCGAGGACCCCGCGGTCATCGAGGCCTATCTGGGCGTCGGCTCTGCCCACGAGGGGGTGACGGCGGGCCATGCTCCTGGAGGTGCAGGGGCTCGAGGCGGCCTACGGTGACGTCCAGGCCCTGTGGGACGTCAGCTTCGCGGTGGGGGAGGGCGAGCTGGTGGCGTTGCTCGGGGCCAACGGCGCGGGCAAGACCACGACGCTGCGTGCCGTCACAGGGCTCTTGCCACCGCGGCGAGGGCGTATCACCTTCGACGGCCGGCCCATCCACCGAGAACCAGCCCACCGCATCGCGGCCCTGGGCATCGCCCACATCCCCGAGGGGCGCCAGCTCTTCCCGCTGATGACCGTGGAGGAAAACCTGCTGCTGGGCAGCTACCTGCCCCGCGCTCGGGCGGCACGCCGCCGCAACCTCGACCGCTTCTACGAGCGCTTCCCCCGGCTCTACGAGCGGCGGCACCAGGACGCCGGCACGCTGTCGGGCGGCGAGCAGCAGATGCTGGCCATCGGCCGGGCCCTGATGAGCGAGCCCCGCCTGCTGGTGCTCGACGAGCCGTCGCTGGGACTGGCGCCCGTGATGGTGCAGGAGCTCTATCGCGTCGTGCGCGAGGTGGCGAGCTCGGGCACCACGGTGCTGCTGGTGGAGCAGAGCGTGCACCATGCCCTCTCCATCGCGGACCGGGCCTACGTGCTGGAGAACGGTCGGGTCGTGATGGAGGGCACCGGCCGAGCCCTGCTGGGCGAGGCGCGCATCCAGTCCGCCTACCTGGGACTCTGAGGGGGGCCTTCGGGCCCCCTTGGTTCTCCTTCCCGCAGGATCGACGGGCTTGGAAGCGAAGCCAGGGAAGGGCAGGCAACCAAGCCACGCGGAAAGGCGGGCGGGCCGTGATGTTCCGGGGGCGATTGGGGAGGGTCGCGTCTCTGCTCGCGGCGCTCGGAGTCGCCTTGGCCTGTCTGGCCGGGACGGCTGGCCTGACGTCGGCGGGTGCCCGGGTGCTGCAAGAGGGCATGTGGGGCGACGACGTCCGAGAGCTGCAGGAGTTGCTGCGCGAGATCGGTTTCTCCACCATCAATCCCAACGGGGTCTTCGGGCCCGAGACTACCGCCGCGGTGCGTCGGCTGCAGCGAGCCGTGGGGCTGAACGCCGATGGAGTGGTGGGGCCGCAGACGTGGGCGGTCGTCGAAGCGTTGCGCACCCCCTACCGGTACAGGGTGCAGGCGGGTGATACCCTGTGGGATATCGCTCGCCGCTTCGGCACCACCATGGAGGCCCTCATGGATGCCAACGGCATGGAGGACACCACCCTGAGACCCGGTCAGCTGCTGGTGGTCCCGTCGGTGCGGCGCCTGCACGTGCCGGTGGCCATGCGGGTGCGGGACCTGGCGTCGAGACTGGGGGTCGCCGCCCAGGACGTGGCCCGGCTCAACGGCTTGGGGCTCAACGACACGATGAGGGCGGGCAGCGAGATCTGGGTGCCGCTGCCCGCCCTGTAGGGACTCTTCGACCTCCAAGGGCGCAGCCCGGTCGTCAGGGAGTCGCGGTGGCGGGCGTCGCGGCGGCGCCTTGATAGATGAGCCGGCCCAGGCCCGCCACGTTGCGCGCCCAGTAGTCGCCCTGCGTGTCGATGCCGATCTCGACGACGCGGCCGCGGGAGGCGCTGGCCACCACGACCCGGACGATGCGCCCCGAAATCGTCGAGACGATGCCTACGCCGCCGATGGAGTCGCCGCCGGCCGACCGGAAGAACACCAGATCCCCCGGCTGGGCCTGCTCCAGCGGCACCGGCACCGTGTTGTAGCGGAAGAGGGCGTCGCTGGTGACGTAAGTCGCCTTGCGGCCCTGCTCCGGGGGCCCTGCCAAGAGCTGGAGGTCGGGCAGGACGGCCCGGTACGCGTTGACCACGACGCCGGAGGCGTCGACGCCGCGGGTGGCCGCAGCCTCGGGGTCCGCCTCCTTCAGAGCCAGGTACTCCTCGAGCGTGATCTTGCCCCCCAGCTGGTAGGGGACGCCGGCCTCCACGTAACGCAGCGCCTGCTCCAGTGCAGCCAGGGCAACTTGGGCGCTGACGGTCTGCACGGCGCCGGCCTCAGCGGCCGATGCGGCTCCCGACGTCGAGACGACCAGCACGGCGACCAGGGCGGCCACCGATACGGCATCCATGCTGCGTCGCAACCAGCGGGTCATGTCGCTCTCCCACCTCTCCTTGGACTCGATGGCCGGCTCGCCCGTCGGCTCAGCTGGCGTGGCGACGGCGGGCGGAGCCTCGCCACCGTTACGTTATCGCACCGAGACCCGACCTCCTCCTGAGTTTCCAGCAAATCCCGTGTCGCCGGTGCGCTGCGGGACCGGCCAGAGGTCGGGCTCGTGGCAGGGAGGGTGAAGAGCGGACATGCCCTCGGCGAGGTCGGCGGGGCCCACAAGGAGGGCCGGGGCCGCGCCAGCCGCCCTCGGTGCGTGACGCTCGAGCTCGACGCTGCGTCCCTCTTCGCTGTAGTAGCGCACCAGCGCCTCGTAGAGGGTGTGAGCGAGCCGCGCCTGTCCCTCGGGGCTGACCAGGACCTTGCGGTCCACCGGGCTGGTGAGGAAGCCCAGCTCCACCAGGACGGCTGTGTATGGCACCTGCCGCAGCACGAAGAAGTCTCCCGGCAGCGCCGCGTTTTGGTCGCCCGGCATCAGATCCTTCAGCGCCTCCAGGAGCCACAGGGCCACCCGACGGCTGTCGGGGCGTCCCGGTTGGTAGAAGACCATCGCCCCCTGTGCCCGGGGATCCCGGGATGCGTTGGCGTGGAGGCTGATCTGCAGATCCGGGCCGAGCCGCCGGGAGACGGCCACGCGCATGGCCAGGTCTCGATGGTACCGGGACCCCGGGCCGGGGTGCATGTGGCCGAGCTCCATGTCCTGATTTCGGGTCAATCCCACCCGGGCTCCCGCTGCCCGCAGGAGTCGGGTCAGCTCCTGCGCGACCGGCAGCACCGTGCTCTTCTCCAGGTGGCCGTCGGCGACGCACCCTCCGTCGATCCCGCCGTGGCCGGGATCGACCACCAGCACGCGGCCGACCAGGGGCGTCTGCTCAAACCTGGGTGCACCCGCCGACGTCCCCGCCGTGGCAGCCGTGACGATCGCAGCCAGCAACAAGGCGGCGATCCCCCGGGCGGGTTTGGAGGGCTGGCCCAATATCACGGGATGTTCGTCGTCCCTTCGACCTCGTACGAGGGGCCTGCCTGCGACTGCTACCCTTCACGGATGGGGCGAGGGGTATGCTGGGAGCCCTCGGCACGAGGCCGCAGGCTCAGGCCGGCCGCCACCAGGCCGGCCACCAGCGTCGTGTAGAAGGTCAGCAGTCGCCACGCTCCGACGAAGATGCCGACGGCCCCGGCGGGAAGGTGAGGCGCCACCATGGCTGCCATGGCCGCCTCCAGGCCGCCCGACGCCCCCGGGGTGGGGATGAGGCTACCCAGCAGCAGGAGGGGGAATTGAGCGAGCACCAGCACGGGAGCCGGGATCTCGGCGCCCAGGCTGGCTGCCAGCAGGGCGGCCACGGCGAAGAGCAGCACGTAGTAGACCAGGTAGGCGGCTCCAACGGTCAGGACGGCCGCGGGGCGGCTCTGCAACACGGTGCGGAGCGCGTCCGCCATTCCGACGAGGAAGCGCCGGGTCTTCATCCGGGCGGCCCTCACCCGGGCCGCGGCCCGAGGCAGCACCCGCTCGACCCAGGTCAGCAGAGCCTCGACGGGACCGGCAAGCCACTGGATGCGCAACAGCGCGGCGACGACGCCCGCCAGTCCTGCGGCGTAGACGAGGATGGCCCACCGGATCGCCGTGCGTATCGCCGGCAGCCCGGGCAGGGGCAACGAGCTGAAGAGGACGGCCGCCGAGACCAGAAGCAGGACGCTCTGGTTGATGATGCCCGTTGCGGTCACCGCGGCCATGGCCGCGGCGTAGGGGACGGAGGCCTCCTTGGAGAGCACCGCTGCCTCTGCCGGGCCGCCCCCGCCCGCGAACGGCGTCAAGCCGGACATCATCGTGCCCACCAGCGAGGCCTTTAGGGACGTGAGAAGCGACGGCCGGTAGCCCAGGGCCCGCGCCAGCACCCACGTTCGAAGGCCTCCCACCGTGCATGCCCCGACGACCAGGGCCAGAGCCCCGGCGATGGTGAGGGGGCGCAGGGCGGTCAGGTGACGCCAGCTCTCGGGGCGCCAGGTCAGGCCCACCAACGCGGCCAGGGTGACGGCGGTCAACAACGTCGCGATGAGTAGATTGCGCCGTACGGATGGCATCCGCGGTCATCGCCCCTGTTGCCGCTCGAGCACCGATCGAAAGCCGACCAGGGTCAGGACGTGATTGACCCCCTCGTTGGTCTGGCGGAGATGCCGACGCCCGGGGCGATGGCGCCGCCGAGGTAGCGCCGCCGGGCGTCGACCACGTCGAAGGTCGTGGCGTTGCCGAAGCCGATCCCCACCACTGGCGCCCTGTACAGGGGCCGCCACCAGTGTTGCGTCAGGCGGTCCCCCTCGAAGACGCCGACTCCCGTGGTAGTATTGCCGACATCGATGACGCGGAGCAAAGGCGCGCGCCTCCTCGGCGGGGGTGGCCACGGTTTGCTCGACGGCCATGCTCGCCTTAGAATCTTGCAGGGCGCCGTCACGACGCGTCCTGGAGATGGTCGGCCGTGGTCAGCCTGAGAGAGTTTCGCAGGATGGTGGCGGAGGCCCTGGATCGACTACCGCCTGAGTTGCTGGAGGGCCTCGACGGCGGGGTGCTGGTCCTGGAGGAGGCACGCCGTCACGGGGACTCCCTGCCCGACGTCTACATCCTGGGGGAGTACGTGGACGACCCCCACGGCCTGGGCCGTTACATCGTCTTATATTATGGGTCGTTTCGGGCCACCCTGGGAGATGCAGACGTGAAAGCGCTGCGACACGAGATCGACGTGACGATCCGCCACGAGCTCCGCCATCACCTCGAGAGCCTGGCGGGGGTCGACGACCTGGACGAGGAGGACTGGCGAGAGCTGCAAGCCTGGCGGGCCGAGGCGCGGCTCCGGCGCCTTGGCTTGCGCAGGGGAGGCAGCGCCCCCCGACGTCTGCGATGGCCCGGCCGGGGCCATACTTGAAAAAAGCTGTGGCATCGGTAACAATCTTGTAACACGGAAAGGGTAGTCAAGAGTCGAGGCCGAGAGGACCAAGTGGGGCGGTCAGACGGGCCGCCCTCTTCAACGAGGTTAGTGGGACGAAAAACGACCTGCCGGGACGCGAGCAGCAGAGGCTCTGACTCCCTGGCGGGTAGGCGAGACCGGCTGGCGTGCAGTCGCCTCGACCGGATCGCACCAAGCAGCCAAAGGAGCTGAGGTAGTATGCCGCGACGCAAGCGCAACCAGCCCGGTGCCGCGAGGCCGGTGACCCTGGACGATGTGGCCAAGGCGGCTGGCGTCTCCAAGGCGACGGTCTCACGGGTCATCAACGGCAAGTCGTGCGTGAGGCCCCACGTGCGCGAGCGCGTGCTCAAGGCCGTGCGCAAGCTCAACTACCACCCCAATGCCGTGGCGAGAGCCCTGGCCACCCGTCGCACCGGCCAGGTGGGGCTCTTGTTGGCCCTGCCGTCGTCCATGCCCGGATACGGCCTGGGGCTCATCCAGGGCATCGAAGCGGTGCTGCGGCGAGAGCAGATGCACCTGGTGCTCCATGTCATGGATGCCCAGCAGGCTCAGTGGGATCCGCCCTCGTCGGTGACCCAGCGGCAGGTCGACGGCCTCATCGTCGGCGGTGACCTGCGGGGGGCCGACTGGCTCAAGGATCTGGCGAGCGAGCGCATGCCGGTGGTGGTGCTGGGTGACGAGTATCCCGAGGGTCTCGCCTTGAGCGCGGTGACCCTGGACTGGATGACGCCCTCCTCGCAGGCGGTGGAGCGGCTGGTGGCAGCCGGCCACCGACGCATCGGCGCCATCATCCCCGGCGGACGCTGGGGCGATCAGGTGCGGGGCGGCATCGAGCGCGCCCTGCAGGCAGCCGGCCTGGGCCCCGAGGCCGCCGTCGTGGTCAAGGTGGAGACCAGCGAGCTCAAGAACGGGACGGCCCACGCGGCGGGCTACGACGCGATGCGCCGCATCCTGGAGCGGGCTCCGACGGCCCTGTACGTCGCCCACGAGGCGCTGGTGCCCGGCGTCCTGCATGCGCTGAAGGAGGCACGGTTGGCGGTGCCCCAGGACCTGGCGCTGGTCGTCTGGGGTCATGGTTCTTCCGGCGAGCAGGCCATGAGCCTGACCGCCGTCACCGTCAACCGCGAGCAGATGGGACGCATGGCAGCCCTGATGCTGCTGGACCTGCTGAAGGACCCCTCCAGGCCGCCGGTGCAGCTGGCCATCACCCCGAGCCTGGTGGTGAGGGAGAGCTGCGGGACGCGAGAGCGTCCGGCCCCGCGGGCAGCCTACTCGCTGGCGTGAGTTCGCGAGCCTCGCAAGCGTGACGGACGACGGGGCGGCGCACGAGAGGCGCCGCCCCGCTCGTTGCCGGCGGGCGTCCCTGTTCGCAGGGCATCGCCCGTTGGTGAAGAAGGGATCGGACCTGCCGGTTGCCGTCGGGCCGCCCTTGGAGCGTCGGCGGACAGGCCGGCACACAGGGAGGTGCGCCGTCGTGTCCATCCGGTTCGGCACCGACGGGTGGCGAGCCATCATCGCCGATCAGTTCACGTTCGCCAACGTCCGGCTGGTGGCCCAGGCCATCGCCGATTACCTGAGGGAGGCCGGTCTGGACCGGCGGGAGGTGCTGGTCGGCTACGATACCCGTTTCATGGCCGAGCACTTTGCCGACGAGGTGGCGTCGGTCCTGGCCGGCAACGGCATCGCGGTAGGCCTGGCCACTGCCGACGTGCCGACGCCGGCTCTGGCCTATGCGGTGGTGCACCAACGCGCGGCGGGTGCGGTGATGCTGACCGCCAGCCACAACCCGCCTGCCTACCTGGGCATCAAGTTCATCCCCGAATACGGCGGGCCCGCCCAGACCGACGTCACCGCCGCCATCGAGCAGCACATCCAGCGTCTGCTGCGGGAGCCGGCCGGCGGCCAGATGGCGATCCGCACCCTCGATCTCGCGCAAGCCCGGCGTCAGGGGCTCGTGCAGCCCATCGAGCCGCGGCTGGAGTATCTGGAGCACGTCGTCGGGGTGGTGGGCACCGCCCCGCTGCCGCGCCGGGTCGAGGTCGTCTACGACGCCATGTACGGGACCGGACGGGACTACGTGCCCGAGGCCCTCGAGAGCCTCGGCGTGCGGGCCCATCCCCTCCACGCGGTGAGGGATCCGCTATTCGGTGGAGGCGCCCCGGAGCCGACCGGTGAGCACCTGGAGGAGCTGGTCCATGCGGTGCGCCGCCGCCCGGGCTGCCTGGGGATTGCCACCGACGGGGACGCCGATCGCTTCGGCGTCGTCGACGAGGATGGGACCTACCTGTCGGCCAACCAGGTGCTGACCGTGGTGGCCGACTACCTGCTGCGGGTGCGGGGCATGCGGGGCAGCGTGGTGCGTACCGTGGCCACCACCCACCGCCTCGACGCGCTGGCGGCTGAGCACGGGGTCGCGCTGCACGAGGTGCCGGTCGGCTTCAAGCACGTCGCTGCGGTCATGCGGCGTGAGAGCGTGACCCTGGGGGGCGAGGAGAGCGGCGGGCTCAGCATCGCAGG
>Ga0207873_1002523_pt1 | contig 14830 bp, 10 predicted proteins | sample BGWIniCompost_FD_187373 | JGI IMG/M metagenome (GOLD analysis project Ga0207873, IMG submission 187373) | Cellulose adapted compost microbial communities from Newby Island Compost Facility, Milpitas, CA, USA - BGW Initial Compost (SPAdes)... ...
GGGGACGGCAGCATCCACCAGATGCTGGACAAGGTGACCATCTCAAACGGCATTGTCTGGTCGGCCGACCGGAAAACAATGTACTACGTGGATACTCCGACCCAAAAGGTGATGGCTTTCGATTACGATCACGATTCAGGTGAAATAAGCCGGCCGCGGGTGGCTGTGGAAGTTCCGTCCGATATGGGTTCGCCCGACGGGATGACCATCGACGAGGAAGGAAAACTATGGGTAGCCCATTGGGGCGGATCCTGCGTAGCCCGTTGGGATCCAATGACCGGCAAGTTGCTTCAAAAAATCACCGTACCCGGTCCGCACACGACGTCCTGTGCCTTTGGGGGTGAGAATCTGGATATTCTGTATATAACCACTGCCCGTCAGGGGCTCAACGAGGATCAACTCCGGGAGTTTCCTTTAAGCGGCGGTGTTTTCTCGGTTAAACCCGGGGTCCGCGGCGTCCCTGCGGATTTCTTCGAAGAACAAGACTGAAAGGCAGGATACTACAGGATAGTTAGGAGTTCGCGATCTGTTATTTTTGAAAAAATGAACGACAAATCGCATTACGACTTTTTGCAAACTTTTTTCTCATAAGTTAGGTTTTGGTTACATACAAACAAAGGCTGTTCTCCCGAACAGCCTTGTTTGTTTTAGGTTACTTCTCCTGGGGGAACATCTTCCTGCGGTATTTTTCCGGCGGCAAGCCCGTTTTCTCCTTAAAAAGCTTGGAAAAGTAGAAGCTGGAATCAAAATTCAGATTATAGGCGATTTCCTTTACAGACTTCGATCGGTCGGAAAGCAGCATTTTCGCTTTTTCAATCTTCAGCTGGATCAGGTACTGGCCAGGCGCAATTCCCGTATAGGCTTTGAAGGTTTTACGGAACCAGGAATAACTTAGTCCCAGTTCGTTGGCGACCTTTTCCGGCGATATCTGCTGTTCCACATTCGCGCGGAGCAAAATGCGGGCTTTGTTTACCATATTTTCAACCATGGATTGCTGGTCTTCGAATCGATTCCCTCTGGAAATGGAATGGACCAGCCCCAATAGATGGACCACCGTGCCCGATATCAGCGGCTGGTATCCGGATTTTTCTTCCTTTGTGTGGGTGATGATCTGATCAAAAAGGCTCACGACCTGTTCATTTACCCCGATGGGCATACAGGGGCGCTTCGGTTCGAAAAAGCGCTTTTTCACCAGGTTGTCCATAATGCTTCCGGTGAACCCCACCCAGTATTCGTCCCAGCCGGTACCCGGGTCGGGTTTGTAGCGGTGCCACTCGTTGGGAAAAAGGAAGATGATCGTTCCTTCGTCGACCTTTAACCGGGAGGCGCTTTCGGATTCAAAGACTCCTGCGCCCCGGGGGATATAGATCAACTGGTATTCCTGAAGCGCCCGGCCGTTATTCCAGTCAAAATAATGGTGTGCCGGATGGTCGGGGCGGGGATAGGTATCGGCATGCTCGATGCGGCCGCAACCCGCGGCAGTGACACATAAACCCCAGTCTACGGCATCTTGTGTTACCGGAAGATATTTATAATAACTGATCATGGCTGAGACTCCTAAAATAGTTAAATTATGCGATTCTTGATAAATTTGATACCAGGCAACATGAGGTTTGATTTTTTGAGTATCCGGTTCTTACCAATGATTGGCCTGCTGGCTACCGGAATGGCGTCCTGTTTTATCGTTCGGCCCGGTTCGCCGGAGGAAGCCGCATCGCCCCAGCCTGTGGAGCGAGACTCGTTTTCCAGCCTGCACAGCCAATTTGCATTTCCCGGAAAAGAATATGGAAGCGCGCCGCTTTGGGTTTGGAATACGGAGGTAACAACCGAGCTGATCGACACCATGATGCACGCCTTCAGCCAGAACGCGTTCGGAGGCGTGTTTATCCACCCGCGTCCTGGCTTGGTCACCGAGTACTTGTCCGATGAATGGTTCCGTCTGGTGGCACACACCTTGAAAAAAGGCCGGGAACTGGGTTTGCAAGTATGGATCTACGACGAAAACTCCTATCCCAGCGGGTTTGCCGGGGGGCATGTCCCCGACCAGATGCCATCCTCCTTCAATCAGGGCCAGATGCTGCACCTGACCAAAGCTGACACGCTTCCGGCCGATGCGGAGGATTATTTCATTGTGCTGCGGCGGACTGGCAGCGGATTCCGCGATATCACGGCTTCCCTGAAAGCTGAGCAGGGGAAACCGGGTGATTTCTATTTGTTCTCAAAAGAAAACTACCGCGCTTCGCCTTGGTATGGCGGATTCTCTTATGTGGATCTGTTAATGGAGGGAGTGACCGAAAAGTTCATTGACCTGACTATGGAAGGTTACGAGCGCGTTGCCGGGGATGAATTCGGCAAGCTCGTTCCCGGCCTATTTACCGATGAACCCAATATTGAAGTCCAGGGCCGCGGAAATATCCGGTGGACGCCCGATCTTTTTAAATTATTCCAGCAGACTTGGGGTTACGATCTGCGGAACCATCTTCCCAGTCTTTACGAAGAAACCGGGGACTGGAAGCGGGTACGGCATAACTATTATCAGGTTTTGCTTCAGCTGTTTATTGACCGCTGGGCGAAACCCTGGCATGCTTACACGGAAAGCAAGGGTCTTGAATGGACCGGGCATTACTGGGAGCACGGCTGGCCGAACCCCAACCACGGGGGAGACAACATGGCCATGTACGCATGGCATCAGCGGCCCGGCATTGACATGCTCTTTAACCGGTTCAACGAAGAAAGCCCGCAGGCCCAGTTCGGGAATATCCGGGCCGTAAAAGAGTTGGCGAGCGTTGCCAACCAGCTGGGGAAAGAAAGAACACTGAGCGAAACCTACGGCGGAGGCGGGTGGGAGCTTACCTTTATGGATATGAAACGGTTGGGCGACTGGGAGTATGTGCTGGGAGTAAACACCTTGAATCAGCATCTATCCTTTATGACCATCCAGGGCGCCCGGAAATACGACTATCCGCAGTCCTTCTCCTATCATAGTCCGTGGTGGCCGTGGTATTATCCGCTCAACCAATATTTCGCGCGTTTATCGCTGGCGCTGTCCATGGGGGAACAGATAAATCACGTGCTTGTACTGGAACCCACGACCTCCGCCTGGATGTATTCGGCATACGAAAATCCACATCCCCGCAGACAGGAGATCGGTGAGGAGTTTCAACGCTTTGTCACCTTTCTTGAAAAAAAGCAGGCCGGCTTTGACCTCGGCTCCGAAAACATCATAAAGGATCATGGCGCCGTTGTTGGTGATCGGTTTGTGATCGGCCAACGAGCGTATTCCACGGTGGTTATCCCGCCCGGTATGGAAAACGTGAACAGGGCAACCTTCGGATTGCTTCAGGAATTCTGCCGCGCGGGCGGAACCCTGCTTGCTTTCGGGCAACTTCAATTCCTCGATGGTGCGGCCAGCGATAAGTTAGCGGATCTGCAGCAGCAGGCGATCCGGTTTGATTTGGCCGCCTGGGATGAGGTGGACAACCGGCCGCTGAAGGATCTGTTCGGTGGCTATTTTGCCTCGTCCAAAATCGAGTTTTTATATGTCGAGGGGGGGAACCTGTATCATCAGCGACGTGAATTCACCGATGGGCAGCTGGTATTTCTCGTCAATTCCAGTATGGACGAACCGACCACCGGACGTGTTCGGATCGAAGGAAATGTCGTGCTGCTGTTGGATGCCGTGACCGGGAACATTTCCCGTTATCCGGTAGTGACCGAAGCGGGCTTCGCGCGTATTGATTTTGAACTTCCGCCCGCCGGCAACCAATTACTTTTTATCAGCCGGGAGAAGAGGACGGGTTTCCCGGATCATATGCCACAACCTTCCAATCTCAGGGAAGTCGCTACCGGAACCACCCAGGTGGAGCGGCTCGGTCCGAATGTCCTGACGATTGACTTCTGCGACATCCAATTGGGAACAAGTCTGCTCCGGGATCTGCATGTATACCATGCGGCAGATACGGTATTCAAATTCCATGGCTTTGCAAACGGGAATCCGTGGAATACATCCGTGCAGTTCAAAACAAATATCCTGGACCGTGATACCTTCCAGACAGGGACCGGCTTTGCAGCAACGTATCATTTTCAGGTAGATGACGGCGTCGATCTGAATGGTCTCCAGGCCGTGGTGGAACGTCCCCATGTATGGAAAGTGAGCCTGAACGGGAAGCCCTTGTCTCCCATTCCGGGACAATGGTGGCTGGATAAGTCCTTTGCCGTATTCGATTTGACCGGCGCAGTCCGGGCCGGAAATAACCAGCTGACATTGGTAGCCGATCCGATGCGGGTCCATGCTGAAATCGAACCGGTTTATATCCTTGGCGATTTTGGGGTGAAAGCGGCAGCCAAGGGATTCCGGATCACCCGGTCCGCTCCCCTGGAATTGGGAAGCTGGAGGTCGCAGGGAATGCCATTTTTTGGACAGCAGGTAGCCTACGCCAAAAGCTTTACGGTCCGGGAAGGTTCCCGTTATCTGATTCAGCCCGGTAAGTGGAAAGGCACCGTGGCGGTGGTCCATGTGAATGGGAAAGAGGCGGGAATCTGCTTTGCTCCACCATTTACGCTGGATATCTCACCCTATGTCCGGGAAGGAACCAATCAGGTGCAGGTCGTGGTGGTCGGAAGCCTGAAAAATACCCTGGGACCCTTCCATAAAAATCCTGCTCCAGGACTGGTTTCTCCCTGGCTTTTCCGGAATGCGGACAGCTACCCACCGGGCAGGCAATATCAGCAACTGGACTACGGGATGCTCGAGGATTTCAGGATCATGAGCTGGTAAACAGCAGCTCGTCCGGGGTAATCTCCAGAATCTGGGCGATGGACAACAGTCTTTTAATGGAGGGGGTGGTTTCACTCAATTCCATCCTGCTGTAGGCTTCCTGGGAAATCCCCAGTCTTCGGGCCATAAACTCCTGGGAATAGTGCTTCGATTCACGGATCTTCCGAATCCGTTTGACAATTACTCTGCTTGTACAAATGGCTTCGTCTTTCATGGTAAACAGTTTTGCGAGACAAGATAGCAAGATTCCTTTTTAATTCAAAGCTATAATTTAAAACCTAATGGTTTAAGAAAGTTCTTGGACCTTTAATCTGATCCTCCTACCTTTACGTTACGACGTGAACCGGTTAGCACTTCGCAGGGGATGCCGAAAACCTGTAACAGAGTAGGCACGGAAACAACACTTACTGATATGAAAAACGCAAGTACTGATACGGCCGGATTGGTCGGTCTGACCCGGGATGAAATGATTTCCTGTCATGGTGGTCTGGTTTTCTGGGCGGCTGTTGGTGCCGGTGTATGTATTTCCGCTTTCACGGAGATCATTGCCGATTGGGATAATTTTAAAGCAGGCCTGTCGGGAGCCTGTAAACGTTGAACAGGCAGGAGGAAGACAATGGAAAACTTAATCGAAAACGGAGTAGTACAGCTACTTAAAGATACCGAGGTCGTAGAGTTAGGCGGAGGAAAAGGCTTTGCATACGATGTTGGCCGGGTTTTCAGGTACCTGGGGATGGCGGCCATCCATGGGATACCCACGGCCATGTTCGATGCAGCGGCTAATGGTGCGGCATGCTCCTGTTAATTCTGGGACGATGAAAATTCTAAAGAAAAACGAATGGTATCCACTGCTCATCGTCGTGTTATCTTTTTTGCTGTTCCTGGCAATTTTCCGGAACTGGGACCGGATATTCCATTAGCGGTCCGGGTTCCCGGTTAAGGAGCGGCTAGCTTTAAACCCGTTCATTCCTAAACCTGGAGGGTGGCAGCGCTTCTGCCTCCCTCTTTTTAACTCATCTGAACCTATGAAAAATACACGGATGCTGCCAGCCGAACTGGTGGAGTATACCTATGAGCATCATTTTAAACGCATGGATAAACGTTCCGGGCTGTTGTATGTGGTCGTGCTATTGTGTCTCGTCCTTGCCTCAGGGGCGCTGCTTATTATTTCCGTGCAGGTCGTTGTCAAAGGGAACGGTATCCTGACCGGCTCCCGGCAGCGCACCTGGGTAAAGGCGCCCGTTGCGGGTCGTGTTTCAACCGTCCACGTGACTGAAAATCAGGCCGTGGCCAAAGGAGACGTGTTGTTTACCCTGGAATCTTCCCTGCTTGAAGAGGATCTTGTGTACCTCCGGCAAAAAAAGGCTGCTGTACAAGGCCGGATCACCGACCTGAAAAAACTGACCGCCTGGATATATAAAAGAAAATTAACCCCGCCCGGGCCGCTCCGGTCGGCGGTATACGCCCGGCAGTACGACCTGTTCGAGCAGCGGGCACGCGGGATCCATGAAGAATTACGGGAAGCAGAGGCGAGTTGCCAGCGTTACGAGTACTTGTTTGAAGCGGGGGTGGTGGCGGCTATGGAATTTGATAAACACAGAATGGCGTTTCAGGAGGTGCATAACCGCCTCAATTTAGTATATCAGGAACAGGGCAGCCGCTGGCAACTTGACCTGAATGAACTGAGCCAGGAACTCCAGCAATTGGCTTCAGCCGAAAAAAAGCTCCATACCCAACGTGGATCATACGAAGTGCGCGCGCCGGCAGATGGGATCCTGCAGGAGATGGACGGCCTCCATGCGGGAGCTTTTTTTGATCAGGGGGAACAGGCTGTACTCCTCTCCCCCGATTCGGGGCTCCTTGCCCGGATCGCCATCCCGCCCGCAGACATCGGTTTGATCCGGCGCGGCATGCCGGTTCACCTACAGATCGACGCGTTCAACTACCGGCAGTGGGGAGCGATACAGGCCGTGGTTTCCGATATTTCAGGGGATGTATTCCAGGGCCCGGACCGGAATCCCTTTTTTGAGGTGCGCTGTAAATTGGGAAACAAGGTGCTGGCGCTGAAGAACGGATATCAGGGCAGATTGAAGCAGGGGATGACGCTCCAGGCGCGATTTCCTGTCACCCGGCGGACGCTATTCCAACTGCTGTTCGACGATGTAAACGACTGGCTGAATCCGTATGAGAAGAATAAAGGTTAAACAACACGACCGGACCGATTGCGCCGCGGCGTGTCTTGCTTCGGTAGCCGCCTTTTACAGACTTCGGGTTCCCCTGGCAACCGTCCGCGCATATGCTTCCACCGATTCCAGGGGAACCAATGTACGGGGTATGCTGGATGCAGCGCAACGCCTGGGATTTTCCGCAAGAGGGGTGAAGGGTTCCTACGAAAGCTTAAGCCGTATTCCGCTTCCGGCGGTGGCACACGTCGTGCTCGCAGCGGGCTATTTTCACTTTGTGGTGATCGTCGGCGTCTCGCCCCGGTATATCCGGATCATGGATCCGGCGGATGGACGGATCCATAAGGTCCCGCGCGAAAGATTCGTGGAACAATGGAGCGGCGTCCTGGTGATACTGGTTCCTTCCGAAAGTTTTCAGCCCGGCAACATGGAAGGATCGGTTTGGATTCGCTTCCTGCAATTGCTTAAACCGCACCGTGCGATTCTATTGCAGGCGCTTTTTGGGGCTGTCCTTTATACTGTGCTGGGCTTGTCGCTGTCGGTTTTCGTCCAGAAAATCATCGATCATGTTTTGCCTTCAGGAAATACCAATCTGCTGAACCTGATGGGATCGGTACTGCTGGTCTTGTTGATTGTACAGGCCTTTATCAACCATATAAAAGGGGTACTTACGCTTCGAAGCGGACAATTGATTGATGCCCGGCTGATTCTTGCTTACTACCGGCATTTATTCAGGCTTCCGCAATCCTTTGTGGACTCGATGCGTACCGGAGAGCTTGTTTCGCGCGTAAATGATGCGTTCAAAATAAGAATATTTATCAACGATGTGCTGGTGGGGGTAGGGGTAAACCTGTGCATGCTGCTGTTTTCCTTCGGGCTTATGTTTACCTATTATTGGAAACTGGCGCTTCTGATCCTGCTGATCGTTCCCTTGTACGCATCGGTTTACCTTGTTTCAAACAGTTTGAACAGGAAAACCCAGCGACGGATCATGGAGGAAAGTGCGGAGCTGGAAAGCCAGCTGGTCAGCAGCCTCCAGGCAGCGTCAACCATCCGGCAGTCCGGAGTGGAGGATTTCGTCGGGATGAAAACCGAGGCAGGGCTGGTCCGTTTTCTCCGGACCAGCTACGCATCGTCTTTGAATGCGCTGTGGGCAGGAAACGGTTCGGAGTTTATTTCGTCCCTGTTCAAGGTACTGCTTCTTTGGGCTGGGGCAGCGTTTGTGCTGGAAAGGGAAATGACACCGGGCGAATTGCTTTCCTTTTTCACGCTGCTGAATTACTTCACCGCGCCGGTAGCCCGCTTGGTGGAAATGAACCAAACGCTGCAGGATGCCCTGATTGCAGCAGGGCGGCTATTTGAGATCATGGATCTGGAGCCTGATTCGGTAAGCCGCCAAGCGCAATTCAGTCCCGAAAAAGCCGGTCCCATCTGTTTCAATAACATTACGTTCCGGTACGGAACGCGATCTCCCGTCTTTAGGGGCCTGACGCTTCGCATTCCGGAAGGTGAAATTACAGCCCTGGTCGGGGAAAGCGGTTCGGGTAAAAGTACCTTGTCTTCCCTGTTGCTGGGAATATATGCTCCGGAATCGGGAACGATAACGATCAACGGGATGAATATCCGGCACGTCGATCCCCAGCGCCTGCGGCGGATCGTAGGGATTGTCCCCCAACAAATCCACCTTTTACCCGGAAGCCTACTGGAAAACATTGCAATGGGCGAATACGCGCCTGATATGGAGCGGGTCCTCTACGCATGCAAGGGCGCGGGAATGATGGATTTCCTCGAAACCCTTCCTTTAGGTCTGCATACCGGTATTGGGGAAGGGGGCACGCGTCTTTCCGGGGGGCAACGGCAGCGTGTAGCCATTGCCCGGGTTTTGTACCGTAACCCGCAGGTATTGGTACTGGATGAGGCAACCGCTTCCCTCGATGCGGTTGCTGAAAGCCGGATTCAGAACACCTTCTTTTCGCTTCGCGACAAAGGCAAAACCATCCTCATCATCACGCACCGTTTACCTGCCATCCAGGAGGCCGACCGGATTGTTGTGCTGGGCCGGGGAGGAGTAGTTGAAACAGGCCGGCACCTCGAACTCCTGGGACAGAAGGGACCGTACTACCGGCTTTGGCAGCGGCAAACTGCCAATTTGGAGTAAAAAATAGGACGAAATGGACAAAATAGTATTATTTTATGGTAATATCCGCAAAGATTAGCCCCGCGTAAAACAGAATATTTGCTTTTTGTGATCCTAATCCTATTGATTTATGAATTTTCAACGAATCGGTTGTGTTTCTCTTCTGCTTCTGCTTTCGGGCTGCACGGGCACGCAACAGACGGACGATGCGGAACGGTTCAGCGGTGAGAAATTTTCCGAACACATTCGTTCCACGGATCCCCGCACACCGGAGGAAGAACGGCTCGGCTTTAAATTGCCGCCGGGTTTCGAAATTGAATTGTATGCCGCCGAGCCCGATATCGGGAAACCCATGAACATTGCCTTCGATGCCAAAGGAAGAATGTGGGTTACCCAGTCGTACGAATATCCGTTTGCTGCCGATGGTCCTGGAAGGGACCGGATCAGTATACTGGAAGATACCGATGGAGACGGACGTGCCGATAAGTTTACTCATTTCAGCGATACAATGAACATTCCCATCGGGATCATGCCTTATCGCGATGGCGCCATCGCATACAGCATTCCCAACGTATATCGTTTCAGCGATACCGATGGGGATGGCAAGGCCGACAGGTCCTCGGTCCTGCTGGGGCCTTTTCAATACAGGGATACCCACGGGATGGTCAATAATTTCGCATGGGGTTTCGATGGCTGGATCCATGCCGATCATGGCTTTACCAATCGCTCTACGGTGGCTGGAACAGACGGGGATTCCATTACCATGGAGTCGGGAAACACATTTCGGTTCCGGCCCGATGGAAGCCGGGTAGAACAGACGACCTTTGGTCGCGTGAACCCCTTCGGACTGGCATTTGATGAACTGGGGTATCTGTATTCGGTAGATTGCCATTCTTCGCCTGTTTATCAGCTGATCCGCGGAGCGGACTATCCGCATTTCGGCAAAAGGCCGGAAGGAATTGGCTTTGCGCCCGATACCAAGCCCCATGGCGAGGAATCCACCGCCCTGGCGGGCATGGCCTATTATTCCGGAGAGGCATTCCCTGAAGAATTCCGTAGGAATCTTTTTATCGGAGATGTGGTCACTTGCCGGGTTCACCGATACAGTTTTGAATTTAACGGGTCCACTCCCTCGGCCAAGGCGGAACAGGACCTGGTTATGAGTGAAGATCCGTGGTTCCGCCCGGTGGATGTGAAGGTTGGACCGGACGGCGCCTTGTATATCGCCGATTTTTACAATAGCATCATCGGGCATTATGAAGTTGCACTGGATCATCCCGCCCGGGACCGCATCCGCGGCAGGATCTGGCGGATCACCTATAAGGGAAACAGTCAGGAAGTAAAAGATTGGACCCAGGCAGGCATCCAGGAATTGCTGGAAGGCTTCCGGCACAGCAACCTGAAGGTCCGCCTTCAAATCGCAAACGAGCTCGTGGAGCGCTTGGGTCAGGAGGCGGTGCAGCCTCTGAGGAACTTTGTTCAGGATCCCGATCTCAGTTCCCAGGAGTTTGTGCACGCCCTGTGGGCCCTGTACCGTCTGGATGCCCTGGATAACGAGCTGGCAGGGAAAGCGGCCCGGCATGAGGATCCCGTCATCCGGATCCATGCGATGCGCATTCTGGCCGAAATGAAATCTTCCGGCGAAGACCACTATAAACTGGCGCTCGAAGCATTACAGGATGCCGATCCGCACGTGCAACGCGCAGCGGTCGAGGTGCTTGCAAACTACCCGCAAAAAAATACGGTAGAACAGCTGCTGGCCTTCCGGGACCGTATCCCGGACTACGATACGCACCTATTATATACCACCCGCCTCAGTCTGCGTAATCTGTTGCGGAACGAGCCGCTGGTCAAGGAAGTGGTGGCACAGGACTGGGATGACCGGCAGGCCTCCACCTTGGCCGACGTGATAACGGGCGTTCATTCGCCCCAAGCGGGAATATTCCTGTTCAATTATTTGGGAGCGCATACCGTTCCGAATGAGCAGCTTCCCCGTTTCTTGGAACATACCGCCCGGTTCATTCCGGAAAGCACATTGGAAACGGTCATCTCCACTGCCAGAAAGGCACATGGGCAGGATATGGATGCCTCGTTCAACGCCTTTACGGCGATCCGGCAGGGGATCGCGCAGCGCGGCGTAAAAGAAGGTCCGGCCCTGTCCTCCTGGGGAGAGTCCCTGGCCCGGGATATTCTCAATACTTATTTTCCGCCCAAAGGGTCTGCTCCCGCGGGCAACGCATCAAACCGGGACATCGCGCGCCAGCGATTCGCTGTCGAATACGTGGGACAGGCACGGCTGGCCGCACTAAGCGATCCGTTGAAAAGAGCGCTCCAGCAACCGGAAACCGAACGAAACGTGAAGATCAGCGCCACACGCTCCCTGCTGCAGCTGGATCGGGAACAGCATGCCGCGCTTGCCGGGGACCTGCTCAAGAGCGACTCGACCGATCTGGAACTGAGAAAACAGATTGCAGCTGTCCTGGGCGAATTTCCCGGAAAGAAGGTAACCCAGCTGCTTGCTTCGGTTCCCAACGCGCCGGCCGCCCTGCAGGTGGAAATCGTCAAAGCGTTGGCGAATGCTCCCAACGGGGTTGCCCTGATTTTCGAAAAAGTTGAGAAAGGAGAGATTTTTCCGCGCACCCTGCTGGATCCGCAGGTCAAGCAGCGACTGTCCGATCTGAGTGCCCAACAGCAGGAGAAATACGAATCCCTCACGGCCGATATCCCGCCCGTGAGCGAAGAAAAGCAAGCCTTGCTGTGGACCCGGATGGTTAATTTCAGCAAAGCCCCGAAAGACGACGACATGGTCGCCGCAGGAAAAAAACTGTTTGCGCTCCACTGCTCACCCTGTCATCAGCTCAATGGAGAAGGCGGCATGATCGGTCCGCAGCTGACCGGTATTGGAAACTGGGGTCCGAACGCGCTGGCGGAAAAAATCCTCGACCCCAACAGGAATGTCTCCGAATCGTTCCGCAACTATATTGTAAAAACCCGCGATGGAAAAACGCTCACCGGCCTGTTCAGACGGGAAGAAGGGGAGACGATTATTTTCGCCGACGTGACCGGGGCGGAATTTGCGGTCGCCAAATCAAATATTGCCTCGCAGGAAGCCTCTGAATTTACCTTGATGCCGGGCAATTTCGGTGAAGTGCTCTCACAGGAAGAGTTCGATAGCTTATTATCATATCTTCTGACACAAAAATGATCAGCATGAAAAGTAAGACCCTTTTCCTATTTGCGCTAGCTGCAGCGATGGTGCCGATTGGCGAAACCCAGGGCCAGGAGAAGCCGTTGGGCCCGGTTCGGTTTACAAAAGTGCAGATTGCATCGGAAAGCTATGAGTCCGTGGGCGTGTTTGATGTAAATGGTGACGGGATATCCGACCTGGTTTCGGGAGCCTACTGGTATGAAGGCCCGAATTTTATTCGGAAACATTACATCGGTCCGGTAAAACCTTATGGTGAATACTGGGATGATTTCTCCAACATCCCCTTGGATGTCAACGGCGACGGCCGGATGGACTATGTGACCGGAAGCTGGTTCAGCAACAGCGTACGCTGGCACGAAAACCCGGGCGACGACCAGGAATGGAAACAGCATATTATCGGGGAAACCGGGAATGTGGAAGGCACCATGGGCTGGGACATTGATGGAGACGGTCATATCGAGATTGTTCCCAATACACCGGGTCATCCGCTTCGGTTTTTCAAGTTGCTACGCGACGGCACGGGGCGGGCCGCCGGCCGGTTCCAGGAAGTAGTCGTTGCAGCCAATCAGGGGCACGGACTCGGTTTCGGGGACGTCAACGGTGACGGCCGGGGGGATTTTGTGATCAGTAACGGTTGGCTCGAAGCCCCCGAAGACCCCTTGACCGGGAAGTGGGTATTGCATGAGGAATTCGATTTCGGAGGCGCCAGCCTTCCCATTCTCCTGGTTGATGTGAATCAGGATGGGAAAATGGATATCATCGTAGGCCAGGGGCATGATTACGGTCTTGACTGGTATGAACAAACCGTCGATTCGAAAGGGAACCGGGCTTGGGTCAAACACCCGATCGATCCCTTCAATTCCCAATATCATACCATGCAATGGGTGGATCTGGATGGAGACGGGCAAGGCGAGCTGTTAACCGGCAAGCGGTACCGGGCACATAATGGAGGGGATCCCGGAGCAGACGATTTGCTGGGTCTTTACTATTTCAAATGGAACGGGGAGTCGTTCTCCAAACAGGTTATCAGTTACGGGCCGTTAGGCGTGGGGAAGGGGGCCGGGCTCTCGTTTTCGACCGCCGACCTTCGGAATACGGGCCGTCTGGACATCGTAGTAGCCGGCAAAGACGGTTTGTACGTGTTTTACAACGAAGGCACCACGCCTTAATCCGGACCAGGGCGCAGTCTTAATGGAGAAAATGCTTTTTCCGGTAGGCGGTCGGGCTAAGACCGGATCGCGACCGGAATACCCTGGAAAAATAATAGATGGAATCGAAGCCCATGATCGACGCGATCTCTTTTATCGATAAACGGGTAGTGGAAAGAAATTCGCCCGCTTTCTCCATTCGTTTGTCCAGATGATATTGGGCAGGAGACTTCCCTGTAAGGTTTTTGAATTGTTTCCTGAAAAGTGAATAACTGATTGCCAACTCCTTGGCCAGTTGCGGTCCGCGGATATCCTGTTCGAGATGGTCGTTGATAAAGGACTTGGCCCACTCAATCTTCTGTTCGATGGTTTGCGGCAACTGCTTCTTTTCCGTGCCAAGCACTATTCCGAGCAATTGCAGCGCCATACCGGTAACAAGCGGTTGCAACCCGGGCGGGTTATGCTGGATGCAATCCAGGATGTTTTTAAAAAGCGAAGTAAGCTCATGGTTCACTCCCGTATGATAGAGGGTTTTATCAGCCGGGATGCATTGTTTTTCAATCCAATCCTGGAGGATGCTGCCCCGCAGCCCAATCCAATATTCGCGCCATCCGTAATGCGGATCCGGCCTGTAGCGGTGCCAGACGTTAGGCAATAAAAGAAAACAGGTGCCTTCCCCGATGGTGGTGGCCGGCGTATTGGCCGATTCGAAGATTCCTTTCCCGCTGGCCACATAGACAATATAGAGTCCGTTCAGAATCCGTCCCCTATTCCAGTTGAAAAGGTATTCCCGCGGGTGATCCCCTCCGGGATAGCGACTGCCCTTGTCGGTGCGGGCCTGTCCGGCGGTAACCAGGTAAAGCCCCCAGTCTTCGTCCTCTTCGCTAACCGAAACGTATTTATGGTAATTCTGCATGCAGGCAATTTTTATAAAATAAATATCAGAATATGTATTTAATTATGAACAAATTCATACTATCTTTAATCCTGCTAACCCGATCATGTCAATAAAGATAACAATCCGGAATTTACCGGAAGCCCCTTCGAACCACAATAATTAATGTATATGAAACATTTATTCTTACTCAACCAGTGCTCAAGACGGGTTTGGTGGATCGTCCTGAACCTGTTTCTCATCGCCGGCTATTCCGGAAGCACGGCCGCGACGACTCAGAACCAGGTGACAGGCCGGGTGACGGATAAGGCAGGTCTTCCACTACCTGGAGCGAATGTACAGGTCAAGGGAACGACCATGGGGGTGTCGGCCGATGAAAACGGTCGTTTTGCGATTCAGGCAGACGGAAACGAGGTATTGTTGGTTTCCATGATCGGCTACGCCACACAGGAGATCCCGGTGAATAGCCGGACCGTTATCGA
>Ga0207873_1002533_pt1 | contig 14780 bp, 10 predicted proteins | sample BGWIniCompost_FD_187373 | JGI IMG/M metagenome (GOLD analysis project Ga0207873, IMG submission 187373) | Cellulose adapted compost microbial communities from Newby Island Compost Facility, Milpitas, CA, USA - BGW Initial Compost (SPAdes)... ...
CCAGGTCCGCCACCGCGGCTCGCTCCGCGGCCGGCCAGACCTCGTGCAGCGCGTGCCCCGCTCCATCGACTCGAACGAAGCGTGCTCCATGATCCTCGCGTGGATTCTCCTGGGAGGCCTCCACTGCGCGGCGTTCTGGCCACTCGATCTGGGCGGAGTGACGGCCCTGATCATCATCTCCTGGAGCGCGGGCCTCGTCCTCCTGCTCCGCGACCGCCGCCGCGCGGCGCTGCCCTCCGCCGTACGCCGGCTCCTGGATGATCGCGGCGTCCGGATCGCTGTCCAGCTCCATTTCGGCCTCTGGGGACTGTCGATCTACCTGTTCGGATTCGGGGCGACCCTCCTCTTGTTCACCGTTGTGGCCGCAGCGGCCTTTCTCGCCGTTTCGCTCCGGCGCGAAGCGCTGCTGCGCGAGTCTGTGATCGGCAGCGCGCTGCTCGGTACGGTCCTCTTTCTGCTCTTCGCCACGGCCGAGCTCTTCCTGAGAATCCCCGATGCCGTTGCGACCCGGCTCGGGACTCCGGAAGAGCTGGACGCGTGGGACGAGCGTTACGATGGCCTCTGGCGATCGAACATCCTCGGATTCCGCTCGCCCTACGAGCACGTGCACCGCCGCCCAGGCGTACCGCGGGTCGTCGCCCTCGGCGACTCGTTCACGTGGGGAGACAAGGTCGCCGAGACGGACAGCACGTGGCCGGCACACGTCGAGCGTATCCTGCGCCGGGAGCTGCAAATCGATGCAGTGGAAGTGATCAACATGGCTCAGCGTGGATACACGCTCGCGAACGAGGCGGAGCTGCTGCGCCGACTCGGCTGGCAGTTCTCTCCGGATCTCGTCGTCGTCCAGTTCTACATCAACGACGCGCTGCCAAGCGGTCCGAACCTCCAGCGGGTGGACAGTCGCTGGCTGTTCCCGCCGCGATCGTTGCTGCCGGGCTTCGCCCACGAAGGAGCGATTGGCTCGAGCGCCGCGCTCACGGTTCTCGATCGCACGTACAATCGGGTCCTCGGCCGTTTCCGTTCGGATCGGTCCCCGAGCAAGTGGGAGGCGTTGTACCGCGACGGTAGCGAAACGTGGCGTCAGTTCGAGACGGCGCTGCGCGAAATGGGGGACTCCGCCGGATCGCGCGCCGTCCCGATCTACCTGGTCATGTTCCCCGATCTCAAGCGGGGCACCTGGACGACCAGTGACTATCCCTTCCGCCAGGTCTACGAGAAGGTGGCCGCGACGGCGGCGGACGCCGGGTTCAAGGTGATCGACCTGGTGCCCACGTTCGTCGCGGCGGGCCTGGACTGGAGCACCTGGTGGGCCACGCCCTACGACAACCATCCAAACGCCGCGGCGCACCGGCTGGCTGCGGAGACGATCGCCCGCGAGCTGCTGGCGGACGGGACGCTCGGGCTGTTCGCCTCGACGGGCGGGCCGTCGGGAGGCGATCCCGAACGAGCGCGAGGGCCCGGCGGGCCGTGATCGCCTTCTTGCTGGTTTCCCTCGCACGGCCGCGAGGACTCGACCACCGCACGTCCTCGGCCGGGTTCCGTACCCGGTCAGCCGCTGCCGTAATGCAAAGCCCCGCTCGTCCGCCAGGACGGGCGGGGCTTCCCGCGGGCTTTCCCGGGAACGGGGGCTTGCCGGTGCGCTGCCGCGCTCAGAACACCGTGTAAATGAACGGCGCCAGCGCAGAACCCTGCGCGAAGATCAGCAGCCCGCCGATCAGCACCATCACGATGATGATCGGCAGGAGCCACCACTTCTTCCGCACCTGCAAGAAGGCCCACAGCTCGCGCATCAATCCCATTTGGCTCATGCGCCTCTCCCGGTCAGAACTGGCGTTCCAGGTCACTGCGGCGATGCGCAGCGTCCCGCTCGATCCAGAAGCTCGGCCCCGCCGGCCGCACCAGCGGGTTGCGGCCCAACGTACGTCGGAGGATCCCCGCCGGCGTCAGCACGAGGAAGTAGAGCAGCCCCATGAAGATCGGCGTGGTGACCTTCGAGATCGCGTGCGCCAGGCCCATCCACGCCCTGTGCACGGGCCCCAATCGGCCGGGGATCACGAGCCCGGCCAGGATCAGCAGCACGCCGATCCCTCCCGCCGCTCGCATCGGCAACGGGTGGCCCCTCCACCAGAAGACCGCCGCCAGCACCAGGAACGCGGTGCCGACGACCAGGCCGAACTTGCGCCCTTCGGACGGGCTCAGTCGAGCTGGAACTCCTGTCTCCAATCTCCCGCCTCCCTCCACTCGGGCTGCGCCGCCTTGTCCAGGAGGTACGGCCACAGGACCAGGTAATCGATGTGCGTCCGCATGAAGCACCGGTACGCGTCCGCCGGGCTGCACACGATCGGCTCACCCCTGACGTTGAACGACGTGTTCACCAGCACGCCGTACCCGGTCAGCTCCTCGAATTGCTTGATCAGGTCGTAGTAGTTCGGACTCGTCTCGCGCGTCACCGTCTGCACCCGCGCCGAGTAGTCGATGTGCGTCACGGCCGGGATGTCCGAGCGCGGGACGTTGAGCTTGTCGATGCCCCAAAGCCGCTGCTGCTCTTCCGTCATCGGGATCCGCCGCTCCTTCCGCACGGGCGCGACCAGCAGCATGTACGGCGAATCGCGGTCGAGCTCGAAGTAGTCGCTCACGCGTTCGCGCAGCACGCTCGGGGCAAAGGGGCGGAATCCCTCGCGGAACTTGATCTTGAGATTCATCTGCGCCTGCATGCGGGGGCTGCGGGCGTCCCCCAGGATGCTCCGGGCCCCCAATGCACGCGGGCCGAATTCCATTCGCCCATCGAACCACCCCACGACCTTCTCCGCGGCCAGCAGCTCCGCGACTCGCCGCAGCAGCGCCTCCCGCTCGAGCCGCTCGTAGCGCGCCCCGACCGAATCGAGATACTGCTGGATCTCTTCGGGCGAGTACGCCGGGCCCAGGTAGGCGCCGCGCATGCTGTCCTTGCCCGGCGTGACCTTCCGCGATTGGCGGCAGTACCGGTGCCAGATGAGGAGCGCCACGCCGAGCGCGCCGCCCGCATCACCAGCCGCTGGTTGAATCCAGAGGTTCTCGAACGGCCCTTCGCGCAGGATCCGCCCGTTCCCCACGCAGTTCAGCGCGACGCCCCCCGCGAGGCACAGGTTCGGCAGCCCGGTCTCGCGGTGGACGGTCCGCGCCATCCGCAACATCACCTCTTCACAGACGACCTGGATCGATCGGGCGAGGTCCATCTCCCGCTGCGTGAGCTTCGACTCCGGAACACGGGGCGGGCCACCGAAGAGCCGGTTGAACGCCTCGTTCGTCATCGTCAACCCGCCCAGGTAGTCGAAGTACTTCTGGTTCAGCGTGAACGACCCGTCCTCGCGCAGGTCGATCAGCTCGCGGTAGATCAGGTCCACGTACTTCGGCTCGCCGTACGGCGCGAGCCCCATCACCTTGTACTCCCCCGAATTGACCTTGAATCCGGTGTAGTACGTGAACGCGGAATACAGCAGCCCCAGCGAGTCCGGCCAGTGCAGCTCCTTGAAGATCTCGATGTCGTTGTCGCGGCCCACGCCCATCGACGTCGTCGCCCACTCGCCGACGCCGTCCATCGTCAGGATGGCCGCCTCGCGGAACGGCGAGGGGAAGAACGCGCTCGCCGCGTGCGACTCGTGGTGCTCCGCGAACAGGATCGGGCCGTCGTAACGGAGCTCATCTCGGATCTGGCGCTCGATGTACAACTTGTCCTTGATCCAGAGCGGCCCCGCCATCCGGAACGATCGGAACCCGCGGGGCGCCAGACCGAGGTATGTCTCCAGGATCCGCTCGAACTTGAGCAGCGGCTTGTCGTAGAAGCCCACGTAGTCGAGATCCTGGACCCGGATCCCCCCTTCCCTCAGGCAGTACTCGATCGCCCGCGCCGGGAACGACGCGTCCCCCTTCTTGCGGGTGAAGCGCTCCTCTTGCGCCGCCGCTACGATCTCGCCGTCACGCACCAGGCATGCGGCGCTGTCGTGATAGAAGGCCGAGATCCCGAGAATGTGCAAGGTGGTTGCTCCGCTGGGAAGGCGGCGCATCCGCCGCTGGATGCCCGATCGGCCTGGCACAATCGCAATCCGCGGACCGAAGGAGCCGGACCGTGTCCCCCCGTTCGCCGGGCTTCGTGTCCCTTACCGCGCGCGCCGTGTTTTCGCGCCGAACGGCGCTTCCCCCGGCCCGAGCTTCTCCCCATCGATCCAGTCCGCCCTCTGAGGCGCGCCGAACGCGCCACGCACTGTCGCAGCGGCGCTACATCCGCAACCGGCTCGCTACGCCCCGCCACTGATCCGCCGCCCACACTGCCGGCGCGGGCCGCTTCGCGTTACCTTCCCCCCGGCTACGAAGCGCGCCGAATCCTTCGTCCACGGTCGATGCATTGCCTCATACCTTTCGCGATCCGTCCCCTCCCAGCCGGCATGGACCTGGCCCGGCGGACGGGCGTACCGGCCTGATGTCCCTCGTCATCCCGCGTTCACGCAACCGAAGCGCAGCCGGCCGCCTGGTCGTCGCCCTCGCGCTGACCGGGATCCTCGTCGCGACGATGCTGCCGACGAACGAGAATCCGGAGGCGACGCCGCTGCTCTGCCTCGTCTGCGGCGCGAAGGGCCTGGCCGACGTCCTGTCCAACATCATTCTCTTCGCGCCCTTCGGCCTCGGCCTCGCCGCGCTCGGCGTCCGCCCACGACGCGCCATCCTCGCTGGGGCCGCGCTTTCGCTGTGCATCGAGTTCACCCAGCAGTTCATCCCCGGCCGTGATCCGAGCCTCAGCGATCTGGTCTTCAACACGACCGGCACCGCGCTCGGCCTCGCCCTGCTGCGCGGGGCTCCACGCCTCCTCGCCCCCGGCGCGGTCGCGGCGAGCCGCCTCGCCCTCGGGGCCGCGGCGCTCGCCGCCGGCATCCTCGGCTTCACCGCCTCCTCCTTCTCGCCGGTGTTCCCGGATTCCACCTACTACGCCCAGTGGACGCCCGACCTCGGCCATCTCGCCCAATACGATGGCAGGGTGCTCGATGCCGAGCTGGCGGGTGTGCCGCTACCGCCGCCCCGCCTCCATGATTCGCCCCGCGTCGCCCGGCTGCTGCGCGACGGCGGGCCGCTCCGCGTCACGGCCATCGCCGGCACGCCGCCGCCCTCTCTCGCCTCCATCTTCAGCATCTACGACGACCGGCAGCGCGAGATCATCCTCGTCGGCGCCGACGGCGATGACCTCGTCCTCCGCGTGCGCACGCGTGCCTCGGTGCTCCGGCTCGACCACCCGGACCACCGCCTGCCGGGCGCGCTCGCCGGCGTCAGCCCCGGCGACACGATCACCATCACGGTGGAGCGTCAGCCCGGGCGGGGCGGTTTCTGCGTTGGATTGAACGGGAACGTTTCGTGTGGCCCGAGAAACCCGGTCGGGATCGGCTGGTCGCTACTCCTCTACAGCGAGCGATTCCCGAAGGCGATCGGGTTCCTGCTCAGCGCCGGGTGGCTCGCCGCCCTCGTCGCGCCAGTCGCGTTCTGGGCGCGCCGACGCTGGGAGTCTGCGCTCGCCGCGGTGATCCTGCTCACAGCGCTGGTCGGCGTGGCTGCCGCCGCGCCAGCCGTTGCCTTCACCATCGCCGACGCCGTCGGCCTCACGGCCGGCATCGCCGCCGGCCTCGGCGCCCGCCGGCTCCTCTCCGGCCGCGCCCGCGCCGGCCCCTGAGCCGTCACCGCCCCTCGAACGGCCGCACCGCGATCGCTTCCACCAGCTCCGCCACGCACCGGTCGATCCTCGCGTAGCACTCCTCGAACACCTCGACCGGCTGGAGCACCGGATCCCGGACCGCCCGCGTCTCGATCGGTAGCGGGTCCAGATCCCCGAGCACCAGCAGCACCTCCGGGTCGACGCCGAACACCGCCTGGATCCTCCGCGCCTGCCCCGGCTCCATCACCACGATGAGGTCTGCGCCGCGGACGAGGTCCGCGTTGAGCGGCCGCGATCGATGCGACCTCAGGTCCACGCCCCGCCGCGACGCGACCTCGATCGCCTCCAGGGGCGCCGGTCGGCTCGCGCCGAGAAAGCCCGCCGAAAGCACGCGGATGCGATCACGCATGAACGGCGGAAGCGCGGCCCGGAGCGCTGCCTCGGCGTACGGGCTCCGGCAGATGTTCCCGTGGCAAACCACCAGCACCGAGGACACCGGCCGCGCCGCCAGCCGCGACCGTGCCCGCCTGCGCCGCAGCCGGTGCAGCAGACGGTCCGGCCCGTGCCGTATCCAGCTCCGCAGCCGCACGGCCGCCGGACTCCGCAGCGCGCTGCGTACGGAACGACCCAGCGCCGGCAACCAGCCCGCCGCCGCGTCGGCCTCGACGGCCACCCGTTCCGATCCTCTCTCGTTCCCCGCTGATTCCAGCGACATGCGCCTGCACTCCGGTCCGGTTTGATTCCTTCCGGCAGCGCCGGCCCCAAGCCCGTGCTCTGGCCGGCCCCGTTCCAATTACGGCCTGTCCGCCCGTTCGGTCCAGCCCCGCCGATGCGAGGCATCCCCGCCGGCGCATGTGGCACCCACGCCACAATCGAGGCGCGCGTGACCCGGCCGTTGTCCGCCCTGCGGCGCACTTGGTGTCGGGCACACAAACTGCTGTCCGCTCGGCGCCGCCCGAGCCGCTCCGCGTCCGGAGTCGCTCGGTTCACTTTCGGATCCTGACTGGACACGCTCCCGATAATGATCGCATCCAGGCGCACGTACGCGCGATCCTGCTTGCTGGTCTGTGCTGCCGCCCTGCTACTCGCGCCGGTGGCCAGCGCGCAGAGCATCACCGGCGGTACACTCGAAGGCGTCGTCCGTGGCACGGATGGCGAACCGGTGATGGACGCCCGGGTCATGGTCGCCCATCGGGAGACCGGCGCGGCGCGCACCGCGGTGACATCGGACCAGGGCCGCTTCCGCATCGGCTTCCTGCCGCCGGGCGAGTACGACATCTCGGTCGAGCAGCTCGGCTATCGACCCAGAAGGATCTTGGGCGTCCCGATCAGCGCCGGCCAGTCCTTGAGCCTCGAGATCCGGATCGAAGCGGCGCCGCCGCCGATCGAGGAAGTGGATGTCGGGACGATGGACCTGGGCGCGCTGACTGGCTCCGCCGCGGGAGCGACGCAGCGGTTCTCGCGCTTCGAGCTGTCCGCGCTGCCGGATGCGAGTCGTGAGTTGACCGACCTCGCACGTCTGGCGACGAAATCGAACGAAGCGCTGGAGACCGAGGGGCTGCCGGCATCGCTCACCCGCCTCGTCATTGATGGTCTCCCCTTCACGGCAGCGACGCATCCGGACATCGCCACCGGTCACGGCCGTGGCGCCGTGCTGCCGCTCTCCGCGGCCGAGCACGTCGAGCTCATCACGGCCGAACCGGACGTCGAATGGTCGGGCTTCGGTGGCGGCATCCTCGCCGCCCGTTCGCGCCGGGGGACCCGTGACCTCCAGGTCCGTACGTTCGGCGCTTGGTCGGGCGACGCGCTCTGGTCATCGCGTTTCGTCGACGGCGGCGCGCCATCGCACAACGCGTATCGCGGCGGCTTCCAGGTCGGCGGCCCGTTGATCCGGGACACCGCGTACTTCGCCATCGGCCTCGAGGCGTGGCGAGCGGAAACGCCGCTGCCCCGGCCGTGGGAGCTCGACGGCTCGCAGCTCCTGCAGGTCGCCGAGTCGTTCGGCGTCGACGTCCGCGAGTACCAGCGGCCCCGCCTCGTCCGCACCGAAGCGTTCTCTGCGTTCGGCCGCTTCGACTGGCGCATCGCGAGGGATCACACGCTCGAGGTGCGCGGCAGCGTCGCGTCCCTGCCGGCTAGCCCGGTCGACCTCGGGCCGGCCCGCAGCGCGAGCCTGGGCGCCAGCGTGGAGGGGCAGGATGCCTCCGCTTCGGCCACGCTCACGTCCCAGCTCAGCGCACGCTTCGCGCAGGAGCTGCGCCTCGGCTTCGAGAAGAGCCGGCGCGCCTACTCCGTCGGGGACGACTCGGGGGACGAGGACCTGCCGGCCACGCGCGTCGTCGCGGGCGGGTTTGGCTTCGGTACGGACCCCGGCCTGCCGGGCGAGTTCGAGCACACCGGCGTGCATCTCACACAGAGTGTGCATTTCGGCGCCGGCAGGGGCCATCGCATCAAGGTCGGCCTTGCCGGGTCCTTCGACAGTTACGACAACACCTACGCCTACGGCCGCAGCGGCCAGTTCCTGTTCGGCGGCATCGACGAGTTCAGCCGGCGGGAGGGCGCGTTCGTGCAGGCGGTTGGCCCCGTCCCCATTGCCCGGTTCGACGTGCGGCAGTACGCGGTCTTCGCGCAGGACCTGTGGAACGTGTTTCCGGGGTTCGACCTGCTGTTCGGCGTGCGGTTCGAGCTCGAGGAGCTGCCGCGCGATCAGATCCGGCTCAACCGCGACTGGCTCGATCTGACAGGCATCGCCAACAACAACATCACGTCGCCGACGAGGAAGCTCAGCCCACGCCTCGGGTTCCAGTGGGATGTCCAGGGGCAGCACCAGTGGCTGCTTCGAGGCTCTGCGGGCATCTTTTTCGACCGCACGGACCCGGGCGTGCTCACCGAGCTGCTGACGCACGACGGCCGCGTGCGCATCCGCCGCGGCGTCGGCGACCTCAGCGCCTGGCCGAACGTGCCCGATTCGGCGCACGCGCCCGTGGTCGCGCCGCGGCTGACGCTGCTCGGCCCCGAGTTCACGGCGCCGCGGACAGCGCGCGCCTCCCTCGGCCTGACCCGCTCGCTCGGGCCCGGGGCATCGTTCCACCTGTCCACGACGTTCCGGCAGACGGATTTCCTGCCCCGCCGCAGCAACGTCAACCTGCTTCCCACGCCGTCCGCGCAAGACCAGTACGGCCGCCCGATCTACGGCACGCTGGTGCAGCAGGGCGAGCTGCTCGTCGCCCAGCCGGGCACGGGCCGGCGCTTCACCGATTTCGAGATGGTCTCCGCGATGAACGCGGACGGCACATCGCGCTACGCCGATTTCACGGTAGCGCTCGAGCGGCGCCCTCCCGAAGGCATCGGCTTCTTCGCCCGTTACACCTTCTCCAGGACGACGGACAACTGGCTCGGCGCCCGCGGAGCCGGGCCGGAGGCCGAGCTCACGCCGTTCCCCGAGGGCCTCGACGGCACTGACTGGGCCGAAGGCCGCTCCGACCTCGACATTCCCCACCGGCTCGCCGCCGGCGCGGAGGTGGCGGTCGGGCCCGTCCGCATCGCCGGCGTCTATCGCTACCGCTCCGGCACGCCCTTCACGCCCGGGTTCCGCGAGGGCGTGGACGCCAATGGCGACGGCTCTGGGTTGAACGACCCTGCGTTCGTGGACGACGCGATCCCCGGCATTGACGAGCTGATCGCGCGCTGGGACTGCCTGCGCGACCAGGTCGGCCGTTTTGCCGAGCGCAACGCGTGCCGCGCGCCCGGCGTTCACACGATCGATGCCCGCATCGCCGTGTCGATGCTGCGCCTCGGCAGCTACCGAGCCGAGATCGTTCTGGATGCGCTCAACGTCCTCGATTCCGACATCGCCGATCCTGACGCCGCGCTCTACCTCGTGGACAGCAGCCGCAGCCTCACGGTCAACCAGGCAACCGGCGTCGTCGAGGTGCCTCTCGTGGCCAATCCGCACTTCGGCGAGCCGCTCGTGCGCCGGACTCCCGGCCGCATGCTCAGACTCGGAATCAGGGTGAACTACTGATATGCGCCCCACTTCCCGATTCCTCGCCGCCATCGCTCTTGGCGCTGCCGCGGCCCTCGGCGCCTGCGAGAACGCCGGCCAGGACCGCGTGCTCGAGATCGACGCCAACGGCACCGTCCTGGGCGTCGTCTTCCTGGACCGCGACGGCAACCTCGAGCTCGACCAGGCCACCGACACCATTGCGGCCGGTGTCGGTGTTTCCCTCGTCCCGCGCGGAGCGCGGCAGGCGGTCGCCGCCACGACGAGCGGCCAGGACGGCGTGTTCCGTTTCGACGCCGTGCCCGTCGGCAGCTACCGGGTCGTCGTGGACACCACTTCCATTGGCGACAGCCTCCGAGTCGCGCGCATCGACACTGCCGATGTCAACGTGGCCGCGAACGCCAACACCGAGGTCAGGGTCGCGGTCAGCTACCGCAACGTCCCGATCGCGGAAGCCCGCAGGCTGCCCCCCGGCTCGAAGGTCTTCATCGAGGGAATCGTCCTCAACGCTTTGGCGGCCTTCGGTGACTCGAGCATCTACGTCGCCGACCGGACCGCGGCGATCCGTGTCGTTCGGATCCCGGAAAGCGCGGCGGTGCCCGGCGACAGCGTACGCGTGCTCGGCACGATCGGCATCCGCGACGGTCAGCCCGTGATCAGCGACGGCGGCAGCGTCATCCTCGGGCACTCGAGCGCGCCGACGCCTCACGCGGTCTCCACGGCGGCCGCCCGTACCGCGAACGGCGGCTCGCTTGACGCGCACCTTGCCCGCATCACCGGCGCGACCATCGAGAGCACCGAGGTCACGCCGACGCAGGATCTGCTGCTCACGGTGGACGACGGCTCCGGCCCGCTCGAGGTGCTCATCGAGCAGAGCACCACCATCCCTACGGACGAGCTCAGCACGTGCGCGATCCTCGACGCGACCGGCATCCTGTCCCCCGCCCCGGGCGGCGGCGCCTGGCGGCTCAAGCCGCGGTCCGTCACGGATGTGACCGTGGACTATCCCAGCTTCCCCATCGCGGAGGCGCGTGACCAGCCGCTCGGCAGCTGCATTTTCGTCTACGGCGTCGCGCTCAACGCCTGGGGGACCTTCGGCGACTCGACGCTGCACGTGACCGATGGGACCGGCTCCATCCGTGCCACGCGCGTCCGCCAGAGCAACGTTGCAGCCGGCGACAGCATCCGCCTGCTCGGCCTGGTCACCACCGGCACCGGCGGACACCGCGTCCTTTCGAACGCGCAGGTCTCGCGGATCTATCGGCCGGCCGTCCAGCAGCCGGTCCCCATCGTCCTCTCGACGGCCGACGCGGCACGCGCGAGCGGCGGGCAACACGACGCGGCGCTCGTCACCGTCAAGAACGCCAACATCCTCAACGCAACCACGACCCCGAGCGGCGACCGGCTCCTGACCATCAACGACGGCAGCGGCGCGCTCCAGGTCCTCATCGAGTCGAGCACGCTCATCAACACGTCGCAGCTCGTCGCCGGCGCGTTCCTCACCGAAGCGACTGGCGTCCTCGTGCCCGTCAACGCGAACACCTGGCAACTGAAGCCCCGCTTCAATGGGGACCTCGACCTCACGTACCCGACCGTCACGATCGCCGAGGCGCGCAGGCTCCAGGCCGGCCAGACCGTGTACATCGAGGCGACCGCCCTCAACGCGCTCGTCGCGTTCAGCGACCGCAGCGTCCACCTGCGCGACGCGACCGGCGCCATCCGCGCGCTCAACGTCCCGACGACGCCGAACCTCACGGCGGGAACCAGCGTGCGGATGCTCGGCACGATCAGCTTCCAGCAGGGGCAGCCTGTCCTCACCGCGATCAACGAGGTCATCACGAGCGGGTCCGGCCCCTCGCCCGTCGCCGTGGAAGTTTCCGTCGGAGCAGCCGCCAACGCCAACGGCGGCGCACTGGACGCCGAGCTCGTCCGCGTCATCGGCGTCACCGTTACCGCCGTGGGCGACACCATCCAGGTCGGTGACGGCAGCGCCACGGTCGGTGTGGTGATCGACCCCAGCACGGGCATCGGCACCGGGCAGTTCACCATTGGCCGGACGTTCAACCTCACCGGCGTCCTGGTCCCCGCAGCGGGCGGCGCTCAATGGATCCTCAAGCCGCGGAGCCCGGCCGACGTCGTGCCGCGCTGAGCGGGACCGGACCGGGCTGACACGGCCGGGCGCCCGCTCACACGCGGCGCAGAACGGCGGGCAGTCGCTCTCCCCGGCAATGCCCGATGAGATCGAGCCCGGCGGGGTTGGTCCCGCCGGGCTCGATCTCATCGGGCCACGATCACCCCGCGAACGCCCCCGCCCGAATTTTCCCCCGCAGTTCCCCCGCCCGGGCAGGAGGGCGGGGCGGGGCGGACTCCCGGGCGGCGGGGCAGGGCGGAAGGGCCGCCCCCACCCCCACCCGCCTTTCAGGCGGACCAGGGGCGGGGCTGCGGCTTCACCCGGCAAGCCCGCCCGGCCTCACCACCCGCCCCGGCTTCGCGCCGGTGTGCTCGCCGTCCCGGATCACGAACTCGCCGTTCACCAGCACGTGTGGAATGCCCACCGGGTACTGGTGCGGCCGTTCGAACGTCGCGCGGTCCGCGACCGTATCCGGATCGAAGGCGACGAGGTCCGCGAACGCGCCCGGCGCGATCCGCCCACGCCCCTCGAGCCGCAGCCGCGCCGCGGGCATGCCCGTCATCTTGTGGATCGCGGTCTCCAACGGCATGATCTTCTGGTCGCGGCAGTAGTAGCCCAGCACGCGCGGGAACGTACCGTAGTTGCGCGGGTGCACCGAGCCCTCCATCTCCTCGGCGGACCGCGCCTGCGCGCCGCCATCCGAGCAGATCATGCCCAGCGGATGCGCGAGGAACCGCGCGGTGTTCTCCTCGCTCATGCCGAAGCCCACCATCCCGCCACCGCCGCCCTCGATCATGATGCGCAGCAGCAGCGCGTACGGGTCCTCGCCGCGCTCCCGCGCCAGCTCCCCCATCCGCCGGCCGCGGGCCCACGCGAACGCGTCGCCCACGGACGTCACCTGCACCGCATCCCACGAGCCCAGCTCGTCCTCCACCTTCTCCCGCACCGCCGCTTCGATGCGCTCTCGCAGCGCGGGATCCTGGAGTCGCGCGACGAACGCGGAGTTCCCGCCGTCGCGCGTCCACACGGGGAACAGGTTCGAGAGGCTCGTGCTGTACGCGACGTACGGGTAGCGGTCGAACATCACATCCGTGCCCGCCGCGCGCGCGGACTCGATCAGGTCCAGCACCGGCTGGCCCTTCCACCAGTTCCGCTTGCCCTGCGCCTTGAGGTGCGAGATCTGAACGGGCACGCCGGCCTGCCGGCCGATCGCGATCGCCTCCTCGACCGCGGCGAGCAGCTCATCGTCCTCGTTCCGCATGTGCGTCGCGTACGGCAGCCCCGTGCCGCGCAGCGCACGCGCCAGCGCGACAAGCTCGTTCCGATCCGCGAACGCGCCCGGCGTGTACTCGAGCCCGCTGGACAGCCCGCACGCGCCCTGGCGCAGCGCCTCTTCCGCCAGCGCCACCATGCGCGCCAGCTCCTCGGGGGTCGCGGGCCGGTCGTCCATGCCGACGACGTAGCCGCGGATCGTGCCGGCGCCGACCATGCTCGCCAGGTTGACCGCCGTGCCCTGCCTCTCGAGCTGGCGGAAGAACCCGCCCAGGTCGCGGAAGTCGATGTCCACGCCGTAGCGCTTCCGGTACGACTCGCGCCGCCGCTCGAACTCCTCCTCCGTCACCGGGCCCACCGAGCCGCCGTCCTGACCGGCGACCTCCGTGGTCACGCCCTGCCGGACCTTGCTGTCCGCGCGCGGGTTGACGAGCAGCACCAGGTCGGTGTGCGCGTGGATGTCGATGAACCCCGGCGCCAGCGCGAGCCCACGCAGGTCCACCACCTGCGCGCCACGCGCCGCGAGCCGCGCGCCCACCTCCACGATACGATCCCCGCTCACCCGGACGTCCGCCTCCACCGGCGGCGCGCCCGTGCCGTCGTAGACCAGCGCGCCTCGCAGCAGCAAGTCGGCCGCGCCGCGCCGGGCGGTCCGCCCCCCGAACGCCGGCACCGCGGCTCCGGGCACGAAAAGGGCCGGCCCCAGCGCCGCACCCGCGGTGCGGAGGAATCGTCTGCGATCCATCGCCCTCTCTGCTCTGTCTAATCGGTGTCGTCCGGCGGCCAGCGCCCGGACTTGATTCGGCGCCGCGGCGTCAGCCGCCGCGCCAGCTTCGGCCCCGCGACGTAGACCCAGCAGGGCAGCCCGCCCGCCTCCGTCGCGACCCGCCGGAACAGCCCCTGGCCGACGGCCTCGTACTCATCCAGCCGCGCCAGCACCTCGGGGGGGCAACGCCAGATCTCGCCTTCGACCCGCCCGGCCCCGGCGAGGACCAGGGCAGGGTACTCGCCGTCGATGTCGTACAGGGTGCCCGGCACGGTCGCAGGCCCGATCCTCTCGCAACCCTCCAGCAACCGGGCCCCGTCCTGGCCGCGTCGCAGCGTGCCGTACGTGAACAGGTGGAATCCTTTGCCGCGGTAGCGCCGGGGCTCCGTGCGCTCCCCGCCTCCGCCCACCGTCTCCGGCGCGTCCGTCATGGCCACCTGCACGGCAAGGGGTTGCCGCCAGCCGCCACGGCCCGAGCGCCGGGCCCGCGCACCTCAACCATTGCCGCCACTCCGCCGGATCCGTCCTGGCTCCAGACCGCCCGCGGCCAGGATCTTCTGCTCGAGCCGCTCCGCCTGCTCCTCCACGAACGCGTGCACTGCACTCAGATGCGACGACGCTTCCTCGAACTCCGCCGCCGGGAAATCCTCCGCCTCGGCGTGCCGCAACGCCCCTGCGACCGCGTCCAGCTCCCGGTCGGCCTTCTCCAGCGCGCGCCTCAGCCTCGCCAGCGCCCGGCGCGCCTCGCCTTCGACCGTGCCCCGCATCGGACTCGCTCCCACGCTCCTGCCCAACGTACTGCGCCCGGTACACCCCACACCACGCCGTGAAACCCCGCGCATGATGCGCCTCGCGGCGGGGCGGCGCAATGCGTGGAATGGGCAGGGGCGTGGGCAAGGGCGAGGGCGAGGGTGTAGCCGGTTGGGCAGGGTGG
>Ga0207873_1002534_pt1 | contig 14780 bp, 14 predicted proteins | sample BGWIniCompost_FD_187373 | JGI IMG/M metagenome (GOLD analysis project Ga0207873, IMG submission 187373) | Cellulose adapted compost microbial communities from Newby Island Compost Facility, Milpitas, CA, USA - BGW Initial Compost (SPAdes)... ...
GAACCCGCCCACCACGGCGGCGATGGTGGCGACGACGAGCACCAGTGACGCCTCCTCGGTCGAGAAGCCGACGTCGTTGGTGACGTAGACGCCGAGGAAGGCGATCACCGTGTAGACCGCGTCGGCGTAGAAGGCGCGGCCGACGAGGAACCGGAGCAGCCCCGGGAACCGGCGGCCGGTGCGAACGGTTTCGAGGACCTGCCTGGCCGCGGCGCCCACCGACGCCAACGAGAACGTCCGGTCGCGCCGCCGTTCCCGCACGAAGAGGAAGCACGGGAGCGCGAAGAGCAGGAACAGGATCGCCGTCACCCGAAAGACGAGGGCGTAGCGGTCGGTCTGCGCGTCGTGCGGAAGCGCGTCGACGTCGCCGAGGATCGCTCGGCCCACGAGGATCCCGACCAGCCCGCCCAGGTACCCGACCCCGATCCCGATCCCACCGATCCGGCCCCGGTTCTCCTCCGTGCTGACCTCGGGGAGGAGCGCGTCGTAGAACTGCAACCCGGCCTGGTAGGCGATATTGGCGATCCCGAAGAAGACGAGGGACGGGGCGAGCCCTTCGGTCCCTAGGAAGAATGTCAGGCCGACGCAGACGAGGGTCGAGACGACCAGGAACGGCATGCGCCGCGACGCCTGATCCGTGAGCGCGCCGAGGAACGGCGATGCCACGAAGATGACGGCCATGGACAGGCTGTTGGCCAGGCTCCACGCCGTGTCGCTCGCGCCCATGACGTTCACGACCCAGAGGGCGAGGAACATCGAGGCGATGTTCATCGAGAAGATCGTGTTGGCGAGGTCGTAGAGGACCCAGCCTGCGACGGCGGCGCGAGAAGCGCGCGGTTCCTGGCCTGCGGCCACGTGTTCCGGGGTGTGCATGCGGTTGCGTCCCGTCGGGTTGTGCGGCGGACGTCCGAACGACCTCTCGGGTCCCGCGGACGACGTCTACTCTACCTCCGCGTTGGCGGCCGCGCGGTCCGTCGGGTACCCCGCGGCACGGAGGGCGCGGGCAAGGCGGATGAACGTGTCGGGATCGAGGGTTTCGGGCCGGGCGCTCGGCTCGACCCCCGCCTCGCGGCAGACGGCGGCGACGGCGTCCGCGTCCAGCCGGTACCCCGGCGCCGAGCGAAGGATCTTCTGGAGCTGCTTCCTGCGCCAGCCGAAGGCCGTCCGGCTCAGCGCTCGCACGTCCGCCTCCTCTTCCGCCGAGAGCGGGGATGGCCGGTACGGCGTGATCCGGATCACGGCGGAATCCACGTCCGGGACCGGGCGGAACGCCCCGCGGCCGACCGTGAAGAGTCGCTCGACCTCCGCGACCGTGCGCACGCCGACCGAGAGCGCGCCGTACGCCTTCCCGCCCGGCTGCGCCATGATCCGATCCGCCACCTCCTTCTGGACCATCAGAACGATGCGCGCGGGGCGCACCGGCCGCTCCAGGAGCCAGAAGATCAGCGGCGTGGTGATGTTGTACGGGATGTTCCCAACCACCTTGAGGGCCGCGACGTCCTCGACCAGCTCGGCCAGATCCTGCTCCAGGACGTTGCCGTGCACGATCTCCACGCCGGGCGCGCCATCGAACTCCTGACGCAGCGCGGCCACGAGGTCGTCGTCGAGCTCGACGGCGACGAGGCGACGCACCGCGCCGGCGAGGTGACGTGTGAGCGCGCCGGTGCCGGGCCCGATCTCGAGCACTTCGTCGTTCGGGCCGGGATCGACCGCCTCCACGATCTTGCGCTGGATGTTGGGGTCGATCAGGAAGTTCTGCCCCAGCGAGCGCTTGGCACGACGCATCGCCTCAGGTCTTCAGGAGGACGGCCGTCCGGTCGTCCTGGGGGACGGCCGGACGGGCCCGTCCCGCGATCCGGAACAGGTGGTCGAGGATCTCCCGCGGCGGGCGGTCGTGCATCCGGGCCACCTCGCCCAGGAGCCGCGCCTCGCCCGCCACGCCGCCCGTCGGCGCGAAGGCATCGGAGAGGCCGTCGGTGAAGAGGCAGAGCAGGTCGGAACCGGAGCGCCACTCGATGACCCCCTCATCGAACGCGTCGCCCGGCTTCGTCCCCAGCGGCGGGCTCGTGGCTCCGAGGCGTTCGGCACGCCCCTCCTCGTCGATGCGGAACGCGTGCGGGTGCCCGGCGTTGGCGTAGCGCAGCGTCCCCGCCGCCGGGTCGACGACGCCGTAGAAGATCGAGAGGTGCATCTCGGTGGACTCGAGCTCGTCGATGAGCGCCCGGTGCAGACGCCGGAGCACTTCGGCCGGCGGGTCCGCCTCCTGGGCGTAAATGGCGGCGGCGCTCATGACCATGGCCATGATCAGCGCGGCCGAGAAGCCGTGGCTGGAGACGTCGCCGATCATGACGCCGTACCGATCGCCCGAGAGGCGGAACAGGTGGTAGAAGTCGCCGCCCACCGAGTCCGCAGGGACACATCGGGCGGCGACGTGGATCCCCTCGAAGCAGGAGGCATCGGGGAGCAGCTTGAGCTGGAGGTCGTGGGCCAGCTCCAGCTCGCGCTCGAGCCTCTCGCGCCGCACGCTCTCTGCCATGAGGCGGTGCGTCTCGAGGGCCGCGCCGACCTGGCTGGCGATCGCGGTGAGCAGCCGCTCGTCGCCCGCGGTGAAGCGCACGTTCGTACGCCTGCCGACCAGCGTGAGCACGCCGATCGTACGCGTCTTCCCGTTGCGCGGCGTGAAGTTGATCGGGACCGAGAGGAAAGCCTCCTGCCCCTGGGGGCGCGGGTCCATCGTCGTGGTCCGGGGGAGCCCCTTCCCCCGCTCCAGGTTGAGCGGCTGCCGCTCGCGGAAGACGCGGGCCGTGACCGAATCCGGGTCGTCGATCGGGATCGGCCCGCTGAGCCCCTTCTCGCCCACGGCGGCGGCCAGGTGCAGCGTCTGCTCGGCCGGATCCAGGACCCAGAGCGAAGCGCGCTTGGCCGCGAGCACGTCGGCCACATCGCTCAGGATGCGGTGCACCGCCGCGTCGAAGGATGGGACGGTGCCGAGGACCTCGCTGATGGAGTAGAGGAGGTTGATCTCCTCGTAGCGCTCGCTCAGCTCCCTGGCCGCCGACCGCGCCTCCCCCTCGTAACGGAGCACGGCCGCCAGCGCCTCGACCAGCAGCTCGGCGGCGGCGCCGCTATCCTCCACCCCCTCGACCTCGACGACGAGCATCGGGCCCGAGTCGCCGGGTGCGATAGGCCGAACGACCGCGGCCCTGGAGGGCTCGCGGTCGCATGGCGTGTCGAACGGGTAGAGGCGCTCGATGCGCTCTCCGTCCCGGCGCCAGATCCACACCCTTGCCGCGGGGTACGCCCGCGCAAACGTGTCGATGACGCCGAAGGCGGCTTGGGGAAGCCGGAAGGCTTCATCGAGAGCGCGTTCGATCACCGCGCCCACGATTGCGCCTCGGCCCGGGAAGGTTCCCGATGGAGCACCATCGTGATGGAATTGCCGCGCTCGTTGAACTCGACGCGGTCCATGAGCGTGCGGATGAGGTAGATTCCGCGCCCGCCAGGCCGCGATAGGTTGCAGGGGAGTGTGGGATCGGGGACGGAGTTGGGGTCGAAGCCATGACCTTCGTCAGTCACGCGAACGGTGACCGACTCCGCCTCGACCTTCGCCTCGACGAGGACCCGCTTCCTGGGATCGCGGGCGTTGCCGTAGAGCATGGCATTGGACAACGCCTCAGTGACGCCGACGCGGAGCTTGAGGGCGACGCCCTCGCAGTCGAAACCCGCCTCGCTGCACCGCGCGAGAAGGTAGTCGACGGCGCGCTCGATCGCCCGCAGGTCGTTGGGCAGCTCCAGTACGATATCGGCGCACATGGAATTCCGCATTGGGCCCGCTCGTCCGGGCGCTGACCAGGGCCGGCCGTCCCGTCACGCCGCCGATCGCCGGCGGCCGGGCCGTGACGGACGGCCGCTCCTCTCCTGGAGAAGTTAACGCCCGTGGCGGAAAAGCGGTAGGTCAGAATGACGACAGCGCCTCGTCGCGGCTCTTCGAGATCTGGAACAGCGTGTCCAGCTTGGTCAACTCGAACAGCGTCCGCAGATCCTCGTTCAGGTTGGCCAGGCGAAGCTCGCCGCCCTGCTCACGGATCTTCTTCGACAGGCTGACCAGCACGCCGAGGCCCGATGAATCGATGTAGCCCGTCCGGGCGAAGTCGATGAGGAACTTGCGCCCGCCGTTCTCCAGCTCCTGGAGCACCTTCTCCTTGAGCTCCTGCCGGTTCCCGACGATGAGCTGGCCCTCTACGTCGATGATCGTGACGTCGTTCTCTTTGTTGACAATGAAGCTCATGGCTCCCCCGTTGGCACGAATGTGGTCGCAAGTATGTGGCCCGGCCGCTCGCCGGGCAAGTTCGGTGCCGGCACCGGCCTAGGCCTGGAGCGCGGTAATGCACGCCACATTGATAATGTCCTCCGCGCTCGCCCCACGCGAGAGGTCGTTGAACGGCCGGGCGAAGCCCTGGACGATGGGTCCGAGCGCGGTCGCGCCGGCCAGGCGCTGGACGAGCTTGTAGGCGATGTTCCCTGCGTCGAGGTCGGGGAAGACCAGCACGTTCGCCCTGCCGTCGAGCGGCGAGTCGGGCGCCTTGCGGCGGGCGACCTCGCTGATCAACGCGGCATCGGCCTGGAGCTCCCCGTCCGCGACCACGTCCGGCTCGAGCTCGCGGAAGCGTTTGAACGCCTCGCGCATCTTCGTCACGCTCGGCCCTTCGGCGCTCCCACGCGTCGAATACGAGAGGAACGCGACGCGCGGCTCGTCGCCCACGATCCGGCGGCGGTCGGCGATGGCCGCCCGCGCGATGTCGGCCAGCGTGGGCGCGTCCGGGTCGGGGTTGACGCCGGCGTCCGTGAACGTGAGCACCTCCTCCTCCGGCCCGCGGAACGGCCGTACGACCATATAGAAGGAGGACGACACTCGCCGGATCCCGGGCGCCGTGCCGATGCAGCGCAACGCGGCGCGAAGCACATCGGCGGTGGCGTGGACCGCGCCCGCCACGCCCCCGTCCGCGTCGCCCCTCCGCACGAGGAGCGCGCCGAAGTAGAGAGGATCCGTCACGCGCTCGTCCGCCTCCGCGCGGGTCATCCCCCGCTCGGCGCAGAGCTGGTGGAGGAGCCCGGCGAGCTCATCGCGGCGCGGGTCGCGGAACGGGTCCGCGACCTCGACCGCGTCCGCGTCCGCGCCCAGGTCCGCGAGCGCCATCCGGATCTTGTCCGGCGGGCCGAGAACGATCGGGAAGACGAGCTCCTCGCGCTGGAGGCGAGCCACGGCTTCCAGCGTGCGCTCGTCGCTGCCCTCCGGGAACACGATCCGCTTCCGGGCGGCGGCCGCGCGGGCGCAAAGGGTCTCGAGGAACGCGCTCACGTTCTGCTCCGCTCCCGGTACTTCGCGACCAGCCGATCCCGCACCAGCGGCGAGACAAACTCGCCCACCTCGCCCCCGAGCAGGGCGATCTCGCGCACCAGCGAGGCGGACAGGAAGGAGTACCGCACGTCGGGCGCGAGGAAGAGCGTCTCGATCCCGGGCATGAGCTGGCGGTTCATGAGGGCCATCTGGAACTCGTACTCGAAGTCGGACACGGCCCGCAGGCCCCTGACGATCACGGATGCGCCGCGCTCGCGCGCGAAGTCCACCAGCAGCCCCTGGAAATCGGCGACCTCGACGCGCGGCTCGTCGGCGAAGACCTCCCGGATCATGGCCACACGCTCCTCGATGGAGAAGAGGCCGCGCTTCACGTGCGTCGAGGTGTGCGCCACGGCCACGATGACTCGGTCGACGAAGCGCAGCGCACGGTGAACGATGTCCTCGTGGCCGTTCGTGATCGGGTCGAACGAGCCCGGGTAGATCGCGGTCCGTTCCTGGATGGCTTTCGTCATTCGGGTGCGGGGATGGAAGTGAGTGCCGTGTCGCCGTAGCGCCGGGTCCTCGCGCCGGGCAGATCCGGCAGGGACTCGTTCGCCCGGTGTTCGATCCAGAGCCAGCGCGCGAACGGGCGTGCGGCGAAGGCCCGGGCCAGCGCCTCGGCGTGACCCTGGCCGTACGGCGGATCCGCCAGCGCCACGTCGAAGGCGAAGGGCTCGAGCCGCTGCACGTAGGCGACGGCGTCGCCGCGCACGATGGTCGCCTGGTCCGCGGCGCCGAGGCGCTCGACGTTCGCACGCAGTGCGCGCAACGCGCCCCCGGAGCGCTCGACGAAGGTGGCGTGCTCCGCGCCGCGGCTCAGCGCCTCGAGCCCCAGCGCGCCGGACCCCGCGAAGAGGTCCAGCACCCTCGCGCCCGGGAGCTCGGGCTGCAGCGCGCTCATCCACGCCTCGCGCACGCGGTCCGTGGTCGGGCGCGTGTCCCTCCCCGGCGGCGCCTCGATCCGCCGCCCGCGCCAGCGTCCCGCGATGATCCTCATTGCGCCGGCCGCAGGTCGACCAGCTTCGCCTGGAGCTCGGTCCGGCCGTTCCAGCGGTTCTCCTGGAGCTGGAACGCCACGTCCAGCCGCTTCCGGCCGAGGTCCGCGATCCGGTCGGCCATGTGGAAGCCGATCGCGCTGAGCCGCGCGCCGTCCTGGACCAGCTCCATCTTGAGGTGCCCGTCCCCGACGATGCGCGGGCCGCCGTCCACGCCCACGTCACGCGCCACCAGCACCGGCGTCGGGTTCCCGACGCCGAAGGGGCCGAAATGGCGGAGCAGATGGTACAGTTCCTCGTCCGCGGCCCGCAACGGCAACTCGAGGTCGAATCGCACCTCGGGGATCAGGTCCTCCGGCTCCAGGACGGCGCGGGCGTACGAGTCGAGCGCCTCACGGAACGCATCCACCCGTTCGGGGAGGATGTCGAGCCCCGCGGCCGCGGCGTGGCCCCCATAGCGCAGGAGATGGGCGTCGCAGGCGTGGAGCGCCTCGTACAGATGGAAGCCCGGGATCGACCTCGCGCTTCCGCGCGACGGGCCGCCCGCCGGATCGAGGGCGATCAGGACGACCGGCCTGTGGATCTGCTCCACGATCCGCGACGCCACGATCCCGATCACGCCCGGGTGCCAGTCCGCGGAAGCGAGCACGACGGCGCGGTCGCGCTCGGCGTCGTACCCCGACTCGAGCATGTCGAGCGCCTCGGCCAGGATCCTCCGATCCACCGCCTGACGCCGTCGGTTCTCCTCCTCGAGCGCCTGCGCGAGCCGGTCGGCCTCGAGATCGGACTCGGTCAGGAGCAGCTCGACGCCGAGCGACGCTTCGCTCATGCGGCCGACCGCGTTGATCCGGGGCGCGAGGATGTGCCCGACCTGCCCGGCGCTCAGCGGGGCGCCGTCGCCACTGGCGAGCCCCGCCCGCCGGAGCAGCGCCCGGAGCCCCGGGTTGCGAGTCTCGGGCATGAGCCGCAGCCCGTAGCGGACCAGGACCCGGTTCTCGTCCACGAGCGGGGCCAGGTCGGCCACGGTCGCGAGGGCGACGAGGTCGAGGTAGTACAGGAGCGCGTCCGTGTCCTCGCCGCGCGCCAGGTAGAGCGCCTGGCAGACCTTGTAGGCCACGCCCGCGCCCGCGAGCCCTTTGTACGGGTAGGTGCAATCGCGTCGGTTGGGGTTGACCACCGCCGAAGCCGGTGGGAGCGTCTCGCCCGGCGTGTGGTGGTCCGTCACGACGACGTCGATCCCGACGGCCGCCGCGGCGGCGATCGTCTCGTGCGCCAGGATCCCGCAGTCGCCCGTCAGGATGAGGGTTGCGCCGACCTCACGTGCGCGTCGCACGCCCGCGGGGCCGAGGTCGTAGCCGTCCGTGAAGCGGTTCGGCACGAACGGCACGACGCGCCCGCCGATCGCGCGGAGGGCGCGGGTGTAGATCGTGGCCGCGCAGATCCCGTCGACGTCGTAGTCGCCGTGGACGAGGATCGTCTCGCCGCGACGGATTGCGGCGTCCAGGCGCGCGACGGCCTGCTCCATCCCCGCGAGCGCAAAGGGGTCGTGGAGCTGTCCGAGGCGCGGCCGCAGGAAGCGCTTCGCCGCCTCCTCGTCTGCATAGCCGCGCACGACCAGGAGCCTGCAAACCTCCTCGGGAAGCCGGAGCGCGCGCTCGAGGGAGGCCGCGGCTTCGTCGGCGGCGATCGCGCGCGGGATCCAGCGCCGGGGCGGACTCGATACGTTCGTCGCGTGAGGCATCGCCGCGAAACCTAGTCGCGTGCATCGGGGCGAAGCAAGGCGAGGATCGGCCTGGCGCCGCGGCCCGCGGGCCTCACGACGCGGGGGCCAGGATCACGCCGCACCCCTCGCAACGCACCAGCGTCGTGCCCCGCTGGATCTCGACCTGATGCTGGATCGGCACCATGCCGAAGCAGTGGCCGCACGCCCCGTCCGGCGTCAGCGCCGTGATCGCCACGCGCGTCCTCCCCGAGCGCACCCGCTCGTAGAGACGCGCCGCCTCGGGATCGATCCGAACGCGCTGGTTCTCACGACGGTCCCGCAGGAGCGCCAGCTCCTCCTCCACCGCGCCCCGCTCCGCGAGCAGCTCCGCCCGCTTCGGCTCCATCTCCTCCCGCGCCTGACCGAGCTTCTTCTCGAGCTCGTCGAGCTTCAGCTCGGTGCGCGTGATCTCTTCCATGACCTGGATCGCCTCGGCCTCATCCGCCTCGACCGCGGTCCGGATCAGGTGGAGCTCGGTCCGGATCGCCGCTTCCTCGCGGCCGTTCCGGACCCGCTGGAGCCGCTCCTCGGTCCTCCGCAGCCGCTCGCGTTTGTCGTCGGCGGCCCGGTTCAACCGCTGGGACGCCTCGCGCAACTCTTCCAGTCGCTTCCGCCCCTCCTCGATCTCACGACCGAGCGCCACGACCGGCGCCTCGACCTCCGCGACCAGCGGATCGTACGACCTCAGCTTCTCCTCGAGACCCGCGATCTGTTCGTCCAGCTCCTGCAGCGCCATCAGTGATCGGTAGAGCTCTTCCATGCTCCTCCACGTCGTGTGAGTGGTACAGGTTCAGGCACGCTCCCGTAAGTACCTTCTATACCTTGCACTTAGCTTAAACCCCATCCCTTTCAGCTCGGATCCGAGCTCGTGGAGCCTGCGGTTCACCTCCGTCAGCTCGCGCAGGACGGCGACCGCCTCGTCGCCGGCGCTCTCGAGCCGGCGTCGCAGCTCGTCCTTGCGCTCGAAGAGCGACTGGGCGCGGATGTCGCCGACGATCTCGGCGAAGGAACGGTCCGCATCGCCCAGCTCCTCCGGATCGCCGAGGAGGCGCTGGAGCGCCTCGAGGGAGGGGCCGGTGAGGCCGAGGGCGTCCGGGGACTGGCCCCGCAGACCGCCGGCACGGACCAGCGCCTCGAAGATGGAACGGTAGACCGGATCGGCGAAGTCGGCAGGGCTGAGAGCTTCGGCCGCTCTCGCGATCCGCGATTCGTCACGGAGCAGGAGCAGGAGGAGTTTCTTCTGCGCGGCAGACCCCGGCGGCACGACCTCCCTGGGCGGCTCGGGCCGCTCGAACCGCCGCGGCGAGCGGGGCCGTTCCCCAGGCGCCGAGAGCAGCTCGGCCTCGAGCGTCTCGCGGCGCACGCCGGTCCGCTCGGCCACCCGCGCCACGTAGATGTCCCGGAGCGCCGGGTCGACCGCGGCCCGCAGCGTGGGGAGCAGCCCGTCGAGCGCCTTGCGCGTGCCTTCCGCGCTCTCGAAGTAGCCGCGCGAGTCCAGGATCTGGATCTTCCGGTCGAGCACGTCGACCGCGCCATCCAGGAACGGCTTCAGCGCCTTCGCGCCGCCTTTCCGGACCAGCGAATCCGGATCTTCGCCCGGCGGCAGCGTCACGACCAGGGGATGGACGCGGGCGGCGAGCAGCGCATCGGCGGTGCGGAACGTGGCGCGGAGTCCGGCCGTGTCGCTGTCGTAGAGGAGCAGCGCCTGGCGCGTGTAGCGGGCCAGGAGCGCGGCCTGCTCGACGGTCATCGCCGTCCCCAACCCGGCGACGACGTGCTCGACGCCGTGCGCGACCAGGGAGACGTAGTCCATGTACCCCTCGACGACGAGCGCCGCGCCCTCCCTCCGGATCGCGCCCTTCGACCAGGCGATCCCGTAGAGGTGCCGCCCCTTGTTGTAGATCGGTGTCTCGGGCGAATTCAGGTACTTTGGCACTCCCTCGCGGGCGGCGCCGAGGACTCGCCCGCCGAAGGCGATGATGCGGCCGCCCGGATCGGTGATCGGGAAGATCAGACGGTCCCGGAACCGGTCGTACGGCTCGTCGGCCCGGTCGCTGGTCTTGATGAGCCCCGCCTCGATCAGGACGTCGTCGGAGATCCCGTGCCGGGCGGCCGCATCGCGGAGCGCGCGCCAGTCGTCCGGCGCGTACCCGAGGCGGAACCGTCGCGCGACCTCGTCGGCCACCCCGCGCCGGGCGAGGTACTCGCGGGCCTTCCGGCCCGCCGGGTCCCAGAGGCGCTCCTCGTAGAAGTCCGCGGCGAACGCGATCGCCTCGTACAGGGCACGGTAGGCGTCCTCGGCCGGGCGCCGCGCCGACGTGTCCGGGATGTCGACCCCGACCCGCTCGGCCACCTTGCGGACCGCCTCCTCGAAGCCGAGCCCCGCGTACTTCATGAGGAACGAAAAGACGTCGCCCGCCTCGCCGCAGCCGAAGCACTTGTAGAAGCCTCGCGAGGGGACGACGTGGAAGGATGGCGTCTTCTCCTTGTGGAACGGACAGTTAGCCCAGTAGTCCTTCCCTTTCTTCTTGAGCTGCACATACTCCCCGACGATCTCGACGATGTCGGCGCGTTCGCGCACTTCTTCGACGATCGTCTCAGGGATCATCCGAGCTCCGCTATGGTGACGCCCGAGCCGCCCTCCCGGGGCTCACCCAGGCGGTAGGACTTGACCTGTGGGTACTCGCGCAGCAGCTCCGCCACCCGCTCGCGGACCGCGCCGGTCCCCTTACCGTGGATAATGCGAATCCACGGCAGGTCGGCAAGGATCGCAGCGTCGAGGGCGGAAATGAGGCGCCCGTCGACCTCTTCGACGCGCAGCCCACGCAGGTCGACCTCGGGGCTGGCCTGCACCTCCGGCGCGGACCAGGCGCCCGAGCGCGGCCTCGACTTGGGCTTCTCCTGCTCCGGCTCGTCCGGGAGCACCTCCAGCCCGGATGCGGGCACCTGCAGCCGGAGCCCACCGGTGTCGACGGTCGCGCGGCCGTCGCGCAGCTCGACCACCCGGCCGGTCGCGCCCGTCGCGACGATCCGGACCCGGCGCCCCACGGCCGGCGGCTCTGTCTGACCCACCGCCCTGCCGACCACCCCGGCCTCGGGGGTGCGCTCGGCCTGGCGCCGCGCCGCCTCTTCGACCCGCCGCCGGGCGCGCCGCGCGGCTTCCTCCAGCTCTTCCGGGCTCGCGGAGGCCGCCTCCCTCACCTCCCGAATCGCCGCCTCCACCTGCTCCCGCGCCTGGAGCAGGAGGTCGCGGGCCTGCTGGCGCGCCCGCCGCTCCGCATCCCGCTCGCGCTGGCGGACCTTGTGCTCCCGCTCCTCGACCCGGCGACGCAGCTCGATCGCCTCCGCCCGCGCCGCCTCGGCCGCGGCCAGTGCCTCGGCCATCGCGCGTTCCTTCTCCTCCAGCTCCCGGAGGAGCTGCCCGACCTCCCGCTCGCCCTGCGGCAGATACGACTCCGCCATTTCCAGCAGCGCGTCGGGGAACCCGAGCCGCCGCGCGATCGCGAGGCCGTAGCTGCGTCCCGGTACGCCCTTGATCAACCGATAGGTCGGCCTGAGCTCCCGCGAGTCGAACTGGAGCGACGCGTTCACGACCCCCGGCTCGGCGCCCGCCAGCATCTTGAGCTGCCCCAGGTGCGTCGTGGCGACGGTCAGCGCGCCCCGGCGCGTGAGGTCGACCAGGATCGCCTGCGCCAGCGCACCGCCCTCCGCCGGGTCCGTCCCGCTCCCGATCTCGTCGATCAGGACCAGCGAGTACTCGTCCGCCTCCTCCACGATCTCCCGCAGGTTCTTCAGGTGCGCCGAGAACGTCGACAGACTCGCCTCGATCGACTGCTCGTCCCCGATGTCGGCGAAGATGTCCCGGAAGATCGGGAGCCTGCTCCCTTCCCTGATCGGAGGGATGATCCCCGCCTGCGCCATCGCGCTGATCAGGCCGATCGCCTTGAGGAGCACCGTCTTGCCGCCCGTGTTGGGACCGGAGATCAACACGGTCCGCTCCTGCGGCTCGAGCGCCAGGTCGAACGGGACGACCGGGTCCGGCCCGGCGAGGAGGAGCGGATGGCGGCCGTCGACAACGACGTACTCGCGCGTGCCCGGCGGGAGGAGTTTCGGCCGCCGGCCGTTGTGCTCGAGGGCGTACCGCGCCCGCGCAAAGAGGCAGTCGAGGGCGACGAGGGCGTCGAGGGCGGCCTCCAGCGCCTCGCGGTGAGGGCGCAGCCGGTCCGTGAGCTCGCGGAGAATGCGCTGGACCTCGCGGGCTTCGGCCAGCTCCAGCTCGCGGAGGCGGTTCATCATTTCGATGGCGATCGGCGGCTCGACGAAGAGCGTGCCGCCTGTCGCCGACTCGTCGTGCACGATCCCGCCGACCTCGGACCGTCCCTCGCGGCGTACCGGGATGACGTAGCGCCCGTCCCGGATGCTGATCGACGCGTCGGGCACGCGCACCCGCTCCGGGAGCGACGCCATGTAGGCCTCGAGCTTCTCGACGATCTTCGAGCGTGCGCCCCGGATCTCCCGACGCAGCCGCGCGAGCTCCTTGGACGCGTCGTCGCGCACCTGGCCCGCGTCGTCGATCGCCCGGCGGATCGCCTCCTCTTCCTCTTCCAGCTTGACCAGCCGGCCGGCGATCTCGGCGAGGAGCGGGTAATCGTCGGTGTGCTGCAGCAGCGCGCGACGGCTCGTGCGCGAGGTCTCCATCAGCTTCCGCGCATCGAGCAGCGTCGGGCCGTCCCAGACCGAGCCGGGCAGCGCCAGGCGACGCAGGGGCTCGCGCAGGTCCGGGATCGGCGCCGCTAGCCACCCGTCGCTGCGGAGCAGGAAGCCGATCATCTGGTCCACGCGCCGCAACTCGGTCTCCACCCAGGCCTGCGCGTCCGACGGCGTGAGCGCGCGCACGGCCTCGGCGCCCAGAGGCGTGGCCGCGAAGCGCGCCACGAGCTCCAAGGCCTCCGGGAACTGCAATACGACCAGCGCGTGACGATTCATGACCCTGCGTACCCCGCAACCGCCGCGGCGAGCCAGACGCTCAAGCCAATCCCAGCTCCTCCCTCGCGATCCGGTTCGCCTCGCGCCCCTCGAAGCGCCCTTTGATCTTCGGCGCGATCTGTCCCATTACCGCGCCGATATTGTTGGCGCCGCCCGCGATCGCTTCGCGGATCATCTGCCGGACCTCGTCCTCGGAGAGTTGGGCCGGAAGGTAGGCGCGCAGCAACTCCGCCTCCTGCTCCTCCTTCTCCGCGAGGTCGATCCGCCCGCCGGCGCGCATCTGCTCGGCCGACTCGCGACGCCGCTTGATCGCGCTCGTGATGACCGCGATCGTCTCGTCGTCCGACAGCTCGTGCCCGACCTCGATCTCCCGGTTGCGAACCTCGGAGAGCGTCGTCGTGAGCAGCATCGTCTTCAGCTTGTCCCGGCTGCGCCGCGCGTCGTTCAGGTCATCGCGCAACCGGTCTTTCAGTGTCTCCGCCATGTCTCTCCCCCTCTCGAAGCCCGATCATCAGCCCGGCGGCCAGGCCATGTCGCGGCCGCCGAGGACGTGCAGGTGGATGTGGTCGACCGACTGCCCCGCGTTCGGACCCGTGTTCATCACCAGCCGGTACCCGCTCTGGGCCACGCCTTCCGCAGCGGCCACCTCCTTCGCCGCCAGATAGAGCCGCCCGACCAGAGCCGCGTCGGACGCCTCGAGGGCGTTCACCGAGGCGATGTGCTTCCGCGGGATCACCAGCACGTGCACCGGCGCCTGCGGATTGATGTCCCGGAACGCCACCGTCTCTTCGTCCTCACGCACGATCTTCGCCGGGAGCTCCCCCGCGACGATCTTGCAGAAGATGCATCCGTCCGCCATGTCGTTCCTCCAGCGTTCGTCCATCCTCCCGCGACGGCTCAGGCCGGCCCGAGACGTCCGCGCCGGCGCGTCGGCGTCCGCCAGGTTGCGCCGGGGACCAAACGAGGCTGCGCCGTCCCGGTATGCCCGGCCGGCCCCGCGTTGTCCTCGTGCGCCCGGCCGGTCCCGCGCCGCCCCCCGGCCCTCGCGGCTATGGCAACGCCCCTCCGCTCCACGGAATCTTCCGGGCCCACACCGCACAGGAGGCCCCATGTCCGAACCGGACGCTCCGGGCGCCGGAAGCGACGCCCCCATCTTCCGCGAGCGGGTCGAGCCGCCGCCGCTCCCGTGGAACGTCGACGCGTGGTCCGAGGAGTCGCGCCGATCCTACGGCGCCGCGCTGCGCCGCATCGGGCTCGTCGCCGAACCGCGCGTCGTCGCCTACGCCGCCGCGGACCCGACGCCCGCCGGCGACGACGTCGCCTCGCTCCTCGCCCAGGCGGATGCCGTGCTCGTCGCGCTCTGGACCGCCGGCGATGCGGAAAGCCGCGTGCCCATCGCGGAGGCGCTGGCGCACGTCGACGCCATGCGCAGCGTAGCCGCGCGCGACGTGGCCCCCGACGTCATCGGGCGGTGAGGAGCACCGACCACCATTCGTCCTCGACGTCCTCCCGGGCGACGTCGAAACCGACGGCCTCCGCCGCCGCGACGACCCGATCGGCCTCGGTGGTGAGGATCCCGCCCAGGATCGCACGTCCGGCCGGGGCCAGCACGCGGCGGAAAGCCGGGAGCAACGGGATC
>Ga0207873_1002535_pt1 | contig 14776 bp, 4 predicted proteins | sample BGWIniCompost_FD_187373 | JGI IMG/M metagenome (GOLD analysis project Ga0207873, IMG submission 187373) | Cellulose adapted compost microbial communities from Newby Island Compost Facility, Milpitas, CA, USA - BGW Initial Compost (SPAdes)... ...
AAAAAGCCTCTCTGGCTCCTCCAACGCGACCTGCTCAAGACCTACTGTAAGGGCAGCACCGAGATCGACTCTATCGCTGAACTCGACGAGAAAGTTCCTGTCAGCGATAACGAACTGCTGATCTACCGGGATAATCTCTTCTTTAATGCCGCCCTGATCGATGCGTTTATCGCCCAAGCCCGTCGATCAGGCCGTCCCTGCCAGGTTGCCTTCGCCCTTAGCGACCCGAGCATCGCGCGCCACGCCACGCAGCTCAGCGACGGGATCGTCCGCCGCGAGGATGTGGCGTTCATCCGCGAGGGCGAGGAGCAGCGGGGCGACGTGTACGTGGCCGAGATCTACTACTTCCCGGCCGGGCGCCGCGGCGAGCCCACCCCGCTCGTGATCGACACCCAGAGCCATGAGATGGGGTATTACCACATCCCCAGCTACATGGCCAGCCAGGGTGATCTCACCTATCAGATCCCCCAGCGCGCCCTGCTCTCGATCGAGAGCTGGATCCACGTCCTGATGGCGAACGTGATCATGGGCGTCTTCTCGATGGCCGCCGCCCAGGACGCGAAGATGGATCAGGCGCGCCTGAAGGATTTCTTCCGCTGGCGCCCCGAAGACTGGCGTATCTTCTTCGGTAAGCTCGCCTTCTCCGCCGCTGCGATCTGGGAGCGCCTCAACCCCTTCGAGGAGCCCTGGCGCAACCATTTCCTCGCCTCCAAGGCCCTGGTGAAGGTCGGCAAGCGCTGCTCGATCGACCCGAGCGCCATCATCCACGGCCCCACCATCATCGGCGATGATGTCTACATCGGCCCCGGTGTGGTGATAGCCAACAGTATCATCGGCAACAACGTGAACATCATGCAGGGCTGCCAGGTGATGCTCAGCGTCGTCAGCGACCGCTGCTTCCTGCCTTTCAACGCAGGCCTCTTCATGACGACGCTCATGGAGAACAGCATGGTGGCCCAGAACTCCACCCTGCAGCTCTGCGTGATCGGGCGCAACACCTTCATCGGGGCCAACAACTGCTTCACCGACTTCAACCTGCAGAACGAGCCGATCAAGGTGATGCACCACGGCCAGGCCAGGGTGGTCAACATGCCGGTGCTCGGCTCCGCCGTTGGCCACAACGTGAAGCTCGGCTCCGGCTTCATCGTCTACCCTGGTCGCATGATCGAATCAAATGCTGTTATAATCTTCGATAATGACAAGAATCTGATCCGCAAGACCGTGCCAGGTCACGATCTTGAGGATATTGATGAGGTCACCGGAGAGCCGCGGCGGCTCGTCTACCACTGGCCGATCGTCTACGATGACCCGGCGGAGCGTCGCATCACTCCTCCACCGCCGCCCCCCGACGCCCCGCCCGCGCTGCATCAGGGCGCCAACCGCGCCCCTGAGGCCGGCGACGACGCCGGCGGGCCTGCCGTCTCATACAACCACGACCGCCCGTCGATCGGCGCTTCCGCGAGCGCGAGGAGGACAGACCGGTGAGCAAAGAGCGTATTCTGGTCGTTGAAGACCAGGCCGATATCTCCAGCCTGCTGAAGATCTACTTCACCTCGCAGGGCTATGAGGTCTTTACCGCCATGCGCGGCTCAGTTGCCTTGGAGATCTGCAACAAGACGCCGCCGAACCTCGCCCTGCTCGATGTGAACCTTCCCGATATGGAGGGCTACGAGATCGGCAAGTCGCTTCGAGCGAGCCCTCGCACCCGCCATATCCCGATCATCTTCCTCACCGCCCGCGGTGAGCGCGCCGATCGCCTCCGCGGCCTCGGCGAGGTTCAGGCCCAGTACTATATCGTCAAGCCCTTCGATATCGAAGAGGTCCACACGATCGTCCGCAACCAGCTCGAGGAGTCGCGGCGCAAGAACCAACTCCACCCGGTGACGAACCTCCCCACCGCGGATCTGATCAACGACCAGCTGCGCTCGCTGCTCACCAGCCAGGGCTGGGCGATGGCGCTGATTCATATCAACGGCTTCGAGACCTTCACCCAGAGCTATGGCTCGGTGGTGGGTGAGGATGTGTTGAAGTTCGCGGCTCTGCTGCTGAACGAGGCGATCAACGAGCAGGGCAGCAACGAGGAGTTCGTGGGCCAGATGGTCGTCGGCCCCGACTTTGTGATCACCTCCACCCCCGACCATATTCGCTCCATCGTAGAGCGGCTGATGACCCGCTTCGACGAAGAGATCGGCCTGCACTACAACTTCAAGCATCGTAAACAGGGCTTCCTCGAGGTGCCCGACGAGAACGGCGGCATGCGCCAGGTCCCCCTGATGTCGCTCTCGATCGGCGTCCTCACCAGCAACGATGGCCCCTTTTACGATATCCGCGAGTTCAGCGAGACAGCTGAGGAGACCCGGCAACGGGCGTTGCAGCAGGCTCGCGAGCAAGGCCGACGGAGTTCGGTGGCCTACGGCAGGAAATAACGCTCCAGGCGCGACCAACTGGGGGAGTCGCGGGCCGTGCGTGCGCCGCGCTCCCCTTTGCTGTCTATGTGAGACCGGCGGAATCACGCGCTCCTCTCGTTTATCTTTACGATGCGCCGCAGTGGCAGGCCACTCCCGCGCCAGCCGCCCCCCCACCCAACACGCAGCACCACGCGCAGGATTAGCGCTCACGGCCTATGGACACCACGATCGCTCCGACCTCGACCTCCGGCTGGGAGTTACTCGCCCAGCTTGCCGCCAGCGCCCAGGATGATGCCGCGCCGATAGACGGCGCGAGCTATGCCGCCCGCATCGCAGATCTGCTAGGGCGCTATCTGCCGGTGCCGGCGGGCCGCCTGGAGTTGCTGGAGGACGGGCGTGTCGTGGCGACTGGCGTGTGGGGGCCGGAGCTTGATGATGACACTTCCCCGGTTGAGTTGAGCGCGGATGGGGTCGCCCTCGGTCGCCTCTATCTCGGCGACGGCGGCGCCACCCTCGACCCGACCTTCCTCAACGCTCTCGTCGCCCAGCTCACCCTGCTGCTGCATACTCGCCGCCGCGCCGACGAGGCCGCCGTGGCCCTGCAGCTCCAGACGCTGGTCGCGGGGAGCCTCGAGCAGGTGGGCATGCTCGAGACGCGAGCGCTGCTCCAGACTGTGCTGACGAAGGCGCTGCCTCTTGTCGGCGTGAGTGCCGGCGCCATCTACACCGCTGATGAGAATGAGGCGCAGCTGAGCCTTGTCGCCGGCGAAGGGGATTTTCTCTTCCCGCCGACGGTGCCGCTCGCCGGCCCTGGCCTGCTGGCCCAGGTCGCTGTCGCCAGAGTGACCCAAACCGGCTCCCTTGCCCCTGGTACGCCGCGGCGGCGCGGCGGGCAGCTCGCCGCTGGCAGCACCGACGGGCAGCGGTTGCGCCCGGCCCTCGCCCTGCCGCTGGTCTCCCAGGAGCGCCTCATCGGCGTGTTGGTGCTGATCACCCCCTTCGAGGAGAGCGCCGGCCGGCTTGGTCGCCTCGCGAGCATCTTTGCCGAGCAGGCTACCCTGCTCGCCCGCAACGCGCAGCTCTTCAGCCAGCAGCAGCAGCGGGCCCGCGAGCTGTTCGTGCTCTACGAGAACAGCCAGGAGATCAACACCGCCACCCAGATCGAGAGCATGCTGAACCGGGCGACCGAGAATATCGCCCTGGCTCTCGCCGCCGACTATTGCGCCGTGCTGCTATTCGATGAGCACAGTCGCGATACGCTGCAGGTTGTGGCCGCCTATAGCGAGCCCGGCCTCACGGCGGCCGCCGAGAAGATCGCGGTGAGCGGCGCGAGTTCGCTCCTCGCCCAGGTTGGCCGCGGCGACTCCCTGTTGCTCGAGGATACGCCAGCTGTCGCCGCCCATAACCCGCTGGCGAACGCACTCGCCACAGCGGGCTGCCGCAGCGCCCTGGCTCTGCCGCTCCGCGGCAAGGATCAGACGGTGGGCCTGCTGGCGATCGGCTTCGCCCGCGCCCGCCGCCCGGTAAGCGCCGCCGAGCGGAACCTGGCCCAGGTGCTTGCCGCTCAGGTCGCCACCGCCATCCTCAACCGGCGGCTCTACCTCGCCGAGCAGCAGCGGGCCACCGAGCTCGAGCTGTTGCATCGCATCAGCCAGCGCCTCAACGCCGGGCTCAACCTCGACGAGACTCTCGAGGCCATCCTCGAAGGTGTGCGGGCCCTGCGCTTCAGCGGCGCTCGCGTGGCGCTCGTAAGCGCCCGCGACCAGGCGCCCCATCTGGCCGCCCAGCAGGGCCTCGGCAACGCCGACGGGGGCGCCGCCCTCACCGACTGGCTGCTGCGCCATCAGCGCCCGCTCCGCATCGCCGACCTGCTCGCCCCGCCCGCGGCCCTCAGCGAGCTTGGGGCCGGCGGCGGGCTCCTCCTCGACGACGGCAGCCCCGCCCGAGCCTACCTCGGCGTGCCGCTGCGGGTGGGCGAGGAGCTGCTCGGCACCCTCGAGCTCCTGGCCGCCCGCCCGAATGCCTTCAGCGAGGACGACGCCCGGCTGCTCAGCATTGTGGCCGGCCAGGCCGCCCAGGCGATCGCCAACGCCACCCGCTATGAGCAGGCCGATGCCAACCTGCGGAGCCGGATCGAGCAGCTGCGAGCCGTGCAGCGGATCTCCAGCCAGCTCGCGATCACCCTCAACCAGGAGGAGATCCTCGAGTATGTGTTGGAGCAGGCCCTCAGGGCTACCGGCGCCACTCAGGGTCTGATCGCTCTCCGCTCCGACAATGCCAGTCCCGATGGGCAGGTTGCTCTCAGCGCTCTCGGCGGCCAGCAGGCCCTGGAGATCTACCGCAGCTTCTTCGATGGCGACGTCAGCCCCGAGGATGTAGCCTATGTGGTCGTGGAGTTGGTGGGCTTCGCCGAAGCCGACCGCACCGCTCTGCTGCACTCGCAGCTGCAGCCCGGCGCTGTCACCGCCTTCCAAGCCCTGGCTCGCCGCGAGCCCGAGCTGAACGACGAGCTGACGCCCGAGGAGCGGGAGGCTCTGCGGGCCACCGACGCTCGCTCGGCCCTCGCCGCGCCGATCTTCTACCAGGCTGGCGTGTACGGTGTGCTGCTGCTGCTTGCCCCAGAGCCTCGCGCCTTCGACTACGATGCGGTGGAATTCCTGCGGGCCCTCACCCATCAGGCGGCTGTCGGCATCGGCAATGCCCAGCGCTACAGCGAGCTCGAGCATCTCTCCAAACAGCTCCAGCGCCGCACCGATATCCTCAGCGACGTGCTCGAGATCGGGCAGCTGCTGCGGGCTGACCGCCACCTGCCGAACCTGCTCGAGCAGGTGGGCTACAGCGCGATGGAGAGCGCCAACTTCCGCACGGTGCTCTTCTGCCTCACCGACCCCGACGACCCGGAGGTGCTCCGCCCCGTCTCAGCCGCCGGCATTCCGCTGATCGAGCTCGAGCGCATGGGCCACGCCCCGCTGCCCGCCGCCCTCGCCACCCACTACCTCGACTCGCGCTTCCGCCTCGGGCGCTGCTACTTCGTGCCCGCCGAGGAAGCCGAGCAGCTTGAGGCCGGCGTGGATACGGCGGTGTTCAGCTACATCCCCTTCGACGATGAGCGCGGCCCCGGCGAGTGGCAGCCGGGCGATCGGCTCTGCGTGCCGCTCTACGCCACCGAGGGCGCCCTGCTTGGCCTGATGTTCGTCGGTGACCCCCAGGACCGCCGCCGCCCCAGCGCCCGCACCGTCGAGCCCCTCGGTATCTTCGCCGACCAGGCCGCGATCGCGATCGAAAACCATCGCCTGCTCGGCGATGCCGACGCCCGCGCCGAGCAGATGACGGCCCTCTTCAAGGTCGGCACTGCCTTCACCTCAACCACCGACCTTGACACGCTGCTCGAGCGGGTCTACCAGGAGATCGTGGCCTACCTGGGCCAGCCGAGCACCTTCTATATCGCCACCTTCCAGCCCGACACCGAGCAGCTGCGCTTCGAGCTGTTCATGAGCCAGGGCGAGCTGGACGAAACGCTGCACAAGCGCTCGATGCCCAAGGCCGGCCTCACCGCCGCGATCATCGACAGCGGCGAGTCGCTGCTGATCCGCGACCTGCCGGCGAGCCCTGAGTACCGCGATCTTGGGGTGCGCCACCGCGACGACGGCCCCGAGATGCGCTCCTGGCTCGGCGTGCCGCTGGTCAGCCAGGGCCGGGTGATCGGCGTGCTCAGCGTACAGGACGCCGCGCCCAATAAGTTCAGCGAGCGCGACCGCCAGTTCCTCGCCGCCCTCGCCAACCAGCTGGCCATCGCTATGGAGCGGGCCACGCTCTTCCGCGAGCGCGAGCGGCGCATCAACGAGCTGCACATCATCAACCGGATCGGCCAGATCAGCAGCTCGACCCTCGACCTCGAGCAGATGCTCAGGCAGACCTACGGCCAGCTGCAGGCGTTCCTGCCCCTCGACTCGTTCTTTATCTTCGTCTACCACGAGGCCGAGAATGAGATCCGGCTCTCCTTCGAGGTGGACGGACCGATCGTGGAGGTCGACCGGTCGGTGCGTACACCGGCTCCGGGCAGCCTGACGGAGCGGATCATTCGCACCCGCAGCCATCTGTGCTTCGTCGACCTGGGCAAGGAGTATCAGTCCGAGGGGCTCAAGCCGATCAAGTTCGGCAGCGAGCGGGAGTCGGCCTCCTGGCTCGGCGTGCCGCTGATCGTCGGCGACGACAGTGTGGTGGGCGTGATGGCCGTGATGAGCTACACGCCTGGCCTCTACGGCGAGCGCGAACTGGCCTTTATGACCACGGTGGCCAACCAGCTGGCTCTCGGCGTGCAGAACGCGCGCCTGCTCGCCACCGCCCGCGAGCAGGTGGATCAGCTGGCCCTGCTGAACAAGGTCGCCGTCTCGGTGGCAGCCGAGCCGGATGTGCAGCACATCTACCAGATCATCGTGGATGCGATGGCCGAGGCTACGGGCGTGGATCAGGCGCGCCTGGTGATCTACGACCGGGAGCAGGGCGTGGCGCCCCCCGTGGCCGAGCATGTGCCGTCGGGTCTGCTCGATAAGATCCTGGTGCCGATCGCCGACAGCCCCGCCGTGGACTGGCTCGATGAGCATAAGCGCCCGCTGATCTCGGAGGATGCCCAGAACGACCCGCTGATGATCCGCTCCCACGAGGTCTTCCGCCAGCTCGACATTCGCTCGATCGCCCTGGTGCCGCTAGTGATCGACGGCGAGGTGATCGGCGCGGTGGGCCTGGACTTCGTGGGGCGGCGCGGCAGCTTCTCGCCCGAGGATGTGGCCCTCTGCCAGACGATCGCCAGCCAGACGGGCACCGCGATCGCTCGCGCCCGCGCCTTCAAGGCCGCCCAAGCCAGCGCCAGCGCCCTGCGGGTGAAGGTGGCCGAGCAGCAGACGCTCCTCGACGCCGCCCGCATCCTCTCCTCGCTGTTGCGCCCCCAGGAGGTGCTCAACAAGCTGATGGAGCTGGTGAGCCGCCAGCTGAGCGTGACCACGGTGGCCCTCTGGACGATCACCCCGGATAACATCCTCGTGCCGGCGGCCCTCGACGGCATTCCCACTGAGCGAGGCCGGAGCATGCGCGTGCCGGTGGGCCAGGGCCTCACTGGCCAGGTGGCCGCCCTCGGCAGGGCACTGATCATCGATGATGTGAACGCCACCGGCGGCTCGCTCTACCCCAGCTATCAGCGCGACAACAACCTGATCTCGTTTATGGGCGTGCCGGTGATCTACCGCGAGCAGACGATCGGTGTGCTCAGCGTGATGACCAACTACGCCCGTCACTTCACCGACGACGAGCGGGCGCTGCTGGAGGGCTTGGCCGACCAGGCCGCCACCGCGTTGGAGAACGCCAGGCTGTTCGAGGAGCGGGAGCGGCGGATCAACGAGCTCTCGACCATCAACTCGATCAGCGCGGCGGTGAACGCCACCCTCGATCTGCAGGATCTGCTCGAGAAGCTCCACGCCGGCATCGGCGAGGTGATCGATGTGCGGACCTCGCTGATCGCGCTGTACGACGAGGCGACCAACACGCTCAGCTACCCTGTGGCCTACGACCGCGGCCAGCGGCTGGAGTTGCCGTCCCGCCCGCTGCCCCACGGCACTAACGGCTGGGTGATCCGCAACCGCCAGCCGCTGCTGCTCGGCACGGCCGAGGAGGCGCTGGCGATGGGGCTGGATATTGCCGACGGCCGTGTGGGCGAGCCGCTCGAGCAGTCGTTCCTGGCGGTCCCGATCATCTTCGGCCAGCAGGTGCTCGGCGTGATCAGCGTGCAGTGCTACGAGCAGCGCTCCTTCGACGAGAACGACCAGCGCTTCCTCACCACGGTGGCCAACCAGGCGGCGGCTGCGCTCAACAACGCTCGCCTGTTCAGCGAGACGCGCCAGAACGCCGTGGAGATGACCACGCTCTTCGAGGTGACGCAAAATCTCTCCGGCACGCTCGACCCAGACGAGACCCAGCAGTTGGTGGCCGATGCGGCCCTGCGGCTGATCGGCGCTGAGCTCTGCGCCGTGCTGCGTCTGGACCAGCAAGGACGGATCGAGCGGCAGGTGCTAGTGGAGTGGACCCACACGCGGGACGACCTGCAGCTCAACTTCCGGCTCGACGGCATGACGAGCAAGCTGCTGGAGAGCGGCCGCCCGCTGGCGATCAGCGACCTGCAGGAGGTGGAGGGCGCCAACCCCGAGGCCCTGGCGCTCGGCATCCGCAGCGTGCTCGGCATCGCCATCGGTACCAACGACGAGCACCTCGGCGTCCTCTGGGTAGGCTCCTACACGCCCCACGAGTGGAGCGAGCACCAGCTCTCGCTGATCTCCATCCTTGCCAACCAGGCCAGCCAGGCCCTCAAGAGCGCCCAGCTCTACCGTATGGAGCAGGAGCGCCGCCGTCTGGCCGATACCCTGCGGGACGTGGCCCAGTCGTTCACCTCGACGATGGACCTGCGGGAGATCCAGACGCTGATCCTCGACCAGCTCGCGCGGGTGGTGGCCTACGACAGCGCGGCCGTGCTGCTGCGGGACGAGGGCTACGGCCATCTGCAGATCACGGAGGCCCGTGGGCTGAGCGAGCAGCGGCTGCTGCGGGCCGACTTCGATGTAGAGGAGTTTGGGCTGCTGCAGACGATGGCCGAGGAGCGGCGCCCGGTGCTGATCGAGGACGCGCTGCAGGACGAGCGGTTCGAGCCGCTGCGGAGTCTCGGCTGGAAGGCCCGTACCTGGATCGGCGCGCCGCTGCTGGTCGATAACGAGCTTGTGGGCATCCTGGCCATCGGCGCGGAGACGCCGAGGGCCTACGATGCCGACGCGGTGGAGAACACCTTCGCGCTGGCCAACCAGGCCAGCCAGGCCATCCAGAACGCCCGCCTCTTCGACCAGATCTCGAACCTGGCCGCCGATCTGGAGCGGCGTGTGGCCGAGCGCACCGCCGAGCTCGAACAGGCTACCAGGCAGGTCTCCGAGGAGAAGGAGCGCCTAGAGGCGGTGCACAGCATCACCCTCGAGCTGACGACGCAGCTCGACCTGAACGCGATCATCCGCAGGGCTCTTGAGCTGATCTCGAACAACCTGGGCGTGTCCCGCGGCTCGATTATGCTGCAGGACCCGGCGAGCGGCGCGCTGATCTGCCGGGCGGTGCTCTACAGCCAGGGCGACGCGCAGACGGCGAACATCCCGATGGCCTTCGCCGGCGGCGGCGGTCTCGCCGGCTGGGTGATGCAGCAGCAGGAGCCGGTGAACATCCCCGATGTACTGGTGGATGACCGCTGGGTGCAGGAGCCGGGCCGCGCCGAGGATGTGCGCTCGGTGGCGGCGGTGCCGCTGAAGACGAGCGACACGGCGCTTGGCGTGCTGGTGCTCTCCAGCCCTGAGGTGAACTACTTCACCGAGTCGCAGATGAATCTGCTTGGCACGATCGCCGGCGTGGTGGCTTCGGCGCTCGCCAATGCCCAGCTCTACAGCTACATCAACGACCTGGCCGGCACCAACGCGGTGCTGCTGGAGCAGCAGCGAGAGGAGACTTCGAAGAGCGCAGCGGTGCTGCAGTCGGTGAGCGAGGGCGTGATCGTGCTCGATACCGACGGGACGATCCTGCTCTTCAACCCGGCGGCCGAGAATGTGCTGGAGATCCCGGCCGAAGCCGTGACTGGCAAGCCGTTGAGCGCGCTCGAGCATTTCGGCGAGGACGAGACGGCGCGCAAGCGGGCCCACACGGTGTACAACGGCCTGATCACCGGGCTACGGCATATGCGCGAGGGCCAGCGTATGTACTCGACCTCGCTGGATCTGACCGATCCCAACCAGGTGATCGCGGTGAACCTGGCGCCGGTGGTGGGCGACGATGGCCAACGCTACGGCGATGTGGCGGTGCTGCGGGATATCACCCGCGAGATCGAGGCCGACCTGGAGAAGCGGCAGTTCATCTCCGACGTGAGCCACGAACTGCGGACGCCTCTGACTGCGGTGAAGGGCTACGTGGATGTGCTGATGCTCAGCGGAGCGCAGAATCTCACGGAGGACCAGTACAGCTACCTGGGGATCATCAAGAACAATACGAACCGGCTGCGGGCGCTGATCGAGGATATCCTCGACTTCGCGCGGCCGGACTCGAAGAAGAAGCTGAACTTCACCCAGGTGGATATGCCGGCGCTGATCAACGAGGTTGTGCAGTCGCTGCGCTTGGAGTACGAGCGGAAGGGCATGGAGGTGGTGATCGACGCGCCGGCGTCGCTGCCGCCGGTGATGGCCGACCAGAAGCGCCTGACTCAGGTGTTTCAGAATATGTTCTCCAACGCGGTAAAATACACCTATGACGGCGGGCGCATCCATGTGCGGGCCTACCTGAATCGCGCCAATATGCTGCAGGTGGATGTGGAGGATAACGGCGTGGGTATGACGAAGGAGCAGCAGAAGAAGCTGTTCCGCCCCTTCTACCGCGCCGATAACCCGCTGCGGGACGTGGCGGGCGGCACAGGCTTGGGCCTCGCGATCGCAAAGCAGTTCGTAGAGCAGCACGGCGGCGAGATGTGGGTGCAGAGCGAGCAGGGTAAGGGTAGCACCTTCAGCTTCATTGTGCCGCTTGAGCAGAGTGAGACGCCAGACGCCGACGAGGATACCGAGTGAGCGCCATCCATCTTGACAACCGGCTCGCCCACTATGAGGTCTTCGGCCGCGGGCAGCCGATCATCTTCCTCCACAGCTGGCTCGGCTCGTGGCGCTATTGGGTGCAGACGATGGATCTGGCCTCCGAGCGCTATCGCGCCTACGCGCTCGATTTCTGGGGCTTCGGGGAGAGCGAGCGGAAGGGCGGCGCCTTCAGCATCGACGGCTACGTGGAGATGCTCGGCGCCTTCATGGATAAGATGGGCATCCCCGCGGCGAACCTGGTGGGCCACGGCTTGGGCGGGATGGTGGCCATCCGCGCGGCCCGCGAACGGCCCGAGCGCTTCCACAAGGTGATGACGGTGGCCACGCCGATCTCCGGGCAGGCGCTGGCAGGGCATATTAAGCCGGGGACCTTCTCCAAGCTCTTCGGCGGCAACAACACCAATGTCTGGTCGCGACTGCTGCGCTCTATCCCGATCGCCGACCCGGAGGTGCAGCAGGAGCTGTACGAGGACACCGATAACCTGAGCGAGCAGGTGCTCGGCAGCGTGCAGGAGTCGATCCTCGCGACGGATATGCAGGAGGAACTGCTGTCGCTCACGGTGCCGCTGCTGGCGGTCTACGGTGGCCAGGATAAGATCGTGAGCCCGGAGCACGCGGCTTTCATCAATGAGCTTGCCAACCGGCCGGTGCAGCTGCTGGTGCTGCCCAAGGCGAACCATTTCCCCTTCCTCGAGCACCGCAATACCTTCTCGCGGCTGCTGCTGGATTTCCTGGTTTCCCAGGGTACGCCTGTGGAGATCAAGGAGGAGTGGCGGCGGCGGGTGAGCCAGCGGGAGTATTTGTAGGGGGGTGTTTGGATCGCGAAGTTCGCGAAAGCTTCGCTCGCGAAAAACGCGAACGCGAAGGCACGAAGTCGCGAAAGGGAAGACGCGAAAGAAAGGGCACGAAAGCGCGAAAGCTCGGCGGAGGCGACATTGTCGCCTCCGCCTTGGTTTTGAGCGTCTGGCAGTCGCCTGAGCTTTGGAGCCTGGCGGCCGCCTGGGTTTTGAGCGTCTGGCAGCCGTCTTTGTTTTGAGCGTCTGGCAGCCACCTGAGCTTTGGGAGCCTGGCGGCCGCCTTGGTTTTGAGCGCCTGGCAGTCGCCTTGGTTTTGAGCGCCTGGCAGTCGCCGGAGCTTTGGGAGCCTGGTGGCTGCCTTTGCGTATGAGCTTGGCGGCCTATGCGTCTTGCGAGAGGATGATGACGCTGTAGGGCCCGATGTTGACGGCGCCCCTGGCGGGGAGGCCGTCCTGCTCCTCGGGGATGGCGGTGACGTCGGGGGTGTAGAAGTTGTCGAACTCGGGGTCGTAGCCCTCCCAGTCGCTGTTGAAGCGCACCTTCCAGAGGCCGGGGCCGGGCAGCCCCAGCCAGTAGTCCTGCCAGGGTTGGGCGGTGAAGTTGGCGATCACTATCACGCTGTCGCCGGGGCCGCCCTCGTGCCAGCGGTGGAAGGCGAGGACTTTGGCGTCGATGTTGACGTGGGTGACGGCGCAGCCCTGCCCGCTCAGGCCGCGGGTGGCGCCCTCCCAGTTGCGGCGCAGGCGGAAGAGGTCGCGGTAGAGGGCGGCGATGCCAGGGTAGCGCTCGAGCTTCGCCCAGTCGAGGGGCTTCTGATCCTCGAACCAGCCATCCTCGAGGAACTCCTGGCCCTGGAAGATCATGGGGATGCCGGGGGCGGTGAAGACGAGGGCGGCGCCCAGGGTGGAGCGCTTCTTGGCGTAGATGCTGCCGGCGTTATCGGGCCAGATCTCCTCGGGCACGCGGGCCTTGCCGTTGGCCACCTCGTCGTGGGACTCGGTGTAGATCACGCGCTTGAAGGCGTCGCCGTTGTAGCGGTGGCCGATGGCGTTGGCCACGGCCATTACGTTGCGGTTGATGTCGTCCTGGGTGATGATCGCCTCGCGCACGGTGTGGACGAAGAGGGCATCCCATTGGGCGTCGAAGCCGGCGCCACCCTCAGAGGTGGGCGCGGTGACGCTCTCCTCGTTGCGCAGGTCCTCGGCGATGGTGAGCTTCCAGGGTTGGCGGCGGTCGATCTCGTCGTTGATCCAGCGCAGCAGGTCCCAGCCCTCGGGGATCTCGTCGCCGTAGAGCACGCCCTTGACGCTGCGGATGTAGGCCGAGCCGTCGAAGCGCAGGCCATCCACGCGATACTCCTCAAGCCACATCAGGGCGTTATCGACGATGTACTGGCGCACTTCGTGGCGGCCGTAGTCGGGCCTGGTGTCGCCCCAGGGCGTGTTGGCGCGCCAGTCGTTGTAGAAGTAGATGCCGCCCATGCCGTTCTCGCTCCAGCCATCGAACTGCCAGAGGTCGATGTCGGAAGGGCCCAAGTGGTTGTAGACCACGTCGAGGAGCACGGCGATCTCCTGCTCGTGGGCAGCCTTGATGAAGCGTTTGAAGGCGCTGGGACCACCATAGGCCTGCTCGATGGCGAAGGGGTGGGCCGGGTTGTAGCCCCAGCTGACGTCGCCTGCGAACTCCATGGGCGGCATCACGAGGACGGCGTTCACGCCGAGCTCCCGAAGGTAGGGCAATTTCTCGATCGCGCTGTCGAAGCTGCCATGCGCCTGACCCTCCGGCACAGCGAAGGTGCCGATGTGCATCTCGTAGATCACGATTTCGTTCCAGGGCGGCGTGCGATAGTCGTCATTGCCCCACTCGAAGTGCGGGTCGTGGATCACGGCCTCGCCGACCGAGTTGGTGAGTTCGCGGGCGTAGGGATCGTTGCGCCAGAGCTCGAGATCGTCGTTGATGATGCGGAACTTGTAGCGCTCGCCGGGCCCGACGCCCTCGATGAAGGTGGACCAGTAGCCGTCGCCGTCTGAGCCGAGCGGCGCGGCATTGGGCGACCAGTCGTTGAAGCTGCCGGCGACGTAGACGGCTTCGGCGTTGGGCGCCCAAACGCGGAACGAGACGCCGCCCTCAACCAGGACGGCGCCCATCCCGGCGTGGGGCGACGATCGGGCATCGCGGGCACGGGGCGAGTGTTTATGCTTCTGCGCAGCCGGCGCAGCGGGCTTCTGGCCCTTCTTCGGGGCGACCTTGGCGGCCATCTCCACTCCTTACTTATGGTAGAAACCTGGGGATACTAGCAAGTTGTGTGCCATGGTGCGGAGAGCGAATGGCCGAGAGTGGGGTTTGACGCCGATCTGTGATGCTGGTATGATCGGCATGGAACGCATTAGAATGCCGTGAGCCGAAGGAGCATGCCATGCCGGACTCCGGCCAGACCGAGGGACGCAAGGTTGATCACATCAAGATCGTGCTCGGTGAGGATGTGGCCGCCAAGGGCGTGGCGACGGGGTTTGACGCTTACAGGCTGCCGCACACGGCGCTGCCGGAGCTCGACCTGGCCGAGATCGATACGACGACCAGCTTTCTAGGCAAGCAGATCGGTGCGCCACTGCTGATCAGCTCGATGACGGGCGGGGCGAGTATCGCCGAGAAGATCAACTTGGCTCTGGCGGAGGCCGCCGAGCATCTGCGGCTGCCGATGGGCGTGGGCTCGCAGCGGGCCGCCGTGGTGGACAGCCGGCTCGCACCAACCTACCAGGTGCGCCGGGTGGCCCCGACGATTCCGCTGCTGGCCAACCTGGGCGCCGTGCAGCTGAACTACGGCTTCGGGGTGGAGCAGTGCCGGCGGGCGGTGGAGATGATCGAGGCCGATGCGCTGATCCTGCACCTGAACCCGCTGCAGGAGGCGGTGCAGCCTGAG
>Ga0207873_1002537_pt1 | contig 14764 bp, 12 predicted proteins | sample BGWIniCompost_FD_187373 | JGI IMG/M metagenome (GOLD analysis project Ga0207873, IMG submission 187373) | Cellulose adapted compost microbial communities from Newby Island Compost Facility, Milpitas, CA, USA - BGW Initial Compost (SPAdes)... ...
GTCGCCACTCCAAACTCGGCTATCGTTCACCTGCTGAGTTCGAGCGAATGGCCAAGATTGCTTAGCGCAGTGTCCACAGAATCGGGGGAAGGCCACCCTTAGCGCCTTTGCGAGAGTTGCTTCATCTTCGTCTTCCTCTTCGGATCACGCCAAAGCCCGCAGACGCTTCACCTCGCGCGTGATGGCAGCGATGGCCGTCTCGATCTCCTCGGCCGTCGTGAAGCGGCCGAGGCTGAAGCGCAGCGAGCTTTGGGCGAGCTGGTCGCTGCGACCGAGCGCGCGCAGGACGTACGACGGCGACTCCGAGGCGGAGGCGCACGCCGAGCCGGTCGACACCGCGAGCTCCGAGAGCGCGAACTGCAGGCTCTCCCCTTCCACGCCGTGAAAGCTCACGTTGAGCAAGCCGCACACGCGCTCCTCGGGATGACCGTTGAGATCGACATCGCCGAGCGCGGCGATGCCTTCCCATAAACGATCGCGCAGTACCTTGATGCGCGCGGCGTCGGATTCGCGCTCGCGCGCCGCGAGCTCGAACGCGAGACCCATGCCGACGATCTGATGCGTCGCGAGCGTGCCCGAGCGCAGCCCGAGCTCCTGCCCGCCGCCGAAGATCAGCGGCTTGAGGCCGAGCGGCGGCGAGCGGCGCACGTACAGCGCGCCGATGCCCTTCGGTCCGTACACCTTGTGCGCCGTGAGCGACATCAGATCGACACATTGGCTCTGCACGTCGATCGGCATCTTGCCCATGCTCTGCGCGGCATCGACGTGGAACAGGATGCCGCGCTCGCGGCACAGTGCGCCGACGCGCGCGATGTCCTGAATGACGCCGATTTCGTTGTTGACGTGCATCAACGTGACGAGCTGCGTGTCCTTGCGCAGCGCGGCGGCGACTTGCTCGGGTCGCACGATGCCGTCCGCGCCGGGCTTGAGCAGGGTGACCTCGAACCCTTCGTGCTCGAGCTGCTTCAAGGGATCCAGCACCGCCTTGTGCTCGGTGCGCGATGAAACGATGTGCTTGCCGCGATCGGCGTGGAAACGCGCGACGCCGAGAATCGCGAGGTTGTTCGACTCGGTCGCGCCCGAGGTCCACACGATGCACTCCGGACGCGCACCGATCGCGGCGGCAACCTGCGCGCGCGCTTTCTCCACGGCCGCACGTGCGCGACGTCCGTGCTCGTGCGTCATCGAAGACGGATTGCCGTGCAAGCCGCCGGGCTTCAGACATTCGATCATCGCGTCGGCGACGCGCGGATCGATCGGTGTCGTCGCCGCGTTGTCCAGATAAATCGGCATGGCTGCGTTCATTGAGCGGTCGTCTTGCCTGTGGGGCGGCGCCGCGCCTGAACCGCGGTCAAGATGCCTCGCAGGATGTTCACTTCGTTTTGATCCAACTGCGCGCGGTTGAAGAGTCTGCGGATACGCGCCATCAAGTGCCCGCCGCCGGTGCGGTCGCGGAAATCGATGTAATCGAGCACCGCTTCGATGTGCTCGTACAGTCGCGTCATCTCCTCGGCCGTCGCGAGCGGCACGTCGCGCGGCGGCGGCGCGGGCGCGCCCGGACGCACCGCGAGCCAGATTTCGTATGCCATTACCTGCACCGCCATCGCGAGATTGAGCGAGCTGTATTCGCCCTGCGTCGGGATGGTAACGAGCAGGTTACAGCGCGCGAGCTCCTCGTTCGTCAACCCATAGCGCTCCGAGCCGAACACGATCGCGACGTGCCCGGTTTGATTCGCCTGTGCGATGCGCTGCGCGCACTCGCGCGGCTCGACGAGATCCCAGGGTAAATGCCGTCGCCGTGAGCTGGTTCCGACGACGAGACCGCAGTCCGCGATCGCGCTCTCCAGATCGTCGAACACTTGCGCACTCTCCAAAATGTCGTCCGCGCCCGACGCACGTGCCGTCGCATCCGGATTCGGGAAGAACTTCGGCCGCACCAACCGCAACTCGCGCAATCCCATGTTCTTCATCGCGCGCGCCGAGGCGCCGATGTTGCCGGGATGATTGGTGTCGACGAGCACGATTCGGATCGACATTTGTGGAGGGACTTAGCGGTCGTGGGCGTGTAGAGGTGTAAACGTGTGGGCATGTGAACGTGTAAGGGGGCGCCGGGGCGTGCGAGGTTCCGCGCCGTGTTCTGACGCCCACACGTCTACACGTGCACACGCCTACACGCTCACCCACGCTTACACGTCCACACGCCCACTGGTATTCTACCGCTCTCGCCGGCTCCCGGCCGCTCTTTAACCCGCTCCGAGGACTTCCAGACGCATGCAACCGCTGCTGAACATCGCCATTCGTGCTGCCCGCCGCGCGGGAGAAGTGATCGTTCGCGGCATGAACCGCGTGCATCGTCTGGACGTGCGCGCGAAGGGTCAGAACGATTTCGTCACCGAAATCGACATGCAGGCGGAGCGGGAAATCATCGAAATCGTGCGCAAGCACTACCCCGATCACGCCTTTCTCGCCGAAGAGAGCGGGCAATCGGGCGATGCCGAATTCGTGTGGGTGATCGACCCGCTCGACGGCACGACGAACTTCATGCATGGCTTTCCGCAGTTCGCGGTATCGATCGGCGTGCAGCGCCGCGGCCGCATGGAGCACGGCGTGGTATACGATCCGTTGCGCCAGGAGCTGTTCACGACCTCGCGAGGCGAAGGCGCACAACTCGACGGCAAGCGCATCCGCGTGAGCGGGCACGTCGGATTGGAAGGCGCGCTGATCGGCACCGGCTTTCCCTACCGCTCGAACTTGCATTGGCTCGACAACTACATGGCGATGTTCAAGGCGGTGACGCAGCAGACTTCGGGCATTCGTCGACCGGGTGCCGCCGCGCTCGACCTTGCGTACGTTGCGGCCGGTCGCCTGGATGGCTTCTGGGAGCTGGGTCTCTCGCCTTGGGATACAGCGGCCGGCGCACTCCTGATCACCGAAGCCGGCGGCATGGTCGGCACGCTCACGGGCGGCGAATACAAGCACGGAGGCCACATCGTCGCCGGCACGCCGAAGGTGTACGCCGCGCTGCTCGAGACGCTCAAGCCCTTCGTTCCCGAGGATCTCCGGAATTCGTGACGATCCGTCCGATCGTTCCAACATAACGAGAGAACTTCCCCAACCTCGATTTTCGCGAGCCCGTTCGGTACAGTCGCCGCACAATAAGTAAGCCGCAATCCGTCTGCGCGCACGCAGACCGCGGGAGGACCAAAGCGTGGATCTATTCAGAACGAAACCACTCGCCCCTGCTCCTCACGTAGACGCGGGAGAACCCGTCGAAGGCGATCTGAAAGGAGAAGCGACGCTCAAACGCGTCCTCACTGCTCGTCATCTGGTTCTGCTCGGTATCGGTGCGGTCATCGGCGCCGGCATCTTCGTGATGACCGGACAAGCGGCCGCGAATCACGCGGGCCCCGCGATCATGATCAGCTTCCTGCTCGCCGGCACCGCCTGCGCCTTCGCGGGCCTGTGCTACGCCGAGTTCGCCGCGATGATCCCGGTCTCCGGCAGCGCGTACAGCTACACGTACGCGACGCTCGGCGAGGCCGTGGCGTGGTTCGTCGGCTGGAGCTTGGTGCTCGAATACTTGTTCGCGGCTTCGGCGGTCGCCGTCGGCTGGTCGGCCTACACGATCAGCTTGTTGGAATCGCTCGCGCGCATGGCCGGTATCGATTGGACGTTCCCCGCCGCGCTCGCCTCCGCACCGGTCACTTATGCGAACGGTGAATTCAGGCCGACCGGTTCGCTCTTCAATCTGCCGGCGGTGCTCATCGTCTGTGCGGTGGGCTGGCTGTGCTATGTCGGCATTCGCCAATCCGCCACGGCCAACGCCATCATCGTCGCGATCAAGGTCAGCGTCATCCTCGCGCTGATCGGCTTCGCAGCGCCGTACGTCGATGCGGCGAACTGGTCGCCCTTCATTCCGCCGCACGAAGGCGGCGATCGATTCGGCTGGCCGGGCGTGCTGCGCGCCGCCTCGATCGTGTTCTTCGCCTACATCGGCTTCGATGCGATCTCGACGGCGGCGCAGGAAGCGAAGAACCCGCAGCGAGACATGCCGATCGGCATCCTGGGCTCGCTCGCGATCTGCACGCTGCTGTACATCGTCGTGGCCGGCGTGCTCACGGGCATCATGCCGTACAACCTGCTGGGCACAGCCAAGCCGGTCGCGACGGCGCTCGAGAACTATCCGCAGCTCGGTTGGCTCAAGTTCGCGGTCGAGATCGGTGCCGTCGCAGGCCTGACCTCCGTGATTCTCGTGATGATGATGGGACAGCCGCGGATCTTCTTCGCGATGTCGCGCGACGGTTTGCTGCCTCCGCTATTCGGGAAGGTTCATCCGAAGTTCTGCACGCCGCATGCGTCGACCGTTATCGTCGCGATCGTGGCCGCGTTTCTCGCCGCGTTCTTCCCGCTCGGCGTGCTCGGCGACCTGGTGTCGATGGGAACGTTGCTCGCCTTCGCCACCGTCTCCGCAGGCATCCTGATTCTGCGTCACACGCGTCCTGACCTGCCGCGCTCGTTCCGCGTGCCCGCGGTCTGGTTCGTGAGCCCAGCCGGCGTGCTGTGCTGCCTGTCGCTGATCTTCTTCATGGGCTGGTACAACTGGGCCCTGCTCGCCGCCTGGACGGTCATCGGCTTCGCGATCTACTTCAGCTACGGCGTCCGCCACAGCGCTCTGAACAAGACCTGAGAATCAAGAAACTCTCGCAAAGGCGCAAAGCGCGCAAAGGAAGAAAAGGTTCGAGAGTTTTCGAAGAAGCGGGGGACAGATCTGAAGATCTGTCCCCGTTTTCTATTTGCCTTGTCTTCCTTGGCGAGCTTAGCGTCTTTGCGCGAGTTCTTCCTTCTTATCGCCGCCCACGACTGCGCACCCGCATGTTGAGCATTTCGACGGCGACCGAGAAGGCCATCGCGAAGTAAATGTAGCCCTTCGGGATGTGCAGGCCGAAACCTTCGCCGACGAGTGCGACGCCGATCAGGATCAGGAACGACAGGGCGAGCATCTTGATCGTCGGATGACGGTCGACGAAGGTGCTGATCGGACCCGCCATGAACATCATCACGAGCACTGCGACGATGACCGCCGCGATCATCACCTCGACGTGATCGGCCATGCCGACGGCCGTGATGACGGAGTCGAGCGAGAACACGATATCGATGATCGCGATCTGCGAGATGACGCTGAGGAACGTCGCCTTCACGGCGACATGCTTCCTCTCTTCGTGATCGCCCTCGAGACTGTGGTGGATTTCCATCGTGCTCTTCGCGAGCAGGAACAATCCGCCGCCGATCAGGATCAAATCGCGCCCCGAGAACCCTTCGCCGAACAGCGTAAAGAGATCGGCCGACAAACCCATCACCCAGGCGATCGACAGCAGCAGCAGAATGCGCGTGAGCATCGCGAGCGCCAGGCCGATCGTGCGCCCGCGACCGCGCTGATGCTCCGGCAAGCGGCCGACGAGAATCGAGATGAAGATGATGTTGTCGATCCCGAGGACGATCTCGAGCGCCGTGAGCGTCGCGAATGCGAGCCACACTTGCGGATCGGTCAGGAGTTCCATGCTCGAGCTCCGGGAGACGTTGTTCGTCGGCGACTCGGCGGGTTCAACGACCTTCCTTTCAAGCCTCGGAAGATCTCTGCAGCTTGCGTTCGCGGCGCGATGACAGCAACGAAGCGACGATGCCGATCACGAGGAAGCCGACGATCACGCCGAGCGAGATCGCATGCGGAATATCGACGTGATGGTGCAGCATCATCTTGACGCCGACGAAGGCAAGGATGAAGACCAAGCTGACCTTGATGTACTTGAACATCGCCATCAGGCCGGCGATCGCGAAGTACAGCGAGCGCAGGCCCAGAATCGCGAACGCGTTGGACGTGAAGACGATGAACGCATCTTGCGTCACCGCGAAGATCGCCGGAATCGAGTCGACCGCGAACACGACGTCCGCGAAGTCGACTAACAGCAGCGTAACGAACAGCGGCGTCGCCGCGCGCTTGCCGTTCTCCCACGTGAAGAAGCGCTGCCCGTCCAGCCGATCCGTCACCGGATACACGCGGCGCGCGAGCCGCACCAGCACGCTCTTGCCGGGATCGAACTGCTCTTCCTCGCTCTTGAGCATGCGCGCCGCCGACAACAGCAGAATCGCGCCGAAGACGTAGAACATCCAATCGAACGCGTGAATCAGCGCCGCGCCCATCGCGATCATCGCGCCGCGCAGCACGATGGCGCCGACGATGCCCCAGAACAGCACGCGATACTGGTACTGCGTCGGGATCTTCATGTACGTGAAGATCACCGCGATCACGAAGATGTTGTCGACCGACAGCGACCACTCGAGCAGGTAGCCCGTGATGAACTGAATCATCGCCTCCGAGCCGCTCAGCGAATCCGGGCCGACGCGCCAATCGAGCCATTGATGCTCGTAGAGCCCGTAGACCAGCCCGCTGAACGAGAACGCGGTAAGGATCCACACCGTCGTCCATCCGAGCGCTTGGCGTACGCGCATCTCGCGTGCCTCGCGATGCAGGACCCCGAGGTCCAGCGCGAGCACGCCGATGAACAGAATGAAAAAGGCAATCCAGACGAGAAGGGACATGGTTGGGGAGGCTACGGACTACGGGCTACAGGCTACGGGTCGGAGAAGACAGGCTAAGGGCCGGAGAATAAGCAAAGAGGTTAGCTGTTGGCAGAGTTCCTCTGGCTGTAGCCCGTGGCCCGTAACCTGTAGCCGCCCGTCAGGGCAACGCGTCCAGCTCCGGATCCGACTTCTTGATCTCCATCAAGTCTTGCGGCTTGAGCTTCATGTCGTAGGTCAGGGAAGCGGCCACGAAGATCGAGGAATAGGTACCGATCAACACGCCGACGATGATCGCGACCGAAAAGCCTTTCAGCGTCTCGCCGCCGAACAGATACAGCGACACGACGACGAACAACACCGAGAAGCTCGTCATCAAGGTTCGCGACAGCGTTTGATTGACGGCGAGGTTGATCATCTCCCTCGGAGAGCCCTTGCGCGTGCCGAGGAAGACTTCGCGGACACGATCGAACACGACGACGGTATCGTTGATCGAATATCCGATGACGGCGAGCACCGCGGCGAGCACCGACAAGTCGAAGGTGAGCTGTGTCGCGGCGAAGAATCCCAGGATCACGATCGGATCGTGAAGCGCCGCGAACACCGTGCCGGCCGCCATCTTCTTCTCGAAGCGGAAGCCGACGTAGATCAGAATGCCGATGAACGTGAACAGCAGCGCAAGACCGCCCTGCTCGGTCAAGTCGCGACCGACTTGCGGGCCGACGACCTCGGTGCGGCGCACCTGCGCCTGCGGATCGGCAGTACGCAGTGCCTCTTGGATACTCGCGCCGACTTGATTGACGTCCGCGCCTTCCGGTGCCTCGACGCGCACCATGAGATCGCGCGAGCTGCCGAACGATTGCACCTGCGCATCCGGATACCCCGCCTGGGCGAGCGCCTCGCGCGCCCGGTCCTGATCCGGCACGTCAGGATAGTTCACCTCGATGACGACGCCGCCGGTGAAGTCGATGCCGAGATTCAGCCCCTTCAAGCCGACGAGCAAGAAAGAGCCTACCATCAGGATGGTCGAGATGACGTACGTGTAACGCCGCTTCCCGAGGAAGTCGATGGTCGGCGTTGTCTTGAAAAATTCCATGTGCGGTGTGCCCTGTAGCTCGTGAGCCCGCGTGTCAGACCGGCAAGGTCGCAAGCCGCTTGCGGCGACCCCAAATCAGATCCAGGAAGACGCGGCTGCACATGATCGCGGAGAACAGCGACGTGAAGATGCCGATCACGAGCGTGACCGCGAACCCCTTGATCGGACCGGTGCCGAACAGGAACAGCACGATGCCGGCAATCAGAGTCGTGATGTTCGAGTCCGCGATCGCGGAGAACGCCTTGTCGAAGCCGGCGTTGAGCGCCGCATGCGGCGTGTTGCCGTTGCGCAGCTCCTCGCGGATACGCTCGTAGATCAGCACGTTCGCGTCCGCGGCCATACCGATCGTCAGCACGATGCCCGCGATACCGGGTAACGACAAAGAGGCCTGCAGCAGCGACATCACCGCGACGAGCAGCACCACATTGCAGCTGAGCACCAGGTTCGCGACCAAACCGAATGCGCGGTAATACACCGCCAGGAAGATGAACGTCAGCAGCGCGCCGATCGCGAGCGCCATCATGCCGGCGTCGATGTTGTCCTGACCGAGGCTCGGACCGACGGTGCGCTGCTCGACGAGGAAGATCGGCGTCGCGAGCGAGCCGGCGCGCAACAGCAACGCGAGCTCCTGCGCCTCGGAGGCCATGAGTCCGGTGATCTGGAAGCGCGAGGAGAACACGCCTTGAATCGTGGCGACGCTGATCGCCTCCTCCTCGGTGCACTCCTGCCCGGAGCGGATGCCGTCGCAGTGTTCGCCGGGTTCCAGGCGCTTCTTCTCGATGTAGACGACCGCCATGCGGCGCCCGAGATTTTCCTGGGTCGCCTTGAGCATCGCGGCGCCGGCGCGCGCATCGAGCGTCACGCTCACCGCCGGCTGCCCATCGGCAAAGGCGGAGGTGGCGTCGGTGAGCTGGTCACCCGACGCGATGATGTCCCGCTTGAGCAGGACGGGGGAGCCATCGCGCGTCTTGTAGAGCTTCGAGCCGACCGGTACGCGCTTCGTCGTCATTGCTTCGTACGCGCTGTGCTGCTCGTCGACGAGGCGAAATTCGACGGTCGCGGTCGCACCGAGCACGCGGATCGCCTGATTCGGATCCTGTACGCCGGGCAACTGCACGACGATGCGATCCAATCCTTGGCGCGCGACGATGGGCTCGGAGACGCCGAGCTCGTTGACGCGGTTGCGCAAGGTCGTGACGTTTTGCTCGATCGCGAGGTCCTGCCGCTGCTTGATGCGCTCGGGCGTCAGGCTCACGACGAACTGCGTCGCGCCATCGGCTTGTTCCTCGTTGATGCTGATGCCCGGATCGTCCGCGACGATGATCTTGCGAGCGGCCGACGCGTCCGCGCCCGGACGCAACGCAACATGCACGGTGTCGCCGCGCACCGCGACGCTTTGATAAGGAATGCGCTCATCGCGCAGGCGCGTGCGGATGTCCTGGGCGAGGCGTTCCAGCGCCTGAGTCACGGCGGCGCGAACGTCGACTTCGTACATGAAGTGCACGCCGCCGCGCAGATCCAGACCGAGGCTCATGGGCTTCAGGCCGATCGCGCGCAGCCAACCCGGGCTGCGCGAGGCGCTCGCGAGCGCGACGATATATTCGCCGGGCGCCGCATCGGAAATCGCATCGCGCGCTCGGATCTGATCGTCGACATGCGTGAAACGCACGACGAGTCGATCGTCCTCGAAGTAGGACTCGTTGTGCGGAATCTTGCTCGCCTCGAGGATATCGAGAATGCGAGCCTGCCCCGCTTCACCCATCGCCGCGCGATCGTCGCGCGCGACTTGAATAGCGGGCTCCTCGCCAAAGAAATTCGGTAGGGCCAACAGCAGCCCTACGGCGAGCACGATTCCTACGAGCCAATATCGCCAGGCCGAAACTTGGTACATGCGGGCTGCGTCACTCAGGCGTTCTTGATGGTGCCTTTGGGAAGGACTTGCGCGACGGTGTGGCGCTGGATCTTGACCTGCACACCCGGCGCAATTTCGACAGTCAGGATCTGATCGCCGAGCTCGGTCACCTTGCCGAGAATGCCGCCGTTCGTGACGACCTCGTTGCCGACTTCAAGCGCCGCGATCATGGCGCGGTGCTCCTTGGCCCGCTTGGTTTGAGGGCGAATGAGCAGGAAATAGAACACCACGAAGATCAGCACCAGCGGCAGGAAGCTCATGAGCCCGCCTTGTCCGGCGCCTTGCGCCTGTGCCATCGCGGTCGAAATCAGCCAGTCCATCTTGATCGGCCCCCGGGAAAAACCTCGTCAGAGGTGTGGAGTACGTCGGGCCGGCAGGCCGGCCCGAAAACGAGCGGCGCATTATACACAGGAGCCTTCCCGGTCCCCACGCTCCTCGGAACACCGTACACTGCTCGCTCCCGACTGCCAGGTTCCGAAGGTCCATGCCCACCGGCGAGCTCCTCGTCATTGCGCTCTTGGTTCTGCTGAACGGCTTCTTCGCTTTGTCGGAAATGGCGCTGGTGGCGTCCAAACGCGCACGCATTCAGGCCGCCGTGGAGCAAGGCAAGACCGGTGCAAAGTCCGCTCTCGCGTTGATCGAGGACCCGACGACGCTCCTGTCATCCATCCAGATAGGCATCACGCTGATCAGCATCCTGACCGGCGTCTATAGCGGCGCGGCGTTCGCAACGCCGGTCGCCAACGCACTCGCCGCGTTGGGTGTGCCCGCCGAGTATGCCCAAAAGCTCGCGGTCGGCACCGTCGTCGTCATCGTCACCTATTTCTCTCTGATCCTGGGCGAGCTGGTCCCCAAGCGCCTCGCGTTGCTGCACGCCGAAACGCTCGCAATTCGCGTCGCGCCGATCATGCGTTCGTTCGCGCAGATCATGAAACCGTTCGTCTCGCTGTTGAGCGTATCGGTCAACGCGGTGCTGAAGGTGCTGCCGGTGTCCGCGGCGCCACAGGCGGCGGTCACCGAAGACGACGTCAGGGCTCTGGTCGCCGAGGGCACGCGCGCCGGCGTGTTCCTCGCCTCGGAGCGGCGCCTGCTCGAAGGCGTGCTCGCGCTCGCGGATCGCAAGGTCGGCTCGATCATGATCCCGCGACAGGACATCGTCTGGCTGGACATCGAGGATCCGCTGGAAACCGTGTGGCAGCAGGCGAAGGACAGCGGTCACGCGCGCTTTCTGATCGCGCGCGGCAAGCTCGACAACCTGCTCGGCGTGATCACGCTCGCCGACTTGAGCGAGGCCGTGCATCGCGGACACATCGATCCCGACAAGGACATCTCGCCGCCCCTGCACATCCCCGATTCGATCTCCGCGCTCCAATTGCTCGATCAGTTCCAGCGCTCGACGACGCACCTCGCCGTCATCACCGACGAGTACGGCGACATCGAAGGCATCACGACACCGATCGACATTCTCAAGGCGATCGCGGGCGAGCTACCCGAGCTCGGCAGTCGCGAGCGCCCCGAAGCGATCCTGCGCCCGGACGGCTCGTGGCTCGTCGACGGCCACCTGCCGATCGAAGAGCTGCAGCGCCGCCTGAATCGCCGCGACCTCGTCGGGCGCGACTACCACACCGTCGCCGGTTTCGTGCTCGCCCGACTCGGTCGAATCCCGAAAGCCGGCGACACGCTCACCTGGCGCGACCTGCGTATCGAGATCGTGGATATGGATGGGGTGAGGATAGATAAGATTCTTCTGGTGCGGAGCGAGGGGGCGAAGAAGCGGTGATGCGTGGGGACGTGTAAGAACGCGCATCACGTCCTTACGTCTGCACGTTTACACGCCCACACGTTCGCCGATCTCACACCCGCTACAGCGCCGTCTCCTTCGGCCTATGCTCCTCCAGCCACTCGCGCCAGATCGCGAGGCTGACAGCGAGCAGGACCGGGCCCACGAACAAGCCGACGAGACCGAAGGCGAGCACGCCGCCGAGCACGCCGAACACGACCAGCAGGAAGGGCATGCGTGTCGCGTTCGAAATCACGAGCGGGCGCACGATGTTGTCCATCCAGCTCACGAGCAGCACGCCCCACAGCAGCAAGCCGATGCCCCCGCCGACATTGCCCGTGATCAGCATCCAGATCGACAAGCTTCCCCAAACGACCGGCGCGCCGAACGGAATCAAGGCGATCAGTGCCGTCACGGCGCCGAGCAAGACAGGCGCTTGAAGTCCGAAGATGGCATAGCCGATGCCTGCGACGGCGCCCTGCGCGATCGCACCGAGAATCAGCGCATACACGACCGCTTGCGTCGTCGCGCCGACCGAATCGAGATAGTCGTTCACGCGCGGGCCAAGGATGCCCTCGAGGATCGCACGCGCTTCGCGCAGCACACGCGGGCCGTCGCGCAGCAGAAAGAACATCGATAACACCGCGAAGAACAACTTCGCCGCGTTGCGGCCCACGCCGCCGATCAGACGCGACACCTCGAGCGAAGACTGCTCCAGAAGCGCCAGAAATTGCGCGCTGATCGCCGCCGGATCGGCGACCAACTCGGCCAGCATCTCCTCGGCCCACGGGCCAACCCAGGGAATATCGAGCAGTTGCGGCGGCAGCGTCGGCTTGGAGGCGAGAAACTTCTGCACCTCCCCATAGGCGGCGACCGCTTCTACGCGCAGCATCAGGATCAGCCAAACGAGCGGCACGATCAGTGCGAGCGTGACGAGAATCGTGGTGAGCAACGCCGCAATGCCTGCTCGGCCCCGCACCGCCTTCAAAATGCGCTGATTAGCGGGCCAGCTCACGTATGCGAGGATCGCGCCCCAGATCAGAGGAACCAGAAACGGCTGCAGCACGCTGAACGTGAGCAGCACGATGCCCAGGATGAGCCCGGCAACGAGCAGGCGACGAAACCACGGAGCAGTCGGCAGATCGGCGATCATGGACGAGGTCGAGCTCATGTCCCGCGATCCCGTCTCTCGCGCCGCTGCCGGGACTTGCAGAGGCACGACACGATCATTCGCTTTCGCGACGGCGCGCGTAGAAATCGGTCACGAAGGCCGCGAAGCGTCGTTCTTCGATCGCGCTGCGCATCGACCGCATCAAGGACAGGTAGTGATACAGATTATGAATCGTACCGAGCCGCGCGGCCAGAATCTCACCGCAGCGATCCAGATGGCGCAGGTATGCCCGGCTGTAGTGCCGGCACGTGTAGCACTCGCAGGTTTCATCGAGCGGGCGCGTATCCGACTCGTAGCGCGCGTTGCGAATCTTGACCACGCCGGTCGAGGTGAATAGATGCCCGTTGCGCGCGTGCCGGGTCGGCATCACGCAGTCGAACATGTCGATGCCGCGCCGAACGGATTCGACCAGGTCTTCCGGCGTTCCGACGCCCATCAAGTAGCGCGGGCGGTCCGCAGGCAGATGCGGCTCGATGCCTTCGAGCACACGCTCGCGCTCTTCCTTGGGCTCGCCGACCGCGAGCCCACCGACCGCATAACCGTCGAACCCGATGCGCGTGAGCCCCTCGATCGAAGCGAGGCGCAGCGGCAAGTACATCCCGCCCTGAACGATGCCGAACAACGCATTGGGATTCTGCAAGCGATCGAACTCTGCACGGCTGCGTGCCGCCCAACGCAACGACAACTCCATCGATTCGCGCGCCTGCGTTTCGGTCGCCGGATACGGCGTGCACTCGTCGAAGATCATGACGATGTCGGACTGCAGATCGCGCTGCACCCGCATCGACACTTCCGGCGTCAAGAACACCGGATCGCCGTTCACCGGCGAACGAAAACGCACACCCTCCTCCGTCACCTTGCGCAACGTCTCGAGGCTGAACACCTGAAAGCCGCCCGAATCCGTCAGGATCGGACCGCGCCAGTTCATGAAGCCCTGCAACCCGCCATGCGCCTTGATGACCTCCATGCCCGGACGCAGCATGAGATGGAACGTGTTACCGAGAATGATCTGCGCACCGAGGTCGACGAGCTCATCCGGCGTCATCGCCTTGACCGTGCCGTACGTGCCCACGGGCATGAACGCCGGCGTCTCCACGACACCGCGCTCGAACACGAGCCGGCCGCGACGGGCACCGGCGTCCTGGGAAAGTAACTCGAATCTCAAGATGTACTCGGCGTGAAATGTGAGGCGTGAAGTGTAAGGGTACCGGATGACAGGCTACAGGCTACGGGCTACGGGCTACGGCCAGAGAAAGAGGAAGCTCGTCTTCCCTCTGGCTGTAGCCTGTAGCCCGTGGCCCGTAGCGTTCAGAAAAACATCGCTTCCCATAACTGAAGGACCACGAGATACAGGCTGCAAGCTACGGCCAGAGAAAGAAAAGAAACTCATCTTCCCTCTGGCTGTAGCCCCGTAGCCTGTGGCCCGTAGCCCTCACAAATCCGGCCGCTCCAAAAACATCGCATCTCCATAGCTGAAGAACCGATACCGCTCCTGAACCGCATGTCGATAGGCACGCATGACCGGCTCGTAACCGCCGAACGCACACACGAGCATCAGCAAGGTCGACTCCGGCAGGTGGAAGTTCGTCAGCAATGCATCGACCGCGGAGAATTGATATCCCGGGCGAATGAACAGGCGCGTCTCCCCCTGAAACGGCTGCACGCGCCCCTCCCGCGTCGCTGACTCCAGGCTCCGCACGACCGTCGTTCCGACCGCGATCACGCGCCCGCCTTCGGCGCGCGCACGCTCGATCGCTTCGCACGTCGCCTCGCTGACCGACACGCGCTCGGCATGCATGCGATGCTGATCCAAGTCATCGACGCGCACCGGCTGAAAGGTGCCCGCACCGACGTGCAGCGTCACGTACGCGCTGCGAACGCCGGCGGTCCTGCAACGCTCCAGCATCGCCTCATCGAAGTGCAAACCGGCAGTCGGCGCAGCGACCGCACCCGGCTCGCGCGCATACACCGTTTGATAACGCTGCGCGTCGCTCTCATCCGCCGCACGCTCGATATACGGCGGCAGCGGCATGGACCCGTACCGCTCGAAATAGGCAAGCGGCTCGACGTCGAGCTCGAGCTCGAACAGATCGTCGTGACGCGCGATGAACGTCGCCGTGGCACCGCCCGGCAATGCGATCGACACTTCGCGGCGCAACGGCTTGCTCGCATGTACGTGCGCCAGAATGCGCCGCGCGTCGAGCACGCGTTCGAGCAAAATCTCGACCT
>Ga0207873_1002539_pt1 | contig 14759 bp, 16 predicted proteins | sample BGWIniCompost_FD_187373 | JGI IMG/M metagenome (GOLD analysis project Ga0207873, IMG submission 187373) | Cellulose adapted compost microbial communities from Newby Island Compost Facility, Milpitas, CA, USA - BGW Initial Compost (SPAdes)... ...
GAGGCGCCCGCGCGTGCGGTGGCCGTGATCGGGCCACGCATCGGGCCCGAATGCTACGAGGTGGACGCGCCGGTGATGGACGCGCTCGCGTCGCGCCACGGCGAGGCGCTCGCCCGGGCCGCTGCGCCGACGCGCGCCGGACACTGGCAGCTCGACCTGGCCGCGCTCGCGCGTGCGGCGCTCGTGCGCGCTGGGCTCGCGGACACGCGCGTCGCGGTGCTCGCCGACGCGTGCACCGCGTGCAACGCGCAGCGCTTCCACAGCCATCGGCGCGATGGCGCCGGCGCCGGTCGCCTCGTCCACTGGATCGCTGCACGCGCGCCGGCGCCGGATTGCAGGCCGCGACTGCGGCCTTGACACCCGAATCCGACCGGCATAGCCTGCCCCTCGTTCGCTTCCGACGCGCCCCGTGGCCGTCCCCCCTGCACCGTGCCCCTGGGCCGGACCCCATGGGCCGAGCCGTTTGCGGGCGAGACCCGCTCGGGACGAATCCTCGGGACGAGAGCGGGCCGGGCCGACGAGATCCAGTACGACGAGATCCAGTACGGGATCGCAGACGGCACCGGTTGGCGCTCAACCTCCGGAAGCGGATCTCCGAACGGAAGAGGGAAGCCAGACCCTTTCGACCTCCACGCGTCACGCATGGCCGCCAGACCGGACGCCGCCTTCGAGCTGCTTCCGGCTGGGAGATGCCGGTCGCTCCAGTGACCCGCTCCAGGCCGTTCCAGGCCGAGGAATGGCGCAAGGAACGGAACCGAGATCCCGAGAGGATGGGCGGCGCGGCTCCGGAGCCTCCAGACCGGCCGGCCCTTCGGCGCACGGACCCGCGCGGTCCGCCCCGCGAACCCCCACAACGAAACGGTCGATCCGACGATCGTGACTCCCCGTCGAACCGGACCCCGAATCGCCAACCCTGGATGAAACAGCGAAGAGGCACCCCGTGAGCATGGACCGTTCCGGCGACCACTCGAACATGGGCAACCTGGGCGGAATGCAGGGCAATCGCCCGCGCCGCGGGCGGCGGCGCTCCCGCAGCGGGGGCAACGGATTGGGCCGCGGCGGGCGCGGCTCGCCGATGGACATCCTCGACGTCGCCGACGAGCTGACCGAGGAGGATCTGCTCGACGAAGGCGAGATGGGCGAGAGCCTCGACGTCGCCGACCTCAAGCGCAAGACGATGGAGGAGCTCACGGCGCTCGCCGAGTCGCTTCAGGTCGAGAACACGGCCGGGATGCGCAAGCAGGACCTGGTCTTCGCGATCCTCAAGGCCAACGCCGACCAGCGCGGGCGCATCTACTCCGAGGGCGTGCTCGAGACGCTGCCCGACGGCTTCGGCTTCCTGCGCTCGCCCGACGAGAGCTACCTCGCGGGGCCGGACGACATCTACGTCTCGCCGTCGCAGATCCGCCGCTTCGGCCTGCGCACCGGCGACTCGATCCGCGGCCAGATCCGCCCGCCCAAGGACGGCGAGCGCTACTTCGCGCTGCTCAAGGTGGAGACGATCAACTTCGAGCCGCCGGAGCAGGTCCGCCACCGCATCAACTTCGACAACCTGACGCCCCTCTATCCGCAGGAGAAGTTCCGCCTCGAGTCGCGCAGCGCCGGCTACACGGGCCGCATCATCGACCTGATCGCGCCGCTCGGGAAGGGCCAGCGCGCGCTGATCACCTCGCCGCCGAAGGCCGGCAAGACGATGATCCTCAAGGACATCGCCAACGCGATCGCCGAGAACCACCCCGAGGTCTACCTGATCGTGCTGCTGATCGACGAGCGGCCCGAGGAGGTGACCGACATGCAGCGCAACGTGAAGGCCGAGGTGATCTCCTCGACCTTCGACGAGCCGGCCACCCGCCACGTGCAGGTCGCCGACATGGTGATCGAGAAGGCCAAGCGGCTGGTCGAGCACAAGCGCGACGTCGTGATCCTGCTCGACTCGATCACGCGGCTCGCGCGCGCCCACAACACCGTGGTGCCGCACTCGGGCAAGATCCTGTCGGGCGGCGTGGACTCGAACGCGCTGCACAAGCCGAAGCGCTTCTTCGGCGCCGCGCGCAACGTCGAGGAGGGCGGCAGCCTCACGATCGTGGGCACCGCGCTGATCGAGACGGGCTCGCGGATGGACGAGGTGATCTTCGAGGAGTTCAAGGGCACCGGCAACAGCGAGATCGTGCTCGACCGCAAGCTCGCCGACCGGCGCACCTACCCCGCGATCGACATCAACCGTTCGGCGACGCGGCGCGAGGAGCTGCTGCTGGACGAGAAGACGCTCAACCGGATGTACATCCTGCGCAAGGTGCTCTCGCCGCTGAACCCGGTCGACTCGATGGAGTTCCTGCTCGAGAAGATCAAGGCGACCGACAGCAACGACGAGTTCCTGGAGTCGATGAACTCCTAGCGGTGGCGCCCCGGGGGCGCCCCCGCGCGGTCGCGGTCGGCGCGGAGGTTGCATTCCCCGAGCCCATGCACCGCACCTTCCCGTCCTGCGTCCTCGTGGCCGGCCTCGCGCTGGGGCTCGCCTGCGCGTCGGAGCGCGCGGCGAAGCCCGCGCCGGGCGCGCGCCCGGGCGCGCGCAGCGCGGTCGTGACCGCGAGCGCCTACACCTCCCATCCCGAGCAGACGCAGGGCGATCCCTTCCTCACCGCTTCGGGCCGCCGGCTCGAGCCGGGCATGCGCGCGCTCGCGGTGTCGGAGGACCTGTTCGAGGCGGGCCTCGCGTTCGGCACGCGCGTGCGCATCGAGGGCGTCGAGGGCGAGTGGATCGTGATCGACCGGATGCCGTCGGGACGCCGCCGCGCCATCGACCTGTGGTTCGGGCGCGACGAGGAAGCGGCGCGAAGCTTCGGCCGCAAGCGGGTGCGGATCGACTGGCACGACGGGAACGGCAAGCAGCGCGCGAGCGGCGGCTAGGCGGTTTCCCCCTGCGCCGGCTGCCGGGCGCGGGCGGCGATTCCCTGCCGCTCACGCAGGGCGGTCGCACGCCGCGCACCCGCAATGCGTGCGATCAAACGGCGATGCGTAGGGTCAGCGGGTCCCCACCTGCGGAGCGTGCGCGATCACGATCTCCACGCGCCGGTTCTGCTGGCGGCCCGCCGCGCTCGCGTTCGAGGCGATCGGCTGGCTCTCGCCGAAGCCGCGCGCCGAGATCCGCTCGGGCGCGACTCCGTTCTGGATCAGCACGTTCTCCACCGACGCGGCGCGCGCCTCCGACAGGCGCAGGTTGTAGTCGGAGCTGCCCGTCGAATCGGTGTGACCCTCGATCAGCACGGGCCGGTCGGGGTGCTCGCGCAGGAACGTCGCGAGCCGCGCGAGATCGGGGAGCACGCCCGGCTGCAGGCGCGCCTCGTCCACGCCGAACAGCACGTCGCGCAGGCTCAGCACGATCCCGCGCTCGGTGTCGCGCGCTTGCAGGGTCTCGAGCTGGCGCTGCAGCTCCGCGGCCCGCGCTTCGGCGGCCACCACCTGCTGCTGCCGGCCGAGCTGCTGGGCCGCCGCCTGGGCGGCGTCGCGGCGCGCCACCTCGCGCGCGATCTCGACGCGGCGCGTGGCGAGGTAGGCGAGGTGCTTGGCCTCGTTGCGGTCGCCGTCATCCTCGGCCTCGCGCGCGGCCTCGAGCGTCTTTTCGGCCTCGTGCAGCGCCACGGGCGCGTGTTCGCTCACCTCGGGATCGGCGGCCGCCGCCTCGTACTCGGACTCCGCGCGCACCAGCTCGTCGGGCGGCGGCCGGCTCGCGCACGCGACGCCGAGCACGAGCGCGACGGCCAGCGCCGAACGAGTGAGCGTCTCGTGATGCCGGTTCGGGTGGTCTCGTCGCATGGGATCCTCCGCTACGGGTGGGTGCCGGAAGCCGCGCCGTCGCGCGCCTCGTTCTCGATCGTCTGGACGCCGCGGCGCAGGTCGTCGGCCGCCGCCCGCGCTTCCGCGGACTGCGCCTTCGCCTCCGCGAGCTGGACGTCGACCAGCGCCTGCTCGGCGAGCCGGCGGGCCTCCGTGTACCGCTCGTCGCGCAGCTCCTCCTCCGCTCGAGCCAGCTTCTCGCGCGCGAGGCGCAGCTCGAGCGGCGCGTGGGTCGCAGCGGCGCCCAGGTCGGCCTGCGAGAGCGCGGCGTCCGCCTTCGCGATGGCGGCCGTCGAGCCGGTCGGCGTCCGGCAGCCGCACAGCAGGCCCGCGGCCACGAGCGCCACGATCGTGATTCGCTTCGGCATGGCGGTCTCCTCGCCCGTGAAGCGACGCAACATCGGTGCCAGGCGAGCAGGTGAGCGCGGAGTCGGGAGATCCCTTCCTGCGCGGGCCGCAGCGGCGCCGGATTGTAGAAGCGCGGGTTCGCGGCCCACCTGCGCTCTCCAGCGCCCCGGCGCACGCGCCGCACGCTGGCATGTCACGTGCAGAACCTCCTCCACGCAACGAGGAGGACATCGCATGGAGACCCGGCACGAGACGCCCGGACGCAGTGGTGGAAGACAGGGCGCCGGCCTCGGCGAGACGGCGAAGGAGACCGCGAGCGAGCTCGGCGGCGCGGCGAAGGACGTGGCCGTCACGCGGGCGCAGGGACTGTTCGACGGCAACAAGCGGGCGGCGGCTGAGCAGATCGGCGCGATCGCGAACGCGCTCCGCAACGTGTCCTCCGAGCTCGAGGGAAGGCACGAGCCGCTGGCGCGCGCCGCGCGCCGCGCGGCCGACACGGTCGAGCGCTTCTCCCACACGATCGAGGAGCGCGACCTCTCGCAGGCGTTCGACGTCGCGCAGGACTACGCCCGCCGACAGCCCGCCGTGTTCTTCGGCGGCGCGTTCCTGCTGGGGCTCGCCGCGGCGCGCTTCCTGAAGGCGTCCGGCCACCATCGCGGCGACGAGGGCCGCCTGTCCGCGGGCTACGAGCCCGCGCGCGGCTACGACCCCACCTACTCCGCCGCCGAGCGCGGCGTGGTGGGCGGTCCGCCGCCGATCTGAGCGATCGAAAGGAGACCGCAGATGCAACCCGTGCGACCCAACGAAGCGGGGAACGGTCGCAGCCTCGGCGAGCTGTTCCGGCAGCTGTCGAGCGAGCTCGGCACGCTCATGCGCCAGGAATCCGAGCTGGCGCGCGCCGAGATCCGCGAGAAGGCGAGCAAGCTGGGAGCGAGCGTGGCGGAGCTGGGAGCGGGCGTCTTCGTCGCGTTCGCCGGCTTCCTGGTCCTGCTGCTCTCCGCCGTGTACGCGCTGGCGGATCCGCTCGAGTCGACGGCGCTCGCGGCGCTGATCGTGGGCGGCGTGACGCTGCTCGCCGGCGCGCTGCTGCTCGCACGCGGGCGCAACCAGCTGAAGGCCGGCGAGCTCGCGCCCTCGCGCACCATCGAGTCGCTGCGCAAGGACGCTCATCTGGCCAGTGATCTGCGCCACGAGGCCGCCGGGAGGAGCGCGTGATGGCCAGCGTGAAGCACCCGAACGAACCGCGCGAGCCGGCCGAGATCGAGCGCGACATCGAGGAGACCCGGCTCGCCATCGACACCACCGTGGGCGAGCTCGGGCAGCGCCTCGCGCCCAGACAGCTCGTCGACGAAGCCCGTACCTACGTGAAGGAGACCGCCGTGCGCGGAATGAACAGCATGTGGACCCGAATGAGCGACAACGCCGTGCCGCTCGGACTGATCGGCGGCGGCATGCTCTGGATGCTGGCGTCGCGCCGCGGCCGTCACGACGGCGCCGCCTACGCCTACGGCGAGGGATACGAGGGAGGATACGAGCGTGAGGGCGCGTGGGAGGAGCGGCGCTGGCAGGGCGGCGAGTCCGGCGGCGGCGCGCGCGAGCGCCTCGCGCAGGCCGGCGACCGCGCCCGCGAGATGGGCGGCCAGCTGCGCGAGCGCGGCCACGAGTGGCGCGAGCACGGCGCGGAGCTGGGCCACCGGGCCCGCGAGCGCGCGCGCGAGCGGATGGACCGGGCGCGCCACGGCCTCGAGACCATGCGCAGCGACCAGCCGCTTCTGCTCGCGCTGGCGTGCGTCGCGGCCGGCGCGCTGATCGGCAGCATGATCCCGTCGACGCGCCGCGAGGACGCGATGATCGGCGAGCAGCGTGACCGGCTGGTGGAGGCCGGCGCCGAGAAGGTCGAGCAGGTCCGCGAAGCCGCCGCGAGCAAGGCGCGCGAGCTCGGCGAGCAGGCGCGCGAGAAGGCGGCCGAGGTGCGCCAGGCGCAGGAGCCCGAGCCGCCCTCCGCGTCGCCGAGCGGGATCTAGAGCGGGGACACCCCGGTCGCCGCCGGCGCACCGGGGTGTCGCGCTTCGCCGCCGGTCGGGTGGCCCTCCGAACCGACGCTCGGCCGGGCGTCCCACATCCCTCAGCCGACGTTTCATCGCCCGCGACGGCCGGCCCGGCCGCGCGGGCAAGGTGCGTCCGGGCCCCGGCTTCGCTATCTCCCCGTCGTGACGACGTTCCCGCCGACCGGCCCGCTGGCGTCCGCCTCCCCGCGCCACCATCACGCGGCGCACTAACGCGCCCCTCCCCGGGCCCCGCGGGGCCAAACGTCGTTTCCCCCTTCCCCTCCCGATCCACCGACCCAGCCCCCCGACCGACGAGTGGGGTTCTCCCGAGACCATGTCCGAGCTGCTCCGCCGCATCGAAGAGACCGAGGCCCGCGCCCGGGCGCTCGAGGAGCAGCTCGCCGACCCCGCCCTGGCGGGCCGCTCGTCGGACTACCAGGCGCTCGCGAAGGAGCTCGGACGCCTGCGCCCGCTGCTCGAGGCGGGGAGCGCCTACCGGAAGCTGTGCTCCGACCTGGAGGGCGCCCGCGCCCTGCTCGACGAGGACGACGAGGAGCTGCGCCGGGAGGCGCGCGAGGAGGTGGCGCGCATCGAGCCGGCGCTGGCCGAGGCCGAGCGCCGGGTGCGGCTGCTCCTGGTGCCGCCCGATCCCAACGACGAGCGCAACGTGATCCTCGAGATCCGCGCCGGCGCGGGCGGCGAGGAGGCCGCGCTCTTCGCGGGCGACCTGTTCCGCATGTACTGTCGCTACGCCGAGCGGCGGGGCTGGAAGGTCGAGATGCTCTCGTTCTCCGAGAGCAGCACCGGGGGCATCAAGGAGGTGATCGCGTCGATCTCCGGCACCGGTGTGTGGAGCCGGCTCAAGCACGAGCGCGGCGTCCACCGCGTGCAGCGCGTGCCCGTGACGGAGGCGGCGGGCCGCATCCACACCTCGACCGTGACGGTGGCGGTGCTGCCCGAGGCCGAGGAGATCGACGTCCAGATCGATCCCAAGGACCTGCGCATCGACGTGATGCGCGCCGGCGGCCCGGGCGGGCAGAGCGTCAACACGACCGACTCGGCGGTGCGCATCACGCACCTGCCGACCGGGCTCGTGGTGCACTGCCAGGACGAGAAGTCCCAGCTCAAGAACCGTGCGCGCGCCATGAAGATCCTGCGCGCGCGGCTGCTCGAGCGCGAGCAGGCGCGCGCCGACGCGGAGCGCGCGGCCGACCGCCGCGCCCAGGTCGGCACCGGCGAGCGCAGCGAGCGCATCCGCACCTACAACTTCCCCCAGTCCCGCGTGACCGATCACCGCGCCGGCGTGACGCTCCACAAGCTGCCCGCGGTGCTGGACGGCGACCTCGACGAGCTGCTCGACGCGGTGGCGCTGAACCTCGCCGAGGGCGTGCGCGGCAACGGGGAGGACGACTGAGTTGGCCGCCTCGCCGGTCCCGCAGACCTGGACGGTGCTGGATCTCCTGCGCTGGACCACGCGCCACTTCGCCGAGCGCGGGATCGAGAGCGCGCGGCTCGACGCCGAGCTGCTGCTGGCCTCCGTGCTGGACTGCGACCGGCTGCACCTCTACGTCGACCACGACAAGCCGGTGGGCGAGGAGGAGCGCGCGCGCTTCCGCGCGCTGGTGCGGGCGCGCGCCAACGAACGCGTGCCGGTCTCGATCCTGCTCGGCCGGCGCGAGTTCTGGTCGCTCCCGCTCACGGTGACGCGCGACGTGCTGACCCCGCGCCCCGAGACCGAGACGCTCGTCGAGGTCGCGCTGGACGCGCTCGCCGACCGCGAGGGCGCCTGGTCGGTGCTCGACGTGGGCACCGGCTCGGGCGCGATCGCGCTCGCCATCGCCTCCGAGCGGCCGAAGGCGCGCGTGACCGCCACCGACGTCTCGCCCGCCGCGCTGGCGGTGGCGCGCGCGAACGCCGAGGCGCTCGGCCTCGCGGACCGCGTGCGGCTCCTCGAGGGCTCGCTGTTCGCGCCGCTCGCCGAGGAGCTGGCCGCCGGCGCCCGCTTCCACGCGGTGGTGTCGAACCCGCCCTACGTGGCGCGCCGCGAGGCGGCGAGCCTGCCGCCCGAGCTGCGACACGAGCCGGAGATCGCCCTGTTCGGCGGCGAGGACGGCTGCGAGGTGCTGCGCGCGCTGGCCGCCGAGGTGGCCGGGACGCTCGCTCCGGGCGGACTGGCCGCCTTCGAGCTGGATCCGCGTCAGGCCGACGCGGTGGCCGGCTGGCTCGCCGACGCCGGGCTCGTCGACGTCCGGATCCACCGCGACCCGGCCGGCCGACCGCGCGTGGTGTCGGGGCGCCGGCCCGGCGCGCCGGACGTGCGGCCCGCGGGCGCGGGGTAGGGGGGAGCATGCAACGCATCGTCGTGCGCGGCGGCAACCGGCTCTCGGGCGAGGTGCGCGCCTCCGGCTCCAAGAACGCCACGCTCGCGCTGATGGCGGCCGCGCTGCTGTGCGACGAGGAGACGGTGCTGCGCGGCGCGCCGCGCGTGCGCGACGTCGAGACGATGCGGCAGATCCTCGCCGCGCTGGGCGTGCCCTCGGGCTGGGACGAGCACGACCCGCACGTGCTGCGGATCGGCGGGCGCGGGCGGCCCAGCTCGCCCGAGGCCCCCTACGAGCTCGTGCGCCAGATGCGCGCCTCGTTCCTCGTACTCGGGCCGCTCGTCGCGCGCTGCGGGATCGGGCGGGTCTCCGAGCCGGGCGGCTGCGCGATCGGCGTGCGCCCGGTGGACCAGCACCTCAAGGGGCTCGAGGCGCTGGGCGCGAAGATCCGCCTCGACCACGGCTACGTGGAGGCGACGGCTCCGCGCCTCCAGGGCGCGCGGATCGCCTTCGACCTCGTGACCGTGAACGGGACGCAGAACGTGATGATGGCCGCCGCCCTCGCGCGCGGGCGCACCGAGATCGAGAACGCGGCGCGCGAGCCCGAGGTGATCGAGCTCGCCGAGGTGCTGAACGCGATGGGCGCCGACGTGCGCGGCGCGGGCACCGACCGCATCGAGATCCACGGCGTGGAGCGCCTGCACGGCGTCACGCACGACGTGTGGGGGGACCGCATCGAGGCGGGGACGCTGCTGGCGGCCGGCATGATCACGGGCGGCGCGGTACGCGTCACCGGGGTCGCGCCCGCGCTGCTCGAGACCACGCTCGAGAAGCTGCGCGAGGCGGGCGCCGAGATCGCGAGCGACGCCGACGGCGTGTCGCTGCGCGCCGAGGGGCGCGCACGCGGGATCAAGGTGGTGACCGCTCCGCATCCCGGCTTCCCCACCGACATGCAGGCCCAGCTGATGGCCGTGCTCGCGCTCGCCGAGGGCTCGAGCGTGGTCACCGAGACGGTGTTCGAGAACCGCTTCATGCACGTGCCGGAGCTAGTCCGGCTCGGCGCCGACATCGCCGTCGACGGCCGCACGGCCCACGTGCGCGGCGTCCGGGCGCTCTCCGGGGCGCCGGTCATGGCGACCGACCTGCGCGCGTCGGCGGGCCTGCTGCTCGCCGGCCTCGCGGCCGAGGGCGACACCGTGGTGAATCGCGTGTACCACATCGACCGGGGCTACGAGCGGATCGAGGAGAAGCTCCGGCGGCTGGGCGCCGAGATCCGCCGGGAGGGGTAGCAATGGCGGCGAGGAACCGATCGAACGGCAAGCTCGCGCTCCGCGTCCTGAGCAGCGGGGAGCCGGGCTTCGCGCGCGCCTTCGACGAGCTCGTGCGCCGGCGCGAGACCGGGCGCGAGGAGGTCGAGAAGGCGGTGCGCCGCATCCTCGAGCGCGTGCGCACGGGCGGGGACGCCGAGCTGCTCGCCTGCGTGCGCAAGTTCGACGGCGCCAGGCTCGATGCGGTGGAGGTGACCCGGGCCGAGTGGGACGAGGCGATCGCGCAGGTCGATCCCGCCGACCGCGCCGCGCTCGGCAAGGCGGCGATGCGCGTGCGCGAGTTCCACCGCAAGCGCGTGCCGTCGAGCTGGGAGATGCGCGAGGAGGGCGGCGCCCACATGGGCATGCGCGTGCGCCCGCTCCAGCGCGTCGGCCTCTACGCGCCGGGCGGCAAGGCCTCCTATCCCTCGTCGGTGATCATGAACGCGGTGCCCGCCTCGGTGGTCGAAGTGCCCGAGATCTGCCTCGCCACGCCGCCGCGGCCCGACGGGACCGTGCGCCCCGAGGTGCTGATGGCGGCGCGGCTGGCCGGCGTGCACCGGGTCTTCAAGATGGGCGGCGCCCACGCGGTGGCCGCCTTCGCCTACGGCACCGAGTCGGTGCCGCGCGTCGACAAGATCGTGGGCCCCGGCAACCAGTGGGTGGCGACCGCCAAGCAGCTGGTGTTCGGCGAGGTGGGGATCGACGCGGAGGCCGGCCCCACCGAGGTGGTGGTGGTGGCCGACCGCACCGCGACGCCCGCCTGGGTGGCGGCCGACCTCATCTCGCAGGCCGAGCACGACGAGCAGGCGCAGGCGATCCTGATCACGCCCGTGAAATCGCTGGTGGCGCGCGTGCAGGAGCAGGTGGCGAAGCAGGTGGCCGAGCTGCCGCGCGCTGCGGTGATCCGCGCCTCGCTCGCGAAGCGCGGCGCGCTCGTCCTCACCAAGGACCTCGACGAGGCCATCGAGCTGGCGAACCGCTACGCGCCCGAGCACCTGGTGCTGGCCGTCGACAAGGCGGAGCTGGCGCTCAAGAAGGTGACCAACGCGGGGGCGGTGTTCCTCGGCCACTACACGCCGGTGGCGGTCGGCGACTACCTGGCCGGGCCCAACCACGTGCTGCCCACCGGCGGCACGGCGCGCTTCTTCTCGCCGCTCGGCGTGGACGACTTCCTCAAGCGCTCGAGCTTCGTGCGCTTCGAGCCGGCCAAGCTGCGCGAGCTCGGGCTCGAGCTGATCCGGCTCGCCGAGCTGGAAGGGCTCACCGCGCACGGCCGCTCGGTGGACCTGCGGCTTGCGAAGATCCGCCGCGAGCGCCGCGAGCGCGAGGCGGCGCGGGAGGCGGAGATCCTATGACGGGCGAGCGCAAGGCGAGCATCGCGCGCAAGACGCGCGAGACCGACATCCAGCTCGAGCTGAACCTGGACGGCGCCGGCCAGTACGACGTCGCGACCGGGATCCCCTTCTTCGATCACATGCTCGAGTCGTTCGCCAAGCACGCGGCCTTCGACCTGCGGCTGCGCGCGACCGGCGACCTCGCGGTGGACCTCCACCACACGGTGGAGGACGTGGGCATCGCGCTGGGCCAGGCGCTGCGCCAGGCGCTCGGCGACGCCGCCGGGATCCGTCGCTACGGCTTCTTCGTGCTGCCGATGGCGGAGTCGCGGGCCGACGTGGCGGTGGACGTCTCGAATCGTCCCTACCTGGTGTATCGCGTGGAGCTGGCCAACGACCGGGTGGGCGGCTTCGACGTCTCGCTGGTCGAGGACTTCGTGTACGCGCTCTCGCAGAACGCCGGCCTCGATCTGCACGTCGAGCTGCGCTACGGGCGCAGCCCCCACCACGCGGTGGAGGCGATCTTCAAGGGCCTGGCGCGCGCGCTGCGCATGGCGGTGGAGCGCGACCCGCGCATGGCCGGCGTGCCGTCGGTGAAGGGGGTGCTGTAGACCGTGGCCCCCGCCCCCCGCATTGCGCTGCTCGACTACGGCGCCGGCAACCTGCGCAGCGTGGGCAAGGCGCTCGAGCGCTCGGGCCTCGTGGTCGACGTGACCGCGGACGCGGCCGCCGTGGCGCGCGCCGACGCCGTGGTGCTGCCCGGCGTGGGCGCGTTCCGCGACGCCCGCGAGCAGCTGGCCGCCAAGCGGCTCGACGAGGCCGTGCTGAAGGCGCTCGCCGCGCGCCGCCCCTACCTCGGGCTGTGTCTGGGCCTGCAGCTGCTGTTCGAGGAGTCCGAGGAGCACGGCGTCACGGCCGGCCTCGGCGTGCTGCGCGGGCGCGTGGCGCGCTTCGCGCCGCAGGCGGCCGACGGCACGCGCCGCCTCGTGCCGCACATCGGCTGGAACGAGGTGCGCTGGCGGACCGAGGCGGCGGACGGCGGGGCGCCGCGCCATCCGATGCTCGAGGCGCTGCCCGAGCGCGACCACTACTACTTCGTGCACTCCTACCATGCGGTGCCCGCGGACCCGGCGACGGTCGTGGGCTGGACCGACTACGGCGGCCCGTTCGCGGCGGCCGTGGCAGCGGAGGGCTTGTTCGCCGTGCAGTTCCATCCCGAGAAGAGCCAGGGTGCCGGCAAGCGGCTGCTCGACGCGTTCGCCCGCTGGGTGGAGGGCGTGCGATGAGCGAGCTGCGGCGACGACGGTCGGTGCGGCTCCTCGCGCTCGCGGGGCTCGCGGCGCTCGCGGCCTGCGCCAACGGCGCGCAGTTCGTGCAGGTCCAGCGCGCGCCCGACCAGCCGCTCGCGATCGGTCGGCTCGCGGTGGTCCCGTTCCGCGCCGTCGAGCGCCCCGGCGCTCCGCCGCTGCCCGACGACGCCGCGCCGCTCGTCGGCGGCTACGTGGCCTCGGCCTTCGAGGCGCGCGGGCTCGAGGTGGTGCCGCCCTCGGACGTCGCCCAGGGGCTCGATCTCGCGATCGTTCCGGGCGAGCCGCTCGAGGTGGCGCGCGTGGCCGCCGCCGCGCACGAGAAGTTCGGCGTCGACGCCATCGTGATCGGCAGCGTGCACCGCTTCGTCGACCGCTCGGGCGAGGCGATGGGCTCGACCCACCCGGCCAGCGTCGGCTTCGAGCTGCGCGTGCTGGCGGCGCCGAGCGGCGCGGTGCTGTGGGCGGGCGCCTTCGACGAGACCCAGGTCGCGCTCGGCGACAACCTGCTGCGCGCGCCGCAGTACCCCGGCGGCGGGATGCGCTGGCTCACCGCCGAGGAGCTCGCGCGCTGGGGGGCGGGGCTCGTGGCGAACCAGGTGCCGATCGCGCGCACCGCGGCCGCGAACCCCTGAGCCGCCGGAGCGCCGCATGCCGACCCCCCGCTTCGAGCTGATCCCCGCCATCGACCTGCTGGAGGGCCGCTGCGTGCGGCTCGCGCAGGGCGACTACCAACGCGCCACGGTGTACGGCGACGATCCGGGCGCGGTGGCTGCGCGCTTCTGCGAGGCCGGCGCCCGCCGCATCCACGTCGTCGACCTCGACGGCGCGCGCAGCGGGCGCGCCACCAACGGCGCAGCGCTGGCCGCGATCCTGACCGCCACCCGCGCCGCCGGCGTGCCCGTGCAGCTCGGCGGCGGGCTGCGCTCGCTCGCCGCGGTGGAGGCGGCGCTCGCCGCCGGCGTCGAGCGCGCGATCCTCGGCACCGCGGCGCTGCGCGACCCGGAGCTGGTGCGCGCGGCGGCCGCGCGCTTCCCGGGCCGCATCGCGGTCGGGCTCGACGCGCGCGACGGGCGCGTCGCCGTGTCGGGCTGGCTGGAGACGAGCGAGACCACCGCCGCCGAGGCCGCGCGCCTGTTCGCCGACGCCGGCGTGGCGGCGCTCATCTACACCGACATCGCGCGCGACGGCATGGGCAGCGGCCCCGATCTCGACGGCGCCGCGGCCCTGGCCGCCGCGGTGCCGATCCCGGTGATCGCCTCGGGCGGCGTCGGCTCGCTCGCGCACGTGCGCGCCGCCGTCGCGCGCGCGAAGGACGGCGTGGCCGGCCTCATCGTCGGCCGCGCCCTCTACACGGGCGCCGTGGACCTCGCCGCCGCGCTCGAGATCGCCGGCGCGAGCGCGCAGGAGCACCCGACGTGCTGCTGAAGCGCATCATCCCCTGCCTCGACGTCGACCGCGGCCGGGTCGTGAAGGGCGTGCAGTACGTCGACCACGTCGACGCCGGCGACCCGGTCGAGGTGGCGCGCCTCTACGACGAGCAGGAGGCCGACGAGATCACCTTCCTCGACATCACGGCCAGCCACGAGCGGCGCCGCATCCTGCTCGACGTGGTGGCGCGCACGGCGGAGACCGTCTTCATGCCGCTCACCGTGGGCGGCGGCGTGCGCTCGCTGCAGGACATCCGCGACCTGCTCAACGCGGGCGCCGACAAGGTCTCGATCATGACCGCGGCGGTGGAGAACCCGGACCTGGTCGGCGAGGCCGCGGTCAAGATCGGCAGCGCGAACCTCGTGGTCGCGATCGACGCCAAGCGGGTGAGCGGGCCGGGCGAGGCGTCGCGCTGGGAGGTGTTCACGCACGGCGGCCGGCGCCCGACCGGCCTCGACGCCGTCGCGTGGGCGCGCCGGATGGCCGAGGCGGGGGCCGGCGAGATCCTGCTCACCAGCATGGACCAGGACGGCACCCGCAGCGGCTACGATCTCGAGCTGGTGCGCGCGGTGGCCGACGCGGTGGCGATTCCCGTGATCGCCTCCGGCGGGGGCGGGAGCGCCGAGGACCTCGCCGCCGCGCTCTCCGACGCGCCCGACGGCGGCCACGCGCAGGCCGCCCTCGCCGCCTCGATCTTCCACTTCCGCCACACGACGGTGGGCGAGGTGAAGCGGCGCCTGCTCGAGCTCGGCATCCCGGTCCGCCCGCCCGCGGTCTAGCGGCCGGGCCGCGTGCGGCGGCCAGGCAGACGACCGGCAGGAGCGGG
>Ga0207873_1002541_pt1 | contig 14751 bp, 14 predicted proteins | sample BGWIniCompost_FD_187373 | JGI IMG/M metagenome (GOLD analysis project Ga0207873, IMG submission 187373) | Cellulose adapted compost microbial communities from Newby Island Compost Facility, Milpitas, CA, USA - BGW Initial Compost (SPAdes)... ...
TCGCCTTCGTTCAGCAGATTCTCGAACTGGATGAACAGGCCGTTGATCACGTCCTGCACGAGCTTCTGCGCGCCGAAACCGATCGCGAGGCCGACGACGCCGGCGCCGGCGATCAACGGTCCGATGTTCACGCCGAGCTGCGCGAGCACGAGCATGACCACGATCACGCCCAGCACGACCGTGAACGCGTTGCGCAGCAGGTTGAGCAGCGTGCGCTCGCGGGCGCTCACGAATCGGCCGAGGTTCGGATTCAGGCGGTACTCGATCCACGACTGCACGACGAGGTAGACGACGCCGGCGATGAGCAGGACGAGGGCCGCCGAGACCAGCGATGCGATGACGCGCTGCCCGGAGCCGCTGCGCAGCCACGCCGAGACGTCGGCGATACGCCAGACGTCGATCAACGTCACGGCGACGGCGGTCGAGACGACGAAGCGCACGACGCGAAGGACGGCCGGCACGAACGCGTTGAGCCGGGACTCGAGGAGCGGCAGCCGTTCCTTGACGTCGTCCGGCAGCCGCATGCCGCCCGACGCGGCGCGGATGATGAACGTCGCGAGCAAGAGGCCCAGCAGAATCGCGACGACCGACTTCCATGTCGCCGACAGCAGGAACGGCAACGCCGTGTCGGGATCGGTGAGCCACGCAACGAACACGGCGAGCAGATACACGATCGCGACGACGTGCCAGACGCGTCCCACGAACGCGAGGAGCCGCGACAGCGGATCCGTGCGGCCGGCGTCCGCGCGGCGCGTCAGACGCGCTCTGACGGATGCGCGGTTCTGCAGCACGATCGTCACGCTGATCACGAGCGCGGTCAGCATCACCACGATGCGCGCGGCGTCGGCGACGTCGACGGAGACGCCGAGCGCGAGGAGCGGCGCGACGAACAGGAACGTATAGCCGATCAGGCTGATCAGCCGGCTCGTCCAAAAGTACCAGTAGGCTCCGGACGTGTCGTCGAGCGGCAGCGGCCGAAGCGTCGTCCAACGCGGCGAGAGCACGGCACGCGTGCCGACCTTCAGGAGCTCGATCATCAGGAACGCGTTCAGAAACAGGCTCTGCTCGAATCCGACGCGTCCCGACCGCGCGAGCTGGGCCGAGAGCAGCCAGCCGGCGAACCACGCCGCGACGACGGTCGTGCCGTCGAGCAGGACCGCGCCGCCGATCGACTTCGCGCGCGTGACGAGGTCGCCGACCGCGGCCGCATCCGCCAGGCGGCGCTGCAAGCGGCGAAACCCGAGCTGCGCGACGATGAGCACCGCGAAGGTCGCCGCGACGATCGCGGCGACGTCGAGGGCCACGGTGCGGAGCGCGTCGAGGTCGAGCTCCAACGTGCCGTTCGTGACATCCGCGACGCGATCGACGAGGGCGGAGAGCGTCGCGAACGTCTCGGCCGTGTTCTCCGCGATGCCGCGCGTGTACTCCGCGAGCCTGCCGGCGAGGGTTTGCTCGGGCGAGAACGTCTCGGGCGCCGCTTCCGGTGTCGCTTGGCGCAAACGTTCGATCAACCGAGCGCGGGCTTCGTCGTCCTCGAGTATGCGAACGAGCGTTTCGATCTCGTCGCTGCTTTCGGGCGGGGGCGCGTCGGGCGGTTGGGCGTGCGCGCTGCGTGCGACGGCGGCAGCGGCGAGGGCCGCGACGACGAGCAACCGCGAAAGTCCGCGTGCGCGCCGCGCCGCGGCTTGCGGTGCCCGAAGGACGTCGGCGACGAAACGGGATAACGCGCTCGGCATCGGCGGCTCCTTCGTTGATTCCGGATCGGGCATCCTCCCGGCGCGGGAGGTGCTGCGTTCTGCCGGCTTTCGGCGCAACGCCCAGTATAGTCGGTGCGCCTACGGAGGTGTCCGGGAGGCTTGCGGGCGCGACCGAGTGCTGGCTCGAGCGTTAAGATGCACCGGTGATCGACCCGGTCCGTATGCTTCGCGCCTTCGCCGCGCTCGGTGCGCTGTGGCTCGTTTGCGCGTCTACGGTTGCCGTCGGCCAAGAGAATCCACCGCCTGCCGAGCACGCGAGAGACGACGCGCGCTCGGAGCCGTGGCGGTTCAGCAGCACGTCGGAGGAATTCGTCGTCGCCAACGCGCAGTTCGTGCTGACGCACGAGCTCGCGCATCTCGTGATCGACGAGAAACGCGTGCCGATTCTCGGCCCCGAGGAGAGCGCGGCCGACTATATCGCCGCGATGATGCTGATCCGCCCGCGCGCGACGCCGCCCGAGGGCCCGGAGGCTCTGTTGCGCGTTGCCGTGAATACCGCGGACGGCTTCGCGATCGAATGGCAGCGCCGCGAGCGGCTCGGGCGCGGCGTGCCGTACTGGGACACGCACTCGCTGACCGTGCAGCGCTTCTCGACGCTCGCGTGCCTGCTCTACGGCAGCGGTCCGGAGCGTTTCGCCGGCCTGCTCGAGCGCGTCGACATGCCGCAGGCGCGGGCGCGCATCTGTGTCGACGAATACGCGCGTGCCGCGTATGCGATCGACTGGCTGTTCGACAACTACGCGAGGCGCGAAGGGGAGCCCCCGGGCGCGCCGCTCGAGACGCGCTTCGAGGCGCCGCCGACGTTGACGAGCCGGCGCATGTTGGACGCGATCCGAAAGCAAGGCTTCGTCGAGCGCACGATCGCGTTCTTCAACGAGACGGTCGCGCTCGAGAAGCCCGCGACCTTCGTCATGCGAAGCTGCAAGCAGCCGCAGGCCATGTGGGTGCCGGCCACCCGCGAGCTCGTGTTCTGCTACGAGCTGCTCGATGCCTATGCCGCGATGAGCCTCGAGCGGCGCGCCGAGCCCGGCGGCCCGCGGCTCACGTCGCCGCCGGACGCGTCAAGCGGCGATTAGCTGGCGCAGCGCATCGACGGCCGTCTCGAGCTCCGCCTCCGTGTTGTAGCAGTGGGGCGAGAACCGGAGCGATGCGTCGACGCCTTTCGCGTCGTAGTCGAGCACGGCCGAAGGCCGCGTCTGCGCGGTCGTATTGATGCCGCGCTCGCGCAGCGCCCGCATCAGCGCGCGCGGATCGTGCCCCGCGACCGCGATCGAGACGATGCCGCAGAGCTCGGGACCGCGATCGAGCACGCGCACCCCGGGAAGCTCGCGCAGCATGTCACGCAGCCGTGCGGCGAGATGCTTGATGCGCTGCTCGATCGCCGCGAGGCCGAGCGCTTGCGCGTAGCGCGCGGCCTCGGCCATGCCGAGCACGACCGGCCATGCGGTCTCGAACGTCTCGAATCGTTTCGCGTCCGCGGCGAGCCGGTACCGCTTCTCCGCCGTCCATTCGGCGCCCCGCATGTCGATCGCGAGCGGCGCGAGGCCGAGCTCGAGCGCGCGATCCGAAACATAGAGAAAGCCGGCGCCGCGCGGGCCGCGGAGAAATTTTCGCGACGTCGCGGAAAGAAAGTCGCAGCCGATCGCGTCGACGTCGATCGGCATCTGACCGACGGATTGACACGCGTCGACGACGTAGAGCACGTCGCGCTCGCGGCACAGTCGCCCGATGGAGGCGACGTCCTGCACGAGCCCGCTGTTCGTCGGGATATGCGTCACGCACACGGCCTTGAACGTCTCGCGGCGCAGCATCGCTTCGACCGCGTCGACGTCGACGCCGCCTCCGGTCGCGTCCGGCGCGCGCACCACGCGCACGCCGAGCCGCCGCTCGAACGACAGAAACAGGAGCTGATTCGAGACGTAGTCGTTGCGCGTCGTCAAGATCGCGTCGCCGTGCTCGAACGGTATCGAGGTCAGCGCCTGCGCGAACGAAGCCGTCGCGCTCTCCGTGAACGCGATATTGCGTGCGCGCGTGCCGACGAGGGTCGCGATGGCGTCGTACGCCGCGTCGATCTCGGCACGGCGGGCGTCCTCGGCCTCGTATCCGCCGATGCGCGTCTCGAGCGCGAAATGCTCGTGCACCGCGCGGATCACGGGCTCGGGCATCAGCGCGGCGCCCGCGTTGTTCAAGTGCACGCGCTCGGCGCACGAAGGGGTATCGGCTCTCAGCTTCTCGATATCCATCGTTCCGTCGACTCCGCCGCAAGAACGCGGCATCGCGCAAGATAACCCGGTGCGGTGCGCGCGTCAGCGTTCCAAGCCCGAGCGAGTGGCATGCGCCTTGCAGTTTCGTGCGTCGAGTCGACGCGCAGGAGCCGCAACGGTGAACAAATTCGTCGTGGTCGTGTTTCCGGACGAGGGGAAGGCGGACGAAGGCGTGCGCGCGCTTCAAGCGCTGCACGACGACGGCGAGATCACGCTTTACGGGCTTCGCGTCGCACACAAGTCCGAAGGCGGCGAGATCGCGCTCGTGGAGAAGGTCGGCATGGGCATGCCCGGGGCCGCGGTCGGCGCATTGGCGGGCGCGCTCGTCGGCCTGCTCGGGGGGCCGCTCGGCGCGGTGGCGGGGCTCGCGGGCGGCGCGTGGATCGGGACGTGGCGCGACATCACGCAGCTCGGCATCGGCTCGGATTTTCTCGAAGAGGTGTCGCGCGAGCTCGCGCCCGGCACGACGGCCATCATTGCCGACATCACCGAGGATCGCGTCGCGCCGCTCGACGAGCGTATGGCGGCGCTTCACGGCGTCGTCCTCAGGGAATGGCAGACCGAGTACGGCGAGATGCGTCTGCTCACCGAAGCGGCCGCGCGCAAGACGGAAATCGAGCACCTCGACGCGGAGCGGCGGAGCGCCACCGACGCGCAGCGGGCCTTGCTCGACATTCGGCTCGACAGGGCCGCGCGCCGGCTCGACGACGTCGCGCAACGCGCGCGATCCGCGCTCGATTCACTCGTCCGCCGTTCGGACTCGAAGCTCCGCACGCTCGAGCAACAGGCCGCGACCGCGCGCGGCCAGGCACGTCGGAGCATCGAGCGGCGCGCCGCGGAAATACGCGAGGATCGAGCACGGCGGGAGCAGCTCTTGAACAGGGCGATCGACATCGCCGCGGCGGCACGCATCTAGACGCGTTCCCGAGCATGGCCGTTTCGCCATCGCGATGCGCCCGCGGGGGATCGCCTGGACTCGCGTTCCGAACTCGACGACTATTCGCGGCGTCGACCTCGTTCGAGCTCGCGCCGTGCCGCGTTCGATCTCGAGAACCGCAAAGCGTCGTGCTTCCCCGCGACGAGCGAAGCCGCGCGGCCGCGCTCGGGCGCGTAAGCGCAATGGGGTGTCCGCGCGGCCGCTCGGCGGCGTGCTCGCCGTGGGCGGTATCGCGGTGCGCCTCGCGTCGGGTGCATGGCGGCTCTTGCGCCGCGCGCTGCGCGGCGCCGCGCGCCTCTTCCCCGGGCGCCGTGCGCGCAAGCGCCTATGGAAAGGTTTCATGCGATTGCCGTCGGGGGTGCAGGTCGCAGCCGGGTTGGCCGTCGCCGTCGGCGTCTTCATTCCGGTCAATTGGCTCTATCAGGTCGTGCGCAAGCCGTCCGAGCTGCTCTTCCCGGTCAGCGACGCGTTCTACAAGACGCCGGCGGAAACGTGGGCGGCGTATTCACGCTGGTTCGAGCGGCACTCGACCGCGGTGATGACGCCGGAGTTGCTCGCGGCCCTCGCGCAGGTCGAAGGCTCGGGCAATCCGGTCGTGCGCACGTATTGGCGCTTCCGGCTCGGCGTCGAGCCCTTCGAGATCTATCGGCCCGCGTCGAGCGCCGTCGGCATGTATCAGATCACGGACGGCACGTTCAGCGAGGCGCGCCGCTATTGCATTCACGACCACGAGGTCGTCGAGGACGGCCCTTGGCACGACTTCGATTCGTGCTGGTTCAATGCGCTCTACAACCGCCTCGTGCCGTCGCACGCGATCGAGATGACGTCCGCGTATCTCGACCGGAGCGTCTCCGAGACGTTGGCGCGCGCGGGGATTCGAAACGCGACGCTCGAGCAGAAGCAGAGGCTCGCTGCGATCATCCACCTCTGCGGACGCGGCGCGGGGTTGCGCTTCGCGCGGCGCGGGCTCGAGCCCGCGCCGGGGCAACGGTGCGGTGATCACGACGTTGCGAGTTATCTCCGCAAGGTCGAGCGCATGAAGACGGTCTTCGCGCGTCTCGCCGCCAAGTGATCGGAGGGAAGTCGCAGGCTCGCGCGTCGAGCGCCGAGCCCGCGCGCGAGGTCAGTCGCTCGTGCCGGCGCCTTGGCCGTCGGTGCGGCCGAGCGACGTGCCGTCGGCGAGAATCACGCCGACGTAGAGGCCGCCCTGGCTGCCGTCGTTCAACGTGACCGCGTTGCGCAGCGGGTTCACGAACGCGACGACCTTGTCGCCGACCTTGAGCGAATTGCGCTTCCAGCCCTGATTGATCAGGACGTTTGGCGCGGTCATCTCGACCGTCCACAGGCCGTCCGGCGCGTCGCCGTCCGCGACGCCTTCGAGCTTGAACGACGCGTGCGGATTGATCCAGCGGAACTGCGTGACCGTTCCTTCGATGCGCACGACGGTCGACGTGTCGAACGCCGCCGTCGAGTGATGTGCCAACACCTGCGGAATGCCGGCCGCCGCGGCGACCGCGCATCCGATGCTCCACGCTGCAACTTTTCCGATCGTCTTCATGGTCACGTTCCGTTGCTGATCACGGCTCGAGGCCGACGCGGCCGGCCTGCGTGCTCGGGAGATTGTCGTTCAAGTCGGGCAGGCACTCGACCTCCCCGATGTCGGTGTGGTCGACGCGCAGCCAGTACTTCTTGCTGCGCCATTCGCCGACCCAGTGATTCGGATCGGTCATGATGTACTCGATTTCCATGATGCGCGGATCGTCGAGCAGCCGGATCCGCTCCACCACCTGGAAGTCTTCGGAAATCGGGATGCCGGTATCGATGAAGTGGTTGTACGTCTCGATGTACTTCGTCGTGACGACCAGCGTATCCCCCTCCCAGTGCCCGATCGATTCTCCGTTGTACGTGTAGATGACCGTATCGGGATCGGAGAACTCGCGCCCGTCGAGGAAGATCTGCCTGAAGCTGTTGTTGAAGTTCGAGACCATGTAGATCACGGTCGGCAGCTGCACCATCATGATCGGCCAGACGCGGGTCATGATCATCGGCAGCCCGGCCGGCCAGCACTGCCCGATCGCGTCACGATACGGCTCGCCGCGCGCGCGGCGCCGCTGGCCTTCCTCGAAATCGGCTTTCGCTTGCCCGATGAACTCCGGATACGGCGGGCCGAACATGAAGTTCGCGAAGCCGGCGCTCAGGTCCACGAACCACGTGCCGGTCAAATCGAACGGCGGCTTGGGCCGCTCCTTCTTGAGGTTCTCGGGCGCGAGCGCGCCCAGATGCTCGTGCGTCGGGATGAGCCGCGCCATCGCGGCGAGACGTTCCTCGTAGGTGCGCTCTTGCGCCTGGCCCTCAGATTGAGCCGACGCCGTGACCGACGCCGCAAACGCCGCAGCGGCGAGCGCAACAGTCCGGAACTCGACCATATTCCTCCCCCCAATCTTTCGTCGCGAGCTTCGAGCGCGACGCGCTCCGACCGCCATGTCGGCAATCCGGCGCCAGCTCGCCGCGCCGTGGCCTCACTCTACCATAAGGTCCGCTGACGCCGGTCTTAAGGTTCGTCAGCGGCAAGTCCTCGCGAGCGCCGGGCGGCGCGTCGTCCCTGGCGACAGGGGACGCGTAGCCAGCCTCCGCCGCGGCCGCCGCGATACTTCGCGTCGGCCTGCTTCGACACGACGCCGGCGAGCCCAAGTCGGCAGGCCTCGCGAAAGAAATCCGCGCCGTGCCCTTCGACGTGATCGCCGTAGCGAAGCTGCGGCGGGGCCTCGCTCAAGAGCAGGCGGAGCAGCTCTTTTCGCGCGCGGAGCGCCGCGCCGCGAAGATCCCACCCGTCGAGGTGGAGCAGGTCGATCGCGACGAGCACGATTCGCTCGGCCGCGGTCTCGGCTTCCTCGAGCGACGGCGCCTCGCTATGCCCCTGCTTGTCGAAGACGACGGCGAAGCCGTCGATGAGCGCGGTCGAGCACGGGAGCGCCGCGAGCGCGCTCGCGATGTCGGGCAGGCGCCGCGCGGCGTCTTGGCCCTCGGCGCCGCGCATCGCGACCTTGCCGCGATCGACGCGGCAGAGCAGCCGCAGGCCGCGCAGCTCGGGCTCGTGCAGCCAGCCCGGCCCGTCCGGCGCCTCGTCGGCGGTCTCGGGCCGCTGCACGGTCTGGCGGCGCGGCAGCGCACCGCGCCGGGCTCCGGGAATCGTGTCGGGGCGGCCGACCTCGGGTGCCGGCGGCCCGCCGCTTTCTCCGGTGTCCGACGACCACACTCGGTCGCGGTCCTCCGCGACACCCTCGATGCGCCGGCCCGTGAGGACGCTTTCGGGACGCGCATCGACGATCTCGGCGGCGTTGCCGGATCGGGCCGCCGCATCGCGTTGCTTGATCAGCAGCCAGTTCTCCTTGTCGTCGCGCCGGCCCGTGCGCCGCGCAAGGCGGACGAGCGCCCAGCGCCCGCGGAGCTTCTCGCCGTGCAGCGTGAACTCGAGCTTGCCCTGAGCGAGTCCCTCCGACGGATCGCCTTTCGGAACCCAATGCCCCCGATCCCAGACGAGCACCGCGCCGCCGCCGTACTCGCCCTCGGGGATCACGCCTTCGAACGTCGCGTACTCGAGCGGGTGATCCTCGGTCCGCACCGCAAGGCGCTTTTCGCGCGGATCGAGGCTCGGGCCCTTCGGGATCGCCCAGCTCCAGAGCACGCCGTCGTGCTCGAGACGAAAGTCGTAATGGAGCCGCCTCGCGTCGTGCTTCTGCACGACGAACTGCGGGCGGTCCGAGACGCGCGGAGCGGAGCCGCCCGCGGGCTCGGGGGTCCGGCTGAAGTTCCGTTTCGCGCGATATTTCTCGAGATCCGCGGGCATCACGCTTGCCGTGGAGAGTCGCCCCGACGGCGCATGCTCATTATCGCGCGGTCGAGACTTATACTCCGCAGAAGAATCTCCGGCGGCGGCTCGAGCGCCGGGCGAGACAGGGGGGAACGGGCATGCTTGCGATCGCGTTGCGGCTGGCGTCCGGGGCGCTGCTCTCGACGATATTCGCGGCGGGCGCCGCGGCGCACCACGCGTTCAGCACCGAGTTCGATGCGGAGCTGACGGGCGAGGTGCGCGGGGAGGTCGTCTCCGTGTTCTGGGCGAACCCGCATATTCGCTACGACGTGCGAGTCGCGCGGGAAGACGGCACCGCCGAGGTGTGGGAGCTCGCCCCGCCGGGAAACCTGCCGACCTATCGGCGCGAAGGGTGGCATCGCGACACGATCCAACCGGGCTATATCGTGCGCGCGAGCGGCAATCTCGGCCGCGACGGTGCGAAGCGTCTTTACGCGACCTGCATCGAGCTCGAGAGCGGACCGGAGAAGGGCAGGCGGCTCGGCTGCGCGAACCCGACGCGGACCGAGACCGAGGTGGCGGCGGATCCGAACGCGAGGTACACGTACGCGCCGGCGGACTTCCCCGTCGACATCACGGGCTACTGGGACAATCGCTACAAGTTCCGGCAGACGGCCGACGACCTCGAGCCGAAGCCCGTGCCGATGACGGACGAGGCGCGTGCGATCTACGAATCGCGCCGATTCGGCGACGACGACGTGTTGCGCTGCATGCCGGCCGGGCTGCCGCGCATCTTCGGCTCGCCCTATCCGATGGAGATCTTCAACGCCGGCACGCACTACCTCGTGCTTTCGCTGCAGGACAACACGCCGCGCTGGATCTGGATGGACGGCCGCAGCATCCCGGACCACCAGCCACCGACGTACATGGGCTTCTCGACCGGCCGCTGGGAGGGCCGCACGCTCGTGATCGAGACGACGCGGCTCGTGCCGACATGGCTCGACGGCACGGGCTACCCGATGACGGGCGGCGACGAGACGCGCATCGTCGAGCGCTGGACCGTCTCGGAGGACGGCCTGACGATGGACCGGACGATGACGATCCACGATCCGCTCTACACCGAGCCGCTCGTGCGCACGCGAGGCTCGCAGCGCCGCTCGCCGGACGGCGAGCTCGTCGAGAGCGAGCCGTGCGATCCGAATCTGTTCTATCGCGACCTGCTTCGGCGCGGACAGCTCGAAGACTATCTGCGGCGACAGTGACGCGTTCCGCGGCGCTCGCCGCGTTTCGCGTCGCCGCGGCGGCGCTCAACCGCGAGGTTTCCGCTGGGCCTCGCGGTGCTCGGCGAGCCAATAGCCTGCGACGAGCGTCTTCATGTCCGTGATCTCGCCAGTCCGCACCGCGCGGATGAAGTCCTCGGCGGGCCGCACGACCGTGAGAATGTCCTCGTTCTCGTCCGCGCCGTGCACGCCTCCGGCCCGGCTCGTATCGACCTTGCCGAACACGATCGCGATCTTCTCGGTCGTGCCGCCGGAGCTCGCGTACGCGCCCGGATGGATGACCACGGGATCGACGAGATCGAGCCCCGTTTCCTCCTTCATCTCCCTGACGGCCGCGTCGATGATCGGCTCGCCTTCTTGCAGCGCTCCCGCGACGAGCTGCTCGAGGAACGGATAGTCTCCGGCGGCGAGCGCGCCGGGACGCATTTCGTTGACGAGCACGACCTCGTCGCGATTCGGGTCGTAGCCGAGCACGCCGACGGAGTGCCCTCGCTCCATCAGCTCCCACGTGATCGTGCGCCGGCCGCCGTCGTGCCGATCGACCGAGATCACGTAACGGTTCAGCTTGAGAAATCCGGAGGCGAGGTTCGTGACGCTCTCGATCGTCGCGTTTGGCTTGCGGCTCATGCCGGTCTCCTCGACCGCGGATCAGGAAAATTGCGGATACTACAGCGTGAACCTTTCGATCAAGCTTCTTCGTGCACCGGGCCCGTTTTCCCGGCGCCTTGAACGATCCCGGAGCGACCGAAGCCCAAGGCCCATGAAGCGAAGCACGGAACGGATTCTGACCACCCATGCCGGCCGCCTCGAAGGGCCCGCGGAGCTGCGCGCGATCGTCGGCAACGTGCGGGACCGCCGCGAGGTCGATCCGCAGAAGGTCGAGCCGCTGCTGCACGACGCCCTCGTCTACGTGCTGCGCAAGCAGGCCGAGGCGGGCGTCGACATCGTGAGCAACGGCGAGCTCCATCGGCACGGCTACGGCTTCACGTACTACGGGCGCCGCCTCTCGGGGCTCGAAAGCCGCAAGATCAAGGAAGGCGAGGCCGCGTGGATGTCGCAGCAGACCCGCGAGCGGAAGGAATTCCCGGAGTTCTACGCGGATCTCGGCTGGAAGGGGCCGTCCGAGCGCATCGTCTGCACGGGGCCGATCACGTATATCGGCGACGCGGAGGTCGCGAAGGACATCGAGGCGTTCAAGGCCGCGCTCGCCGATGCGAACGTCCGCGTGGAGGAAGCCTTCATGTGTGCGCTCGCGCCCGGCTGGCTCGAGCATTTCTTCCACAACGAATACTACGACCGCGACGAGGAGCTCGTTTTCGCGCTCGCCGAGGCGATGCGCTCGGAGTACCGCGCGATCGTCGACGCGGGCTTCGTGCTGCAGATCGACGACCCGGCGCTGCCCGATACCTACGACATGCTCGATCCGCCGCCGCCGATCGAAGAGTATCGGAAGTTCGCGGCGTTTCGCATCGACGCGCTGAACTACGCGCTCGAAGGCCTACCCGAGGACCGCATCCGCTATCACATCTGCTGGGGAAGCTGGCACGGCCCGCACACGCACGATTTGCCGCTCGAGCACGTCGTCGATCTGATGCTGCGCGTCAAAGCGGGCGCGTACTCGGTGGAAGCGGCGAACCCGCGCCACGAGCACGAATGGAAGATCTGGCGAGAGACGAAGCTGCCCGAAGGCAAGATCCTGATCCCGGGCGTGATCAGCCACGCGACGAACGTCGTCGAGCATCCGGAGCTCGTCGCCGACCGCATCGTGCGCTTCGCCGAGCTCGTCGGACGCGAGAACGTGATCGCCGGCACGGACTGCGGTCTCGGCCTTCGCGTGCATCACGAGATCGCTTGGGCGAAGCTCGCGGCGCTCGCACAGGGCGCCGCGCTCGCGAGCGAGCGCCTGTGGCGACGGCCGAAGCCGGGGCTTTGAGTCAGAGCACGTAGGCGCGCTCGATCATCGTCGGCTTCGTCTCGAGCGAGGCGAGATAGGCCTCGCCATCGGTCCACAGCCTCATCTGATCGAGGCCCATGCTGGGGTCGCCGGTCCGGACGAATCGCTCGACGACGTCCATGCCCTCGACGACCATGCCGAAGACCGAGAACGAGCCGTATTGCGGCAGCGCGAGCCGGTCGTTCTGCGCCGTGTTGATGAAGACCTGAGTCGTGGCCGTGCCGGGCCCCGCTTTCGCGAACGCGAGCGTGCCCGGAGCGAGCGAGAACAGGCTCGGATCGTCCGGGAAAGGGCGGTCGCGCCATTGCCGGTGCGGCTCGCGCCAGTTGATGCCGAACTGCGCGACGAAGCCCGGCACGACGCGCGAGATCGGCGTGCCGTTGTAGAAGCCCGAGGCGACGAGCTCCACGAAGCGCTCGGCGGCATTCGGCGCGGCCTCCGGATACACCTCGATCACGACGTTGCCGGCCGTCGTCTCGAGGACGACGCGGGTCGCGCGCGTGATCGCCGGCGCTTCGCGCTCCTTGCCGGGCAGCGGCACGAGGGAGTGCGCGACCGGCTCGGCGACGGCGCGGACGATCGGGGGCTCGGACGTCCGCGCCGAGGTTTCGTTCGCCGGTCTTCCGGGCTCGGAATTCGTTCCCGTGCCGCCGTCGCACGCGGAGACGGCGAGCGCGACGAGCGAGAGCAGGAGGCGCGGCGAGATCGAGAAATCGGAGAATGCCTTCATCGTTTCGTCCCCCGTAGGCCCGAGCAATGTACCACGGCTTCGACGCAGGGGCAGACCTCGAGCCGTGCGCTACGGAGGGGGCCGCGTGTACCGTCCGTCGCGACGCGAGCCGGTCCCGGGCCGCGGACCTTCGCCGTTTTTTTGTAAAGGAAGCCGCCGGGCCCGATCCTCGGCCCGTCTTTGTGGTAACTTGTTGCGCTTCCGATCGGGCCGGCCGCACCGCGGACGCGCCGTCGACAACGGTATCGGACGATGAGCAAGAAGCAGGAAGAGTACGAAGACATTCCCGGCACGTGGGTATTCGACGCCCAACGCGCGCGCAAGGGCTATCACCTCAACCAGTTCCTGTACTCGTTGATGAAGCCCGAGAACCGCGAGGAGTTTCTCGCCGACGAGCGCAAGTATCTGATGAAGTTTCCGATGACCGAGGAGCAGCGGGAAGCCGTGATCAAGCGGGAGTGGAACCGTCTGCTCGAGCTCGGCGCGGTCTCGTACGCGCTCGCGAAGCTCGCGTTCACCGACAAGAAGTCGTATCAGTGGATGGCGTCGCAGATGGTCGGCGTCCCGGAGGAGGAATACGTCAAGATGATGCTCGCAGGCGGACGCTCGCCGGACGGGTGGCGCTCGAAGAAGGAGAGGGGTGAAGCGTAATGGCGAAGATCATAGCGGGCGTCGGCACCTCTCATACTCCGGCCATCGGCGCGGCCGTCGACAACGGACGCACGGACCAGCCGTACTGGGTGCCGCTGTTCAAGGGCTACGAGCCGTCGAAGAAGTGGATGGCTGAGACGAAGCCGGACGTTGCGATCATCGTCTACAACGATCACGTCAACGCGTTCGACTTCAAGATCATCCCGACCTTCGCGATCGGCTGCGCGGACGTGTTTCCGATCGCCGACGAAGGCTGGGGCCCGCGCCCCGTGCCGCCGGTCAAGGGATATCCCGAGCTCGCGTCGCATCTCGTGCAGTCGCTCGTGCTCGACGAGTTCGACATCACGATCTGCAACGAGATGCAGCTCGATCACGGCCTCACCGTGCCGATGACGCTGATGTGGGGCCAGCCGCAGGAGTGGCCGGTGCGCGTGATCCCGCTCGCGGTCAACGTCATCCAGTATCCGGCGCCGACCGGCAATCGCTGCTACAACTTGGGCAAGGCGATCAAGAAGGCGGTCGAGAGCTGGGACGAGGATCTCCGGGTCGTGATCTTCGGCACCGGCGGCATGAGCCACCAGATCCAAGGCCCGCGCGCCGGCCTGATCAACAAGGAGTTCGACGAGGCGTTCCTCGACGGCCTGACGCAGGACCCCGAGCGGCTGGCGAAGATCCCGCCGATCGAGTACATGCGCGAGGCCGGCGCCGAGGCGATCGAGCTCGTGATGTGGCTCGTGATGCGCGGCGCGCTCGGCGACAACGTGCGCGAGGTCTACCGCTTCTACCACGTGCCGGCGTCCTCGACGGCCGTCGGCAACATCATCCTCGAGGCCGTCTGATCACGCGGCCTCGAGTCCGCGCGAGACTCACGGAAGGAAATGCCGCCGTGCGGGAGGGTCCAGCACGGCGGCTTTCCCGCCCCCATGCTCAGCGATCCGGCAACGTGATGTTGAGCTCGAGAATGTCGCAGTTGCCTTCGCGATCGAGCTGGATCTGGACCGCGTCGGCGTCGATGTTGACGTACTTCTTGACGACGGCGATCAGCTCTTCCTGCAGCGCCGGAAGATAGTCGAGGCCGTTACGCACGGCGCGCTCGTGCGCGACGAGAATCTGCAGTCGTTCCTTGGCCACGCTCGCGGTGCGCTTCGATCGCTGCGAGCGGAAGTAGCTCAGAAGCCTCATCGGCTCAGCTCCCGAAAAGTCGACCGAAGAAGCCTTTCTTCTCCGGCGTGATGAACCGATGCGGCCGCTGCTCGCCGAGGAAACGAGCGACGGCGTCGCGATACGCCTGCCCCGCGTCCGAGTCCTCGTCGAGGATCACCGGCACGCCGGCGTTCGACGCGTTGAGCACCGCCGGGCTCTCCGGG
>Ga0207873_1002543_pt1 | contig 14733 bp, 13 predicted proteins | sample BGWIniCompost_FD_187373 | JGI IMG/M metagenome (GOLD analysis project Ga0207873, IMG submission 187373) | Cellulose adapted compost microbial communities from Newby Island Compost Facility, Milpitas, CA, USA - BGW Initial Compost (SPAdes)... ...
ACGAGCGCCGCCGTCAGCGTCGTCTTGCCGTGGTCGATGTGACCGATCGTCCCCACGTTCAAGTGGGGCTTGGTGCGTACGAACTTCTCCTTGGCCATGATTCCCTCTTCGCTTCTGCTTTTGGATTGACTCTATTTTCGAAAACTCGGTGCGCCCCTCAGCTGCCACGAACCTTGGCAACCACTTCTTCCTGAACCGAGGCAGGGACGGCCTCGTAGTGCGAGAACTGCATGCTGTACGTCGCACGGCCCTGCGTCCTGCTGCGCAGGTCCGTGGCGTAGCCGAACATGGTGGCGAGCGGGACCTCCGCGAGCACCACCTGGGTGCCCGGTCCGCGCTCGTTCATGCCCTGGATGCGCCCGCGACGGCTGTTCAGGTCGCCGATGACGTCGCCCATGTAGGCGTCGGGGGTCACGACCTCGACCTTCATCATGGGCTCGAGCAAGATCAGCCCGGCCTGCTTCGCGCCGTCCTGGAAAGCCATGGAGCCAGCGACCTCGAAGGCCGGGCCCGACGAGTCGACCTCGTGATAGCTGCCGAAGATCAGCTCCACCTTCACGTCGGTCATCGGGTACCCCGCGAGCACCCCGCGCCCCATGGCGTCCCGGATCCCCTTCTCGATGGAAGGGATGAACTCCTTTGGGATGACCCCGCCGACGATCTTGTTCTCGAAGATGAAACCCGAGCCGCGCTCGCTGGGCTCGAGGTTGATCACCACGTGGCCGTACTGGCCGTGGCCACCGGACTGGCGGACGAAGCGCGCCTCGACCTTCTCGACGCGCTGCTTGATCGCCTCGCGGTAGGCGACCTCGGGGGCGCCCACGTTGCACTCGACCTTGAACTCCCGCTTGAGACGGTCGACGATGATCTCGAGGTGCAGCTCGCCCATGCCGGCGATGATCGTCTGCCCGGTGTCCTCGTTCGTGTAGGTGCGGAACGAAGGATCCTCGTAGGCCAGCTTCTGCAGGCTGATCCCGAGCTTGTCGAGGTCGGCCTGGGTGCGGGGCTCGATGGCGACCGAGATGACCGGATCCGGGAACGCCATGCGCTCGAGCACGATCGGCGCCTTCTCGTCACACAGGGTGTCGCCCGTGCGGGTGTCCCGCAGGCCCACCGCAGCGTAGATGTTCCCGGCGACGCACTCCTTGAGCTCCTCGCGCTTGTTGGCGTGCATGCGCAGGATGCGACCGATGCGCTCCCGCTTGCCGCGCGCGGCGTTCAGCACGCTGGTCCCGGACGTGAGAGTCCCGGAGTACACGCGGAAGAACGTGAGGTTCCCCACGAAGGGATCATTGGCGATCTTGAAGGCCAAGGCCGCGAACGGCGCGTCGTCGGACGGCGGCCGGGTCTCCTTCTTCTCCTCGTCATCGGGGCGCACGCCCTCGACCGGAGGGATGTCGACGGGCGACGGCAGGTAGTTCACCACGCCGTCGAGGAGCATCTGGATGCCCTTGTTCTTGAAGGCGGAGCCGCAGAACACCGGCACCCAAGCGAAGCTGATCGTCGCCTTGCGCACCGCCGCGTAGATCTCGTCTTCCGTGATGGTGCTCGCGTCCTCGAGGAACTTCTCCATCAGCGCGTCGTCGACGTCCGCGCACGCCTCGAGCAACACCTCGCGCTGCTCCGCGCATTTCTCCCGCAGGTCCTCGGGGATCGGCTGCCACTCGAACTTGGCACCGAGCGAGTCGTCGTCGAAGATCGCGGCCTGCATGCGGATCAGGTCGACCACGCCGCGGAACTGATCTTCGGCGCCGATCGGCCACTGCATGGGGACCGGGCGGCAGCCGAGCCGGTCACGCATCGAGTCCAGGTTCATCTGGAAATCGGCGCCGATCTTGTCGAGCTTGTTGATGAACGCGATGCGCGGCACGTGGTAACGGTCCGCTTGCCGCCAGACGGTCTCCGACTGCGGCTCCACGCCGTTGCCGCCATCGAACACGCAGATCGCGCCGTCGAGGACGCGGAGGCTGCGCTCCACCTCGATGGTGAAGTCGACGTGACCGGGGGTGTCGATGATGTTGATGCGGTGGCGATCGCCCGCGACCGGGCCGAAGCTCGCCTGCCAGAAGCAGTTCGTCGCGGCGGACGTGATGGTGATGCCGCGCTCCTGCTCCTGCTCCATCCAATCCATCGTGGCCGCACCTTCGTGCGTCTCACCGAGCTTGTGGGAGATCCCCGTGTAGAACAGGATGCGTTCGGTGCACGTAGTCTTCCCTGCATCGATGTGAGCCATGATGCCGATGTTGCGTGTGCGCTCGATGGGAAGCTCGCGTGCCATCTGTTCCTCTCGTCTCGTGTCCTCCAGGGGATGGGGAATCCGTAGAGGTTGGTCAGGTCGATCGATAGACGAAACCCCTCCCGGGCCTACTCCCTCTCACCGTTCGAGAGGGGCCGGCCAGTGCTCGAGAAAGCTAAGGCCGGTGGTTCCCGGAAGGGGTCGGGGTACGTCGATTGCCGCTCCTTTCCGAGCGGGACGGGGTGACGGCCCCGTCTTCGCGTAACCCGATCCTTATGTGTGGATCGTCATGTCTCTGAGAAGTCTCTCCTGAGGGTCGGTCGTCGATCGTCGTGACCAGCCGTGATCACCAACGATAGTGGGCGAACGCCCGGTTGGCGTCGGCCATCTTGTGCGTATCGTCGCGCTTCTTCACCGCCGAGCCGCGCAGCTGCGCCGCGTCGACGAGCTCGGCCGCCAGCCGCTCCCGCATGGTCTTCTCACCACGAGCGCGGGAGTACTGCACCAGCCAGCGCATACCCAGGGCCACGCGACGCTCGGGACGAACCTCGACGGGCACCTGGTAGTTGGCGCCGCCGACGCGCCGGCTCTTGACCTCGAGCTTGGGCTTCACGTTGTCGAGCGCCTTGCGGAAGACCTCGAGGGGATCTTCCTTGAAGCGGCTGCTGATGATGTCGAAGGCTCCGTAGAGGATGCCTTCGGCGGTGGACTTCTTGCCACCCAACATCAGGGAGTTGGTGAACTTGGCGACCAGCTTGTCCCGGTACTTGGGGTCCGGTGTGATCTTCCGCTTGGGGACTTCGCGCCGACGGGGCATCGCTCGATTCTTCCTTTTGACTCAGACGATCGAAATCGGTGTTCTGGGACTCTCCGCCGCCTCAGCTCTTCGGGCGCTTCACGCCGTACTTGCTGCGCTTGCGGTTGCGGTTCGCCTTGTTCGTGCTGCTCGGTCCCGCGGCGCCGGAGGCGTCGAGGGTGCCGCGCACGACGTGGTAACGCACACCCGGCAGATCCTTCACACGACCTCCGCGGATGAGCACCACGCTGTGCTCCTGGAGGTTGTGTCCCTCACCGGGGATGTAGCTGATGACTTCCATGCTGTTGGTGAGGCGGACGCGGCACACCTTGCGGAGGGCCGAGTTCGGCTTCTTCGGCGTCGTCGTGTAGACGCGCACGCACACGCCTCGCTTCTGGGGGCAGGCCCGCAGGGCCGGGGAGTCCGTCGTGGCCCTCTTCGTTTCACGGCCGTTGCGGATCAGCTGCTGGATAGTCGGCATGGTTTCAAACTAGGGTGAGGGGTCCGGTCCGAGCCCGGCTCGAGAAGTTCGATTCGGTCCGTGAATCGGACCTCGAAACGTCCCAGCGAGGACCGGAGGTCCCGGCGTGGGTGCCCGGAGGAAAACCGGAAGGCGCACAAAATGCCTTTCCCTGCCTTCGGGGGAACGGGAGGGTACTTGTCGCGCGACTCCTGTCAAGAAAGGTCGGTCGACAAAGGCACGACAGCCTGTCCGGGCGGGGTCTCGGGCCGGGTCTCCGCCGTCCCGGCCCCGAAAGCGAGCCGTCGGAAGGGGCGATGCGGGTGAGGAGACGGGTGACGCTCACGCGGAGTGACCCGTGGGGTGCTGGATATCCGCACAGTAGCAGGGCCGACGCCGCGGGCCAATGGCCGATGTGGGCCCCCCGATCCAAGGAAATTCCGCTCGCGCCCCTGGAAAAATCGACCGTCGGACGCGCCGACCGTCGACGAAGCGACGGCGGCCTCCGATTTTCTTGGCCGCGGAGAGGCCTTCGCCTAGGAGAGACCGCGCCGAGGTCGTCCAGGTCCTCCCCCCGGTGGAAGATTGCAGGGCCTCTGCTTGAGGCACCTGGACCTGTCTGCAAAACTCGAAGCAACCTGTGAACCCCGTACCCGATGCTGCCACCGTGGGCGATGGAGACGTCCAGCCAGGGTACGTCCTTGGTCGTTACGAGCTGCTCATCCCGATCGCCGCGGGCGGCATGGCGCAAGTCTGGGCGGCGCGGCTGCGAGGCGCGCGGCAGTTCCAGAAGATCGTCGCCGTCAAGACGATGCTCCCTCGCCTCAGCGAGGACGAGCAGTTCGAGCAGATGTTCCTCGACGAGGCGACGCTCGCGTCACGGGTCCGCCACCCCAACGTCGTGGAGATCCTCGACCTCGGCGAGCACAGCGGGGTGCTCTATCTGGTGATGGAGTGGATCGAGGGGGTCCCTCTCAATCAACTCATGAAAGGCGCCAAGGCGGTCGGCGGCGTGCCGGCTCCGGTCGCGACGCGGATCGCGATGCAGGCGTGCGCCGGCCTGCACGCTGCCCACGAGCTGACGGACGAGAACGGGACGCTCGTCGGGCTCGTCCACCGCGACGTGTCTCCCCAGAACGTGCTCGTCACCTACGACGGTGTGACGAAGGTCGTCGACTTCGGGGTCGCGAAGGCGACCGCGCTGGGCGGGGGAGCGACGGTCGCCGGACAGATCAAGGGCAAGGTCGGGTACATGGCGCCGGAGCAGGTGCGCGGTGAGCCCCTCGATCGCCGCGTGGACGTGTTCGCCATGGGCATCGTCCTCTACGCGCTCACGACCGGCAAACATCCATTCCGGCGCGAGTCCGAGGGCGCGACGATGTACAACATCTGCTCTCCGCAGCCGGTGATGTCGCCCAGCAAGATCATCGCCGACTATCCGCCCGAGCTGGAGGCCGTCGTCCTGCGCGCTTTGGCGAAGGATCGGGACGAGCGCTTCGCCAGCTGTGACGAGATGCTGCGCGCGCTGGATGCGCTACCGAGTCACCTGCGAGCGAGCTCCGACGCGGACGTCGCGGGCTTCGTGCGCGGCCTCTTCGGCGAACGGCGCGCCACGCGGCGCAAGCAACTCGACGAGGCCATCGAGCGGGCCAACCGGGTCCAGCCCATCGCTCCGAACAGCGGGCTGTTCCGGGATCCGATCAGCGGGGTCACCTCCGCGGAGGGGCGCCCGTCCTTGATCACCCTGCAGACCGGGGAGCTCAGCGGGATCCCTTCGCTGCCCCAGAACCGCTCGAAGTGGATCGGGATCGCCGGGCTCGTGGCCCTCGCGATTTCGGGGGCCGTGCTCTACCTGGCGCTCGCCGATCGCCAGCAGAGTCCCCCCGCCCCCCAGGACGACGCGCAGGTCATCGAGGCGCCCGACGTGCCGATGCCGGCGCAGCCCGCGACGGACGCCGCCGATCCCGAGCCGCAGCAGCCGGAGCCCGTCCAGAACGCGCAGCCGGAGGACGGCTCCGAGCCGCCGGAGGACACGCCAACGAAGGCCCAGGCGGAGGGCCAGACGCCGGCCAGGCCCCCGTCCAGGGAGCCTTCGACGCAACCGAACCCGCCGAAGGCCCCGAAGCCGCCACCTACGCGGCAGGATTCCTGGAAGTTCGACGCGGGCTTCTGAAAGGAGCCCAGAGGGCCGCCCGTTGCGGCCTCGTGGTGCGCCGCCCTCGGCGCGGAGGAGCCCCGAGCGAACCGCCCGTCGGCTCGCCGGAGGCTCGGAGCGCCGTACTCGGCGCGCCGCTCAGAAGGTCCCGACGAGGGACAGCCCCGCTTGCGCCTGAGGGGCCTCTGGTCGCAGGGCGAGCCCCCGGGGTAGCTGCACCAGCTCGCGCGTGGGGCTCCGATCGAGGAGGTAGAGGGCGACGCCAGCGCCCAGCGCCGCCGCTCCGACGCCCAGGGTCGTCCACATCACCACCTCCTGGGTGCGGGCGGTGTCGTAGTCGCCGCGAGCGCGCTCGCGCTCCGTGGCGGGCAGCGCCGAGCAGTCGTGGTTGGGGCAACGATCTTCCAGACCCCCCACGCTGTTCTTGTGGAGGACGAAGAAGACCCCCGAGGCGATGACCCCCGCGGCTCCCACGCCGCCGAGGACGTAGGGCAGCACCCCGTAGCGAGGCTCCGCCCCGTCGGCGCCCGGATCGGCGGGATCCGCCGGGAGCGCAGGGGCGGGAGCGTCGCTCTCCAGGCTCTCGAGGCTGACGGACACGGTCAGCGTCTCCTCCTCGGCGATGGTGATCGTCTCCGAGAACGGCCGGCGCCCCGGCGCGCGGGCGGAGAGCGTGTGTGGCCCTGGGTCGACCGGCACCTCGACGCCGATCGAGCTGCTGCCCAGGGCGACGCCATCGAGCTCGATGATGGCGGCCTCGCCGCCGGAGCCTCGTTCGATGAGCAGCTTGGGAATGCGCCCTCGCAGGTCCTCGATGGAGGCCTGCACCTCGGCGATGAAATCCGGATGCACCTGGTCCGCGTCGGCGAGGGCGAGCTCGTAGCCGCCCAGGGCGGCGACCAGCTTGCCGAGCTTCTCCTCGCAGGTGGCGATGTGATAGCGCACCTGCGGCGTCATCCGGACCTGCCCGACCTCCCGGAGCAGGCGGAGCGCCGCGGGCCAGTTGCCCGCCTGCTTGAGCTCGAGGGCCTGCTGGAACTTCGCGCGCGCCTGGGACAGCTCCGCTGCGTCCTGCGCATGGCTGGGGTTAGACGCGAGCAGAGGCCCCGCGGTGCAGGCCAGGATCAGGGCGATGCGGAGGGTGCGGCGCAGCATGACGGCGTCTAACAGTCTACTGTAAGCTCGGTCACCGCGATACGCGGCGCGGGTGTGACCATGTCGGGTCGAGCAGGTCTACGTAGTCGAACGGAGGTCCCATGAGCGCAGCGAGGCCGCGCGTCGTGATCGTGATGGGCGTCTCGGGTGTCGGCAAGACCACCCTGGGGAGCGCCCTGGCCGCCGCGCTGGGGTGGCGCTTCGAGGACGCCGACACCTACCACTCTCCGGCGAACATCGCGAAGATGGCGGCGGGGGTCGCCCTCACCGACGACGATCGAGCCGAGTGGCTCGAGATCCTGGCGGAGCTGATCGCGCGGGCCGTCCAGGATGGTGGCGGGCTCGTGCTCGCCTGCTCCGCCCTGCGGGAGAGCTACCGGACCGCGTTGGGGGTCGGTCGAGAGGGCGTCGCCCTGGTGCACCTCACCGCGCCGCCGGACGTGCTCGGGGCGCGGCTGACCAGGCGGGCCGAGCATTTCATGCCGCCGGCGCTCCTCGACAGCCAGCTCCTCACCCTCGAGCCGCCCCAGGGGGCCCTCGTCCTCGACGCGACGAAGCCGGTGCCCGAGCTCGTGCGCAGCATCCGGCGCCACTGGGACCTTTGATGCGCGGCGCGGCGCCCACGTGCGGCGGCGCGACGACCTGCGGCGCGACGACGTGCGGCGCGGCGACGTGCGGCGCGACGACGTGCGGCGCGGCGACGACAGGCGACGCGTACGCTCACCCGGCGGGATCGTTCACCACCGGTGCCGCCGCGACGATGCGATAGGACTGCGCCGCGTGCTCCATCGCAGCGAGCACTGCCCCCGCGGGCGCGGCCCGCTCACCGAGCTCCGAAGGCACGATGTGGACGGCCTCGGGCATCAGCGCGTGGTCCGCCACCGAGGCACGGAGCGCTTCGAGGAGGTGGGCGCCGGCGCCCGCGAGGCCTCCCCCCACGACGATGAGCTCGGGGTTCATCAGATTGATCAGGTACGACACGCCGATCCCCAGACAAGCACCCGCTCGAGCCACCAGCTCGCGACAGAAGAGATCCCCTCCCGAGGCGAGCAGCACCAGCCCCTTGATCCCGGAAGGGCTCGCGTCCAACGCCTCGGCGTACTCCTTGCGCTCGGAGGCCCGGGCCCGCAGGCGCTCCACCAGCGCTCGCCCGGACGCGAGCGCATCCAGGGTGGGCCCGCGCTCGCCGATGCAGCACTCCCCCAGCTCGCCGCTCAGCCCGCGATGACCGGAGAACACCTGCCCGTCGATCACGATCCCCGCCGCGAGCCGCGCCCCGAGGTGCAGCCACACGTAGTTCCGACACCCCTGGGCGATGCCCAGGCGCCCCTCCGCGAGGGCCGCCGCGTCCGCCAAGTCGCTCACGGTCACGGGGAAGCCGAGGCGCTCCTGCAGGATCCGCCGGAGCGGGAAGTCGTTCCAACCGAGCTCGGGCGCCTGCAAGCACGTCCCCGAGCGACAATCCACCAGCCCGCCGACCGCGACCCCCGCCCCCTGGAGCCGCTGGCGGGGGACCTGCGTCTCGACCAACAGACCCTCCACGAGCTCCAGGGCCGCCTCGACGGATTTCGTTGGGTCCCCACAGCACGCGTTCACGCGGCGGCTCCCGAGGACGACACCGCGAGCGTCCGCCACCACGACCCGGGTCGAGTACGCGCCGAAGCTCATCCCGAGATACGCGGCGGAGCACGCGTTGAACTCCAGGAGCCGAGCGCGCCGGCCCCCGGTCGGAACGCTCGCGCCGAGGCCGACCTCCTTCACGACGCCCTCGGCGATGAGCTCCTCGACGATGGCGCTGACCGTCGGCTTGGTCAGCGCCGAGCGGCGCGCCAGCTCCGTGCGTGAGACGCGCCCGCTCCGCCGGATCATGTCCAGCAGAATGGAGCGATTCATCCCGCGCATCGCCCGACTGTCCACCTTCCCCTGCATGCGCACGGTAACCCGCCGAGTCCCGATCCCGGGCGCCAAGGTACTGGGGCGCTCCACGGGCAGCAAGGCGCGGCTCCCGGACGATGCGCGCGGAGAACTCAATCACCGTCTCTGAGCCGCTTTCCCGCCTTCGCCGGCGGGTCGACCACGGCCGAGGCGGCTCGAGAACGATGCGCCAGCTTTTTTTGTCGCTTCCACCATGATAGCACAGGAGCGATCGACCTCTGGCCCTGGTTCCTTCGACGGCGCTCGCCCTGCGGCGCCCGCCCCTTCCCCCGTCATGTCTGCTCCGACCATCTACGACATCGCCGCCCGCGCTGGCGTCGGAATCGCCACCGTCAGCCGCGTCATCAACGGCAGCCGCAGAGTCTCCGACCACACGCGCAAGGCGGTCCAGAAGGCCATGGCCGACCTCGGTTTCCGGCCGAACCACGCCGCACGCAGGCTCGCGGCGGGCGTCCCGAACCGCCCGCGGGTCGTCGCGCTCATGCCCTTCTTCACGACGGCGTTCTACTTCACGGTCTGCAAGGCGCTCTCCGAGACCTTGTCCGCGGCGGACATGGATCTCGTCCTCGTGGACGTCCGTGATCAACAGGAGGCGGATCGTCACCTGGATCGGCTGATCGCCGAGCGCTCCTCCGAAGGCGTCGTCCTGTGCAGCATGGACATCTCCGACGAGCGCCGCAGCCAGTTCGAGACCCTGAACCTGCCGATCGTGGCCCTCGACTGCAACACGAAGACGATCCCCCACGTGGCGGTCGACAACGTCGAGGGCGGGCGCATGCTCAGCCGGCACCTCTCGGAGTGCGGCAGCACCCACCAAGCGCTGATCATCGGAACGCGCGGGGCGGAGGTCTTCCGAGATCGGGAGCGCGGGTTCCGCGAGGTGTGCCCGGCGGGAAGCCGCGTCTTCGAGACGGAGACGGTGGACATCGAGCGGGGCGAAGAGGTGCTCGAGCAGCTCCTCGCGGAGTTCCCCGAGGTGGACGGGATCGCCTGCGCCGGCGACACCTTGGCCGTCGGGGTGCTGCAGGGGCTGCGCAAGCGGGGGCGCCGCGTGCCGGAGGACGTCCAGGTCCTGGGCTTCGACGACCAGCCGATGATGGACGTGCTCGGCATCAGCACCGTGCACCAGCCCATGTCCGAGTTCGGTCGCTGGGCGGCGGAGAGCATCATCGAGCTCATCAAGGACCCGAACGCCACGCCACGCCCCTCGGCGCTCCTCGACCTGACGCTGATCCCCCGACAAACCACGGCCCTCCCTGGTAAGGTCCCTGGTCGATGACCCCAGGCTCCCAGCCCGACGATCCCCAGGACCAGGACGACGCGCGCGACGAGGACCAAGACCGCCCCGGCCACCTCACGGCTCGGCCGGCCGGCATCTTGATCGCGCTCGCCCTCGGTCTGTTGTTCATCGGCTGGGTCCTGTATCGCTTGATCGACGCGCAGCGCATTTGACGCCGCGGGTCGAACGGCACGAAACCAGGAAGACGACATGACGCAGCGTTTGGCGAACCGAAGGATCCTTCTCACGGGAGTTTCACGAGGCGTGGGCCTCGAGACGGCTCGAGTCCTCTTGCGCGAGGGCGCCGACGTGCTCGGCGTCGCCCGGGACGCGGCGCGTCTGGAGCAAGCCGGCCGCGAGCTGACGGAGCTCGCCCCGGGCCGCTTCGAGGGCCTGTGCGTGGAGCTCGGAGCCCCGGGGTTCGACGAGCGAGTGGCCGCGGCGGTCCAGCAGCGCTGGGGTGCGCTCGACGTGCTCCTCAACAACGCGGGCGTGATGCTCTCCCACGAGCCCGGGATCCTCGGCGAGGCTCCGGATGTCGTCCGGCAGACGATGGAGGTGAACCTGTTCGCGCCGTTGACCCTGGCGCGCACGTTGCTGCCGCTGCTGGAGGCGGGGAACGAGCCGCGCATCGTCAACGTCAGCTCCGGAGCGGGGACGCTCGAGGGGATCTGGGAGCCGGGCATCGCCTCCTATCGCCTGAGCAAGTGGAGCCTCAACGGGCTCACCATGCTCCAGGCAGCGGAGCTCAAGGGACGGGTCTCCGTGAACGCGCTGGATCCCGGCTGGGTGCGGACGGATCTCGGCGGGCCGAAGGCGCCTGGGCACCCCTCGGAGTCCGCTCAGGCCGCCCTGCGCGCCCTGCTCGTCCCCTTCGAGGTCACGGGCAAGCTCTTCAAGGACGGCGACGTCATCCCCTACTGAGCCATCGACGGCCGCGGCGCGCCCGCGCGGTGGCCGTCACACCCCGTGCTGCTCCGGCGCGCCGTCGTTCCGGCGCGCCTCGCAAGACGGGCGGCTCACGCGCGACTCACACGACCCGTTCGTCCTCGACGTCGCGCTTGCCCGGAGCTTCGTCCTCACTGCGCCCTGCGTCCGCGACGGGCGCCGCCGCCTCCTCGGTCGCCGACGCGCCCTCCGCGGCCTCAGCCTCGGAGGTCGTGAGCGCCTCGCTGGACGGCGTCGAACCTCGCGTCCCCGCGCCCTGCGCCTTGCCCGACGAGAGGGCCAACCTCGGCCACGACTCCGCTTGGGCGCGCTGCGCCAACACCACGAGGACGCCGAGCAGGGCCGCCATGAGGAGCACGCTGGCGTTGTAGAAATGGATCGCCAGATCGCGCTCCTTCACCGTGAAGTACTGGGCGGCGCAGAGCCCCAACAGCAGCAGCCAGACCTTCGCGGTGTGCTCGCCGAGCCGCGGCACGGAGCCGACCGCCCGCTCGTCCACGAGCATCGGCAGCAGGAAGATGAAGTGGATGTAGTAGTTCGCCGGGTAGAACAGCACGGGGATCAACATGGTCCCGAGCAGCGCTACCTGGTGGGGCGCCGCGCGCCGGCTCACCCAGGCCGTCAACCCGACGTAGACGGCGATGGCCCCGACGTGGAACGGCAGCCGCGCCGCGCGCACCATCGCCTGGTTCCCTTCCGAGCCTGAGGTCACCGTGAGGAGCGAGACGTGGTTGACGTGGGGGTCCGCGTTGAAGCTCGTGATCTTCTTCACCCAGAGGGGCCACGCCTCGAAGCCCAAGATCAGCGACGAGAAGAGGAAGACGAACACGGCGCAGCCCAGCGCGCCCGCCGCGGCCTGCACGAGCCAGCGATGCTCCTCCAGCACCTCGCGCCAGGAGGGCAGGGTCTCCCGCTCTCGATACCGTTCGACCAGCCACCACGCCAGCGGGAGAGCGAGGGCGAAGAGGGCGATCGCCGGGAAGGCTCGAATCAACGCCGACATGGCGAGCAGCGCGCCGCCCAAGGTCCAGCGTTGGGTCTTCAAGGCGCAAGCGCCGAGCCCCAGGTACACCATCCAGTCGTGGCGCAGGGTCGCGCCCGCCCAGTTGGAGCCGAACATGTAGAAGTCGTTGGCCCCGAACACGACCATCGCCACCAGCGCGGTGCGCACACCGAAGGACCGCCAGATGGCGACGAACAGCCCCACCAGCAGGAGCGGATCGAGGAGCGCCGCCCAGAGCAGGACCTCGTTGCTCGCCTGGGCGTTGGCGAACATCAGGTGCGCGAGGGCGAGCCAGAACGGCGTGGCGTTGCCCCCGTGGTCCCGCATGCTGCCCAGGTACCCCCGCGAGCCCATGGTCTCCCAGAAGTACCGCATGTCCTCCTTGAGCTCGGCCCAGCGCTCGGGGGTGAAGCGCTGCTTGATGGCCTCCACCTCGTCGCGCACCTGGTCCACGCGGCGCATGCGGTGATCGCGGAGATCACGGAGCTCCACCTTCTGGATGTTGGGGCGATCGAGGCCGCCGTGCTCCTCCGCGTAGGTGGCGACGCTCGCCAGGTACAGCCCGTCGTAGCGGAGCTCGTCGAAGTACTTCGCCACGGGGAAGTACACGCGCATGTCGTAGTTGTGCACGTAGCTCGGCTTGTCGAGCCGGTGGTCGTGGAACTGCGCTCGCCCGAGGTTGTAGAAAGCCATCACGCTGAGGAACGCCGTGAGGCTGAGCAGGGGCAGCGTGATCCACCGGTGCGGCGGGTAGCTGCGCGGCCCAAACGCCTCTCGGCCGACCACGACCCCCGCCAGAGCGGCCAGAACCCCGCGCGTGAGGGCGACCTCGAGCTGCTCGATGGGCCAGGTTTCGAGGAACGCGCGCACCAGGGGCACCGCCGCCGCGACGACGCCCAGGACCAGGAGCCCGAGCCAGAAGAGGGAGGCCCCGGACCAGGCGAACACGACCGCAGCCGCAGCCGCGGTGGCGAACACCAGGAGGGCGTTGCGGAACCCGAGATCCGCGGGGACCGCGCTCACCTCCTGCAGCTTCGGTGGCAGAGCGACGTTCGCCTCGGAGTACAGGACGAGCTCGCCGACGCTGATCGAGGCATCTCCCCGCCGGGACTGGAGCCGCACGAAGCGCACCTCCGCGTCCAGCTCCTGCGTGTGACGCCAGCGCACCCCGGAGGCGGGCACGGGCTCCGCTGCCCACAGCGGCCGAAAGTCGGTGCCGTCCTTGGAGCCGAGCAGCTCGTAGCGGTCGTTGTTGTCCGCCAGGATCGCCGCCGCCGCGATCTTCCTCTCCGCCCCGAGGTCGTACTCCACGAAGGAGCTCTTCGAGTCGAACGTCGCGGTGCGGTTGCTGTTCCAGGCCGTGCCCATGCGCGGCACCCGACCATCGGTGATCCGCTCCGCGAAACGCACCCCCTCGTTCCGGGAGGGTGCCTTCCCTGCGAGGAGCCCGTCCCCACCGTTCCCCGCGCCCCCCTGGCAGCCGAGCGCCAACGTCAAGCAGCAGAGGAGCCACAACAAGCTCCACCCCCAACGGGTCATCGCTGCCCCCCGACGGGCCCTCGCTGCATGCCTGCGCGCCCGCGCGGCGAATGGATCGGTCGTCATGAACACTGCGCTCCTCGTAACGGCGGCGCATCATGCCGCAGGGGCCGCGCCTTGCACAGCGACCGGACGCGCGCCCCCTCGAGGGCTGGCCGAAGCTCGGCTGCCCGCCCACCGGCTCCCATCCTTCTAGGAGGGCCCGTTCGGCGGGGCCTGGATGGGTCCACACGGCTCTCGGCCGCCTGGCAAATGCCCGCGCCCGACCTCAGCTCGTCCAGCTCCGGTCGCATCCCCGCGACGAGCAGCCGCCCCCTCCGAGCGCGCGGCGGCCCGGCGGCCTCAGTCCAGCCGCCCGAGCTTCCGCATCATGCGCCCGGCGGTGCGGGTCACGAAGCGGCTGGGCGCGATCCGCGCGACCGCTGCGCCGACCCGGTTGAGCCCGCCGGGCACGAACACACGGCGGCCGCGAGCGTAGGCGTTGAGGGCGGCCCGCACGGTCTCCTCCGCGCTCAGCTCGCCCGGCATGTCGAAATCGGGGTCCGCGAACCCGGACGCGCTCTGAAAGCCGCTCTCCACGTGACCCGGGCAGAGGGCCATCACGGTCACGCCGGTCCCCCGGAGCTCTTCGGCGAGTGCCTCCGCGAACACCCGAACGAAGCCCTTGGAGGCCGAATACACCGCCATGCCGGGCACGGGAGTGAACGCCTGGATCGAGGCGACCTGAATGACGCCGCCCGAGCCCCGCGCCACCATCTCCGGGAGGTAACAGTGGGTCAGCTCCACCAGGGCCTCGCAGTTGAGCCGGACCACGTTGAGCTGCCGCTCCCGATCGCTCTGGGCGAAATAGGCCGCGTCCCCCACGCCCGCGTTGTTGATCAGGTGTTCGATCACGGGTCCCTCCGCCCGCACCCGCTCCGCCAGCCGCGACGCCGCCCCACGCTCCGACAGGTCCATCGGCACCGCGCGCACGTCGACCTGACGCGTCCCCCGCAGCTCCGCCGCGAGCGCCTCCAGCTTGTCTGCGGATCGAGCCACCAGCACCAGGTGGGCGCCCCGCTCCGCGAGCTGTCGCGCGAACTGCTCCCCAATGCCCGACGACGCCCCCGTCACCAACGCCCACGTGCCCCGAAACACATCCGCCATCGCCCCCAGTTAGCCCCCGCCACGCGTCCCACGCAAACCCCGCCCCCAACCCCCAAGAACGACCCTTTCCGGGCCCCCTCG
>Ga0207873_1002547_pt1 | contig 14710 bp, 11 predicted proteins | sample BGWIniCompost_FD_187373 | JGI IMG/M metagenome (GOLD analysis project Ga0207873, IMG submission 187373) | Cellulose adapted compost microbial communities from Newby Island Compost Facility, Milpitas, CA, USA - BGW Initial Compost (SPAdes)... ...
ACCGGGCAGAGAAATTCATTATTTATTTTCAGCCCAATACCAATACCTATGCTCCGGCCGAAGAACTGAAGAAGTTATACGACGAGGCCCTGTCGGTCAATTCGCAGGATGTGGTGGGGCTTTCGGTGGGTACCCGTCCGGATTGCCTGGACCCAGAGAAGATCGCGCTGCTGGAATCCTACACGGGGCGCCTGGATGTCGATCTGGAAATGGGCATGGAGTCCATTTACGACGAAACACTGGCCCGGATTAACCGGGGGTGTACCCATGCCGATCTGGAAAAGGCTTTGCAACTAGTGGAAAATAGTCCGCTTGAAGTTTGTGTGCACACCATTTTCGGTTTTCCCTGGGAAAGCCGGGAAATGATGCTCCGCTATGCGGATGTAATAAACAGGTTTCCCCAGATCCGGTTTGTGAAGCTGCACCACCTGCACATTGTGGAGGGCTCCATCCTGGGCGTGCATTATAAACGCAAGCCTTTTAAATTGTTTACCCTCGAAGAATACGCGGATTTTCTATGCCAGTTCATCCCCCTGCTTCGGGAAGACGTGGTAATCCAGCGCCTGTTTGGACTGGCCGACCGGGAACTTCTGATCGCTCCCCAATGGAAACTGAAGCGTTCGGAAATTCAGGCCTACATCGATCATGCACTCGAGTCCAACGGCATCCGTCAGGGTGCAGCGCTGTCCCGTGCTAGCTAAAACTGCATTGATAAATCGAAGCGACCGATAGTTAGCTTTTCAACCACGGCGCTTTCAAAAAATTAGAACGCCAGCTTTGGACCCACCTGGAGTAAGCCTCAGCGCTTTTTGAAGATATATACGAGTGAGCTTGATTTATCGATATTGATCAGGCTTTGCAAATAGGATACGCCTCCATTGATGGCCCCGAGGAACAGGCCAAAGCTCCTGTCTTTGTTTTTTTCACTCAGAATGGACACGTAAAACGAATCGAACGGCATCCGATGCTTCCCCACCAGGCGGAAACCATGGGATTCGGTCAGTTTGCGGATCGCCTCCGGGCTGAAATGCCATAAATGACGGGGAACATCGTAGGCTGCCCAATGTTCCTTATAGATCCGCGCGTCGTAGCTGAGGTGATTGGGGACGGCTGCGAAAAAATATCCTCCTGCCCTGAGCAGGGAGTGGATCTGTTCCAAATAGGCTGCGGGTTGATCAACGTGTTCCAGCACATGCCACATGGTCACCACATCGACGCTGTCCCCGGCGAGCCGAAAAAGCTCCTCCACATCGCTCAAGGGTTGCCCCACGCGTTTTTCGGCAAGCTTCCGCGCATCCGGATCGGGCTCCGCCCCGTGGACTTCCCAGCCAGCCTGCTGCATGTGGCCGATAAAATACCCCGTTCCACATCCGATATCCAGTAGCTTTCCCTGCATTTCCCGGGAGTACTGCTCAATGAGCTTTTGCTTGCGGGTCAGCATGATGGACCGGACCCGGTGGTAAAGCTGATTGACAATTCCCCGGCGGGTATCGGTATGGGAAATATAGTTTTCGGATTTATAGAAGGTGCCCATGACATCGCCCGAAGGAATGCGCTGGGTGAAGCCAAAACCGCAATCAAGGCATTTGTCCACCGGAAAGATCATCCCCGAGACAAGGTGATCGCGGCATTTCAGATCGTGACGGATCCGCGTGCTCCCGCAAACGGGGCACTTGTCATGAACAATGTGCTGCATAGGTTGGTCAGTTCACGATCTTATTGGCACAACAACTGCTGGCGAATGCTTCCGGTTTTGCTTTAAAGACAAATCCCATGCTCAGGATATACCCCATTGCTTCATGGAGGGCAACGTTCGATTTGAACTGCGGGTTGGTATTGATGTCGGCATGTACTTCCATGTCCACGTCATACAAGTCCAGCAAGTCGCAGAGCGAATAGGCTACTTCAATGGATTTTTGTACTTCGTTCAGCATGCGTTCCCGTATACTCATCTTTTTCCGGGTTTTTTCCTGGTGAATATACATGAAGCCACCCCGGCGTTCCCTCAGGAAAACGATTACGGTTGCGAACTCTGTGATTCCGTTCTTCACCTGTGAGTCGGTCCCAATGCAAACCTTCAGGCGGAACCCGGCCTGCATTTCCCGCTCAAGCGTCGCTTCCACTTCGTCTGTAATGGCAAAATGAACCTGTTCGCCGTTAAATTTTCTCCAGGCCATAATCATCCATTTTGAATCAAATATCCCTCAACAGATCAATGAATCGTTGAGGAATGATACGAAGTTAACGTATTCTTCGCAGGAATCCGGCAGGTTTACACTAAAAAATTAAGAAGTTTTCCGCGCGGCAATCTTAGCTTAACTTCTTGTATTTGATCCGGTGTGGCGTTTCATCTCCAAGCCTTTTCTTCCGGTTTTCTTCGTATTCGGTATAATTTCCGTCAAAGAAATACACCTGGGAGTTGCCTTCAAATGCCAGGATATGGGTACAGATCCGGTCGAGGAACCAGCGGTCGTGTGAAATGATGACCGCGCAGCCGGCAAAGTTTTCCAGCCCCTCTTCAAGCGCCCGCAAGGTGTTCACGTCAATGTCGTTGGTGGGTTCGTCCAGCAGCAGCACGTTGGCATCCTTTTTTAAGGTGATGGCCAGGTGCACCCGGTTGCGTTCACCCCCCGATAGCACCGCTACTTTCTTTTGCTGATCGGCCCCATTAAAATTAAAACGCGACACATAGGCCCGCGAATTCACCGGCCGGTTGCCAAGCATTAGGGTTTCGTGCCCTTCGGTAATGTTTTCCCATACGGTCTTTTCCGGGTCCAAATCATCGTGGGTTTGATCCACATAAGCCAGCGATACCGTAGGCCCAACCGTAATGGTGCCGCTATCGGGTTTCTCTTCCCCCGTGATCAGCTTGAACAGGGTGGTCTTACCCGCGCCGTTGGGACCGATGATACCCACAATACCGGCCCGGGGCAGCGTAAAGTTCAGATTCTCGAAAAGCAGTTTGTCGCCGTAGGCTTTGGACACATTTTCTGCGACGATCACCTTGTCGCCCAGCCGGGGTCCGGAGGGGATGAACAACTCCAGCTTTTCTTCCTTTTCACGGGCCTCCTGTCCGGCTAGCTTCTCGTAGTTTGTCAAGCGGGCTTTGGATTTGGCATGCCGGGCCTTGGGAGCCATCCGGACCCATTCCAATTCCCGTTCCAGGGTTTTCTGGCGTTTGGTTTCCTGCTTTTCCTCCTGTGCCAGGCGCTTGGCTTTCTGTTCAAGCCAGGACGAGTAATTACCCTTCCAGGGGATACCCTCTCCCCGGTCCAATTCAAGTATCCAGCCAGCCACGTTATCCAGGAAATACCGGTCGTGGGTCACGGCGATGACCGTTCCTTTGTATTGTTTCAGATGCTGCTCCAGCCAATGGATGGACTCGGCATCCAGGTGGTTGGTGGGTTCGTCCAGTAAAAGCACGTCCGGTTCCTGGATGAGCAGGCGGCAAAGAGCAACCCGCCGCCGCTCGCCGCCGGACAGAACCGAAATGGGTGTCTCCGGCTCGGGACAGCGAAGCGCGTCCATGGCACGTTCTAGTTTGCTGTCAATCTCCCATCCACCCGAAGCGTCCAGCTTGTCCTGCAGCTCGCCTTGCCGGTTCATGAGTTTTTCCATGGCATCGGCGTCCTCGTATACTTCGGGCAGACCAAATTTCTCGTTAATTTCCTCGTACTCTTTCAGTACAGACATAATCTCGTGAGCACCTTCCTCCACCACCTGGCGGACCGTTTTTTCGGGATCCAGCTGCGGTTCCTGGGGAAGCAGGCCCACACTATATCCCGGGGAGAATACGACCTCCCCCTGATAGGCGGTGTCCTGGCCGGCGATGATCCTCAACAGGGAGGATTTTCCGGATCCATTGAGACCGATCACGCCAATTTTCGCTCCGTAGAAGAAGGAGAGATAAATATTCTTAAGAACTTGCTTATTAGGAGGGTAGATCTTGCTGACCCCCGCCATGGAGAATATGATCTTTTCGTCTGACATGGTAATGATTTGAACCGCAAACCTACGCCATTCGTTTAACAAACGCAAAGGCTGCGCCGGCCCAACCCTTGTGTGAAAGAAAACGTATACCCGATAGGCATATTAATTGTGCTGAATTTTCTTACTTTAGTGAACTTGATCTCAGATATGAAGCGAATACATACTACGGGCAATCACTGGATCGCCGTCCTGTGTCTGGTCCTGTTTCTTGGTGCTTGTAAAAAGGACGATCCCACGCCGGGCCCGGTTTCGGAGAACCGGCGGGTAAATGAATGGATTCTGACGAACATGGAGGAAGAATACTATTGGAACGACGAAATACCCTCCAATCCCCAGATGGATCTGGATCCGATCGATTTTTTTGAATCGCTTTTAAGTAAGAAGGACCGGTTTTCCTGGATTCAGGAGAGTGGAGAAGAATTGTCTGACAATCTGGCCGGTAAGTTTAAATCCTTTGGGTATGAAGTAAAACTTTACTACCGGAACCAACCGCAGGACAATAAGGATAATGAGATCGACGCCGTTGTGGTGTACACCTACGAGGGCTCCGATGCGGCTGCGCAGGGACTTGAACGAGGGCTTTGGATCCGCGAAGTGAACGGTCAGGACCTGAAGGAAAGCAATTACAACAGCTTGCTTTTCGATACGCAGCATCCCCAGGAACTTACCGTGGGCCGGTTCGACAGCCAGGGCGATTTTGTAGATCAGCGCACGGTGACCATGGAGGCCCGGGAAATTCAGGAAAACCCGATCCAGTACAGCAACGTGTACGAATACGGCGGACGGAAGGTGGGGTACCTGGTGTACACCAGTTTTATTCCGGGGCCGGCCGGTGACGACGGCGAATTATATGATGAAGCGCTTCGCGATATTTTCAGTGATTTTAAATCGGCGGGTGTAAACGAATTGATCCTCGACCTGCGTTATAATTTAGGCGGGGCCGTATCCTCGGCGACCAAACTGGCAGGGTATATCATGAAGGGGTACCAGGAAGATGAGATATTCGCGATCTGGGAAGATAACCGGGACCGTCTTACGGCGCTACCGGTCAGCTTGTTTTATGAAGAAGGCGAAACTCCGCCCAACCTGGGGACCCTGGATCGCCTTTATGTATTGATTTCCTCAAATACCGCATCGGCCAGTGAACTGATCATCAATGGACTCAGACCCTATATGGATGTGGTTCTGGTGGGCGACGATAAAACAATCGGGAAGAATGTGGCCTCCATTACTATTACCGACGAACGGAGGAATATTCCCAAAAGCGAACGGATCAAATACGGTCTTCAGCCGATTGTCTATAAAATATACAATTCGCAGATGCGGTCGGATTTCGCAAGCGGTTTTCAACCCGACATTCAAGTGATCAGCGAGAATTTTGAGCCATTCGGGGATACCGACGAAATCTTTTTGCGCACCGCCTTGGAGGACATTTCCGGTGGGATGATTACGACCGAGTCGTTGAGAAGGGCGCCGGAGCCCGCGCGGAAGGCGATTGGCAGTTCACTGTCCCGCAAACCCGGGGCCGGTGAAATGTACGTGAAGCCGGGCAGGATTCCTTCGGAATAAGGAACCGCTTCGGTCCTTGTATCTGTAATTTTACATAAAGGGAATACATGGCATTTTGGCAGAAATCGGGCCGTAAATCGGCATGGCCTGATTGTTGAAAGTGTTGTATGGATATAAACATTTTTAATACCTTAGTCGTTGATAAGGTAAGTGTTATTTAGGGGTTTCAATGGAAGCAAAATTTTCACCAAGAGTAAAAGACGTGATCTCCTACAGCAGGGAAGAAGCCTTGCGATTGGGGCACGATTACATAGGAACGGAGCATCTCCTGCTGGGGTTGATACGAGAGGGGGACGGGATTGCCATCAAGCTAATCAAGAGCCTGGGTATTGATATCGTACGCCTGAGAAAGACCATCGAGGATGCCGTAAAAGGGACCAGCGGTGCTTCCGTCAATCTGGGAAACATCCCGTTGACGAAGCAGGCTGAAAAAGTATTGAAGATTACCTACCTGGAAGCCAAGATATTCAAAAGTGAAATTATCGGAACCGAGCACCTGTTGCTTTCCATCCTGCGGGACGAAGACAATATTGCTTCGCAATTGCTAAATCAGTTTGGAATTAATTACGAGGTATTCAAGGCGGAAGTGGAGGGTAATAAGCGGGGGATGCGGAGCGAAGCGCCGCAGAGTCCATCCGATGAGGACAGCTTCCGCGAAGAGGAGTCCTACGGCGCAGGAAAGAAAGTGGGCGATACCAAATCGAAAACGCCTGTGCTGGATAACTTTGGCCGCGACCTGACCCGGGCCGCCGAAGACAATAAGCTGGATCCCATTGTGGGACGGGAAAAGGAAATCGAGCGGGTCTCGCAAATCCTTGCACGCCGGAAAAAGAATAATCCGATCCTGATCGGTGAACCGGGTGTGGGTAAATCGGCCATAGCCGAAGGACTTGCCCTGCGGATTGTGCAGCGTAAGGTATCCCGTGTATTATTTAACAAACGGGTTGTAACGCTGGACCTGGCCTCGCTGGTAGCCGGAACAAAATACCGGGGACAGTTTGAGGAACGCATGAAAGCGGTCATGAACGAGCTTGAAAAATCGCCCGATGTGATCCTCTTCATTGACGAGATCCACACCATTGTGGGGGCAGGCGGAGCTTCCGGATCCCTGGACGCTTCCAATATGTTCAAGCCGGCCCTTGCCCGGGGTGAGATACAATGCATTGGCGCCACCACCCTGGACGAATACCGTCAGTACATAGAAAAGGACGGAGCCCTGGACCGGCGTTTCCAGAAAGTGATGGTGGAGCCCGCCACGCCGCAGGAAACCGTGGAAATTCTAAACCGGGTAAAGGATCGGTACGAGGAGCATCACGGGGTAACTTATACGCCCGAAGCCATCGAGGCCTGTGTGACGCTGACCTCCCGGTACATCACCGACCGGTTCCTGCCGGATAAGGCGATCGACGCCCTGGACGAATCCGGATCCCGGGTGCACCTGAACAATATTCATGTGCCGGAAAATATTCTGGAGATCGAGCAGAAGATTGAAGATATCAAGCTGGAGAAAAACCGGGTAGTCAAGAGCCAGAAATACGAAGAAGCCGCCAAGCTCCGTGACACGGAAAAGCAATTGCTGGAAGAATTGGAGCGGGCCAAAGCCGAATGGGAAGCGGAAACGAAGACCAAACGGTATGTGGTAACCGATGAAAACGTGGCTGAAGTAGTGGCCATGATGACCGGAATTCCCATGCAGCGGGTGAACCAGGCCGACAGCAACAAACTGCTGAACATGGAGAACGATCTGGGTAGCCGGATCATCGGCCAGGATGATGCAATCAAAAAACTCACCAAGGCGATACAACGTACCCGGGCGGGACTGAAAGACCCGAAAAAGCCCATCGGTTCGTTTATTTTCCTGGGGGCGACGGGCGTAGGTAAAACCGAACTTGCCAAAGCGCTGGCCCGTTTCATGTTTGACACGGACGATTCCCTGATCCAGCTAGACATGAGCGAGTACATGGAGAAATTCTCGGTGTCCCGTCTGGTTGGAGCGCCTCCGGGTTACGTTGGATACGAAGAAGGTGGACAGCTGACCGAAAAGGTCCGGCGCAAACCCTACAGTGTGGTCTTGCTGGACGAAATCGAGAAAGCCCATCCGGATGTGTTCAATATCCTGCTTCAGGTGCTGGACGAAGGAGTCCTTACCGACAGCCTGGGCCGGAAGGTGGATTTTAGGAATACGATCATTATCATGACCTCCAACATCGGGTCGCGTCAGTTGAAAGATTTCGGCCAGGGAGTTGGCTTCACCACCACGGCACGCATTGAAGGTGCTGAAAGTCACGCCAGGGGGGTAATCGAAACCGCGTTGAAGAGGGCGTTCTCCCCCGAGTTCCTGAACCGGATTGACGATGTGATTATCTTCAACAGCCTGAGCAGGGAAGATATCTTCAAGATCATCGATATCGAGCTAAAGGGACTCTTTACCCGGATTACGGAACTGGGTTACGACATCAAGCTTACCGAGGACGCGAAGGATTTCATTGCCGACAAGGGATACGATGAAAGCTTCGGGGCCAGGCCGCTGAAGCGGGCGATCCAGAAATACCTGGAAGACCCCATTGCGGAAGAGATCCTGAAAGGCGAGCTCACCGAAGGAGATACCATCGAAGTAGGGTACGATAAGGAGAAAGGTGAGATCACCGTGAAGGGTTCCGGAAGTGATCCGGATTCCAAATCGAAGAAAAAGAAGAAAGAAGAAAATAAAAAGAAGGAAGAAGAGAATAAATCCTAAGCGCTGCAACGCGATAAACGAAGAGGGCTATCCCGGAACGTGTTCGGAGATAGCCCTCTTTTTTTTCTGTTTTCCGGGCCCCGATGTACTTTCGGGTCCGCTTAACGCTCGCTTTCGCTCAGCGCGCGGATGATGTCCTCGTTTATACCCGTAAAGGAGAATCCTCCGTCGTGAAAGAGGTTCTGCATCGTGACCATCCGGGTATAATCGGAAAACAGCGATACACAATAGGCTGCACATTGTTCGGAGCTTGCATTTCCCAGGGGAGACATTTTGTCAGCGTAATTAAAGAACCCGTCGAATCCTTTGATGCCGGATCCGGCCGTGGTGATGGTGGGGGACTGGGAAATCGTATTCACCCGAACCTTCTTCAGTTTGCCAAGGTGATAGCCGAAGCTTCTGGTAATGGACTCCAGCAAGGATTTCGCGTCGGCCATTTCGTTGTAATCCGGAAACACTCGTTGGGCGGCGATGTAACTTAAAGCCACTACCGATCCCCATTCATTCAGCGCGTCTTTTTTCAGGGCAGTCTGCAATACGCGGTGAAGCGAGATGGCGGAAATGTCCAGGGTCTTGTGCATGAAGTCGTAATTGGCTTCGGTGTAATGTTTTCCTTTGCGCACGTTCAGGCTCATGCCAATGGAATGCAGTATAAAATCAACCTTGCCTTCAAAGTGCTCCAGGCTTTTATCAAACAGGTTCTCAATGTCTTCCGGGTTGGTGACGTCCGCAGGGATCACCGGCGCGTTGCATTTTTCCGCCAATTGGTTGATCGCGCCCATCCGCAGGGCGATCGGCGCATTGGTGAGTACAATCTGGGCGCCTTCCTCCACGCATTTCTCCGCTGTTTTCCAGGCGATGGATTTTTCGTCCAACGCGCCAAAAATAATTCCTTTTTTTCCTTTTAACAGATTATTAGCCATTTTTCAAAATTAAGTTCTATTCCATCAATTCCTTTGCATTTTTCAGGGCGGAAGGCGAGGGGTTTTCCCCGCTCAGCATCTTGGCGATTTCCAATACGCGCTCCTCTTCCTCCAGCTTCCGGATATTGGCAAAGGTACTATCTGCTTTACTTTCTTTATAAACAAAATAGTGGGTCTTGCCTTTTCCGGCAATCTGCGGAAGATGGGTGATCGTAATCACTTGCAGATGATCGGAAAATCCCTGCATCAGCTTGCCCACCTTCAGGGCCACTTCACCCGAGATTCCGGTGTCAATTTCATCGAACACGATGGTGGGGAGCGCCATGTTTCGGGCAGCCAGACCTTTCACGCAGAACATCAGCCGGGAAAGCTCTCCGCCTGAGGCGACCTTGCTTATTTCCGCCAGTTCATGGCCCTTATTGGCGGAAAACCGAAAATGGACCTGGTCTCTTCCCGTGGGCAGGAGCGCGTCGTCGGAAACCTGTTCCAGGTCCAAACGGAAGCGCGCGTCGGGCATGCCGGTTTCCTTAAGCAAGGCGTTCACCTGATTGGAGATGAGGGGAAGGACGGCCTGGCGGCCGGCCGAAAGTTCAGCGGCCAGGCGGGTCAACGATTCTTTTTCCGTTTGCAGCTGTTTCCGCAGTGCGCCCAGCTCTTCATCAAGCTTTGAAATGGTATTCAGTTTATCCGAAAAGTCGTCCCGACGAGCGATCAGCTCCTCCACCGTACTGCATTGGTGTTTCTGTTCCAGCCGGTAAAGCAGGTCAATGCGTTGTTCCACTTCCTGCCGTCGCTGCTCGTCCAGCAAGGTTTGCCCGTTCAGGGTATCCAGCTCCTGCGAGACATCCCGCAATTCAATAAGCGCGCTGGTGATCCGCTGATTTAGCGGGGCAACTTCCTGGGAATACCGTTCCAGTGCGGCAAGCTGCCTTTCTGCTTCTTTCAACTGGGAGGTGACCGAAGTTTCTCCTTCATCCAACAGGTACACGGCGGCTGACAGCGTGCGTTTGATTTCTTCGGCATGGGTCAGCCGGAGCATTTCCTGTTCAAGGCGGTCCTGTTCACCGGCTTGCAAGGCAGCGTTTTCCAGTTCGTCAAACTGAAACTGGTAATAATCCGCTTCGGCAGCTGCCCGTTGGTTCCGTTCTTCCAGCTTCTGGAGCTGCGTCTGATGGGTCCGGTATGCCTTGAACTTTTCCTTATATTCCTGCAGCAGCCCGTCGTGACCTGCAAAACCATCAACCACGCTTAACTGAAAAGCCGCGGTATTTAATTGCCTTGTTTGATGCTGGGAATGAATGTCCACCAGTTTTTCGCCCAATTCCTTCAGCTGGTTCAGCGTAACCGGCGTGTCGTTTATGAATGCCCTGGATTTGCCTTCGGCCGTGATCTCCCTCCGCAGTGTGGTTTCGGGCTCGTAATCCAAATCGTTTTCTTCGAAGAATTCCTCCAGGGCGTGTGCTTCTATTCGGAAATCGCCTTCGATAATGCATTTGCCTGCTGCCGTATGCAAGGCCCGTCGGTCCGCGCGGTCACCCAAAATAAGCCCCAACGCGCCGATGATAATTGATTTCCCCGCACCCGTTTCACCGGTAATGATATTCAGCCCGGAAGAAAAATTGATCTCCAGTTCATCAATGATGGTGTAATTCTTAATGGATAAGCGGGTAAGCATAGGCGTTTATGTCGTTTACTGGCCGCTGAAGGCGGAACCCGCCTGGTCCATATTTGCCGAGCGGTATTTTTCCGCATTCGAGGGATCGATCTCTACCAACAGGTTGATTGCCTTGGAGCGTTCCCCGGGAGCAGCCTGTTTAAGAATATTGGTTAACTCATCCGATTTTGCGGTGAAAAACAACTGAAGCAGCATGGAAGACGGCCGGTTCCGGTTCGCCTGCCGAAGCAGATCCAGGTTTTCCAGCAGGAGGCTTCTGCCTTGCGGCATGTTTTCAAAAAAGGTATCCAGCCCCTGGTGATGGTAAATATACATTAATTCCCGGATTGGTTTCAACTCCGTATTCAGGAGGTTCTCGGCCAGCCAATAGCGATTGCGTGTATTTTCAAAGGACCTCCATCCGGTGGACCCGTTGTTCTGCGCCTGGTTTACGATATTCTGCGCCCGAAGAAAAAAACGGCTGCCGCCCTGATTGGAAAACGTATCGTAGTCTATGCCTGCGATGATGTTCGCATAAAAAGCCAGTAGAAGCGAAAGGTTCTCATTCTGGCCGGTTGGGGCAAATTCAATAGGCTTTTGTTCCGAGTAAATGAAGTCCCAGTTCTCATCATTGACCGTAAAGACCAGGCTATTGTACGAAGTGCCGTAAACCGGGCGGTAGGACTGGATCTGGGCGCTTGCTTTAAAGCGGTTGTTACCATCCCATTCGGATACGGTAATGACGAAGTTGGCTTCAATGCGCTCCTGCGGGGCAAACACATCGTTTGTCCATTTCCGGTTATTCAGGAAATCCGTGATTGCCTGCTGTAGGTTTTGGAAAATGCTGTTGTCGCTGGTCTGGATCTGCGGATGGGAAACCTGCACCCGGCAATACAGATCCTGCGAAAAAGAGGGCAGGGCAAACGCGATTAAAAACAGCAGAAGCAGTGCGGGCAGTTTACGTTCCATCTCATAAAAGCGATTGAATGTTTTCGACAATGTCTTTCGCAACCTCGGCCTTCGACTTCAGGGGAAGGCTGAGCGGCGCATTCCCGGTCCGGAGCAAGGTTACTTTATTGGTATCGGTTCCGAAACCTGCGCCGGCATCCCGCAGCGAGTTCAATACGATCAGGTCCAGGTTTTTTTTCTTCAGCTTTTCCTTTGCATTCTCCAGCTCATTGGTGGTTTCCAGCGCGAAACCAATAAGCAGTTGTCCTTTTTTCTTCCTCCTTCCCAGGTCGGCCAGGATGTCCTTTGTTTTTTTCAGTTCCAGGGAAAGCAAGGCGTCACTTTTTTTGATTTTTTCCTCCGAGAAGGTGGCCGGGGCGTAATCCGATACGGCTGCCGAGAGGATCGCCACATCGCAGGAAGGAAATAGCTTCATACACGCCTGGTACATTTCATCGGCAGTCTGGACGTCCGTCCGCGCAATGGCCGGGCTTTGGGTTTGCAGGTGGACCGGGCCGCATACCAGTTCAACCGACGCGCCCCGGCGCGCCAATTCTTCGGCAAGGGCAAAGCCCATTTTTCCGGTAGAGCGGTTTCCAATGAAGCGGACCGGATCCAATGCTTCGTAGGTGGGTCCGGCAGTGACCAGCACTTTTTTACCGGTCAGTTTCCCCGAACCAGTCTGAGCAAGGTAGGATACAATCTCTTCGGGCTCGGCAAGGCGCCCCTCTCCGGTAAGGCCGCTGGCCAGTTCCCCGTATCCGGGAGGAATGAGCCGGTTTCCATATTGGGTCAGCAGGCGGATGTTATGTTGGGTAGAAGGGTGTTTCCACATGTCCAGGTCCATCGCGGGGGCGATGTATACCGGACATTTGGCAGAAAGGTACACCGCCGTGAGCAGGTTATCACAGATTCCATGCGCAAGTTTCGCGATGGTATTAGCACTTGCTGGGGCAATAAGAAACAAATGGGCCCAACTACCCAGTTCAACATGATTAGTCCAGGTCCCGGTTTCGTGTTCCGCGAACCGGCTGAGGACCGGCTGGCCCGAAAGGGTGCCCAATGTGAGCGGGGAAATGAATTCGGTGGCAGCGGAAGTCATGATAACCCGGACATTTGCACCTTCCTTTATAAGGTGCCGGACAAGCACCGCTGACTTATACGCCGCGATGCTGCCGCAAACGCCCAGTAGTATGTTTTTTTGCCGAAGCATTCATGTACCGCTGCCTTTGTACAGCTATTACCGTTCCTTTTCGGCTTCCTTCAACGGATTCCGGAAATAGATCTGATCGTTCAGGTATTCTTCGGTCGCAATGAGGGTGGGTTTGGGCATCCGCTCGTAGTGCTTGGATATTTCAATCTGCTCGCGGTTCTCAAACACCTCTTCCAGGTTGTCGGTTGAAGATGCGAACTCAGCCAGTTTCGAGCTTAATTCCTCCTTGATGGCGGCGCTGATCTGGTTGGCCCGCTTGCTGATAATAACCACTGTTTCATAGATATTACCTGTTTTCTCATCCATTTTACGGATATCCCGTGTAATGGTTGTGGTGGGGATATTTTGCTTCGTATTCATGCGCTTACTATTACTATTATTTATTGTGTAGGGAACCTTATTGAGACGCCGGAATGTGTGCGGTGACCGCATTGAGGGACTCCAGGGCTTGTCTCGATTCCTCTTCAATTTCCTTTACTTCCTTGGCATACTTGCTTTCCGGATACTGTTCGATGAAAGACTGGTAGGCCATCATCGTATTATTAAACCGTTCCTCCTTTTTCGAGGGGATGCTGTTTCTGGCATATAGATAGTTGCTTTTCAGTATCATGAATTCAATGTCTTCCCGATAGTCGGAGTCCGGATACTGACGGAGCGAATTCTTTAACGAAATGATCGCTGCCGGATAATAGCCTATCGTATAGAAAATCTTGGCATTTTCAAAAGATTTCCGTTCCAGCTTCGCTCTGAGCTCGTCAATGAAGCGGTTGCACTCATCCACTTTGGCCGAATTGGGGTAAAGTGTCAGATACAGCTGAAACTGTTCAATGGCCTTGAGGGTACTGCTTTGATCCAGTGAATAGATCGGTGAATCTTTGTAATAGCAGAATGCCATCATATAATAGCAGTCCTCTGTATATTGGCTGTCCTGGAAGGTTTCGGTAAAGCTTTTGAAATAGAAGCGCGCCTGTTCCAGATCGCCCAGACCGAAATAGCAGTAGGCGAGGTAGTAATACACTTCCTCGATTTTACTTGTTCCGGTATACGCGGCGCGGAGGTCTTCCAGAAGCAACCGGGCATTCTCGTAATATCTCGGGGTGCCTTTTTCCTTGGCCAGATTATAATAATAGGTAGCCTGCCGGTACATATAATCCGGATCTTTACTGCCCAGGATTTTTTCAAACCGGCTTTTGCAGCCGCTTGCCAGCAGCAGGAATACCCCGCCTACGAGAAAGGCTTTGGTTAATGTTCTCTTAAAAAACATCCTGCAAAGATAAGGTTTACATCATTCCAAATCAATTATTTATTCCGGCTCCGATTGGCCGCTTACACGGGTTCCTCCAGGGGTTCCCTGCCAATTCCCGAAAAGATCGAAAAAATATTGGGCTTGTAAATCAAGGGTCTAAGGAATTATTTCCTTCAATTTTAAAATTCTCTTGACACGTGTTGGATTTAGTTCTACTTTTGCGCTCCGTTTCGAATGAGAAGCGGACGCGAAGCGCGGAGAATTGAACGAATAGAAAGAGGGAAGGCAACAACGGATATTTTTTCTCAATTGTTGCAGAGTATACAAATTCTCCTTACCTTTGCAGCCCCGGCGGGCAACCGTTGGGTAATACCTGCGGGACGGATGGTCCTGCTGGAATTGACAGAACAGTAATTCGGCCCGTTATCCG
>Ga0207873_1002548_pt1 | contig 14701 bp, 12 predicted proteins | sample BGWIniCompost_FD_187373 | JGI IMG/M metagenome (GOLD analysis project Ga0207873, IMG submission 187373) | Cellulose adapted compost microbial communities from Newby Island Compost Facility, Milpitas, CA, USA - BGW Initial Compost (SPAdes)... ...
CGGGACCTGCACGCCGGCGAGGACGCGCCCGTAATCCGAGCCGTGATTCCGATAGTGGAACATGCTGATGTTCCAGCGGTCGCCGATCGCCTTCAGGAACTTGAGCAATGCCCCCGGCCGCTCCGGGAACTCGAAGCGGTAGATCAGCTCGTCGCGAATCGACGGCACGTGTCCGCCGATCATGTGCCGCACGTGCAGCTTCGCGAGCTCGTTGTCGGAGAGATCGAGCACCGGATAGCCGCGCACCGAAAGCTGCTCGATCAGGGCCTGCGCCTCGCTGCGCTCGCCTTGCAGCGCGACGCCGACGAAGATTCTCGCGCGCTCCGAAGGCGCGTAGCGGTAGTTGAACTCGGTGATGCTGCGCGATCCGAGCGCCTCGCAGAAGCGCAGGAACTCGCCCTTCCTTTCCGGGATCTCGACCGCGATCAGCGCCTCGCGGTGCTCGCCGAGCTCGGCCCGCTCGGCGACGTGCATCAGCCGATCGAAGTTCATGTTCGCGCCGCTCGCGATCGCGATGTAGTGCTCGCCCTGACCGCGCTCCTCGCGCTCCAGCCAGCGCTTCAGGCCCGCGACGGCGAGCGCGCCGGCCGGCTCCATGATGACGCGGCAGTCCTCGAAAATGTCCTTGATCGCGGCGCAGATCTCGTCCGTCTCGACGAGCACGATCTCGTCGACGACCTCGCGGGCCACGGCGAAGGTGTGATCGCTGACGCGCCGGACGGCGACGCCGTCCGCGAAGATGCCGACGTGCTCGAGCGTGACCGGCGCACCGTGCACGAACGAGTCGTGCATGCTCGGCGCGTCGACGGGCTCGACGCCGATGATCGCGACGTCCGGATAGAGCTGCTTGATATACGAGCCGATGCCGCTGACGAGCCCGCCGCCGCCGATCGGCACGAAGATCGCCGCGGGCGGGGTCTGCCATTGCCGCGTCAGCTCGACGCCGATCGTCCCTTGTCCCGCGATCACGTCGGGATCGCCGAACGGGTGGACGAACACGAGCTCTTCGCGCTCGGCGAGCTTCAGCGCGTGCTCGTACGCCTCGTCATAGGCGTCGCCGTGCAGGACGACCTCGCCGCCGAGCGCGCGTACCGCGTCGACCTTGATCGACGGCGTGCTCGTCGGCATGACGATCACGGCGCGCACGCCGCGGCGGCGCGCCGCGAGCGCGACGCCCTGGGCGTGGTTGCCGGCGGAGCTGCAGATCACGCCCTTCGCGACCGAGCGGGCGTCGAGCTGCGAGATCTTGTTGTACGCGCCGCGCAGCTTGAACGAGAAAACCGGCTGCTCGTCCTCGCGCTTCAGCCAGATCTCGTTGCCGAGGCGCCGTGACAGCCGCGGCGCGTGGTCGAGCGGCGACTCGAGCGCGACGTCGTAGACGCGCGCCTTGAGGATCCTTTCGATGTAGCCGGCGGCGAGCGGACGGCGTTTTGCGGCGGAAGAGCTCATGAGGCGGCGAGCTTAGCTCATCTCGCGCGAGCGCCACAGTCCGCCGCCCGCGTTTCCGCCGTGCGGCCGTTCGGAATGGCGGTTACGCGTCGTCTTCTGTCTCGACCGCGCGGAGGAGATTCTCCATCCGGCGCGTGAGCTGGTCGGTCTGGTACGACGGGATGCGGTACTCCCATCCGGCGACGCGCGCCTGGATCTCCCGCGCGCGCTCGGCGGCATCGCTGGCTTCGTCGTCGTCCGCGGTGTCCCCGTTGTCGGCCGCGGCCGCTTCGGCCTCGGCCGTGCCGTCCGCCGCTGCGCCCGCATCGGCTTCGTCCGAGCTCTCGGAGGCCGCCGCCTCGGCGCGGGCCGAGAACCTGACCCACCGCTCGCCGTCGCGCTCGATCGTCGTGGCCACGACGACGAGCCCGTCGAAGGTGCGGAACGTCGTGGTCGTCTTCGGCGCGTCCTCCGCGTCGTCGGCCGCCTGCCGCACGTCATCGAGCTTCAAGTCGCGCAGCGCGCCGGCGATCGAGTTCGCGACGCCGGCGTACGACAACTCGCGTCCTTCCGGAATGTCGTGGACGTCGAAATTCGTTTGGCTCGAGCTCTTCTTCGAGATCTCGAGCGTCTCTCCGTCCGGGTGCTCGATCGTCACGGACGCGATCCGAGTGCTCGGGACGTCGACGATCGTGCGATCCAGCCAGTCGCGGAGCGTGCGCGGCACCTCGAGCTTGGCGTCCACCTCGTAACTGGTTTCCTCGCCGCCGACTCGCACGTAGCGGTGGTTGCCGCCGACCGAGTCGCCGACGATGACGGAAACGACGGGCTCGTCGCCGGCGAAAGCCGCGACCTCGACGCCGCGCGCGTCGTCCGAGCCGATGTCGCTCACGCCGAGCCGGTCGTAGTAGGCCGGATTCGACGTCTTCTCCTCGACGATCTTCGCGTCGGCGAGCCCGCGCAGCACCTCGCGGATCTTGCCGATATCGGCCGCGTAGCCGTCCCGCTCGGCGACGGTCCACGCGTCGCTGCCGCGTTCGAGCGTCGCGACGGTCTCGCTCCCGGCCGTCGCGATGCGCACGCGGTCGATTCGATCGAGCGAAGCTTCGAGCTGCGGGAGCAGCAGCTCACCGCTTCGGGATGGCGGCGACACGTCCCGGCGCTGTCCGTAGACGGCAAGCAGCGCCAGCACGACCAGCGCCGCCGCGAGGATTCCCAGCGTTCGGCTTGTCATCGTTGCCCCTTGCGGTTTCGTCTGACGAACACGGCGAGCAGCATCGTCCCCGTCAGGGCGATCGGCAGCACGATGATGTTCAGCACCTTGAGCGTGGTGCCGAGCTGCTCGATGCTGCGGTCCAGGTTACGACGAACGGCACGCAGCTCCTGACGGATGCGCAGCTGCTCGTTGAGAAAGCGCTGGACTTCTTGCTGCTGCTCCGGGCTCATCAAGAGCGACGTCGAATCGTCGCGCTGCGCCTGGAGCTCGGCGAGACGGCGCTCGGTCTCGGCAAGCTCTTGCTGCAGACGTTCCTCGGTCGCGCGGAAGCGCAGGTCCGCTTCGCGGCGCAACGCCTCGACTCGCGTGAACGGGCGCGAGAACGTCGCGCGGCTGCGGAGCCCGATCAGGTCCGCGCTGCCCGAAAGGTTGTCGAGCGCGTTCACGATGAAGTCGCCGTTGCTCGCGAACGCCGTAAGGATCCGTTGACCGAGGAAGCTCTGGCTCTGCACCCACAGCCGGTCGCTCAGGACGTCGACGTCGCCGATCAGCACGACGTTCGCGCGCTCGGTCGACGCGAGATGCTCGGCCGGCGGATCTTCCGTCGATGCGGCTTCGTCCGCCGAGTCCTCGTTCGCCGCATCCTCATCGGACGCGGCATCGCCGTCGGCGTCGCTCGAGTCGTCGTCGCTCTCGTCGTCGCGAGGCGGACCGTCGGGGAACGCCGTGCGCAACGGCCCCTCGAGACGCGCCGCGAGCACGTAGCGCTCGCCGCTCGGCGCGAAATCGGCGAGTAGCTCGCCCGGGTCGGTCAGGAACTGGAAGCGGATCGAGGGCACGAGCGCCGCCCGGTCGCTCGACGTGATGAGCGGCACGAGCCTCGGCCCGTCGCCCGCTTGCTCGGCTTTCTCGTCCGCGTCGTCCTTCTCGGCGAGCCGGAAGTGGCCGGCCGTGCCGATATTGACCGTCTCGAGCCCGGCGGTGACGACGTCGTCCTGCGCGAGCCCGTCGGCGCCGACGCCGAGCATGCCGATATGCCGGACCGCGCGCCCGTTGTTGGTGATGACGCTCAGCGAGTTGACGTCGTCGACGACGACGCTATCGGTCGAGAACTCGACGCCCCAGGCTTCGAACAGCCGGGGCAGGCTCGAGCTGCTCGGAGCGCCGAATCCGCTCGGCCCGGAAGCTCCGACGACCTCGGCGAGCGGATCGACGAAGATCAGCGCGCGTCCGCCGCGCAGCACGAACTGGTCGATCGCGTAGAGCGTCTTCTCGTCGAGGTTGGTCGGATGCACGATCCAGAGCACGTCGATGTCGTCGTCGATGCGCTCGACGCTCGACGGCAGCGTGCGCACGTCGAAGAGCTGACGCGTCTGCTGCGTGATGACCCACGGCGAAGTCGGCTGGCGGCTCATCGGATCGAACCCGCCGCTCATCGTGACGCCGCTCAAGAGGCCGATCACCCGTTTCTCGGGGTTCGCGAGGCTGTAGATCAGGCGCGCGACGTCGTATTCGAGAAAGGCCTCCTTGCTCGGATCGAGCACCGGGATCACCGCCTCGTCGCCCACGCCGTTCGTGCCGGCGAGGCCGAAGAAGACGTTCCTGCCGCCGACGGCCAGCGGCTCGATGCCGAAGCGCGTCGCGCGATCCTCTTCCTCGGAGAACGGCTCGGGGTCGACGACCTCGACGCGCAGGTTGCCGTTCGCGTGCGCCGCGAGCTCCTCGAGCAGCTCCTCGACGCGCGTCGCGTACGTCTGGAACAGCGGGATATCCGCGGATTCGTCGTCGCTGAAGAACAGATAGAGATTGATCGGCTCCTCGAGGCCCCGAAGCAGCGACCGCGTGCCCGGAGAAAGCGTGTACAGCCGGTTCTCGGTGAGATCGATGCGCAGTCCCTTGAGCAGCGTGTTGCTCGCCATCACCGCGGCGATGAAGACGAGCGCCAGCAGCGCGAGCGTCGAATAGCCGATCTTGCGTCGTTGTGCCCCGCTCATGTCAGTCGGCCTTCTTCAACTCGAGGACGATGGTATTGGCGTAGAGCGCAAGCCCGATCAGCAGCGCGAAGTAGACGAGGTCGCGCACGTCGATCACGCCTTTCCTGATGTTCTCGAAGTGCGTCAGGAAGCTCAGGCTCGCGATCGTCTCGACCAACGCGTCCGGCGCCCACGCCGAGAAGACGTCGAGGACGAGCGGGTAGCCCGCGAGCACGAGCATCAGCGATACGACGACCGCGACGATGAACGCGATCACCTGGTTCTTCGTCATCGCCGAGATGAACGAGCCGATCGCGAGGAATCCGCCGGCCATCAGAATGCTCCCGACGTAGGCCGCGAGGATCGCGCCGTTGTCGGGCGAGCCGAGGTAATTCACCGTGATCCAGATCGGGAAGGTCAGCCCGATGGCGATCGCGGTGAACGCCCACGCCGCGAGGAACTTGCCGACGACGGACTTCCACGGCTCGATCGGCAGCGTCATCAGGAGCTCGATGCTGCCGGACTTACGTTCCTCGGCCCAGAGCCGCATGCTGAGCGCCGGCACGAGGAACAGGAACAGCCACGGGTGGAACGTGAAGAACGAGGCGAGATCCGCCTGGTTGCGCTCGTAGAAACCGCCGAGATAGAAGGTGAAGGCGTTCGCCACGATGAGGAAGATCGCGATGAAGACGTACGCGACGGGAGTCGTGAAGTAGCTCGCGAGCTCCCGCTTGAACACCGCCGCAATCCCGCTCATGCGCTTGCTCCTCCGGTGATCGTCCGGAATACCTCGTCGAGGCGTCCGGTCTCGAGATGAAGCTCGTCGAGCTTCCAGCCTTTCTGGTCCGCGAGGCGGCCGATCGGCACCAGCGGCAGCTTGCCGTTCGCCGGGAACGCGATGATGCGGCCCGTGTCCCCGTCGATCTCGGTTTCCGCGACCTCGGGCAGCGCGCCGATCTCCGCGCGCACGGTATCGACGAGGCTCGCGTCGGCGAGCTTCAGCGACACGGCGTTGTGGTACCGCGAGCGCGCCGCGAGCCCGGCCGGCGTGTCGTCGGCGAGGAGCTTGCCGCCCGAGATGACGACGGCTCGCGTGCAGATCGCGTCGACCTCCTCGAGCAGGTGCGTCGAGATCACGATCGTTTTCGATTTCGCCATGCCGCCGATCAGCTGGCGGACCTCGTGCTTCTGATTCGGATCGAGACCGTCGGTCGGCTCGTCGAGCAAGAGCACGTCGGGGTCGTGCAGGATCGCCTGCGCGAGGCCGACGCGGCGCTTGTAGCCCTTCGACAACGTCTCGATGGCGCGATCGAGCACCTTCTCGAGATGAAGGAGCGCGTAGACTTCCTCGAGCCGCGCGCGGCGCGACCCCTTCGGCAGGCCGCGCGCATCGGCGATGAACTCGAGGAACTCGCGCGGCGTCATCTCGGGGTAGCTCGGCGCGCCTTCCGGCAGATAGCCGATCTTGCGCTTCGCCTCGATCGGCTGCGTCTCGACGTCGAAGCCGCAGACGCGCACGCTTCCCGAGGTCGGCGGCAGAAAGCCCGCGATGATTCGCATCGTCGTCGTCTTGCCGGCACCGTTCGGGCCGAGGAAGCCGAGCACCTCGCCGGGCTGCACCTGGAAACTCAGTTCGTCGACGGCCTTGAGCCGGCCGTATTCCTTCGTCAGGCTCTGAACGTCGATCGTCGCAGTCATGTGGATGCTCTCGGTCCAGGAAAACGGCGGTGTCGACTGCGCCGAAGGCCTGTCCCGCGCGCTCGCTGCACGAGGGACGGCAGCGACTGACCGCTGAAGGTGGCGCCCAATTCTGCATAGCCGCAAAAGGCGTTGCAAGGCGCGACCAAGCTCGCGCCGCTGGCGCGTTTGCCGCGTCGAGTGGCATGCTGTCGCCGTTTTCGGAGCCGCTGCGGCATTCGCTCATCGCGCGCATCGCCGCGTTCACGCGCGCGATTCGCAGCGGATCGATGATCCCGAGAAGGAGCCGAGATGCGTCGAATGCTGGTCGACGGCCGCATCGTGAACGAAGGCCGCATCGTCGAAACGGATCTTCTGATCGAAGGCGACCGAATCGGCCGAATCGGCGGACCGGTGCCGTCCGACGCCGAGGTCGTCGAGCTCGGCGGGCGCTACGTGCTGCCCGGTCTGATCGACGATCAGGTGCATTTCCGCGAGCCGGGTTGGCCTGCGAAGGGCACGATCGAGAGCGAATCCCGCGCGGCGATCGCGGGCGGCGTGACGAGCTTCCTCGATATGCCGAACAACGCTCCGCCCGCGGTGACGCTCGCCGCGATCGCCGAGAAGCGCGCCGTCGCCGCGCGGACCAGCTATGCGAATTACGGCTTCTATCTCGGCGCGACGAACGACAACCTCGAGGAGCTCGTGCGCGCGACTTCGGCCGACGTTTGCGGCATCAAAGTCTTCATGGGCGCGTCGACCGGCAACATGCTCGTCGACGATCCGCGCACGCTCGAGGGAATCTTCTCGAAAGTGCCGCTGCCGATCGCGACGCATTGCGAGAGCACGCCGATGATTCGCGACGCCGAGCGCCGCTACCGCGAAAAGCACGGCGACGCGGTGCCGTTCTCGGCGCACCCCGAGATCCGGTCCGCCGAGGCGTGCTACGCGTCGTCATCGCTCGCGGTCTCGCTCGCGAAGCGGCACGGGACGCGTCTTCACGTTCTGCATTTGACGACCGCCCGCGAGCTCGAGCTGTTCGACCCGGGTCCGATCGACGGTAAACGCATCACCGCCGAGGTCTGCGTGCATCATCTCTGGTTCGATCAGCGGAGCTACGCGGAGCTCGGCGCCAAGATCAAGTGCAATCCGGCGATCAAGACGGTCGAGGACCGTGAGGCGCTGCTCCGCGCGGTCATCGAGGACCGCATCGACGTCATCGCCACGGATCACGCGCCGCATACCGCGGAGGAGAAGGCGCGCGGATATTTCGAGGCGCCGTCGGGCCTGCCGCTCGTCCAGCACTCGCTCGCGATGCTGCTCGAGCTGCACCGGGACGGGCGGTTGAGCCTGCCGACGCTCGTCGAGAAGACCGCGCACAACCCGGCCCGCCTCTTCGGCATCGTCGACCGCGGCTTCATCCGCGAGGGGTATTTCGCGGATCTCGTGGTCGTCGACCTCGGCGCGACGGCGACGGTGACGCCCGAGAGTCTCCTTTACCGCTGCGGATGGTCGCCGCTCACGGGGACGACCTTCCATTCGGCCGTGCACATGACGTGGCTCAACGGCGAGCCGGTCTTCGTCGAAGGCAAGATCCTCGGACCGCCGTCCGGGCGCGCTCTGGAATTCAAGCCCGCGGCCTGATGGGGCCGCGGGCAGAAAAGACAGGGACGAAAAAAATCGGGGGCCGGGTCGAACTTCCTTGTTTCTCCGTTGCGGAGGAACGTCCTTGTCCGACTCGCCGGGACGATCCCGGCCCCCTCAACTGGCCTCCCGGCCAGGCCCGGCAACCACCATGGGGGAGGGCTGGTGGTTGCCTCGACTCCGCTCGAGACGCGGATCCTGCATGCGCCGCACGCGTCGGTGTGCGAAAAAAACCGGGGGCCAGGTCCGAACTTCCATGTCCGCTCCGTTGCAGAGCGAGCTCCTTGTTGAGTTCGATGCCGGGATAACCCGGCCCCCTTATCAATAGGCCTTCCGGCTTGGCCTCACGGTCGCCACGGGGGAGGAATGGCGACCGTCCTCGTGACGGCCGTCATGGGGGAGGAATGACGGCCGTCCTCACACCATCAACCGCGTACGGACTCCTTTTGAACGGCGCTAGCCACGTTCACCTTCGGAATCCCGGTCGGCTTCACACCGTTCTGCAGCGTAGCCTTGATCCACTCGTCGACGGAGCGCTTGTTTTCCTCCATCTCCGAGCGAAACACCTGCTCCCGCACGTCGAGCAGCGCGAGAACCTCGGCTCCGTTGACCACGATCTCGTCCATGGCCGCCGCATTGTGACTGACCGTGCCCAGAAGCAGAGCCGCTAAAGTAGCGCTGGGGGTCAGCATCCGGGTGAACATTGGCCTTCCCTTTGTCTAACGAAACTCCGATACTTTGCAAATCTTGCGAGTCGCCTCGCGGCCTTGTATATGCACCTTGTGTGCCAAGTTCAAGGGAATGGTAAAACAATAACTTAGCCGATCCGCGTGTAACGGAATTCCGTGAACTCACGGAATTCCGTTGACCCGATTAACGGAAATCCGTAAAATCGTCGCATGTCACTCGAAGATCGATACCAATGGCTTTTCCGTAAGGCGCCCGCGTTGACCGTCTCGCTGGACCAGGACGGCTATTTCCTGGACGCGAGCGACGCCTGGCTGCGCCGCTTCGGGTATACCCGGGAGGAGCTGCGGATGCTGCGTCCCCAGGACCTCGGCAGCCCCGAGACCGCGCGGCGCGTGAACGAGGAATATCTGCCGCTGCTCCGGCGCACCGGACGACTCGACAACGTCCCCTTCGATATGAGGACGAAGAGCGGCGAGCGGGTCGACCTGCTCGCGAGCGCGATCGTCGAGCGCGGTGCGGAGGGCGACTACCTCCGGACCGTCGCCGTGTACACCGAGGTCCGCCAGCAAGCGCGGCTCGAGGCGCATTACCGCGAGCTCTACCGCCAGACGCCGGCGATGCTGCACACGGTCGACGCCCAGGGCCGCATCATCCACGTCAGCGACCGCTGGCTCGCGAAGCTCGGTTACAAGCGCGAGGAAGTCCTCGGTCGGCCGATCACGGATTTCATGGCCGAGGAGTCGCGGGAAAGGCTCGCGGGCGGGCGGCTCGAGGCCATCATCGCGCACGGCGAGCTGGAGAACGAGCCGCGTACGCTCGTCACGAAGTCCGGCGAGATCATCGAGGTGCTGCTATCGGCGCGCGCCGAGCGCGACGAGCAGGGCAACGTCGTGGCGTTGCTCGTCGCATCGAAGGACGTCACCGAGCGGAATCGCGCCGAGCGGCAGCTCCGCGCGGCGTTCGAGGAGAACGCGCGGCTGCGCGAAGAGCTCGAGCGCGAACGCGACTACCTCCGCGAGGAGGTGCAGGTCTCGATGAATTTCGGGCGCATCGTCGGAGAGAGCCCCGCGCTCAAGAAGATGCTCGCGCGCCTCGAGGCCGTCGCGCAGACGAACGCCAGCGTGCTGATCCAGGGCGAATCCGGAGTCGGCAAGGAGCTCGTCGCCCACGCGATTCACGCCCGCAGCCCGCGCGCGAACGGTCCTTTGGTGAAGGTGAACTGCGCGTCGATTCCCCGCGAGCTGTTCGAAAGCGAGTTTTTCGGGCACGTGAAGGGCGCGTTCACCGGCGCGCACCGCGACCGCATCGGCCGCTTCCAGCTGGCCGACGGCGGCACGATCTTCCTCGACGAGGTCGGCGAGATCCCGATCGAGCTGCAGGGCAAGCTCTTGCGCGTGCTCCAGGAGAGCGAGTTCGAGCGCGTCGGCGACGACCGCACGCACACGGTCGACGTCCGGATCATCGCGGCGACGAACCGCGATCTCGAGAAGGAGGTCGCCGCGGGACGCTTCCGCGAGGACCTCTACTATCGCTTGAGCGTATTCCCGATCGACGTTCCGCCGCTCCGCGAGCGCGGCGACGACGTCGTGCAGCTCGCGAGCCATTTCCTCGAGCGGACGTGCCAGGAGTTCGGTCACCCGCCGCTCACGCTGTCGAAGCAGCAGGCGGCGCTGCTCAAGCGGTACGACTGGCCGGGAAACGTTCGCGAGCTGAAAAACGTCATCGAGCGAGCGGTGATCCTGTCGCGCGGTAAGGTGCTGCGCCTCGATCTCGCGATGGCCGATATCCTGACCGCGACCCAGGTCGCGAAGTCGGTCTCGCAGGAGGACGACGATCGGGTATTGACCGAAGCCGAGATCCGCGAGCTCGAGCGACGCAACATGCTTCGGGCGCTCGAGCAGTGCGGCTGGCGGGTGTCCGGGCCGGACGGCGCCGCGAAGCTGCTGGGCTTGAAGCCGAGCACGTTCACCGATCGCATGCGCAAATTCGGCATCGCCCGTCCGAGCGCCGTCCAGGAGCGGTCCAGCGCGGCGTGACGCACGCCCTTGCCGTTCGTTTCCATAATCTGCTATACCACGCCCACTTGGGGGGGGCGGCTATCCGCGGCGGGGGGACGCAGGCAAGCGCTGCGGCCGGCAAGCACCTCGGTCTATCCGCAGTGTCGATTCAACACGGGGCCGTGCGGGCCCCTAGGGCGCATTAGATGCTCCATCTGGCAAAGCGATTCGAAGCCGCGGTACGGGAGCTGGTCGGAGACGGCCCGATCAAGCAACGCCTCGGCTCGGCATACGGCCGTCACCTCGAAGACGTCGTCATCCCCGATCTGCCCGAGCCGCTCCGAAGCCGCTTCGAAGCGCTTCACGTCGCGCTCCATCGGTGTCCGCCGATGGGCAAGGACGGTAGCTTGAACGCCACCGTGCGCAAGATGTCGTTCGCGGAGGCGTCGTCGCACGCCGAGACGATCGTCGAGCTTTACGCCGAGATCCTGCGTAACGCCGATCGCTCCGAGCCGCTCAAGGTCGTGCGCAACGACGAGCCTCAGCAACGCCTGGTCTCCGGACGCTGAGGAGCATAAGCTCCGCGCCGCGTGCGCTGGTTCACGGCTCGAGCCCTTCGCGGCGACCGATAATCGCACGCCCGCCATACTCGGTTGCGGGCATGCGAAGCTCACTTTCCATCGCGCTGCTCTTGCTCGTGCTCGGCTGGATCGATCCGGTCCGGGGCGAGGTCGCCTACGTCACCGACATGCTTCAGCTCGGGCTGCATGCCGCGTCGGATACGAGCGACCGACCCCTCATGAATCTCCCGAGCGGCACCCGTCTCGAGGTGCTCGAGCGTTCCGCGCTCTATGCCCGGGTCCGCACGCCGAGCGGCGACGAGGGTTGGGTCAAGGCGGCGTTCATCGTCAGCGAGCCGCCCGCGCGCTACCGCCTCGACACGCTCGAGCGCGAGGTCGAATCGCTGCGTGAGCAGCTCGCGGGCGCTCTCGAGACGGAGCGTCGGGCAGTGGCCGAGGCCGAGCGCTTGCGCGCGGCCGAAGCCGAGGCCGCCGAGTCCGCGCGCACGCTGCGCGACGAGCTCGGACGGCTCGAGAAGGAGCACGCCGAGCTCATCGAGCGCTTCGGCGCCGACGGTTTCTTGCTGCCGCTCGAGTGGGTGCTCGCGGCCCTCGTCGTCGCGTTCGTCGCGGGCGGCGGGTTCGGTTGGTGGGTCATCGACACGATCAGCCGCCGGCGTCACGCCGGATACCGCGTCTACTAGCGACTCACGCGGCGGAGCCGCGCCGGCTAACGGCTTGCGGCGGCCGCGGCCGCAACGCTCGTGCGCCGGCGCCTGCGCCGCCAGGCGTCGGCGGCTCGGAAACCGAGCAGCGCGCCGAGGATCAGCGCATAGAGCAGCGGCTCGCGAATGTCGGCTTTCACCTGCCACCAGAAGTGGATCACGCCGAGAACCGCGCTCACGTAGACGAGCTTGTGCAGACGCGTCCAATTCCGGCCGAGCCGTCGCTGCCAGCCGCGCGTCGACGTCACGGCGAGCGGGATCAGCAGCAGGATCGCGAGCGTCCCGATCGTGATGTACGGCCGCTCGGCGATATCGGTGCCGAGCGTCGCGAAATCGAAGCGGAGATCGAGCGCCGCGTACGCGAGCAGGTGCAGCACCACGTAGAAGAAGGCAAACAATCCCAGCAGGCGCCTGAGCCGGATCAGCCAGTTCTGCTTCGTGATCTTCCGGAGCGGCGTGATCGCGAGCGTGATCAGCAGCAGGTTCAGCCCGGTCTTCCCCATCGAGTGCAGCACTTCCTGCACGGGATGCGGGCCGAAGTCGATGATGCCGATGATCTTTCCGACGACGATCCCGAGCGGCGCGAGGCACGCTATCCAGATCAGGATCTTCACGACCTTGACCCGATCGAGCCGGACGCGCGCGGAGCCCGGCGTCCGTCGGCCGGGAGCATCGTGAGGCGCGCGAGAAGGCATCGGGTTCAGCGGTTGGAGCGCTCGAGCACGCTACGCGACCGTGCAGCCGCATGCCGTGCGGTTCGGCGGACGCATCGCGTGCATGAGGCGCTCAGTAGTACTTCCTGAGATCGAGCCCCGTATACAGCGACGCGACTTCCTCGGCGTAGCCGTTGAACATCAACGTCGGTTGCCGCGGCGACAGCAGCGCGGACAAGCCGCTCCCGCCGATGCGCCGCTCCGTGGCCTGGCTCCAGCGCGGATGATCGACATTCGGATTGACGTTCGAGTAGAAGCCGTATTCGTGCGGCGCCGCCATGTTCCACGAGGTCTCGGGCTGCGTCTCGGTGAAGTGGATTCGCACGATCGACTTGATGCTCTTGAATCCATACTTCCACGGCACGATCAGCCGAAGCGGCGCGCCGTTCTGGTTCGGCAGCACGCGGCCGTACATGCCGACCGTGAGCAGCGTCAGAGGATGCATCGCCTCGTCCATCCGAAGCCCCTCGCGGTACGGCCATTTCAGCACGGGGTAGCGGATGCCCGGCATCTGCTGCGGATCGGCCAACGAGAAGAACTGCACGTATTTCGCGTTGGAGGTCGGCTCGAATCGCTTGAGCAGATCTCCGAGCGGAAAGCCGACCCACGGCACGATCATCGACCACGCCTCGACGCAGCGGAAGCGATAGACCCGCTCCTCGAGCGCGTGCGGCTTCAGGATGTCCTCGAGCGTGTACGTGCCGGGCTTGCTGCACTCGCCGGTGACCTTGACCGACCACGGATCGGTCTTCATCCGATGCGCGTAGCGCGACGGGTCCTCCTTGCGCGTGCCGAACTCGTAGAAGTTGTTGAAGGTGGAGACGTCCTCGAACGAGTTCGGCTCCTCGTCGAGCGAGCCCGGCCACCGGGAAACATTCTCCAGGCGGTCGCCCTCGGTCGGCAGCACCGCGGCGAAGCTCTCCGACGCCAGACCGGGGATCAGGCCGAGCGCGACAGCACTCTTCACGATCTCTCGCCGCCTGACGAAGACCTCTTCAGGAGTGATCTCGGACGGTTTGATCCGCTTATCGACCCAGCCCATCGTGATCCTCCTTACGCGAAGGCGATCCGTGCGGTGACCGGGCGCCTACGCTCCGCCCGCCACCCGGCACGGACGGCCGTGCGAGCTGCGGCTCGACTCCGCTACACTATCAAGCTCGAAACACACCTTAGCCCGCGCCCGGGGCGCAGTTCAAGGCCGAAAATCCCATAAGAAACCGATGCGAGGCGTCCGATGAAGCTGATTACCGCCGTCATCAAGCCGTTTCGACTGGACGATGTCCGCAATGCGCTCGCCGAGGTCGGCATCCAGGGTATGACGGTCACCGAGGTGAAAGGTTTCGGGCGCCAGCGCGGCCATACGGAGCTGTACCGAGGCGCGGAGTACGTCGTGGATTTCCTGCCGAAGGTGAAGATCGAGGTCGCGGTGGCCGACGAGCTCGCCGAGCGGGTCATCGAGGCGATCATCGAGTCGGCGAAGACCGGCAAGGTCGGCGACGGCAAGATCTTCGTCACGCAGCTCGAGCAGGTCTACCGCATCCGCACCGGCGAGACGGGCGATCAGGCGATCTGAACGGAGCTCGAGCGTATCCGAAGCCGCGTCGGGCGAGGCGGTACCCGCATAGGTGCCCTCGCGGGACCGTGAGCGGCCAGGGATAGCCGCGACCGAGCGGCATGGATGCTTTTCGCGTGTCCCGCGAGGGCACCTATGCGGGTAGCGTCTCGCCCGACCCCGATCGAAGAGGTTTTTTCTTAGACGTCGCGTTCGGTCCGCGCAGGCGGCGTCACCGGCACGACCAGCTCGACCTCGAGGCCGCCGTCCGGGCAGTTCCGCGCCGTCGCCTTGCCGCCGTGCAGCTCCATGACGCGCGCGGTGATCGCGAGACCGATGCCTTGACCGTTCGTCCGGTGGTCGCGGCTCGGGTCGACGCGATAGAACGGCTCGAAGATCTTTTCGGTGTCCCCTTGCGGGACGCCCGGTCCGTGATCGCGGACCGTGATGCGCACTTCCTTCGTGTTGCCGTCGAGCCGGACCTCGACCGGCTTCTCGAGCCCGCCGTGCGCGACCGCGTTACGAA
>Ga0207873_1002549_pt1 | contig 14696 bp, 16 predicted proteins | sample BGWIniCompost_FD_187373 | JGI IMG/M metagenome (GOLD analysis project Ga0207873, IMG submission 187373) | Cellulose adapted compost microbial communities from Newby Island Compost Facility, Milpitas, CA, USA - BGW Initial Compost (SPAdes)... ...
CCGGCTACACGGATCGCGCCGTCGTGCGCGAAGCGATCCTCGAGGAGCACGTCACCTTCCTGCAGAAGCCCTTCACGCCGGGCGGTCTCCGCCAGAAGATCCGCGAAGCCCTCGACCCCTGACGGAGTTTTCGAGCGACCCTCGAGGAGCACGTCACCTTCCTGCAGAAGCCCTTCACGCCGGGCGGTCTCCGCCAGAAGGTCCGCGAAGCCCTCGACCCCTGACGGATTTTTCGGGGGTCACGGCTACCTCCCGTCCGTCCCCGTTCCGCACCCCGCCCCCCGCAGGCGCCCCCGCGGTTTCTCTGCGCACGCCCCGTCGCGCAGCGCGCCCAAGCTCCACCCGACGGCTCGGCCGCACGCTGCGCGCCTCCACCGCCCGGCGCGATCCGGGCCCTCTCGCGGGGAAGGGCTATGGTCGGTGAATGACCGAGCTCGACCTGCAGGGAGTCCCCGAATGCACGCGTTGCGGCGCCTGCTGCTTCTCGCAGGCCCCCGACTATCTGCGCGTCTTCGGCAACGACTACGAGCGGCTCGGCGACGACGCCGCGCGCCTGACGCACTTCATCGAGAACCGCGCGTTCCTGCGCCTCGAGGACGGCCGTTGCGCGGCCCTCACCTTCGACGTCCCGACCGAGCAGTTCCTCTGCTCGGTCTACGAACGCCGCCCCGACGTGTGCCGCGCCCTCGAGCGCGGCTCGGGTCACTGCGCCGCCGAACGCGCCGAGAAGGCCGAACGCCCCCTGGCAGTGATCCGTCGCGCCCGCGCCCACCCCGCGCCCTGATCCCGCTGGAGCACCCAGCGCCAGCGCTCCCTCGCTCGGCGCCGCGCGCGCGGCGCGCCACGCAGCGTCGTCATGCGGCGCCGCCACCCGCACACCGCGCGACGACGCAATACGTACGCTGCGCGCGGAGCACACACGGGGCAGCGTCGCTCCACGGCGCCGCCGTCACACCGCGCAGCGACGCTACACGCACACCGCGCAGCGACGTCACAGGGACCACGCGGCGTCGCTCCACGGCGCCGCCACCTGCACACCGCTCAGCGGAGGCAGGGGTAGTAGGCCGCGCAGGCCACCGCGTGGATCCGCAGCTCCACCTCGTTCCCCTCGCCGTCGTGACCCGCGTACCGCTGGGTCAGGTCGAGGATCCTCCCCGACGAGCGCCCGCGGGGCACGGGGACCGCGTAGGGCTCGTCGGGCAGCTCCTCCAGCCTCCAGGTGCCGCCGCTCGAGTCGCGGTACTCACCGAACTCGAGTTCGAGGTGCGGCGTCTCCACGCACCGGTGCCGATGACGGAGCTGCAGATCGAGCGCCGCCTCGCCGGCGGTGGACCTGGCCAACACGGCGGGACGCAGCCCGATGCATGTGTCCCAGAAGAAGAAGACGTCCGGAGAACACTCGTCGTCCCCAGGCGCGTCCAGGACGGCGTCGAGCACCCCATCCACCTCCACGCGGATCTGCAGAGGCTCATCCGCCGCGTCGGCGCAGGCCCGCCCCTCCCAGCTGAGACACGCCCCCGTCCCTACCTCCTGGGGCACCCCCGAGGCGCCCGCCGCCCCCGCCTGTCCCGGATCTCCGCAGCCCGCGTCGTTTCCTCCCGTGGCTACGGGAGCACCACCCGTCGACGGCGCGCCGCCGGTCGCCTTCATGCCTCCAGCGCCGCCCGTCGCCGGTTCCTGCGCGGACGGCTCCTCGGCTTCCGTGGAGCACGCGAAGGACAACGCCAACACCGCGACGACGAGACCTCGGGGGAGCATGCCCTTCACCATGCAAGAACCGTATCACGCGCGCGCGCGCCCATCGCAGCCCCCCCCTCCGAGAATCGTCGCCCCCCTTCGACACGTCCCCGGCCACTGCACTGCCCAGCGATGGCTCCTCGGGTGACCCCCGTTCCCCGCCATGTCGCCGGACACGAACGACGCGCTCCGCCAACGGAGAACGCCCCCCGCGCACCGAACGACGCCGCGCCCGCTTTCAAGCAGCGGCGCCGCGCCGGCGCTCCCAACGCAGCTCCAGGGACTCTCCGACGGCGAGCTTCACCCAACGAGCGCTGAGCTCGTCGAAGCGCCGGCAAATGCGCTCGATGGTCTCCTCCGAGAGGGCGGCGCGCTCCGCGGCGGAGCACGCGGCGCGCGTCTTCTCGACGAACGCCGCGCCCTGCTCGGCGCGCTCCCGATCCTCACGGCGCGTGGACCGCGCGAGCCACGCGTGGTGGCAGATCGTGGCGGCGCGCTCGGAGAACTCCGTATCGGCGCGCCCCTCACGGTGGAGCCGTTCGCCCCGCTCCCGGAGGCGCCGTTGGGCGCGAGCGCGGTCTCGCGGGCTCTCCGCGCCGGGGACGAGACGGAAGGTCCCCGCGTCTCCGCCGGCGGCGAGCTGCCCGAAGATGCCGCCCGCGAGGCGCAGCTCCTCCTCGACGACGAAGTGCACGACGTCGTGGGGCAGCAGCTCGTCGTAGCTCGGCGCCGGGCTCATCTCGAGGGCAGGGAGCCCCGGGGGAGCCACTCGAATCCCATAGCCGCGCGACCGGGTGCGTGTGATCGTGACGAGCATGTTCCGTCTCCTCCTATGAGCGCCGCGCCGCCCGGCGGTCGTCACCAGCGTGAGCAGCCGCCCCGCAGCCGCCCTCAAGATAGCAGCGGAGCAGGCCACGTCGACCGGCGTTTGACGCACATCACCCCGAGGACGACCATGGAGGACATGCGCGGCGAGGCAGTGAGCTGGGGGCGACGCCTCGGGATGATCGCGGCGATCGCCTCCGCCGCCGCCGGCACGGCTTGCGGCTCGGACGGAGACGAGGGGGGGCCAGGCAACGCGACGGGCGGCGACACCGCGAGCGGAGGCGTGTCCTCGGAAGGCGGCGCCAGCGGCGGCGGAGGCTCCGACAGCGGCGGAGCAACAGGCGGCGGAGCAACAGGCAGCGGAGCAACCGGCAGCGGAGCGACGGGCAGCGGAGCGACGGGCGGAGCAACCAGCGGCGGCGCGGGCGGAACGGCTGCCGCCGAGGGCGCGTCCTGCATGGTCGACGGCGTCGTGTATCCGCACGGCGCGACCAACGTGCCCGACGCGGCGAGCTGCAACACCTGCCAGTGCACGGACGGTCAGCTCGCGGCCTGCACGAAGATCGCCTGCCCCACCTCGTGTCCCCGCAACCGCGACTTCGGGACCCAGTGCGCCGAGTGCGGTCCCGTCGACGATTGTCTGGTCGTCGAACACGGCTGCTTCGAGGTCTGCGACTTCGACGGCGATTGCCGCGACGGCGCCTGCATCGAAGGCGTCTGCGCTCACCTGTGCGGCTGAAGACCTTTTCGAGTCCGCAAGTCACCTCCACGCGCCCCGCGGCACCGTCGATTGACCCCATCCGACAGAGATTCCGTTGACCGGTGGACGGGAGTCGACGGAGAGTCGAGGGATGCTCCCTCCTGGATTGCGCCTTCAGTCGGACGTGGGCCTCGGCGACATGATCACTCACGTGCTGCTCTGGTTTCTCCTGGGCCTCGTCACCTGCGGAATCGCTCTGTTCCTGTTCCCCTATTCTCTCAGCCGTACGGTGCTCGAGCGCACCTACGTGATCGATGGTGACGGCCAACGCGTGGGGCGCCTGGTGTGCCCGTCCGACCTGGGTTCGGATGTGGTGCACGCCATCGTCTGGTGGTTCCTGACCCTCGTGACGTTCGGAGTTGCCGGCTTCTTCTATGCCTACAAGGTGCTGGCGAACGTCCTCGGACGGACCACCTTGGCGCCCTTGCGCTGAGACCGGCGCCAACCCAAGCAAGCCGACCAACGTCCCTCCCGCAACGGGCGCACCGGAGCGGGAACGTCGCCCCTCGGCGTCGAGAACGCCACCGCGACACGCGCGCCCCCGACGGACCCTCGAGCACGAACCCGGCACGCGCCTGCCGTCAACGACGCGCGTGCTCCGCAGGATGTGCGGGCTGCGTTGCCCGCTCTTGCGGATGCGCCCCCTGCGCGTCGTGGGGGAGGCTCTGGTGCCCCAGGTGCACGCGGAGCTCGGGGTGGCGCGCTGCGAAGGCCTGGAGCTTCGTGAAACTCTCGGCGGCTCGCGCTGGATCGGCGTTGAAGGTGCCGGGCTCGACGCCGTGCTCCCACCCCCAGGCGGTGTGGCAGCCGTCGCCCGTGAGGAGCTGCGGGCCCTCCGTGCTGCGCACGAGGTAAGCCACGCTGCCGTCGGTGTGACCGGGGATGTGGATGGCGTAGACCGAGTCGTCGCCGAACACGTCGAGGACCGCGAGCTGTCCGTCGGCGCGAGGCTGCACCGGCCACTCCCGCAGCGGACCGAAGCCTTCGAGGTTGTCGTTCGTGGTGCCCCGCGAGAACAGATTCAAAAAGCCCGAGGTGTCGCCCTCGCCGGGCCCGACGTACACCGGCGTGGTCTTCGGGATGTCCTGCAGCCCGAGGATGTGGTCGAGGTGCAGGTGCGTGAGGAACACTCCGCTGATGGGCCTTGCGCGCTGGGCGAGCCAGGTGGCCGTGTCCACGTGCACGCGCAGGGTGTCCATGTTCATCGCCTGGCGCACGATCCAGCTCACGGGCATGTCGTCGGAGCGCCGAGCGACGGAGCGAGCGACGCCCGTGTCGACCAGGTAGTCCCCCCGGGTCGGATGCTCCAACAGGTAGAAGTAGATCTGGATGGGCTCGGGGCGATCTTCGAGGCCCGCTCGCTCCGCGTGGGGATGATGGAGGTTGAGGAGACCCTCGAGGGGCACCTCCCAGTCGGCGGCGGTCACCTTGGTGAAGCGGACTGGGCCCGGCGCCGCCAACCGCGCCTCCACGTCCGCGAGGGTCCGCGGTACGCCCTGACCCGCGGGCGTGGCCGGATGCGACGTCTGAGCGCACCCGGAGAGCACGAGCGGACCAGACAGGGAGAGGAGCGCCGCTGCGGCGATCCGAGCGGCTCGAAGACGTAGGGACGTGAGAACTGCGAGACGAGACATCGAGTGATTCCTCCTGGCCGCCCCCAGCGGCGACCCTCGAGTCCCTTCATCGTCGATACGCATCAGCATGAAAATCGCGCAAATTCGTACCTCGCCATACGCCAACGTATGGCTGGGACGTCGCCGAGCCACCCACCGAAGGCCCTGGTCAACGCCCCGAGCCACCAGCGCCCGCGCCTGGAGCGCGGCCCGCTCATCGCGCACTCGCCGGCCAATAGGCCGCCATTTTCAAAGTAATGACCAGTGCAGTAAACACTCGAACATCATGCACCGGCTCCGTAATCGGCGAACGAGCCTTTCTCTGCCCGCCGTCATTACGCGGCTCTCCGTCGCGTGGGGGGCCGCTGCGTGCGGGACGAGCGCGAGCGACGATGGACGTCAGAGCGAAGGGGGCCGCGGCTCGGCGGATCCGAGCGAGCTCTGTGACACGCTCGTCGACATCGTCTGCGGCTGGGCGGGCCGCTGCAATTCCGAACGACCACCGTCCGACCGGGACGCTTGTGTGCCAGCGGTTCGAGACTTGTACGAGGGTTGTCCGCCCCTCGTCGAGGGCATCTCACGCGGCGAGATCGCCTACGACCAGGCAGCCATGGAGCGACTGCTCGACCGGATGCACGGCGCCTCCTGCGACACACCTCCCTGGCACTTCTTCGACGAGGACGACCAAAGGCCCATTTTCGTCGGACTGCTCACGGAGGGGCAGTCCTGTCACAGCTACGAGAGCTGCGTCCTCGGCTTGACCTGTGAGGGCTTCACGCTGGAGAGCCCCCAGGGCATCTGCCGACCCCCGGAGGATTAGAGCGTCGTGCGACAGGGAATTCGCGAGGCGCTTCGTGCTCTGCGCCTCGGCGAAGCGCATCCGCATCTCTCGTGCGCAGCATGATCCCAGCATGATTCCTCTCTTCGCCCCTCTCTACGGGGACGCGCGCGGGCAGACGGCGCGGCTCGTCCCCTCGATGCGCTGGAACATGATGCAAGGACCGATTTGAGTAATACCATGCACCATCGTATATCTGGGCCGTGATCGAGCCGGCGCACCTCCCCTGGGCGGATCTGGAGCTGTTCCTCGCGATCGCGGAGACGGGCAGCTTCAGCGGGGCCGCGCGGCGCCTGCGGGTGACCCAGCCGACGGTGAGCCGTCGCGTCGCCGCCCTGGAGGAGCTGCTCGGGCGACCGCTGTTCCTGCGCAACGTGGAGGGGGCGCGGCTCACTCCGGAGGGAGAACGATTGCTCCCGGCGGCGGAGCAGATGGCCCGCTGGGCCGCGGAGGTGCAGCGCTCCATGGCGAGTTGGAGCGACGCCCTCGAGGGCGTCGTGCGCATCGCGGCGCCGCCGGGCATCGCCTACGACACGCTGGTGCCCTTGGCGCGGCGTCTCCGCGACGAGCTGCCCGGGATCCGCATCGAGCTGCTCACGGGGATCGAGCACATCGATCTCACCCGGGGGCAAGCGGACCTCGCCGTGCGCACGCGGGCTCCCGCGCAGTCGGATCTGATGGTCCCCTTCGCGGCGCGCACGGAGCTCGGCGTGTTCGTCTCCGGCGACTACGCGCGGCGCCTGCGGCGTCGCTGCCGCGCCCCGTTCTCCATCGCGGACATCGACTGGATCACCTGGTCCTATCCCAACGAGCACCTCCCGCCGCGTCCCCAGCTCGAGCAGCTCATCCCCGACTTTCGCCCCGCGTTCGCCTCGAACGATTACCTCGCCCAGCAACGCGCGGTCGCCCTCGGCCTGGGCGCGATGATCCTGCCCCGCACCCACCATCCCCACCAGTCCACGGGGCGCCTCGTCGAGTTGCCCGTCACGCTCCCGCTCCCCACCGCGGAGGTCTACGTCGTCTGCGCGAAGACCATGCGCTGGGTGCCCCGCGTCCAGGCCGTGCTCCAAGCGCTCCGGCAGCTGTTCCTCTCCGTGGAAGGCGTGACGGAGCTCGACGCGGCCGCCGGAGGCGCGCGCCAGGACTGAGCTCCGCTCGAGGGTCGTCGCAGCCGCTCCAGGAGTTCCCGATGCGCGCGCGCCCTCCCGAGGCGACGCTCTCGACGAGCCCCGGCAGCGCGACGCACCGAGCCGCGATCGTGCCCCCCTTGCCGTCCACCGCGCGCGGGTGGAGGCTTCTCTCATGAGCAACACGGAGAAGGGCGCGGAGCACGCCGAGAAGCTGAGCGAGAAGGTGTGCGTGCCTTGTCGAGGAGGGGTCCCCCCGCTCACCGCCGAGCAACAGGCGCCTCTGCTCGCGCAGCTGGACGGTTGGAAGGTCATCGACGGGCACCACCTGAGCAAGGACTTCCGGTTCCCCGACTTCCAGTCGGCCCTGGATTTCGTGAACCGCGCGGGCGCCATCGCGGAGGAGCAGGGACACCACCCGGAGATCACCGTCGGCTGGGGTCACGCGAAGATCGAAATCTGGACCCACAAGATCGATGGGCTCACCGAGAGCGACTTCATCCTCGCCGCCAAGTACGACGCCCTCGTCGCTGGCGCCGCGGTGAAGTAGGCGAGCTCCTGCGCCCGCTCGTCTCGGGAGTCCGTCTCCCGAAGTCCACCCCCGGGGAGTCCCCCTTCGCGGAGGTGCTTCATCTGGGCCGCCGCGGCGTCGCGGACGGGGGACGCCGTGCGTGGAGGCTCGGGTCGGGCTAGGTCAGACGGGAGACCTCATCATGATCCCCATCTCCGTCCTCGATCTCGCGCCCATCCTCGAAGGCAGCGACGCCACGCAAGCGCTGCGCAACACCCTCGATCTCGCCCGCCACGCGGAAGCCTGGGGCTACCGTCGCTTCTGGCTCGCCGAGCATCACTCCATGCCCGGCATCGCCAGCGCCGCGACGTCGGTGCTGATCGGGTACGTCGCCGGAGGAACCTCGACCATCCGTGTGGGCGCGGGGGGCATCATGCTCCCCAACCACTCACCCCTGGTGATCGCCGAACAGTTCGGCACCCTGGAGTCCCTGTACCCCGGCCGCGTCGACCTCGGCCTGGGGCGCGCCCCTGGATCCGATCCCGTGACCGCGCGGGCCCTGCGCCGCGATCTGTCCACGGATCCGGACGAGTTTCCCCGGGACGTCGCGGAGCTGATGGCCTACTTCCAGCCGGCCGCTCCCGGCCAAGTGGTGCGCGCCATCCCCGGAGAGGGGCTCGCGGTGCCGATCTGGATCCTCGGCTCGAGCTTGTTCGGGGCCCAGCTGGCGGCGGCCTTCGGCCTCCCTTACGCCTTCGCCTCCCATTTCGCCCCCACCCACATGATGCAGGCGATCCAGCTCTATCGGGAGCGGTTCCGCCCGTCGCCGCAGCTCGAGCGTCCGTACGTCATGCTCGGGTACAACGTCTTCGCCGCGGACAGCGACGAGGAGGGGCAGCTCCTCGCCACCTCCATGCAGCAGGCCTTCGTCGATCTGCGGCGCGGCCAGCCTACCGCGCTCAAGCCCCCCGTGGCGGGCTACGCGGAGAACCTCTCTCCGCCCGACGCGGCGCTGCTGAGTCAGGTGCTCTCCTGCTCCGCCATCGGCAGCCCGGACACGGTCCGCCGCGCCCTGCACGCGTTCATCGAGCGCACGGGCGCCGACGAGCTCATCCTCGTGTCGCAGATCTACGATCACGCCGCGCGCCTCCGCTCCCACCGCATCGCCGCCGAGGTCCTGGAGGCCCTGCCCCCGACGCCCTGAGCGCCGTCGAACCGCCTCTTCTACATCCCGCTCCCGGAGCGGTGCTCCAAACACGCCATTGCCGAGACACGGCCGGAATACTCACTAACGACGTCCTCTTCACTAAGTGACTCTCCGCCGACCAACGTCGTCGACGCGCTTGGCGCGCTTGGCGCCCTCGCCGCCCTTCCGGCGCGCCCACACCGGTCGGGGTCTGGCTCCACGAGGCCCCTCCACGACCACACCGTCTCCCGACCCCCTCCCGACCCTCGTCAGCTGCACGGGCTCCGCCCGTCGCGTTCCTCCGAGCACCGCGTTATGCTGTGCTACTCGTGACCCGACCCGACACGCACACCGACGAGCTCACCTTCCTGGAAGAGGACGACGAGGACTCTGGGTTTCGTTCCGAAATGCCCACCCTCATCGACCCCATCGAGGTCGGGTCGATTCCCATCAGCACGCGCACGCCGAAGAACCGCGCGCTGCTCACGGTGCTGACCGGTCCGGAGAAGGGGGCGATCCATCGCCTGCAGGGGACGAGCCTCACCATCGGGCGCTCCGATGAGGCCACCATCTGCATCCCCGATCAGGGGTTGTCCCGTGTCCACGCGCGGCTCGAGCGGACCGGTGACGCGTTCCTCCTCTCGGACGCGGGCAGCACCAACGGCACGTACCTCGACGACTTCCCCGTGACCTCACCGGTGCGCATCGGCTCCGGCGCCCGCATCCGCCTGGGCACGCGCACGTTGGTGTCCATCAGCTTCCACGACGAGCTCGAAGAAGAGGCGGCTCTGTCCGTCTACGAGGCCGCGCTCCGAGATCGCCTGACCGGCGTCTACAATCGCGGCGTCTTCGAGGACCGGCTCGCCGCGGAGGTCGCCTTCGCGAAGCGCCACCGCGTGGAGCTGTCCCTGCTGCTGTTCGACATCGACCACTTCAAGTTCTTCAACGACACCTACGGGCACCAGGCGGGTGACGCCGTGCTCGTCTGCGTGGGCGGGCAAGTGCTGAAGACCGTACGCACGGAGGACATCGTCGCCCGCTACGGCGGCGAGGAGTTCGCCGTCATCGCCCGGAGCACGCCGCGAGAGAAGGCCATCGTCCTCGGCGAGCGCATCCGCGCCGCGGTCGCCGCGGCGGTCGTCGACTCGAAGGGCAAGTCCCTGCAGGTCACCGCGAGCGTCGGCATCGCGACCCTCTCGGCCACGAGCCCCTCTCCCCAAGACGGTCCGAGCCTCGTCGCCGAAGCGGATCGCGCCTTGTACGCGGCCAAGGATCGCGGCAGGAACTGCGTCGTCCACGCCGCGCGGCTGGTGCGCTGAGCTTTACGGCGCCCCCATTGACCCCGGCGGAAGATCACTGAACCCTGGGGAGACCGCGCCATGAGCTCCAAGAACGATCGCAAGCCCCTCTTCCTCCTGCCGAACGAAGGCCGCCGCTACACCATGGGCCCCATGGAGGCCCTGTTCTTGGCGGACAACGACGAGACGGCCTCCGGGTACTCCATCTCGCAGTGGTGGCTCGAGCCCCACACCAGCGGCCCCGGCGCGCACTCCCACCCGGAGGACGACGTGTTCTTCGTGATCGACGGGACCATGAGCTTCCTGGTGGGAGACGAGTGGATCGACGCTCCCCGCGGCTCCTTCGTGCTGGCGCCAGGAGGCGTCACCCACGACTTCGAGAACCGCTCGGACGAGCGCGCGGGCGTGTTGAACATCTCCGCGCCCGGCGGGTTCGAGCGGCACATGCCCAGCATCGTCGAGTGGTTCGCCAAGCACCCGCTCGGACGCGCGGGCTGATCAGGGTCGCGGCCCGGCGCAGCGCTGCACCACGTCGCGGACGCCTCCCGACGGCTCGATGGTCGCGCTGTAGGGGTAGCTGGTGAAGGGAGTCCCTCCGCCGCCCGTCGCCTGCGTCCCCGTGACGTTGACGAAGGTGTTGTTGCGCGCGGTGATGTGCGCGGTGCCCTGATCCGTCGCGTTATTGAACTCGAAGGGGCTCTTCACGTCCTGGAAATAGTTGCCCTCGATCAGCAGGCTCGCGTTGCGCCCGGCCCGCACGCAGTAGTTGTTCCCCGGGGAGGCGAAGTAGTTGTTGAAGACGTGCACCTGCCCGTAGCGCACCCGCGGCATGCGCTCGATCACCCGCTCCGCCCACCAGTTGTGGTGGAAGGTCACCTTGAGGCGGCCCGCGTCCTCGCTGGCGTTGCCGTCCGAGTGCCCGAGCAAGCTGCTGAAGCGGTGATCGCTCGATTCCCCCGAGGGGCGCTGGTAGTTCGTCGTGTAGCGGAACTTGGTCCAGGACACGGTCACCCAGTTCACGGCGTGGGTCATGTCGAGGTTGCCGTCGGGGCCGTCCCAGATCTCGCAGTGATCGATCCAGACGTGATGGGCGAAGTAGATCTGCATGGCGTCGTCGTCGACGTCCGTGGTCGCGCCGTTCACGCGCAGGTTGCGCACGATCACGTTGCGCACGTTGTCGTTCGATTTGCCGCGAATGCGGAGGCCGCCGTTGATGGTGGCGTCGTCACCGATGCCGACGAGGGTCTTGTTCGACTTGATGTCGAGGCGCGGCACGTTCCACGTACCGACGATCTCGATCACCCGCGGCGTGGAGTCACTGGCGTAATCCAGGAGCTGCTGCACCGTCGTCGGGCGCACCGGGGCCGCGTCCCCGCCGCCCGTGGTGCTCGACACACCATCGCCGGAGACCGTCGCCCAGCCCACCAGCGCCGTCGGACAGTCGTCCCCTCCGTCGCCCCCTGAACCATCGGAGCCGCCACCGCCCTCCGAGCCGCCGCCACCGTCGGAGCCACCAGCACCATCGGAGCCACCGCTGCCGTCACTGCCACCGCTCCCACCGTCCGGGAGCTCGCCTCCTGGGGTCGCCCCCGCGGCCCCGGGCACCTCCCCAGCAGGGCCCGTCCCTCCGGTCGACGTCATTCCCCCGCTGCCGCCACCACTCTGGGCGTCGCCCGAGCCGCCGCTCCCGAGCTGCCCCTCCTCACCCCCCGGGTCACCCCCCGGCGTCCCTGCGCAACCTCCCAGCAGAGCGAGGCCGACGAGCACCGAACCGAGAGACCCACGGAAGATCGCGTTCATGGTCCGTTTGATGCGCGAGCGCCCCGAACCGATCACGAAAATCGACACCCCGAAGGAAATCGACACGCGGTTCGCCGCGCTCGTCCAGTGACCCGGCAAGTCGACGCCCTCGGTGGACGTCGACCTCACCGGCCACTCACCTCACCGGAGCCGTTACTGGATGACGCCGATCTCGTCGATGCAGAACGAGAAGGCGCCGGCTCCCGAGACGATCGACGCCATCTTGAACTGGAGCGCCAGGATTTTCCTGGGGTTGAACGTGTAGTACTCGCCAGCGCCCCCCCAATTGTCCTTCACCATACGCCAGCTCTGGTTGGCCTGTGGCCCGAAGTACATCCGATCCACCGCTCCCAAGACGGTGCTCTCCTTCCCGTCGGGCGGGCCTGCGATCGCGCACTCGTCCTCCGTGCACCCCTCGTCGTAGGCCGGTGCGATGTTCGTGACCCAGACCTGCAGCCCCGGCGCGACCCCGCTCACCGTCCACGCCAAGCCGAGCGCGTCGTGCTCCGTAGCGTCCCAGGGGAACTTCGTGTTCGGCGGCTCCCCCTCCTCACCGGTGTTGTGAAAGTCGAAGCCGACCGCGACGCCCCAGTTCTCGTACTCGGCTCCTGAGCTGCAGAGCGTCCCCGACACGCAGCGCCCCTCTGGATCCCACTCCACGCTCGGCATGGCGCAATCGTCCCCATAGACATAGAACCCGCCGCTGATGCCGACCGCGGCGTTCTCCGGCACGCTCGAGTCCGCCCAGGCGTCGTCGAAGCTGAGCCAGTGGATGACGTCGGAGTTGCCGGAGCTGCCTCCCGACCCACCCACGCCGGAATTGCCTCCGACCCCCAAGCGGCCACCCGTCCCCGAACTGCTCCCTCCGGAGCTGGACATGCCGCCGCTTCCGCCATCTGCAGCAGCTCCTCCCGACCCCGGGTCGCCCCCGCTGCCGAAGTCCCCGCCCGTCCCACCGGCCCCGACGTCGGGGAGCGTGAAACACTCGTCGACGCAAGACGTCACGGCGCACGTCCAGAACTGACCAAACGCCTGAACCGCCTCCGCCGTCACGTCGCTCGCGTCTGCCGTACAGTCCTGCGGGCACGCCTGGAAGTCTCCCTCGGCGATGCACGACATCGCGCAGTCCGCGAGCCCGCCGCAAGAGTCCGTCGCCTGGCACTGTCCGTAATCACCGTCGCACTGCGCCTCCCAGCAGGAGCGACACTGCTGCACGTCGACGCCAGCGCTGCCCCCGCTCCCCGGCTGCCCCTGCTGGTTGCCTGGGCCCACCTGGTTGCCTGGGTCCACACAGAGCCCGCTAGCGCAGACCAAGCCAGCCAGGCAGGCCGACTCCGCACAGGCGCAGCCCTCGTGGCCTGGGCTACAATCACTGTCACTGGAACAAGCTCCCAGGATCACCAAAGGCGCCATGAGGGCGGCGCCCCAACGGAAGACTGCATTCTTCATATCGGGCGCAACCTCTCTCGTTTGCTCCTCGGAGACAAGCATCGGCTTGGAAAATCCCGCTGAGCCTTCGCAGGCCTCGCCCCATCCCCGATACCTTGGGCGCGGGCGCCGCGCGGCCTCCCGCGACCGGCCATGCGACCCGAGAGCTCAGCCGGAGGATGAGAGGAGCCGTCGAGAGACCGCCGGTCGCTCTCCAGAGGGGCCCTGGGAGACGCCTTTGCGTGAACCACCTGCGACGCTACATCGAACTCCTGTCGGGTGGGCCCGCCGAGCCGACACGCGCTCCGGCGGCGCAGCGCTCCCAAGACTCCCTCGAGAAACGCCAGTGACGGCGACGAGACCATCGGAACGAGGGCAACCGGAACGAGCAGGAGGAACAAGAAATGAGCTACGTGGATGGATTCGTGGTGGCCGTGCCCACCGCCAACCGTGAGAAGTACCGCAAGCACGCCGCCGACGCCGCGGTCGTCTTCAAGGAGAACGGCGCCACCGCCGTCGTCGAGTGCTGGGGCGACGACGTCCCGCCCGGAGAGGTGACGTCGTTCCCCATGGCCGTGAAGTGCAAGGAGGACGAGACGGTCGTGTTCTCGTGGATCCTCTGGCCCTCCAAGGAGGCGCGCAACGTGGGCATGAAGAAGTCCATGGAGGACCCGCGGCTACGACCGGAGAACAACCCGATGCCCTACGACGGCAAGCGCCTCATCTACGGCGGCTTCGAGGCCATCGTCGAGGTTTGAGGGGTTGCACGGGGCCGCACGGGGGCCGCACAGGGGCCGCACGGGGACCGCACCGCCGCCGAGTCGGGGATGTGCCCAGGCATCGATACCCGACGCGGCCGCCGAGCGCCGTGGAGAAATCGGCTGAGCTGCGCACGGTCACGGCTGGCGACGCGGCCCGATCGTCACGGACGAGCGTTGGGACGATACGGGCCGCGGCGCGTCCCCACCGCGCGTCTTCACGGCGCGCCCTCACGAGGCGGGGCGCCTCAGCGCAGGGCGCCCTTCGCGGCGCGCCGCCACCTCAGGAGGCTCAAGAAACCGAGGACCGTCAACAGGCCATAGGGCGCGAGCCCGCTCGCCCCCGGTCCCGAGACGCTGGCGCAGTTGGTGCACCCACCGCCTCCGTCCTTCGAGAGCTCACAGCAGCAGACCGGCTCGTTGTTGTGGAGCCGATCGGTGCAGTTGCCGTCTATGGCGGCGTTGAAGTCGGACGGGGTACAGGACCCGTCGTGCATCTTCACCATTGGGGACATGCAGACCTCGGGCTCCTCGACCGGGTCGTCCGGCCCCGTACGCGGCTCGCAGCAGCACCAGCGATTCGTGCCATCGTCGCGGTCCGTGCAGTTCCCGTTCTGTGCGTTGGCCTTGTCCTGCGAGGTGCACTCTCCGTCGTGCACGAACTCGAGCGGAGCAACGCATTCTTTCTCCTGTGCCGCCGCCGTGCCCGCCCCGAATACGACGACGAGCAACGTCGCGCAACGTCGCCGTCGCCACCTGCCGGCACCTCACCCAGAGCCGATCGTTACGTCCCATTGATCCCCCCTTTGTTGAAT
>Ga0207873_1002550_pt1 | contig 14693 bp, 11 predicted proteins | sample BGWIniCompost_FD_187373 | JGI IMG/M metagenome (GOLD analysis project Ga0207873, IMG submission 187373) | Cellulose adapted compost microbial communities from Newby Island Compost Facility, Milpitas, CA, USA - BGW Initial Compost (SPAdes)... ...
GGGTTCGCCGTGACGCGCCCGCAGCGCGTGGACCTCGCGCTCTACGACGCGCTCGGCCGCCGCGTCCGCACGCTCTACACTGGCTCTCTCGAGCCGAACGTGCGCTACGAGGCGCAGATCGACGGGCGGAGCCTCCCGAGCGGGCTCTACCTCGTCCGCCTCGCCGGCACCGGATTCTCGACGACCCGCCGGGTGACGCTGCTCCGCTAGCGCGCACTTGGCTTCGCGTTTTCGCGCCCCCTGCCGGTCAACCCGGCAGGGGGCGCGTTTTTCCAGGACGGCGGCCAAGCGCCGCGGGCACGTCAGTTGGAGCCGCCCTCCTCGTGCACGTCGTGGTCCATCCCGTCGTGAGTGCCGTTGGCCGGGCCCGAGGGCATCAGCACCGCGTCGACGGAGTGGACGACGCCGTTGGAGGCGCCGAGGTCGGCCGCGGACACGGTGGCCATCGTCCCCGCGGCGTCCATGAGGACGACCTGGCCGAGGTCGTTGAGCTGGACCGCCAGCGGGGCGCCGTGGACGGTGGTGAGGGTGAGCGAGCCGCCGGCCTCCCGGACGCGCTCCGTGAGCGTGGCCGCGTCGAGGCGCTCGGGGACGACGTGGTAGCGGAGCACGCCCGAGAGCGTCTCGGCCTGGGCCGGGTCGGCGAGCATGGTGCCGTGCGCGGCGAAGGCGGCGTCGGTCGGGGCGAAGACGGTGAAGGGGCCGGCGCCCTGGAGCGTGACGGCGAGGCCGGACGCGTCCAGCGCCGAGGCGAGCGTGGCGTGCTCCGTAGAGGCGCCGATCACGGCCACGACGTCGGCGTCGGTGGCCGCCGTCGGGGCGGGCTCGGCTACGGCGGTGGTGTCCTGCGCAGTGGCGGGCGCCGCGACGGCGAGAGCCAGCACCGCGGCGATGAGCAGGGGGGTACGCATGGTAGGCTATGGGTTTGGTGGCGGAATGGGGCGCACCCGGGGTGCGGTGTGGAGGCCGCGACCCGGAGGCGTCGCTCCGATAGCGGGGTTCGATTCCGGGCGTAGGGGCGGGGTTCTCCCCGCCCCGCGTTCATAACCGGGCCTTCGAGAGAATCAGGGGGAGCCTGAGGGCCAGACGCCGGGCTCCGGTGAAGCGATGTCGTTGTATTTTCGGCGCGCCGCCCGCCCCGCCCGGCGGCGCCCCCGCCCATGTCCTTCGACCCCGCGCTCGCGAACGCCCCCGGTGCGCTCCGCGTCGAGGAGGGGAGCGTCGCCCACGGCGCCCGCCTCGTCACGACGGTGCCGCTCCGGGCCGGCCAGCTCGTCCACCGCATCACCGGCTACGAGGTCACGCCGCAGCCGACGGTGTACAGCATCCAGGTGGGGCCGCACGCCCACGCCGACGGGCTCGGGCCCATCGCCTACCTCAACCACGCGTGCGACCCGAGCGCGGCGGTGGACACCGAGGCCATGGCGCTCATCGCCCTCCGCGAGCTCGGCATCGGCGACGAGCTGACGTTCTTCTACCCCTCGACGGAGTGGGAGATGAGCCACCCGTTCGTGTGCCGGTGCGGGGTGCCGGGGTGCGTCCGCGTCGTGGCCGGCGCGAAGTACCTCCCGGCCGACGTGCTGAGCCGGTACTTCATCAACCGGCACGTCCGCGAACTCCTCCTCGCCGCCGTCTCGGCCCCCCTGCCCGACCACGAGCCGGTCGAGGAGCCCGTCCCCGGCTGAGGTGCACCCCCGCGGGTACCCCCTCAGTACCGGACGGCGCGGCCGACGGTCACCCCGTCCCGCCCTTCGGCGCGGACGACGTACACGCCCGGCGCAAGCATCGACCCGTCGAGCGTGAGCGCGTGCGTACCCGTGGCCGTGTGGGCGTCGTGGAGCACGGCGACCTCACGCCCGAGTGCGTCGTAGAGCGCGACGCGGACGGGCTGCGGCGAAGGCACGGTGAGTGTGAGCCGTGTGGCACCGCGGAACGGGTGCGGCGACGGGGCCGAGAGCGCGAGCCCCTCGGCGGTGGGTTCGGGCTCGGTGGCGACGGTGAGGTCGTTGAGGTAGCGCGCGACGCCGATGTCGCCCCACCCCCCGCCGGCGACGATGCGTCCGTCGGGCTGGAGCGCCAGGTCCCAGAACCTCACGTTCCCCATGCTGGTGATGGTGCTCCCCCCCTCGCCGAAGGAGGGATCGAGCGTACCGTCGGGGAGGAGGCGAGCGATCCTGGCCTCGGAGCAGGAGGAGCCGCAATACCACCCCGAGACCACCACGATCTTCCCGTCGGGTTGGAGCGCGAGCTCGTTGCCCCCCGTCGCGTCGGTTCCGCCACCGTCTCCGAACGAGAGGTCTCGAGGGCCGTCCGGGTGGAAGCGAAAGACGCTGCCCTGATTGCCGCTGCCCCGTTGCGCGATGAGGATCTTCCCGTCGGGTTGGACGAGGATGTCTTCCATCTTGCCCGAGTCCCAGCAACAGCCGAAGACGAGCTCGAACGAGCCGTCGAGTCCGCCGTCGGTCTGGAACCGGGCGAGGTAGTACTGCCAGCCGCCGAGTGGTGGGTTGAGCGCCACGAGGATCTTCCCGTCGGCGGTGAGGGCGATCGGGACCTCTTCCACGTCGACGACGACGGGGGCGCGGACGACGCCGCCGTCGCCGAAGGTGGGATCGAGCGCACCATCGGGGAGGACGCGGATCATCGTGAACTTGGGCCCTAGCCCGCGATACCCCGCGACGACGACCTTCCCGTCGGGCTGGAGCGCGAGCGAGGTGGACGTGGCGTACCCCTGCTCTGACACGTCAGTCACGACGATGCCGCCGGTGCCGAAGGCGGGGTCGAGCGCACCGTCGGGGAGGTACCGCGCAAGGAACATGGCTGACCCTCCGATTTTCTCCCCGCCGACGACGATCTTCCCGTCGGGCTGGAGGGCGAGCGCCCAGGCCACATCGCTGTAGCCGAGATCGGTGGTGACGAAGCCGACGCCGCCGAAGGAGGGATCGAGCGTGCCGGGCTGCGCGTGGGCGAGGGGCGCGGCCAGGAGAGCTGTGAGGAGGAGGGTGTGACGCATAGCCTTGTGCTCGGCGGGTTTCAGGGTAGATACGGCGCTCGGGGGTCAAGTCCAAAATGGACCGCCCTCCAGCCGGGTTGCCGGTGAGGCGGGCGATATTGGGCGCCCCCGCATCATTCCGCGCGCCCCGGTCGTTCCTCGGGCCTATGGCCTTCCTCAACCCCCTCGTCCTGCTCGGGCTCGCCGCCGCGGCGATCCCGCTCATCATCCACCTCTTCAACTTCCGCCGGCCGAAGCGGGTGGACTTCTCCAGCCTCGCCTTCCTCCGCGAGCTCGAGAAGCGGACGATGCGGCGCGTGCGGATCCGGCAGTGGCTCCTGCTCGCCCTCCGCACCCTCGCCATCGCGTGCCTCGTCCTCGCCTTCGCCCGGCCGACGCTCGTGAGCGCCTGGGAGGGCGTCTTCGGCGGGCGCGCCCCGGCCGCCGTCGCCCTCGTCCTCGACAACTCGCTCTCGATGACGCAGCGCGACGCGCAGGGGGCCTACCTCGACCAGGCCAGGGCCCTCGCCGCCGCCCTCGCCGAGGCCGCCCAGCCCGGCGACGAGCTGTTCCTCGTCCAGACGGCGCCGCCGCCGGCGGGCGAAGCCCCCGCCCCCGTCGCCTTCACCTCCTCCGAGCCCGCGCTAGACGCCGTCGAGGAGGTCGAGGCCCGGCCGGGGGCGACGACGGCGACGGCCGCGCTCGCCCGTGCCGCCAGCCTCCTCGAAGGCGCCGAGAACCCCGTCCGGGAGCTGTTCCTGATCACGGACCTCCAGGAGTCCACGCTCACCGACTCCACCTCGACGCCGCTGCCGGAGGGGATGGCGCTGACGCTGCTGCCCCTCGGCGAGCGCGCCCACGCCAACACGGCCGTCGCCGGCGTCGAGGTGGTGAGCCGGATCGTGGAGCCGGGGCGGCCGGTGGAGCTCTCCGCCACGCTCGTCCGCTACGGCGACGCCGTCGAGGGCTACACGGCCAGCGTGTTCCTGGAGGGGCAGCGCGTGGCGCAGACGGCCGCCGACCTCCCGGAGCGCACGCCGACGACCGTGCGGTTCTCGTTCACGCCGCCCCGGCGCGGGTGGCTCCGCGGCGAGGTCCGCCTCGCCCCCGACGACGCCGAGTGGGACGACGTGCGCTACTTCGCCCTCCACGTGCCCGAGGCGCAGCGCGTGCTCGTGGTCCAGGGCAGCGGCGCGCGGGCCGACCTCGTGACCCTCGCCCTCGGCCTCGCCGCCGAGCGCGGCGCCCTCGACGTGGCGCAGGTGGACGAGGGTGCCCTCGCCGCCGCCGGCGTGGACGACTACGACGCCGTCGTGCTCGTGGGGCCGGCGGACCTCTCCAGCGGCGAGGTCGCGCTGCTCCAGCGCTACGTCGAGGGCGGCGGGGGGCTGCTGCTGTTCGCCGGGACGGAGGCCGGCGCCTACGGCCCGCTCCTCGGCGCCCTCGGCGGCGGACGGCTCGACGGCTTCCTCGGCCAGCCCGGCGGGCCGTCGCTCGGCGGCTTCGGCGCCACGGACCTGGAGCACCCGCTCTTCGAGGGCATCTTCGACGACGCCTCGCGTCCCCGCCTGGAGAGCCCTGAGGTGGCCTACGCCGCGCGCTACGCCCCCGGCGGCGGCGACGAGCAGACGCTCATCGGCCTCGCGGGGGGGACGCCGTTCCTGCAGGAGATCCGCCACGGCGAGGGCGCCGTCCTCCTCTACACCGTCGCCCCGGACCCCCGGTGGAGCGACTTCCCGCTGCGCGGGCTGTTCGTCCCGCTCCTCTACCGTTCCGTGGTCTATCTCGCCGCCGACGCCGCGGGCGCCGAGGCGCTGACGGTGGGCGAGGGCGGCGTGCTGCGCGTGGAGGGCGTGACGGGCGCCGAGCCGCTCCGCCTCGTGGGGCCCGACGGCGCCGAGTGGACGCCCGCGCAGCGGACGGTGCCCGGCGGCGTGGTGCTGGAGGTGGAGGAGGCCGTGACGGCGCCGGGCGTCTACGACGTGATGCAGGGCGAGGCGCTGCTCCGGCGCGTGGCCGTCAACCTCGACCCGCGGGAGTCCGACCTCGCGGCGCTGACGGAGCGGGCGGCGCGCGAGCGGCTGGCGGCGGCCACCGGCGCCGAGGTGCGCGTGCTCGACGCGGCGGGCGGGGCCGGGCTGGCGGCGGCCGAGCGGCTGCGCGCCGAGCGGGCGGGCGTGGAGCTGTGGAACGTGTTCCTCGCGCTGGCGCTGGCCTTCCTCGTGGCCGAGATGCTCGTGGCGATGCGGTGGAAGCCGGAGACCGCGAGCGCAGGCGCGTGAGCGTGCAGGCTCGCACGCCTGCCCGCTTGCACGCCTCTCTCGTCGTCCGTCGTTTTCACGCGCGGGTTCACCTGATTTCCTCTATGTTCGGGGCGCGCCCGGCAACAGCACGCGCGCGCGGACGTTCATTGCCTCCGCACATGCGGGAGCACATGGCCGCGCACACAGCACGGCCCTCGCCATCCCTCCACCGCCTCCGATACCATTTGGCTCACCGTTCCTCCGTCCCCCGGACGACCCCCCGCGAAGTAGCTATCCTCGTCGCCGTACAGACGCCGGAGCAGACCGACTACGACCTCCAGGACGGGCTCGACGAGCTCGCCCTCCTCACCGACACGGCCGGCGCCGACGTCGTCGCGCGCGTGACGCAGGCGCTCCCCCGCCTCTCCGCCGCCACCTACGTCGGCAAGGGGAAGGTCGAGGAGCTGAAGAAGCTCGTGGACCGGCACCACGCCGACCTCGTCGTCTTCGACGATGACCTCTCGCCGGTGCAGCAGCGCAACCTCGAGAAGGAGCTGAAGACGAAGCTCCTCGACCGCACCGCGCTCATCCTCGACATCTTCGCCCGCAACGCGCGCACGGCCACCGCCCGCACGCAGGTCGAGCTCGCCCAGCTGGACTACCTCCGCAGCCGGCTGACGCGGCAGTGGACCCACCTCGAGCGCCAGAAGGGCGGCATCGGCATGCGCGGGCCGGGCGAGACGCAGATCGAGACGGACCGCCGGCTGATCGGCAACCGGATCGCCGTGCTCAAGGAGCAGCTCGAGAAGATCGACCGGCAGCGGACGACCCAGCGGAAGGGCCGCTCCGAGCTCACGCGCGTCTCCCTCGTCGGCTACACCAACGCGGGCAAGAGCACGCTCATGAACGCGCTGGCCGACGCCGGCGTGCTCGCCGAGAACCGCCTCTTCGCCACCCTCGATGCGACGACGCGGCAGGTCTACCTCGCCCCGAACAAGCCCGTCCTCCTCTCGGACACCGTCGGGTTCATCCGGAAGCTGCCGCACCGCCTCATCGAGAGCTTCAAGAGCACGCTCGACGAGGTCCGCGAGTCCGACGTGCTCCTGCACGTGGTGGACGCGAGCCACCCCCACTTCGAGGACCACATCCGCGTCGTCCGCCAGACGCTCGAGGAGCTCGGCGCCCTCGACAAGCCGACCCTCATCGTCTTCAACAAGGTGGATGTGCTGGAGGAGCGCGGGCTGATCGCGTCGCTGCGGGCGGAGTACGAGCACGCCGCGTTCGTCTCGGCCCTCCGCGGGATCGGGCTCGATGGCTTGCGCGCCCAGCTCCTGGCGCTCATCGAGAGCGATTACGTGGAGCGCGAGGCGCTGCTGCCGGTGGCCGAGGCGCGGAGCTACGCCTACCTCCGCAGCGTCGCCGAGGTGCTCGACGAGCAGACGCTGATGGCCGACGATTACGGCGAGGCGGTCCCGACGCTGCGGATCCGCTACCGCGCCTCGGCCAAGAACGCGCCCGAGCTCGCGCGCATGCTCGCGCGGTTCGCGCACCTCGTGCCCACCAGCGCACCGATGGACCCCGGCGGCGACGGGGCCGCCGAGGCGGTGGCGCTGGACGGCCGGCAGTCCGTTTCTTCTTCCGCCGAGGGAGAATGACCCGACCGCAGGTCCCCGCTCCCACCGAACCGCCCGATGGCGCCGCCGAATCGTCGGAGGCCGCGGGCGAACGGCGTGACGTGGAACGCCCCTTGCACGACTTTACAGTAGACCGTCCCCCCACCGCCGGTTCTGCCGGCGCGTCACCCCCGATGACCGTCCAGACGCTCCTCAGCCCCACCGTCCAGGCCCTCGCGGTCACGGACACCGTCGGCCAGGCGCTCTACCGCATGGCCGAGCACGGTGTCGAGCACCTGCCCGTGGTCGGGGTCGAGGGGCACCTCGTCGGGATCATGACCGAGGCCGCCCTCCGCGCGCACCCGGACCCCGACACCCCGCTCGCCGCCCTCGCCGGGGGCGAGCCCGTCTCCGTCACGCCGGACACCCACGTCTTCGACGCGGCGCACCGGATGCTCACGCACACCCTCAGCGTGATGCCGGTGGCCGCCGCCGACGGCCGCTACCTCGGCCTCGTCGTGCGCCCGGCGCTCTTCGGCCAGCTCGCCCACATGCTCGCCACCGAGGAGCCCGGCGCCATCGTCGTCCTCGAAGGGCAGCGGCGCGACTTCTCGCTCGCGCAGCTCGCCTACCTCATCGAGCAGAACGACGTCCGCATCCTCTCGGTCTCGACCGAGGACGACCCCGGCGCGGGGCTCGTGCGGGTGACGCTGAAGCTGAACGTGACGGACTCGGCGCGCGTGCGCCACCTCATGGAGCACCACGGCTACCGCATCGTCGCCCTCTTCGACGAGGCCGACGCCGACCTCCAGGGCCGCGTGGACGCCTTCCTGCGGTACCTGGAAGTGTGAGGTTTGGAGTTTGGGGTTTGGAGTCCGCTCTCCGAACTTCAAACCTCGAACTCCAAACTGGCTCATGACCGACGACCGCTTCACCGCCGCCGCTCTCCACACCTTCGCCCTCGTCGCTGCGCTGCGGGCGGCGCTCGGGGTGAGCCGCGGGATCGCCGCGCGCCGGGCCGGCGAGGACCCGACCGAGGAGGAGCCCGAGGCGCCGGTGCGCCTGTACCTGTGGGGCGCCGCCGAGCGGATCGGCCGGCTGCTCGTGCGCCTCCGCCTCCGCGCCGCCGCCGGTGTGCCCGAGGACCCGCACGCGGCGCTGGTCCAGGCGTTCGAGGACCGCCTCGCCCTCGCCGACCTCGCCGAGGAGCTGCGCGTGGCGCACCAGCGCCTCCTCAGCCTCTACCCGGCTGTGAGCGAAGACCTGGTCGAGGTCGTCCGGCGGCGCCACCGCGAGGCCCGCTCGCTGGCCGAGGAGGACGCCCTCGACGGCGACCTCGGCCCCTTCCTGGAGCGCCTCGCCGACGACCTCGACGCGCTCCGCGCAGCCCTCGTGGAACGGGCGTGAAACGGCCCCCGGCGGGCAACCGGCGCTGGGGTCGCGGCGTTCGAGAAAAACCTGAAAGAGCGGCCCGTAAGTGGTAAATTTGCGGGATCAGATGCGCGCCGCCGGCGCCGCCCCTCGGGCCGTCCCCCCGGACCTCCAACGACCACGCATGGCAGAGCAGAAGCCCCCCACGAACGCCCTCCCCACCCCCCCCACGGGCAACGGCCGCATGCCCTCGGGCGACGGGGCCTACGGCGCCTCCAACATCCAGGTCCTCGAAGGCCTCGAGGCCGTCCGCAAGCGCCCCGCCATGTACATCGGCGACGTCGGCGTGCGCGGGCTCCACCACCTCGTCTACGAGGTCGTCGACAACGCCATCGACGAGGCGCTCGCGGGCTACTGCGACCGCATCGACGTCACGATCCACCGGGACAACTCCGTCTCGGTCGTGGACAACGGCCGCGGCATCCCCGTCGAGGAGCACCCGACCGAGAAGCGGCCCGCCGTCGAGGTCGTGATGACGGTGCTCCACGCCGGCGGGAAGTTCGACAAGGAGACGTACAAGGTCTCCGGCGGCCTCCACGGCGTCGGCGTCTCGTGCGTCAACGCGCTCGCGAACCGGCTCGAGGTGGAGGTCAAGCGCGACGGCGGCGTCTGGCGGATCGCCTTCGCCAAGGGCCGCACCGTCGAGCCGCTCACGAAGGTGCGCGACGCGGAGCCGGGCGAGGAGACCGGCACGACCGTCCGCTTCTGGCCCGACGACACCATCTTCCTCGACACCGTCTACCGGTTCGACACCCTCGCCGAGCGCCTCCGCGAGCTGGCTTACCTCAACCGCGGCGTCTACATCTCGCTCACCGACGAGCGCGAGGACGACGCCGAGCTGGCCCGCGAGGAGTACCACTACGAGGGCGGCCTCCGCGAGTTCGTCGCCTACCTCGACGAGGCGCGGACGCCCATCCACGAGGGCGTCATCGAGGTCGAGGACGAGAGCGGCGAGGTGCCCGTGGCGCTGGCCATGCGCTACAACACCGGCTACACCGAGAACGTCCTCTCCTTCGTCAACAACATCAACACGCACGAGGGCGGCACGCACGTCTCCGGCTTCCGCCGCGCGCTCACCCGCATCCTCAAGCAGTACGCCGACAACTCCGGCCTCCTCAAGAACGCGAAGGTCGAGCTCTCCGGCGACGACTTCCGCGAGGGGCTCACGGCCGTGCTCAGCGTGAAGGTGGCCGAGCCGCAGTTCGAGGGGCAGACGAAGACGAAGCTCGGCAACGGCGAGGTGGCCGGCGCCGTCGAGAGCCTCGTCGCGCAGAAGCTCGCGGAGTGGCTCGACGACCACCCCCGCGAGGCGAAGGCCATCGTGCAGAAGGTGATCCTCAGCGCGCAGGCGCGTACGGCCGCGCGGAAGGCGCGCGAGCTCGTTCAGCGGAAGTCCGCCTTCGGCGGCGGCGGCCTCCCCGGCAAGCTGGCCGACTGCGCGTCCAAGGACCCCGCCGAGAGCGAGCTCTACCTCGTCGAGGGCGACTCCGCCGGCGGCTCCGCCAAGCAGGCGCGCGACCGCCACTTCCAGGCCATCCTCCCGCTCCGCGGCAAGATCCTCAACGTCGAGAAGGCCCGGCTCGACAAGGTCCTCGACAACGAGGAGATCAAGAACATCGTGACCGCCCTCGGCGTGGGCCTCTCCGCCAACCCCGAGGAGTTCGACGCCGAGCGCGTGCGCTACCACAAGATCGTCCTCATGACGGACGCCGACGTGGACGGGGCGCACATCCGCACGCTGCTGCTCACGTTCATCTACCGCTACCTCCGCCCGCTCCTCGAGGCCGGCTACATCTACATCGCGCTCCCGCCGCTCTACCGCGCCAAGAAGGGGAACGAGGAGATCTACGCCTGGAACGACGACCAGCTCGCCGAGGCCGTCGAGCAGCTCGGCGGGAAGGGCGTCGGCATCCAGCGCTACAAGGGCCTCGGCGAGATGAACCCCGAGCAGCTCTGGTCCACCACGATGGACCCCGCCACGCGGATGCTCCAACTCGTCACCATCGAGGACGCCGCCGCCGCCGACAAGACGTTCTCGACGCTCATGGGCGACGCCGTCGAGCCGCGCCGCAAGTTCATCGAGCGCAACGCGAAGTACGCCACCATCGATACGTGAGAGCGGGGGAGAGGGAGAAAGGGAGAGCGGGAGCGTCGCCCCCTTTCCCCCTCTCGCCCTTTCTCCCTTTCTCATGGCCCCTGTCGTCTCCGTCGTCGTCCCCGTCTACGAGGAGGCCGCGAGCCTCCCCGAGCTGGCGGCGGAGATCCGGCAGGCGATGGAGCGGGCCGGCCGCTCGTTCGAGGTGTGGTTCGTGGACGACGGTTCCCGCGACGACTCGTGGGCGGTCGTCGAGCGGCTGCACGGGGAGGACCCCCGCTTCGCCGGCGTCCGCTTCCGGCGCAACTACGGAAAGAGCGCCGCGCTCGCCGCCGGCTTCGCCCGCGCCCGCGGCTGCTACGTCGCCACCCTCGACGCCGACCTCCAGGACGACCCCGCCGAGCTCCCGGCCATGATCGAGAAGCTCGAAGCCGGCGCCGACCTCGTCTCCGGCTGGAAGCGGAAGCGGCACGACCCGCTGGAAAAGACGATCCCGAGCCGGTTCTTCAACGCCGTCACCCGCTGGCTCTCGGGCATCCCGCTCCACGACTTCAACAGCGGCATCAAGGCGTACCGGGCCGAGGTCGTCCGCAGCGTCCGCGTCTACGGCGAGCTCCACCGCTACATCCCGCTGCTGGCGAAGTGGGAGGGGTACGACCGCATCGAGGAGCAGGTGGTGCAGCACCGCGCGCGGAAGCACGGGCGGACGAAGTTCGGGTTCGAGCGCTACCTCCGCGGCTTCCTCGACCTCATCACCGTCATCTTCCTGACGCGGTTCGTGCGGCGCCCGATGATGTTCTTCGGCGGGCTCGGCACGGTCGGGTTCGTGCTCGGCTTCGCCATCCTCGCCTACCTCACCTTCGTCAAGCTCTTCCTCGGCGAGCCCATCGGGGAGCGCCCGCTGCTGCTCTTCGGCGCCGTCCTGCTCCTGCTCGGGGCGCAGTCGTTCCTGGCTGGGCTCCTCGGCGAGATGATCGTGAGGCCCGAGATGGAGGACGCCCGACGCTACGACGTCCGCGAGACGCTGGCGCCCGGGGAGCGCGCGCACACGCCGGTGCCTGTGATGGAGGAGGTCCGCCGTGAACGCGTCTGACCACCCCCGCCGCCGCGCCCAGGTCCGTCCGCAGGCTCCACCTCGGTGGTCCCGAGCCGGACGCCATCGAGTGGCTGGGGCGCCAGCACGGTCAAGCCGCTAGCACGAAGAACGGGGCCGGTCAGACGGGTGCGGTGCCACCGCGTATCCGTCGCGGCGGTCGTTGTGATTCTGGTTGACCAACCCCGCCCGTGCTGGATGCGCTGGTATTGCACGGCTCGCGGTTAGGCTCTACCTTGAGAACCCTCCGCGAGGCTAGTGCCTGCATGGTAGTGGTAGCTGCTGAGAGGTCAGTGTTACTCGGCAGAGCCAGCCGTCATCCTCTGTAGAAGGTGAGATGAAGATAGTTGGTATCGGATTAAACAAGACGGGCACCACTACGTTGGGTGTCTGTTTGCGTCATTGGGGTTTCAAACACATTGGTTTTTCTGAAGAAGGGTTCGATATGTGGCGTCGAGGACTCTACTCGGATCTGCTTGAGATGGTGCGGAGATATGATAGCTTCGACGACTGGCCATGGCCGATGGTCTACCAGTCCATAGATGAACATTTTCCTGGTAGCAAGTTCATACTAACACGACGCATCAGTGCTGACGTGTGGTTCGAGAGTCTGTGTAAGCATGCACGACGCACTGGTCCAACTGTCTTTCGGAAGTATATCTATGGCCACGAGATGCCTGGCGGCCACAAGCAGGATCACATTCGCGTTTATACAGAACACTTGGCCGCGGTGCGCACCTATTTTAAAGACAGGCCAGGTGATCTGCTGGAGGTTTGTTGGGAAGAAGGTGATGGATGGAAGGAACTCTCTAAGTTCCTCCAGCTAGAAGAGCCAGATATTCCGTTCCCTCACGCAAACGCAAGCCCAACATTGAGGCAGCATATGCTGACCAAGACCCGACGTAGAGCGAGGGGGCTACTAAGATCCTTTCGATAAACGCATATCTCGTGTATATCGGACATCAAACATCTTCAACTATAGTTATCAGATCCGATAGTTTAGGGGATCATGGATTCTGTGGGACATATGAACTTGGTCTCGTTCGTGCCCATGGAAGTGCGTAGTCAGGTCGTTCATTTGCGGCATAGAAAGAGGTATAGTATATTGCGTAATGCTGCTAACGGGCATGATCCTGTAGAGGTGTTCGATAGACTTAGGTGTATATTCGTTCACATCCCAAAGACTGCGGGAAAATCGGTTAAGAGTGCTCTTTTCGATGGAAGGACGAAAGGTGGGCACAGGAGTGCATATGAATTAATGTGTATCTTTGGGCCTATCACCTACTATAGGTACTTCCGCTTTGCATTTGTTCGGAATCCATATGACCGCCTGGCGTCGGCTTATTATTTTCTGAGAAACGGAGGGATAAACGATAAGGATAGAGCTTTTGCCGAGAATCATTTGTACAGATACGACAATCTTCACGATTTTGTGATGAACTGGCTAGATATGGATAATATTCAAATCTATCACCATTTCAGGCCACAGCATCAATACATATATACCAGGAGGCATAGATGCTTAGTGGACATGATTGGGCGGTACGAAACGCTTGGACACGACTTTGAGAGGATATGCAATCGCCTCGGTATAGCCGCCAGCTTGCCTCATCATAACAAAACGTCTGTATACGATCAGCAAAGTTGCTCTTATGAGCCTAGTTCGAAAAGAAAGATTCGTGATATATATAAACTTGACTTTGAGCTCTTGGGATACAGCTACTGAGCGGGGACGCTAGCGCCGGACGACGAGGGTGAGGCCGTCGAACGTGCTCTCGTGCGCCTCGCCGCGGAAGACGACGGCGTGCGTGAGGCGGAGGTCGAACCGGCTCGCCAACTCGCCGAGGCGGCCGGAGCCGGTCAGGAGCGCGGCGGCCTTGAGCGGGCCGGCCAGCCGCACCTCCAGCCCCTGCGTCCGCACGTCGGTGAAGCCCCACCCGTCGAAGCCGCCCCGGCTGTACGCGACGGTTTCCGCGACGGCGACGCGCCAGCCGTGCCGGCCCGTCACCACGTCGTTGCCCTCGCCGAGGACGCCGTGCCGGAAGGGGTCGAGGTCGCCGAGGAATCCCTCATAGCGGAACTCGCCGGGCTGGTCCCCGGCGCGGACGAGCGAGTGCTCGGCCTGCACGGCGAACGCGCCCTCGACGAGGCGGAGGGGGCCGGCCGCCGTCGTCAGGTCGAGGCCGCCGAGGGCGCTCCAGCCGAGGCGGGCCGTGCGCGGGAGCGGGAGGGCGGCGGCGCCGGAGTAGGGCACCTCACCGCCGAGGTTCGCCTGCGCATAGCCGACGGCGACCGAGAGCGCCGGCTGCACGGGGACCCCGAAGGGGAGGCGGGGGCGGCCGAGGAGTCGTGCCACGTCGGCCTCGGCGAGCAGCCCGAGGTCGAACGTGAGCCCCCAGATGTCCTCCGTGCGCACGCCGTCGGACGCTACGAGGACGCGGTCGGTGGAGGTCACGTGGCGGACGGTGGCGCCGACGCCGACGCGGACGGCGCCGGTGGTGGCGGCGCCTAGGGCGAGGGCGCGGTAGCGGTCCACCGGCTCGTAGGAGCCCAGCGCCGCGCCGCGCTCGTCCACCGCCACGCGCTCGCCGAAGCGGAGGGCCGTCTGCCCCAGCCCGACGCCGACGGCCAGCGGAAGCCCCCCCACGCGGGCGTCGAAGCCGACGGCGAGGGCGATGCTGCCGAGGGCGAGCTCGTCGTGGGCGAGCCAGTCCGTGAAGCCGCCGGGGTAGAGCGCGGACAGCGCGCGGGCGTCGCGGGCGGCGAGGCCGAGGTGAGCGGGGTTGTAGAGGAACCCGTGGGGGTTTGGCTCCGCGAGCGCCACGCCCGCCCCGCCGGCGGCGCTGACGGCGGGCGACGGGGAGATCTCCAGGAACGGGAGGGCCGTCAGCGGTAGATTCTGCGCGCCCGCCCGGGGCACCGCGAGTGCGGCGCCGACGAGGGCGCAGAGGAGCGCGGAGCGGAGGGCGAGCCAGGCGGCACGCATGAGCCGGAAGGGAGGACGCGAGGGGGAGGGAGGGGCTGCGGGGTGATACGCCGACGCCTCACGGCCGAGCCCCCCCGTACCCCGACATAAAACAACCGCCCCGTTTGTCACGCAAGCCTTCGTCGTGAGTTCAGCAAACCCCTGAAGGTGTTCGTCCGTCCCACTCGCGTCGCGCTCGTCGGGCCGTTCTGGCCGTACCGCGGCGGCATCGCCCACTTCTCGCGGGCGCTGGCGGCGGGG
>Ga0207873_1002551_pt1 | contig 14692 bp, 11 predicted proteins | sample BGWIniCompost_FD_187373 | JGI IMG/M metagenome (GOLD analysis project Ga0207873, IMG submission 187373) | Cellulose adapted compost microbial communities from Newby Island Compost Facility, Milpitas, CA, USA - BGW Initial Compost (SPAdes)... ...
CCAAGGCGTACACCGCCAAGGTCGCCATCCTGATGCTGACGGCGCATGTCCTGAACGGCAGCGAGCACGTCGGGCGGGAACACCTCTGGCGCGCGGTCGACGGGGTCGAGCAGGCGCTAGCCCCGGCAAGCGAGCGGCGCGTGCAGGAGATCGCCGATCGCATCGCCGATCAGGAACACTGCTTCGTCATCGGGCGCGGTCTCTCCTACCCCACCGCCCTGGAAGCTGCGCTGAAGATTAAGGAAGTGAGCTACATCCACGCCGAGGGCTTCGCCGGAGGCGAGCTGAAGCACGGGGTGATTGCCCTCGTGGAAGACGGCACCCCCTGCATCGTCTTCTCTCCGCTCGATGAGACGCGCGATGACATCCTCTCCGGCGCGATGGAGATGCGCAGCCGGGGAGGGTTCATCATCGGCGTCTCCCCGGAAGCCGAGGAAGTCTTCGACGTACACGTGCCGGTCGCCGAGGTCGGCGACGCGTCGCCGCTCGTGGGCGTCATCCCGGCGCAACTTCTGGGATACTACCTCGCGGTACGCCGCGGCCTCGATCCGGACAAGCCGCGGAACCTGGCCAAGAGCGTCACCGTGAAGTAACCTGAGGACGATGCGACTGGTAGACACACACTGCCACCTCGATCTGGAGGCGTTCGACGAGGACCGCGCGCAGGTCCTGGCGCGAGCGCGGGCATCCGGAGTCGAGCGCATCCTCGTGGTGGGCTTTGCGCCGGAGCGCTGGGAACCGGCGCTCCGGTTGGCACAGGCCGAGCCGGACGTGGCCGTCGCGGTCGGGCTTCACCCGACCGAGGCGGCCCGCTACAACGATGAGGTCGAGGCCGGCATCCGTGAGGCGGCGATGTCGCCGTCGGTCTGTGCCATCGGGGAGATCGGGCTGGACTACCACTGGATGACCGCCCCCGCTGAGGTTCAGCGCCGTGCATTCCTCCGGCAGATCGCGCTGGCTCGGGAGATGGACCTCCCCTTCATCGTCCATCAGCGGGACGCCGCCGAGGACACCCTGGACGCCCTGCAGGAGGCCGGCCCCCCGCATCGCGGGGTGATGCACTGCTTCACCGGTGACCTCACGTACGCCGAGCGATGTCTCGCGATGGGGATGTACCTCGGCATCGGCGGAGCCGTCACCTTCCGCAAGGCAACCGACCTCCATGAGGTGGTCCGCTCCGTGCCCTTGGATCGCCTCGTCCTCGAAACCGATGCACCTTACATGACCCCCTCCCCGCACCGTGGAAAACGGAATGAGCCGTCCTACCTGCGCTTCATCGTGGAGCGCGTCGCGGAACTCCGCGACACGTCGGTGGAGGAGGTGGCGGAAGCGACCACGGCCAACGCTGCCCGGCTCTTCAACCTCGACATCGACGGGAGGGCGGCATGACCCATCCAGGCGGAGCGGGCCGGCAGGAAGTCACCGTCGTGCTGGCGTCAAACAACCCCGGCAAGGTCGACGAGCTGCGCCGCTTGCTGCCGGAGTGGGTTCGCATCTTGACGGCGTCCGACGCGGGCGTCACGCTCCCCGAGGAGACCGGCACGACATTCGCCGCGAACGCCCTGCTCAAGGCACGCGCCGCCGTCCAGCAGACGGGACACATCGCGCTCGCTGACGACTCGGGCCTCGAGGTCGACGCCTTGGGCGGCGAGCCGGGCGTGCGCTCGGCCCGCTACGCGGGCGAGCCCACCGACGACGCCGCGAACAACGCACTGCTGCTGGAGCGCCTGCGCGCCGTCCCGAGCGCGGAGCGGACGGCGCGGTTCCGCTCGGCTGTCGCTATCGTCACACCCGATGGGCGCGAGCACGTGGCCGAGGGCACGGTTGAAGGGGTCATCCTGGAACAGCCGCGAGGCAGCGGCGGATTCGGCTACGACCCACTCTTCCAGCCCGCCGGGTCCGACCGGACCATGGCCGAGCTGGCTACCGACGAGAAGAACCGCATCAGCCACCGTGGACGGGCCTTCCGCGCGGCGGCAGCCTGGCTCCTACCCATCCTGGAGGCCGCGCGCCGCGAGGGATCGGACGGCGAGATTGCCCGTCGGCACGAAGAGAAAACGGAGTTGTCATGACTGACGTGGAGCGACGGCAGGCAAGCGGATCCTACGGCCTGAGCGAGCGGCGCACGCGAGCGCTCCCGCTCGTCGGGGTAGCCGGAACCCGCGGCAAGTCGACCACGGTCTGGCTCCTCGATGCGATGCTCACCGCCGCCGGTCGCTCGACCGGCCTGTGGAGCAGCACCGGCGTCTACGTCCGTGGCGTCCGCCAGCCGGGCGAGCTCGGCCCCTGGTCCCGCGTCCTGGCCGCCGTCGGCAGTGGGGAACTCGACGTGGCACTCCAAGAGCTGGAAACCCCTCTCGTAACCAGCGTCGGGCTCCCCGAGGGCATCTACCCCCTTGCCGGCATCACCACGCTCTGCGGCAACAACGAGGACTGCCTGCTCAGCCCCGAGTTCAGCAGCGGCGCGCTGGCGCAGGCGATCGTCGCGCGCGCCGTCCGGCCTGACGGCTTACTCGTGCTGAACGCCGACGACCTGGCCGTGCTCGAGGCCGCCAACCAGACGAACGCCACCACCGTGCTCTTCGCACTGCACCCCGACAACCCGGCGCTGCGCCGGCACCTGGATCAGGGTGGGTGCGGCGTCTGGGTGGCCGACGGCACCGTCGTCGTCGGGGACGCGCTCGACCAGCGGGCTGTGGTGCGGGTCGAAGAAGCCCGCTTCACGCTCGACGGCGCGTTGATCTTCCAGGTGCAGAACCTCCTGTGCAGCGTCGCGCTGGCGGTCGCACTCGACGTGCCCGACGCAGCGATCCGCGAGGCGGTGCGCGCCTTCAGTCCGGACCCGGCCCGCCTCCCCGGGAGCTGCAACATCTTCTACAAGCGCGGCGCCACGATCGTGCTCGACACCTCCCGCCAGGTCTGGACCCTCAAGTCGCTCATCCGCGGCATCCGCCACCAGCCCCACCGGCGAACGATCATCGTGGCCGGCTTTTTCTCCCACCTCCCTGAGGAGCAGATCGTCGAGGCCGGACGCCTGCTCGGGCGCCTCGGCGGCGTGGTCATCCTGCACGAGGAGACGGAACGCCCGATCGTGGAGCTACTCAAGAACGGCATCGCCCTGAACGAGATCCCACCGCTGGTGCTCGCGATGCCGACCGAGCAGCAGGCGTTCGCCCACGCCTTCCGCATGCTCAGCGAGGGCGATCTCTGCCTGCTCATCACCGACGACGTCCAGAACGCCGTCGATGCGGTCACCAGCCTGGACAAGTGAGGCGACGGCTCTCTCGACGACCGCAACGAGCCGTGATGTCAAGTAGCTCCGGATGCCTCTCGCGCTGACGACGGGGGCGAACCCATTACCGACCAGGTGATCCGAGGCTGGGCTTGAGGATCTCCGCCGGTGGCGTGTGCCTGGTGTGAACCCCCGGGCTCCCCACAGCGCGTGATCCCTCCGACCACCCGCCCAGGGCCCAACGCCGTCCGCTGAGACAGTCTCAGCGGATAAGGACAATGGCGCACGATAGCCAGCCCGCTCCGGCAACGCGGGACCGCCACGTTGGTACAGTGTCCACGCACCTCCCCACCCGCATGGCGTATCATCCCCCATGGGCACGTAACCCGGCGGGAGAAGACGAGGAGCAGAGCGTGGTCTTTGATTTCCACACACACACCTTCTGGAGCGACGGGGAGTTGTCCCCGATGGAGCAGGCGCGGCGGGCCGTCCAGCGCGGCTACCGGGTCCTCGGGCTGACGGACCACGTCGGCGTCGGCGGCGTGCCGGAGTTGATCAAGGCACTGAAGGCAGACCGCGAGATCATCGAGCGCTACTGGCCGATCACTGTGGTCGTCGGGGTCGAGTTGACCCACGTGCCGGCGGAAGCCATCCCTGAGGCCGCGCGCTTCGCCCTCGATGCCGGTGCCGAGATCGTCGTGCTGCATGGTGAGACCCCGGTCGAGCCAGTGCCGGAGGGCTCAAACCACGCCGCGATCATCAGTGGCCTGGTAGACGTGATCGGCCACCCCGGTCACATCACCGAGGAGGACGTGCGTGAGGCCGCCGCCCGCGACATCTTCCTGGAAATCACATCCCGGCGCGGCCATTCCCTCACCAATGGCCACGTTGCCCGGCTCGCCCAGCGGTACGGCGCGAAGATGATCGTCAACAGCGACACGCACTCCCCATCCGACCTGCTGACCAGCGACTTCCAGCGCTCGGTCGCGCTGGGCGCCGGGATCGAGCCGAGCCTCCTGCCCGACGTGCTCCAGACATGGCCCGAGGAGTTGCTGCAGCGGGTCCTCGCCCGCCGGGAGGGTTGAGGCCGTGGACAACCGTGAGGTCGCGGAGCAGCTTCGCCAGTTCGCCGACCTGCTCGAGATCAAGGGGGAGAACGCCTTCCGCGTCAACGCCTATCGGCGCGCGGCGGACGCGGTGGAGCGGGAACCTGAGCCGCTCGAAGCCATCATTGCGCGGGAGGAGCTCACCGCCATCGAGGGGATCGGTCCCGGCCTGGCGGCGGCCATTACCGAGATCGTGCAGACCGGGCGCTACAGCGCCACCGAGGAGTTGCTGGACGAGGTCCCCGGAACGCTCCTCACCCTCCTTGGAATCCCTGGCGTCGGCCCGAAGACCGTCGGACGCCTCTATCGCGAGTTGGGCATCACCACGCTGGTGCAACTCGAAGCCGCCGCCCGGGCCGGTCAGGTGCGGCAGTTGAAGGGGTTCGGCCCGCGCGCCGAGGCGCGGATCCTCGAAGGCATCGCGTTCCTCCACCGCCGCACCAACCGCCTGTCGATCGGGACTGCCGACCCGGTCGCCCGGCGGCTGGTGGAGCACTTGCGGCGCGAGCTGGGCGTCCCCGTTGAGATCGCCGGGAGTGTGCGGCGCCAGTGCGAGACAGTGGGCAACATCGACCTCCTCGCCGCGGTCGAGAGCCCGGCCGCGATCGCGCCGGCACTGGAGTCGGCCCCGCGCGTGACCCAGATTGAGGAGGTCAACGACGCCTTCGTCGTCGCGGCGCTCGAGATCGGCAGCTCGGTGCGGGTGGTGGCGGCAGCGCCGGCTGTCTTCGGTACCGAGTTGGTCCGCTGGACCGGGAGCCGCGCGCACGTGGCGGAGCTGGTGCGCGTTGCCGGCGGCACGTTGCCGCACGTCGCCGAGGAGGCCGAGGTCTACGCCGCGCTCGGCTTACCCTGGATCGCGCCCGAGCTGCGCGAGGCGCGTGGGGAGATCGCTGCAGCCCAGGCCGGGCGGCTCCCGCGCCTCATTGAGGTATCGGACCTCCGCGGCGACCTACATCTCCACTCGGAGTGGAGCGACGGGCGAGCCACGATCCTGCAGTTGGCCGAGGCGGCGCGCGATCGCGGCTACGAGTACCTGTGCATCGCCGACCACTCGGGCGGCCTGCGCGTCGCTCGGGGTCTCGACGTCGACCGGCTGCGTGAGCAGTGGCGCGAGATCGAGCGGGTGAACGAGCTGGTTCCCGAGGTGCGGCTGCTCCGTGCCTCTGAGGTAGAGGTCCGGCGCGACGGGAGCCTGGACTTCCCTGATGAGATCCTCGCTGAGTTCGACCTGGTGGTCGCCTCGCTCCACTCCGGCCTGCGCCAGCCGCGCGAGGAGCTGATGAAGCGCATCCTCGGCGTCCTGCGCAATCCCCACGTCGATATTGTCGCCCACCCGACCGGCCGCATCATCGAGCGACGACCGGGCGCGGAGTACGACTGGGAGGAAGTCTTCCGGGTGGCGCGGGAGACCGGCACCGCGATCGAGATCAACGCCGACCCGGCGCGCCTCGACATGAACGATGAGCACGCGCGGATGGCGCAGGAGGCCGGCGTTCTCATCGCCATCGACTCGGACGCCCACGACATCCCGTCGCTGGATCACATCCGCTACGGTGTGTCCGTGGCACGCCGCGCCTGGATCGGTCCCGAGTCCGTCGTGAACACCCGCCCGCTGCCGGATCTGCTTGCCTGGCTCAACCGGTAGCGCCCGCGGGGAAGGGTCGGTCGTCAGGATCGGGCCATACCGACCACTGCACTGTTACCACCGGGATAATGAACACCACGGGCGGGGTTCACCCCCGCCCAAGGTTGACACGGTCATGCTGAGGGCACGTCCCTCGGGCCGGGACGCTTCCACCGGGATGGCCGCGCGCTACGCGGTGAGGCGCCGCGGCTCGGCGGGAACCATCACAGTGCGCTCGGAGACTGTCGCGCAGCCAGGGCCGAGCATCTCCTCCAGCGCCCGCTCGACATCGGGGCACCAGTCAATACTCAGGGATGCCCGCATCAGCACGGTTCGGCCGCGCGCAGGGACGTGCAGGATCACGCCGTCGTCGCCCGGGAACTGGTCGAACAGTTCGCGCACCCGGTGCATGGTCTCGACGTCGGCGGTGACATTGCCCGTGTCCGGGAGACGGACATGCACCTCGCGGACCACCACCGGCTTCGGCTCTTCGATGGTCACTGGTCCCACGCGGTCGGCGACGAGCTGGATGCGGTCGTTGCGTTGATCCACCCGTGCAGCGACCCGCACGATGGAGTCGACGACGAGGTGCTCGCCCGCCTGTTCGTAGAGGTCCGGGAAGACCACCATCTCGATCGCTCCGGTCTGATCTTCGAGCTGGCAGATCGCCATCACCCGGTTCGTCTTGGTGGTCAGCTTGCGCATGCCCGTGATCATCACGATCGCTTCGATCTGCTGGCCGACGGTCTCCTCGTCGATCTCGGCCAGCCGCACGTACCCACCGTCCCGGATCAGCGGAACGAGATCGTTCAGGGGGTGCGAGCTGAGGTAGAGCCCCAGCAGTTCCTTCTCCCAGGCGAGGAGCGTGGCGCGCGGGATCTCCGGCACGTCGTCCGGCATCGCCAGTGCCAGGGCGGGGGCGGCCACAGGCGCTGCGGAGAAGAGGTCGATCTGTCCGCGCTTGGCCGCACGCTGCCGCGATTGCGCGGCGCTGATCGCCTGCTCCAGGACCGCCAGCAAGGTAGCGCGGTCACCGAGGCTGTCCAGCGCACCACACTTGATCAGGCTCTCAGCCACCCGACGGTTGACCACCGTCCAGTCAACCGTGTCGCAGAACTGCTCGAAGCTCTCGAAGCGCTCGCCCGGCAGCGACTTGCGCGCCGCGACAATGGACTCCACGGCAGCCTCGCCGACGTTCTTCACGATCGCCAGGCCGAAGCGGATTGCCTTAGTCCCATCCTCAAGGATCTCGATCTCAAAATCGACGCCGCTCTTGTTGATATCGGGCGGGAGCACCGGGATGCCGAGCTTCTGGCACTCCGCCACCGCCGCCGCCACGCGCTGCGTCGCGCCGCTCGGGTGGCTGGGCGCACCCCGCAGCACGGCCGTCATGTACTCGGCCGGGTAGTTGGCCTTCAGGTACGAGGTCTGATAGGAGATCGTCGCGTAGCAGACTGCGTGCGCCTTGTTGAAGGCATAGCCCGCGAACGGCTCAATCAGGTTGAAGACGTTCTGCGCGTCCTCCGCGCTGTACCCCTTCTCCTGTGCGCCACGCAGGAAGCGCTCGCGCTCGGCCTTCATCACCTCGGGGATCTTCTTCCCCATCGCCTTGCGCATGATGTCGGCCTCGCCCAGGGTGTACCCGGCGAACTTGCGAGCGATCAGAAGCACCTGGTCCTGATAGACGATGACGCCGTACGTCTCGTCCAGGATCTCCGCCAGGTCCGGGTGCGGATAGCGGATCGGCTCCAGTCCATGCTTGGCGCGGCAGTAGGTGGGGATGTGCTGCATCGGCCCCGGCCGGTAGAGGGCCACCATGGCCGCCAGCTCGGCGATGGAGCTGGGCCGCAGCTCCCGGATGTAGCGACGCATGCCGGCGCTCTCGAGCTGGAACACGCCGAAGGTCTCGCCCTGCGACAGCATGGCATAGGTCTTCTCGTCGCCGTCCGGGATTTTCTTGGGGTCGATCTCAACACCCGTCGTCTGGCGGATCAGCTCAACCGCCTCGCCGAGGATGGTGAGGTTGGCCAGCCCGAGGAAGTCCATCTTCAGCAGGCCGATCTCGGCCACCGTCTCCATCGGGAACTGGGTGGTCGGAAGAGCCCCCTCCTCGGCACGTGCCGGGCGCTGCAGAGGTAGATGCTCGACCAGCGGGTCGGCTGCGATCACCACACCCGCCGCATGCGTGCCGGCATGGCGGGAGATACCCTCGAGTCGCTTGGCGTTGTCGATCAGCTCGCGGCACGCCGGATCCGTCTCGTAGAGCTGGCGCAGCTCCGGGCTCTCCTGCAGGGCCTTGTCAAGCGTGATATTGAGCGTCGACGGGATCAGCCGCGCGATCCGGTCGACATCGTTGTACGCCCAGCCCATGGCCCGGCCGGTGTCACGGATCGCCGCCTTCGCGCCCATCGTTCCAAAGGTGATGATCTGGGCCACCCGGTCGTGGCCGTACTTGCTGGCGACGTAGTCGATGACCTCCGCGCGTCGGTTGTCGGCGAAGTCCATGTCGATATCCGGCATCTCGCGGCGCTCCCGGTTCAGGAAGCGCTCGAACACCAGCCGGTTCGCCAGCGGGTCGATGTCGGTGATGCCCAGGGTATAGAGGACGATACTGGCTGCCGCACTGCCGCGTACGCCGAAGGGGATGCGACGCTGCCGCGCGAACTCCGCGAAGTCGCGCACGATCAGCATGTAGCTGCTGAAGCCCGTCTCCTGGATAACGTCCAGCTCGTACTCCAGGCGGCGGCGCACCTCCTCAGTGACCTCGGGGTAGCGGCGGCGCACACCGTCCCAGCAAAGCTGGCACAGGTACTCGTGCGGGGTCATACCCTCGGGAATGCCGGGGTCAGGCAGGTGCAGCCGGCCGAACTCGAGGTCGACGTTGCAGCGCTCCGCGATGCGGATCGTGTTCTCCAGCGCCTCGGGCACCTCACCGAAGAGCTGCCACATCTCCTCCGGGCTCTTGAAGTAGAGCTGGTCACTCTCCATCCGGAGGCGCTTGGGGTCGTGGAGCGTCGTGTTGGTCTGGATACAGACCAGCAGCTCTTGCAGCGGCGCGTCCGACTTGTCGACGTAGTGGACGTCGTTCGTCGCCACCAGCGGCAGGTCGAGCTTCCGCGCAAGTTCGATCAGTTGCGGGTTGGTCTGCCGCTGGCCTTCGATTCCGTGGTCCTGGATTTCAATATAGAAGTGATCCGGGCCGAACATCTCCTTCAGGATGCCGGCCAGACGCACCGCTTCCTCGTCGCGCCCCTGCAGAAAGTTGTTGGCGACCGGCCCACCGAGACAGGCCGAAGTGCAGATGATGCCGTCGCGGAGACTGTTGAGCATGTCCAGGTCGACGCGCGGCTTATAGTAGAAGCCCTCCAGGCTCGCCCGGCTGGCCAACCGCAACAGGTTCCGATAGCCCCGCTCGTTCTCCGCGAGCAAGAGCAGGTGGTACGACTGCTTTTCCCGGTCCTCGATGCTGCCCGGTGCGAGGTAGGCCTCAATCCCCAGGATCGGGTGGAGGTCGTGTGCGCGCGCCGCCTTGTACCAGTCGATCACGCCGTACATCACGCCGTGGTCGGTGATGGCGATGTGCTCCATCCCGAACTCACGTGCGCGGGCCATGTAGTCCTTGATGCGCCCCATGCCGTCGAGGAGCGAGAACTCGGTGTGCAGGTGCAGATGCGCGAACGGACGCGCGGTCACGACAGCCTATCCCTTCCCGAACGATCGCCCCGCCCCTGCTCAGGCCGCTGATCAGGGGGGCCTTCCCTTGGCGATCGACCGTCCCCGGGCATTGTAGCGCCGCTGGAGGCCGAATGGCCGGACGATTCCGCTAGACCCGAAGGGCACGCCGTACCGGCCGAAACCACCCGGCACGGATATCGACCCCGAACGCGGAGCGGTTAGCCGGCGTTAGTCAGCCGCCATGGCATCGGGGGAGGTATCGGGACCGGACGGCCAGCCGATTGCAGCCAACTGCGCCTGGGTGACCATCAAGCGAAGCATCTGCCGGACGTTCTGTCGGATCGGCTCCGGGATGTCGCGGCGCTGGAGGAGTTGCAGCACCTCGCTCACGACCGGCTCATCGGCCAGGAGGCTCTCCACCCGCTGGGGCATGTATCCCGCCGCAGCGAGCAGGGTATCGCGCTGCTCAGGCGTGAGACCCAGGGCGTCCGCCAGCTTGACGACGGCCTCACGCGTCGGCGTGCGATTACCGCTCTCAAGTCGGCTCACGTAGCTGTGGTCGAACCCCGCCGATTCGGCAAGCCGGCTCTGCGAGGTACGGGCTTCCTCCCGGAAGCGCTTGAGAAGCTCTGCGAACGTGGGCGCCGCGCTCGGTGCCTGTCCCGCCATGCCTGGCTCCCTTCTGTCTGCTCTCAGCAGATACGCCTCGAGCGAACCCTGTCCGTACACTAACCCTACTATACCGGCCACGTGTCTGCCTGTCAATAGTTATCCCGGTTATCCACAGGGCAGCGTTCGGTTGGATACAATGCGGCTGACCAAGCCAGCTTCTCGGCAGATTAATGACAGTAATGCGACACCAAGATTGGGCTGCGGCAGGCTCACGGACGAGGAGTGCTATACTCGTGGCGATCCCCGCGCTGTCCGTTCGGAAATCCGGAACGGCGTGGGATCTGCATGTCGATGAGGACTGCGTGTGAGAGGAGGGTCGTCCTGAGTCCCGAAGCTCCGCAGCAGCTCCGGGTCGCCGAACAGCCCCTCGCCCAGGTCGCCGGTCGGCTCGCCGATCCGCAGCAACCGGCCGGAGGCGGCGTCGCCGCCGCAGCGACCCTGGCACTGGCCGCCGCCACGGCCGAGCTGGTCGCGACTCTCTCGCTGCGCCGGAAGTCGGTGCAGCCCCGCCGCGCTGAACTGGAAGAGATCCGCCACAGGCTGGTCGACCTCCAGGCCCGCTTCCTTGCAGCGGCCGACGAGGACATCGCCGTCCTGTCGGACCTGCTGGCGGCGCAGCGCGCCGCGCGCCCGGCAACCGACGCTGCCCCGGACGCCCAGCGCGCGGCCAAGGAGGCACTCGAGCGGAGCCTCACCCTGGCCGCGGAGACGCCCATCGCTCTGGCTCAGGACGGCCTCGCGCTCCTGCGCCTCGTGCTCGCGACCGTGCCGTTCGCAGCGCGCTTCACCGTCAGCGACCTCGGCGCCGCCGCCGGTCTCGCCCAGGGCGCGATTGAGGCCGCACTCTTGATGAGCGAGGTCAACGTCGGTCTTCTCACCGATGCCGCCCGGGCAGACGAGCTCCGAACCGCCGTCGACCAGATCCGCCAGGAGGCACCGGAGCTGGCCAGGCAGGCACTGGATCTCACCCGCGCGAAGATGTCCGGGAAACCAATGGAGGAGGGGACGCGTGGCGATCGCGCTTGAGGGGCGACCGGTGGCGCGTGCGATATTGGAGCGCGCGCGTGAGGAATTGACTGAATACGTCACGCAGGCAGGACGCCCTCCCGAGCTTGCAACCGTGCTGGCCGGAGACGACGCCAGCGCTGCCGCCTACGTGCGTGCCATCCACCGTACCTTTGACCGCGTCGGCATCCCGGTGCGGGACGTAACGCTTCCCGGCGACGTGGCCGAGTCCGAGCTCCGGGACGCTGTGGAGCGCCTCAACGCGGACCCGGCCGTGAGCGGGATCATCATCCTCCAGCCACTGCCGCGACACCTGCCGGCCGGGATCGCCTCCGAGCTGGTCGATCCAGCCAAGGATGTGGACGGCGTCACGCCGTACAGTGCGGGCCGCCTCGCCGTCGGGCTTCCCGCGTTGCCGCCGAGCACGCCCGCGGGGGGAATGGCCATCCTTGAGCACTATGGCATCGAGATCGCCGGGAGCCACGCCGTCGTCATCGGCCGCAGCCCGGTCGTCGGTCTGCCCATGGCGCTCATGTTGATCGCAGCCGACGCCACCGTTACCGTCTGTCACAGCCGAACGCCCGACCTGCCCGCCATGACCCGCCAGGCCGACATCCTGGTTGCCGCCGCCGGTCGGCCGGGTTTGGTACGGCCGGAAATGGTCAAGCCGGGTGCGACAGTTATTGACTTTGGCGTTAGCTTTGTGGACGGAAGGATGGTCGGGGACGTCGAGCCGGCTGTGGGAGAGGTGGCCGGCGCGCTTACGCCGGTACCGGGTGGAACCGGCGCCGTCACGAATGCCATCCTCGTCCAGAACACGCTCCGCGCTGCGTGGGCCGCGCTCGGCGGCCGCCGCGCCGGATAGTCGTCAGTCGGTGAGCGTTGAGCCGGGGATAGAGGGGAGTACCATGCTCACGGACATCGAGATCGCGAGTCAGGTCACGCCAAAGCCGATCACCGAGATCGCTGCCGACCTCGGCATCCAGCCGGACGAGCTGGAGTTGTACGGTCCCTACAAGGCCAAGATCAGCCTGTCGATCCGGGACCGCCTCAAGGATCGGCCGAACGGCAAATACGTGGTGGTAACCGCCATCACCCCCACCCCGCTCGGCGAGGGGAAGACGACGGTCACCGTTGGGCTGGGCCAGGCGTTCGGCAAGATCGGCACTCGCGCGATCGTGGCGATCCGGCAGCCGTCGCTCGGTCCCGTGTTCGGGATCAAGGGTGGCGCGGCCGGCGGCGGTTACAGCCAGATCATCCCGATGGAGGACTTCAACCTCCACCTGACCGGGGACTTCCACGCCGTAACCGCGGCCCATAACCTGTGCGCGGCCTTCCTCGACAACTCCATCTACCACGGCAACCCGCTCGACATCGACCAGACTGCCGTCCTTTGGCGGCGCGTGATGGACGTGAACGACCGGACCCTGCGCGACATCGTCATCGGCCTCGGGTCGGGCAACGGGATCCCGCGCCAGACCGGCTTCGACATCACGGCGGCTTCAGAGGTCATGGCGGTCCTGGCCCTGGCGACCGACTATCGCGACCTCCGCGAGCGGCTGGGACGGCTCGTCGTCGCGCTCAACCGGAAGAAGGAGCCGGTGACCGCTGAGGACATCGGGGTGGCTGGCGCCATGGCCGCCCTGCTGAAGGACGCCCTCAAGCCGAACCTGCTCCAGACCCTCGAGCACACGCCCGCCATCGTCCATGCCGGCCCCTTCGGCAACATCGCCCACGGCAACTCGTCGGTGCTCGCTGACCTGATCGGTCTCAAGCTCGCCGACGTGGTGGTCACCGAGGCGGGCTTCGGCGCCGACCTCGGCTTCGAGAAGTTCTGCGACATCAAGTGCCGTGTCAGCGGACTCAAGCCCGATGCCGCGGTCCTGGTCGCGACCATCCGCGCCCTGAAGGCCCACAGCGGGCGCTATAAGATCGTGGCCGGCAAGCCGCTCGACCCCGGCCTCGTGACCGAGAACCTCGACGCGCTCCGTGAGGGAATCGGCAACCTGGAAAAGCAGATCGAGAACGTGCGTCGCTTCGGCGTGCCGGTGGTGGTGGCCATCAATCAGTTCCCGACCGACACCCCGGCCGAGATCGAGCTGGTGCGCGAGGTGGCGCTGAAGGCCGGGGCGTTCGATGCCGTGCCCACCCGGGTGCACAGCGAGGGCGGCGAGGGCGGCGCCGACCTGGCTCGCGCGGTACTGCGTGCGACGGAAGAACCCAACTCGTTCCGCCCGCTCTACGAGCTGGACATGCCGCTCACCGACAAGATCGAAATCATCGCGCGCGAGCTCTACGGCGCCGGATCCGTCACCTACCAGCCCGCGGCTGCCCGGGCGCTGCGCACCTTTACCAGCATGGGTTACGACAAGCTCCCGGTGTGCATGGCCAAGACGCACCTGTCCCTCAGCGGCGACCCGAACCTGCGCGGGCGGCCTGAGGGCTTCGAGCTGACGGTTCGCGAGGCGCGCCTGTCGGCCGGGGCCGGTTTCATCTACCCCATCATCGGCGAGATGCGGACGATGCCCGGCCTTGGCAGCAAGCCCGGCGGGCTGAACGTCGACATCGACGACGACGGTACGATCCGGGGTCTGTTCTAGGCGACGGCGACCGGGCGCGCGTCAGTCCATATCACGCGCGCCCGGCCAGTCTCTACCGACGAGGGAGAGGATGCGACACAGTGGATGAGACGGCGCGCGCCTTCCTGATCTGGGTGCCGGCAGGCACCTTGATCCCCTTCCTCATCAGCCGCCTCACCGGCGCCGACTGGCGCAGCGCCACGATCGAGGCCGCGCTCTTCGCAGCGCTGGGTCTGCTCATCTACCCGACCCTCTTCGCCCTGATCGTCGTCCACATCGTCGGCTACCCCAACGTCGAGGCCCTCTTCCTCGCCGGATTCGCCCTCGCCGCGCTGACGGTCCTTGGCTACCGGCGCAGCATCGGTGGTGGCCGTCCCCGATACTGATCCCGGCTTCCCTCTCCCGCCGCCCCCTGCCCGTGTCAGTTCTCCCCTCGTGGCACCGCCATTGCACCCACCTCCCTGTCGGACGGCCGAGTGATCGGCCGGAGCAGCACTACACCAGCGGAAGTGAGCCCAACATGGCACGCAGCGATCGCCCCGCCCTCGTGGGCGTATTCACGGACCCTGATCAGGCGGAGCGAGCAGTGGCAAACCTGTACGCAGCCGGCTTCGCGAACGACGAAGTCGGCATCATGCGGGGAAGCGACGCCCGGTCCAGCCCGTCCCAGGAGACCGAGGCACCGGAAGGAGTTGCCCCCGGCACCATCGCCGGCACGCTGGCCGGACTGGGTATCCCAGACGAGGAAGCGCAGTTCTACGAGGGAGAACTCAAGAGCGGCCGGGCCATCGTCACC
>Ga0207873_1002553_pt1 | contig 14690 bp, 13 predicted proteins | sample BGWIniCompost_FD_187373 | JGI IMG/M metagenome (GOLD analysis project Ga0207873, IMG submission 187373) | Cellulose adapted compost microbial communities from Newby Island Compost Facility, Milpitas, CA, USA - BGW Initial Compost (SPAdes)... ...
GGCTCGACGGCAACCGGAGACCTTGCCATGCGACTTCCCCTGCTGGCCGCCCTGCTGGTGGCCACCGGCCCGCTGTGCGCGCAGGCGGCCCCTGCGCCGCACGACGGGCCACGGGCGCCTTTCGCCGGTCCGCCCACGCGGGTCCTGGTGCTGGGCAGCGTGCACCTGGCGCAGGAGGAGGGCGGTCCGGTCACCGCCCGCGAGACCGGTCGGCTGCTGGAGCGCCTGGCCGCGTTCGGTCCGCAGGTGATCACCGTCGAAGCGATGCGCGGCGAGACCTGCGACCTGATGCGCCGCCACCCGGCGGTGTACGACGAGGAGGGCATCGCGCACTACTGTCCCGACACCGACGCGGCACGGGCCGCCACCGGCCTGGACGTGCCGGCCGCCATCGCCTCGGTGGAGGAACAGCTGGCCGCGTGGCCGCAGTCGCCGACCGCGGCGCAGCGCCGGCGCCTGGCCGCGACCTTCCTGGCCGCGGGCGACCCGACCTCGGCCCTGGTGCAGTGGCTGTACCTGCCCGAAGCCGAGCGCCGCGCCGGCGACGGGCTCGACGCCGCGCTGGTGCAGGCGCTGCGCAAGCGGGCCGCGTCCAGCAACGAGAACACGGTGATCGGCGCCGCGCTGGCCGTGCGCCTGGGGCTGCAGCGCGTGCATCCCGTGGACGACCACACCGGCGACAACCTGCGCATCGACGACGAGGACGCCTACGCCGCCGCGATCCGCGGCGCCTGGGACCGCGCGCCGCCCGAATGCGCCGCAACGTACGCGTACCTGCGCGAACTGCGGCAGGCGCCGGACCTGCTGCCGCTGTACCAGCACATCAATCGCGCCGCCTACCAGACGGTGCCGATGCGCTGCGACTTTGCGCTCGCGCTGGCCGACACCTCGCCGCAGCGTTACGGCCGCCAGTACGTCACCGGCTGGGACCTGCGCAACCTGCGCATGGTCGCCAACATCGGCGAGACCTTCCGCGAGCGTCCCGGGGTGCGGGTACTGAGCATCGTCGGCGTCTCGCACAAGCCCTGGTTCGACCGCCTGCTCGGGCAGCTGCAGGGCGTGGAGGTGGTGGACGCCGCACAGGTGCTGGGCGACTGAGCCCGCGCCTCAGCGGGCGAGCAGCCAGTCGCGCAGCACGCGCGCGCTGTTCATCACCGGGTCGCGCGCGGCGTAGACGAAGGTGGTGCGGCCCCGGCGCAGCCAGTCGCGCAGCTCCTCGACGGCGGCGGCATTGGCCTCCAGCTCGGCGTGGTAGCGGCGCACGAACTCCTCGAACCGCGACGGCTCGTGGCCATACCACTGGCGCAGGCCCGGGCTGGGCGCGATGTCCTTGAGCCACAGGTCCAGCGCCAGCGCCTCCTTGCCGACGCCGCGCGGCCACAGCCGCTCGACCAGGATCCGCGCGCCGTCGGCGCGGGCCGGTGGCTCATAGGCGCGCTTGAGCCGGATGTCCATGGACCGACTCTAGGCCCATGGACGGCGCCGATCAATCCGCGCCCGCCGCGCTCAGTAGCCCTGTTCGCGCAGCGTCGCGCGCACCTGCTCGTGCCGCGCCTGCAGCGCCGGCGCGGGCGCGGGGCCGAGCAGGCTGACCACCACGATCGCCACGGTCGCGGCGAGGAAGCCCGGCACCATCTCGTACAGCGCGCTGCCGGTCTGCTTCCACAGCAGCACGGTGGCCGCGCCCACCAGCATGCCGGCGAGCGCGCCGTTGCGGGTCATGCGTTTCCAGAACACCGAGAGCACCACCACCGGGCCGAACGCCGAGCCGAACCCCGCCCACGCGTAGGCGACCAGGCCCAGCACCCGCGATTCGGGATCGCGCGCGATCCACATCGCCAGCGCGGCCACCGCCAGCACCATCGCGCGACCGAACCAGACCAGCTCGCGGTGCCCTGCGCGCGGACGCAGGAAGCCGCGGTAGAAATCCTCGGTCAGGGCGCTCGAGCACACCAGCAGCTGCGCCGCCAGCGTGCTCATGATCGCGGCCAGGATCGCCGACAGCAGCACGCCCGCGATCCACGGGTTGAACAGGAGTTCGGAGAGCACGATGAACACCCGCTCGGGGTTGGCCTCCACCGGCGCGGCATGCTCGGGATGGGACGCGAACCAGGCGATGCCGAAGAAGCCGGTGGCCATCGACCCGGCCAGGCACAGCACCATCCAGGTCATGGCGATGCGGCGTGCGCGCGGGATGGTGGCCAGGCTGTCGGCGGCCATGAATCGCGCCAGCAGGTGCGGCTGGCCGCAGTAGCCCAGGCCCCATGCCAGCAGCGAGACGATCGCCATCGCGCCGCCGGCGGCGAACCAGTCCAGTCGCGAGGGATCCACCTGGTCGATCAGCGACAGCGCCTGTACCGGCCCGCCGACGCCGATGATCGCGAACACCGGTACCAGCAGCAGGGCGAAGATCATCAGCGTGGCCTGGACCGTGTCCGTCCAGCTCACCGCCAGGAAGCCGCCGATGAAGGTGTAGGCGATGGTCACCGCCGCGCCCCACAGCATCGCCTGGCCGTACGGCAGGCCGAACATGTTCTCGAACAGGCGCGCGCCGGCGACGATGCCCGAGGCGCAATAGATCGCGAAGAACACCAGGATCACCAGCGCCGACAGGATCCGCAGCAGCCGGCTGCGGTCCTCGAAGCGGTGGGTGAAGTAGTCCGGCAGTGTCAGCGCGTTGTGGGTGCGTTCGGTGTACACCCGCAGCGGGCCGGCGACGAAGCGCCAGTTGGCCCAGGCGCCGATCACCAGCCCGATCGCGATCCAGGACTCGGACGCGCCGCCCAGGTACAGCGCACCGGGCAGGCCCATCATCAGCCAGCCGCTCATGTCCGAGGCCCCGGCGGCGAGCGCGGTCACGTAGCTGTTGAGCGAGCGTCCGCCGAGGATGTAGTCGTCGAAGGTGCGAGTCCGGCGCCAGGCGACGAAGCCCAGGCCGAGCATGAGCAGCAGGTAGGCGGCGAAGGTGATGAACAGCGGCGAGGTCAGGGACATGCAGTGCGGCACCGGCGGTCGGGACTGGGCGCAGAGTGTGGCCGATGTGGTGCCGCCGGCGCCAATGGCCCCCGGCATGCGCCTCGCCCCCGGAACCGGACGGCGAACGGCGGGCGGAGGCGGCCGGTGCCGCCCGCATCGGGCGATGGCATGCCGCGGCGTACGGCCTGGGCATCGGCACCATCACCAGCGATGGCGCGCTGCAGGTCAAGCTGCTGCGCGGCGGCAGCCTGGGCAGCGTGGAAGAGGGCTTCCTCTCGCGCCTGCGCCCGCGCGACCGCTTCCAGTTCGCGGGGCGCACCCTGGAACTGGTGCGCCTGCAGGACATGACCGCGTACGTGCGCATCGCGAAGAAGGCCGACGGCATCGTGCCGCGCTGGCAGGGCGGGCGCATGCCGATGTCGAGCGAACTCGGGGCGCGCGTGGCGCAGGTCCTGGCCGGTCCGCTCGACAGCCCCGAGCTGCGCGCGCTGGCGCCGCTGCTGGAACTGCAGGCGCGGATCTCGGCGCTGCCGGCCGCGGACGGCCTGCTGGCCGAGTCCGCGAAGACGCGCGAAGGCTGGCACCTGTTCCTGTATCCCTTCGCCGGACGCGGCGTGCACGAAGGCCTGGCCGCGCTGCTGGCGCTGCGCTGGAGCCGGCTGGCGCCCAATACCTTCGGCTTCGCGGTCAACGACTACGGCCTGGCGCTGACCGCGCACGCGCAGACGCAGATGGACGCGGACACGCTGCGCGCGCTGCTCGACCCTGCGCAACTGTTCGACGACCTGCGCGACGGTGCCAACCTGGGCGAGCTGGCGCGGCGCCAGTTCCGCGAGATCGCGCGCGTGGCCGGCCTCCTGCCGCCGTCGCTGCCAGGGCGCGCGCTGCGCAGCCTGCGCCAGCTGCAGGCCTCCAGCGGCCTGCTGTTCGACGTGTTGCGGCGCCACGACCCGGGCCACCTGCTGCTGGAGCAGGCCGAACGCGAAGTCTTCGAGTCCCAGCTCGAGGCGCGCGCGCTGCAGTCGGTGCTCGAACGCTGCCATGCCGCGCGCATCGACCTGCACCGGCCGAAGACGTTGACGCCGCTGTCGTTCCCGCTGTGGGCCGAAGGCATGCGCGGCACGCACAGCAGCGAGGACTGGCGCACGCGCGTGCAGCGCGTGGCCGAGCGCCTGGAAAAGCGCCATGGCTGAGGCACTGGAGCTCGCGATCGCCGGCGAACCGGTGCGGCTGCTGGCCGACCGCGCGCTGTACTGGCCCGCGCGCCAGCGGCTGCTCATCGCCGACCTGCACCTGGGGAAGGGCGACACCTTCCGCGCCGCCGGCATTGCCGTGCCCAGCGGCGGCACCGCGCACGACCTGTCGCGGCTGGATGCGCTCGTCGGGCACACCCGTGCGCGCGAACTGTGGATCCTGGGCGACTTCCTGCACGCGCGCCGCACGGACGCGGTGGACGCCGCCTGGCGCGCGTTCCGCGATGCGCACGCCGGCATCGCGATGGCGGTGGTCCCGGGCAACCACGACCACGCCTTCGATCCGGAGGCGGCGGGCGTGGAGCGGCTTCCCGACGGCATCGTCGACGGCCCGTTCGCCTTCCGCCATGCACCGCCGTCGCAGGCCACCGCTTCGCACGTGGTCTGCGGCCACGTCCATCCGGTGCTGCGCCTGCCGGGTGCCGGCCGCCACCCCCTGTTCTGGCTGCGCGACGGCATCACCGTGCTGCCGGCCTTCGCCGCGTTCACCGGCGGCCACCAGGTGCCGCGTGCACAAGGCCGCGGCAGCGTGCTGTGCAACGGCCGCCAGCTGCTGCGCCTGCCCTAGGATCCATATCCCGACCCGGACCGCGGCCGGCGCCGCGTCGTGGTGGCGCCGCTCGCGAACGGCGTCGCAGCTGCGTGATCGACCTCCTGGTGGCATCGCCAGGGCCGGGTGGCGAGGCGGGCGTCGCATCGCCCGCAGGCAGCGGCCCGCCACCGTGGCGGCGAGACCGCACCGCCGCTGAACAAACGCTTTCGATTGGTCCCGCACGCGGGATAAAGAATCCACGACGAAGGCATTGGGCGCCGGGTCCGCGCACCCATCTTCTGGACACGCCGCGGTGGCGTCGCCCCTTGCGACGGCCTGCGGCGGAGTGATTGCTCCAATCCCCCAACCAGGAGAGACACCATGCGTTCCAAGCTTCTTGCCACCACCCTCGCCGCCGTGCTGCTGGGCGGCGCGTCCCTCGCCCACGCCCAGGACACCGGCTGGTACGCCGGCGTCGGTGCCGGCCAGGCGCTGGTCGACGAGCGCGGCTACGACGACGAGGACACCGCGTTCTCGGTCTTCGGCGGTTACCAGTTCCATCGCAATTTCGCGCTCGAGCTCGGCTACACCGACTTCGGCAAGCTGGAGCCGCGCGGCGAAGGCGCCAACCTCGAGGCGTCGTCGGTTTCGCTGGCCGCGGTCGGCATCCTGCCGTTCACCGAGAAGTTCTCGGGCTACGCCAAGGCCGGCTTGCAGCGCTGGGACATCGACGGTTCGCTGCCCGGCCTGACCGGCACCACCAGCGGCGACGGCACCGATCCGCTGTACGGCCTCGGCCTGCAGTACCGCTTCACCGACGCGGTGGCGCTGCGCGGCGAGTACGTCCGCAGCGAGTTCGAGGACGCCGACGTCGACACCGCCCAGGTGCAGGTGCGGTTCGACTTCTGATCCGCGCCACGCCGGCACGGCCGGCGACACTCCGCACGGCCCGGTGCGCGCCAGCACCGGGCCTTTTCATTGCCTGTCCTTGGCGCCCGGGCGTCGCCGGCCACGCGCGGGCCGGGGTGCCGTGGCAAAGCCGCGGGCCGGGCGCAGGCGCACGCGGCCGGGACCGCGGGTCGGGGATCAGAACGGCTGTTCCGGACCCACCGGCACCACCCCGGTCGGATTGATGGTGGTGTGGCTCTGGTAATAGTGGCGCTTGATGTGGTCGAAGTGCACGGTGTCGCGGATGCCCGGCACCCCCATCATGCGTGCGGTGAAGGCGTGCAGCGCGGGGTAGTCGGCGATCCGCCGCAGGTTGCACTTGAAGTGGCCGTGGTAGACCGGATCGAAGCGGATCAGGGTGGTGAACAGGCGGATGTCGGCCTCGGTCATCGCGTCGCCGACCAGCCAGTCGCGGCCCGAGAGCTGCTGCTCCAGCCAGTCGAGGGTCTCGAACAGGGGCAGCACCGCTTCCTCGTAGGCCTCCTGGGTGGTGGCGAAGCCGGCGCGGTACACGCCGTTGTTGACCGTGTGGTAGACGCGCTCGTTGACCGCGTCGATCCGCGCGCGCAGCGGCCCGGGATAGAAGTCGCCCGGTTTCGCGCCCAGCCCGTCGTAGGCGGTGTTGAGCATGCGGATGATCTCGGACGACTCGTTGTTGACGATGCTGTCGGTCTGCTGGTCCCACAGCAGCGGCACGGTCACGCGGCCGGTCATCCCTGGACGGGCGCGGGTGTAGAGCTGGTGCAGGTAGCGCGCACCCATCACCGGCTCGGGGCCGACGCCGGGGCCGGGCTCGAACGTCCAGCCGTGCTCGCGCATGCGCCAGAGCACCACCGACACCGGCAGCAGGTCCTCGAGCCCCTTGAGCGCGCGCACGATCAGGGTACGGTGCGCCCAGGGCAGGCGTAGCTCACGTACAGGCGATAGCGGCCGGGTTCGGCGCGGTATCCGCGCTGCCCGTCGGGCCCGGGGCCGCCGTCCGCGCCCAGCCAGTCGCGGAAGCTGGCCTCCTCGCGCTTGAAGCGCCCGTCGCCGCTGGTGTCGTACCACTTGTCGTGCCATTCGCCTTCGATCAACAGGCCCATCGGACGCCTCCTGCGCGTGCGCATGGAACAACGATGATGCCAGCCGCCGGCGCGCGCGCGTTCACCCGTCCTGCATGCAGCCGGACTACGCGGGTCAGCGCGCGTCGTGCGCTGTCCATGCCGGTCGCGCCTGGAGTCGCGCCGACGCGCCAGGAAGCCAAGGGCGGCGTCGCCGTATACTTCCGCGGCGATGAGCCGCCGACCGTCCATCCGCAGGCATCTGGCCGTGCTCGCCCTGCTGGCGGCGCTGCTGGCGGCGTTGGCGCCGACGGTGAGCCGCACGCTGGCGGCCACGGCCGCGAAGGGCACGCCGATCCTGATGGAAATGTGCACGATGGCGGGCATCCAGCTGATCGATGTGTCGCCGTTCCTGGGCGCCTCCGACGGCGACCCCGCACCGTCGCCGCCGCCGGCCGCGCCGATGGCGCCGGCCTGCGACTACTGTGTGCTCGCCACCCCGCTGCTGGTGGTGCTGGCGCTGCTGCTGGCCGCGCTGGCGTGGAGGCCCGCGCCGCCCGCCGATCGCCGCTACGCGCTGGCGCAACGGCCGCTGCGCAACCTGCGCGGGCTGGGCTCCCAGGCGCCACCCGTCCTGTCCTGAACCGCACGTCCGACCGGTCCGCGCGCGGCCTTCGCGCCGCGCCTTCGTGCTTCAGGAGCAGAACATGCCGATCCCATCCCGGCGGGCGCCGCGTGCGCCGCGCCCGTGCGTGGCCGTGCTGGTCGCGCTGTCGTTGTCTGCCACCGCGTTCGCCGGGGCCGCGCCCGGGCACCGGCCGCCGCCGGACGCGCGGACGCTCGATGCCGTCGAGGTCCAGGGCCACCGCAGCCCCATCGACGCCGAACGCGCGCTCACGCCCGGCGGCGTCAGCGTCGTCGACGGCGACAGCTTCCACCTGCGCCCGGTCACCAACCTGGCCGACGCGCTGCGCTACGTGCCCGGCGTATGGGTCGAGAGCAGCACCGGGGGCGATGCCGTGTTCCTCTCCAGCCGCGGCTCGAACCTCGATGCCACCGGCTACGACAGCAATGGGGTCAAGCTGTTCCAGGACGGCCTGCCGGTGTCCACGGCCGACGGCAACAACCACAACCGCTTCCTCGACCCGGTGGCGGCCCGGCACGTGGTGGTCGTGCGCGGCGCCAATGCGCTGACCTACGGTGCCAGCAACCTGGGCGGCGCGATCGACTTCATCACGCCCACCGCGCGCAACAGCCCGCCGGCGCAGGCCGCGTTTGCCGCCGGCAGCCACGGGCTGTGGAGCGGACGACTGACCGCCGGCGGCGTGTCGGGCGATCTGGATGGAATGCTGACGCTCGAAGCGCTGGGCCGCGACGGCCACCGCGAACACAGCCGCCAGGACCGCGCCGGGCTGTATGCCAACGCCGGCTGGCGCGCCACGCCCACGCTGGAGCTGCGCCTGTTCGCCAGCTACATCGACAGCGAGGAGGAGCTGGCCGGCGGCCTGAGCCGCGCGCAGTTCGACGCCGATCCCTACCAGGCCAACCCTTCGGCGGTCAGCGGCAATTTCCAGCTCGACGTGCGCACCACGCGCCTGGCGGGCAAGGCGGACTGGGACCCGGGCGACGGCCGGCGACTGGAGGCGGGCCTGTCGTGGGAGGAGCAGCACCTGTACCACCCGATCGTCGACAAGGTGATGGTCGATTTCGACGGGCCGGGGCCGATGCCGCCGGTGGAGGTGTTCAGCCTGCTCAAGATGACCGACCAGCGCACGGCCGGCGGCATGCTGCGCTACGGCGTGCGCCTCGGCGACCACGACCTGCTGGCCGGCATCGACCTGGCCGACACCCGCGAGACCGGCGGCAACCACCGCAACGACGGCGGCCGCCGCAACGGGCTGACCGGCACCATCGACAACCGCTCCGACAGCGTGGAGCTGTTCCTGGCCGACCGCTGGCGCTTCGCACCGGACTGGACCCTGGTCTACGGCGCCCAGGGCGTGCTCACCGGCCGCGACGTGCGCAGCACCGACATCGCCAGCGGCGCCTCGCGCCAGCTGCGCGCCGACTACGCCTCGTTCAATCCGCGGCTGGGCGTGATCCGCCACCTGGCCCCGGGCAGCGAGGCGTTCGCAAGCCTGGGCCGCCTGTATGAAGCGCCGACGGTGTTCGAGCTGGAGGACGACGCCCGCGGCGACGGCTCCACGCTCGACGCCATGCACGGCACGGTGGTCGAGGCGGGCCTGCGCGGTGCCAGTGCACCGGACGGCGCCGCCGCGGCCTGGCACTGGGACGTGTCGCTGTACTACGCGCGCATCCGCGACGCGATCCTGTCGGTGGAAGACCCGTCGGCGCCCGGCACCAGCCTGTCGACCAACATCGCGCGCACCGTGCACGCGGGGCTGGAAGCGGCGGTCGGCGCCAGCTTCCGGCCGGGCGGCGGCGCGCACCGCATCGAGCCGCTGGTCAGCGCCACCGTCAACGCGTTCTCGTTCGACGACGATCCGGTCTACGGCGACAACGACCTGCCGGCGGCACCCGCCTACGCCGTGCGTGGCGAAGTCATGTACCGCCATGCCAGCGGCTTCTTCGCCGGGCCCACCTTCGACCTGGTGGGCGCGCGCCATGCGGATTTCGCCAACCGCTACCGCGTCGGCGGCTACAGTCTGCTGGGCCTGCGCCTGGGCATCGAGCGCGAGCGCTGGCAGCTGTTCGCCGAAGCGCGCAACCTCGCCGACAGGGACCACGTCGGCACGTTCAGCGTCCGCGACCGGGCCGGCCCGGACGACGCCATCCTCCAGGCCGGCATGCCGCGCACGCTGCATGCCGGGCTGAGGGTCCGATTCTGACCGCGCCGGGGCGGCCGGCCCGCGCGCCGGCAGCGCTCGCGACCGCAGCCACGTTTTCCTCGAGCCACCGGGAGTTGAACGATGAACACCACGATCTTCCGCGCCGCCGCCCTGGCCCTGCTGCTGGCCGGCTGCGGCCAGCACGGGCAGCAGGCCCCGCATCCCGAGGACCAGGCGCCGGACCGGGCCACGCCCGCGGACCACCCGCAGGCCGCCCGGGACGGACACGGGCAGCACGAGGGCCGGGGCCGCCACTGGCTGGCGGGCGACCTGGAGGTCTCCGCCGCCTGGTCGCCCGCCATTCCGCCGGCGGCGCCGGTGGCCGGCGGCTACCTGGCGATCCGCAACCACGGCGGCGAGGACGACCGCCTGGTCGAGGTGCGCAGCGACGCGGCGCAGCGGGTGGAGATCCACGAGGTCCGGCACGAGGACGGCATGGCGCGCATGCGTCCGCTGCCCGACGGCCTGCCGTTGCCCGCGGGCGAGGCGGTGGAACTGCGTCCCGGCGGCTACCACCTGATGTTCATCGGCCCCGGCGATGGCTTCGTGGCCGGGCGCTCCGTGTCGGCCACCCTGGTCTTCGAGCGCGCCGGCGAGCTGGCGGTGGAGTTCGAGGTGCGGGCGATCGCCGCGCAGTCGCCCGCAGGCGGCCACGAGCACCACTAGGGCCCGGCCTCCCCGCGGCATGCCGCCGCGGGGAGGCCTTGGCGGCCGGGCTCAGCTCTCGCTCATGCCCGCCGCGGGTTCGGGCGCATGGCCGCGGCGCACCGTCTCCTCGATCCGGCGGCCCACGTCGGGGTCGATCGACTTCCAGTAGTCGAACGCGCGCTCGAGCACCGGGCTGCGCACGCCGCCGAGCAGGGCGCCGGACACGGTCTCGACCAGGGCATCGCGCTCGGCGTCGCTGAACACCTCGCGCACCAGCGCGCCGGGCTGGGAGAAATCATCGTCGTCCGCGCGCAGGGTGTAGGCGCTGCGCACCATCTCGCCGTCGGCCTCCCAGCCGTCGTCCATCCGCCCGGTGCGGTCGGCCCACGGGCGTCCGCCGCTGTTGGGGGCGTATACCGGCGCGGCGCCGCTGTGGTGGTACGCCATGTGGCCGTCGAACTGGTACGTCTCGACCGGCACCCTGGGCTGGTTCACCGGCAGCTGGTGGAAGTTTGTGCCGATGCGCCGGCGCTGCGCGTCGTTGTAGGCGAACGCGCGGCCCAGCAGCATCTTGTCCGGCGACAGGCCGATCCCGGGAACCGTGTTGCCCGGCGAGAACGCGGCCTGCTCGATCTGGGCGAAGAAATTCTCCGGGTTGCGGTTGAGGGTCATCACGCCCACCCGGATCAGCGGGTAGTCGCGGTGCGGCCACACCTTGGTCAGGTCGAAGGGGTTGATGCGGTAGTGCTTCGCCTCTTCGTAGGGCATCACCTGCACGCTCAGCACCCATTCGGGATGCTCGCCGCGGGCGATGGCGTCGAACAGGTCGCGGCGATGGAAATCCGCGTCGCTGCCGGCCATGGCCATGGCCTCGGCGTTGCTGAAGAACGCCATGCCCTGCTGGGTGTGGAAGTGGTACTTGACGAAGAAGCGTTCGCCGGCGGCGTTGATCCACATGAAGGTGTGCGAGCCGTAGCCGTTCATGTGCCGCCAGGTGCGCGGCAGCCCGCGCGGGCCCATCAGGTAGGTCACCTGGTGGGCCGATTCGGGGTTGAGCGTCCAGAAGTCCCACTGCATGTGGTTGTCGCGCAGGCCCGAGTCGGGCAGCCGCTTCTGGCTGCGGATGAAGTGCGGGAACTTCATCGGGTCGCGGACGAAGAAGATCGGCGTGTTGTTGCCGACCAGGTCGTAGTTGCCTTCGCTGGTATAGAACTTGATCGAGAACCCGCGCACGTCGCGCCAGGTGTCCGGGCTGCCCATCTCGCCGGCCACGGTGGAGAAGCGGATCAGCAGGTCGGTCCTGGCCCCTGGCTGGAACAGCGCGGCCCGGGTGTAGCGCGAGACGTCCCCGGTGGTTTCGAACACCCCGAACGCACCGCCGCCCTTGGCATGGGGCTGGCGCTCGGGGACCTTCTCCCGGTTGAAGTGCGCCATCTGCTCCAGGAAGTGCACGTCGTGCAGCACGATCGGGCCGTCCGGTCCGATCGTCAGGGAGTGGCGGTCGCTGGGCGCGGGCGCGCCGGTGCTCATCGTCGAACCGGTGCCGTGCTCGTCGTCGTGCCTGGCCATGGCGGTCTCCATCGCGGCGTGGACTGGAGATCATCGCCCCGGCGATGTGGTGGAATCGTTACGCGGGGACGTCGCGCGATCGCGCGCGACGCCAGGCGGCCAGCGCCTGGCAGGCCCGCGTCGTGGAGCGGGGATGGCGCGCCTGGAGGGATTCGAACCCCCGACCAATGGCTTCGGAAGCCACTACTCTATCCGGCTGAGCTACAGGCGCGTTGTCTGGACCTGCCGCGTGGCGCCGGGCCTCCCGGCCCGTGGCGCCGCTGGCCGGGTGCATCACCGGGCCGTCGCGGGGCGGCCATTGTACGGCAAACGCGCGCGCGGCCGCCCGGCCGGGCCGTCGCGGGGCGGGGCGGTGCGGTGCGGGCGGCGCACGGCGTCCACCCCGGGCGGTCGCTGCACGCCGGCATCGGCGCCGGGTCGCGGCCGGGTCGATACACTGGCACCCCCATGCCGCACGACCGGACCGACCACACGCCGCAGGCCACCGCCGCGCCCGACTGGCGCCAGCGGCTGGGCCTGTACTGGAAGCTGGTGCGCGGCGACCGCCCGATCGGCTGGCTGCTGCTGCTGTGGCCGACCTGGTGGGCGCTGTGGATCGCCGCCGGCGGCGTGCCGCCGTGGTGGACCTGGTTCGTGTTCAGCGCCGGCGTGTGGCTGACGCGCTCGGGCGGCTGCGTGATCAACGACTACGCCGACCGCTGGCTCGACGGCTCGGTCGAGCGCACCAAGGAGCGGCCGCTGGCCACCGGCGCGGTGTCCGGGCGCGAGGCGCTGGCGGTGTTCGCGGTGCTGATGCTGGCCGCCTTCGCCCTGGTGCTCACGCTCAACCGGCTCACGGTGCTGCTGAGCGTGGTCGGCGTGGTCCTGGCCGCCACCTACCCCTACCTCAAGCGCTACACCTACCTGCCGCAGGTGTACCTGGGCATGGCCTTCGGCTGGGGCATCCCGATGGCCTTCGCCGCGGTCCAGGGCACGGTGCCGCCGCTGGCCTGGGTGCTGTACGTGGCCAACATCTTCTGGGCCACGGCCTACGACACGTGGTACGCGATGGTCGATCGCGAGGACGACATCCGCATGGGCGCGAAGTCGACCGCGATCCTGTTCGGCGAGCTCGACCTCGTCGCCCAGGGCGTGCTGTATGCGCTGACCTTCCTTGCCCTGGTGCTCGCCGGCCGGCAGGCGGGGCTGGGCCTGTGCTACTGGATCGGCCTGGGCGTGGCGGCGCTGCTGGTCGCCTGGGAGTTCCTCATCGCCCGCCACCGCGACCGCGCGGCCTGCTTCCGCGCCTTCCTGCACAACCACTGGGTCGGGATGGCGGTGTTCGCGGGGATCGCGCTGGATTACGCGCTGGGCTGAGGCAACGTCCGGGCGGCGCCTCGTAGGAGCGGCTGGGCAGGGCGCGGCGCGCCATGCGTCACGCGACCCGCGCGCACACCCACGCATCGACGCGCCTGGCGCCGGCGCGGCGGAGCGCGCGCGCCGCGGCGCAGAGCGTGGCCCCGGTGGTCATGACGTCGTCGACCAGCACCACGTGCGCCGGCAACGGTTGCGAGGCCTCGACCGCGAAGGCATCGCGCAGGTTGCGGGCACGGGCCGTGGCATCGAGTTCGGACTGCGGGCGGGTCGCGCGCACGCGGCGCAACGCGCCGGGCAGCAACGGCAGGTCCAGCGCGCCGGCGAGGGGCCGCGCCAGCTCCAGCGCCTGGTCGTAGCCGCGCTGGCGCAGGCGGCCCAGGTGCAGCGGCACCGGGAGCAGGGCGTCCGGGCGCGGCAGCGCGGCGAAGCGGCCGGCCATGGCCTCGGCCAGCAGGCGGCCGGCGGCCAGGTCGCGGTGGAACTTGAACCTCGGCAGCAGCCGGTCCACCGGCGCGGCGTAGCGCAGCGCCGCGTGCGTGGCATGCAGCGGCGGCGCCCGCCGCCGGCAGGCGGCGCAGAGCGGGGCAGGGGCGGGAAGCGGCAGCGCGCAGCGCGGGCAGGCCGGGTCGTTCCAGGGCAGGGCGGCAAGGCAGGCATCGCACAGGTCCGCGCCCGGCCGCCCCGGCTCGCCGCAGGCCAGGCAGCGCGCGCGGCACAGCACGCCGCCCAGCCGGCGCCACCAGCCGTCAACCTTCGCTGCGCCGTTCAGGTTGACAGGCCCGGGCATGCTTTCCAGACTGCCGGGCCTGCGCCCGCCCGTCCGTCAGGGAATCCCGATGCCTGCCGTCAGTCCGCTCCGTCCCGAGACCGGGTCGTCCGCCGATGCCGTCCTGCGCCACGACTGGCGCCAGGACGAGGTGGAAGCCCTGTTCGACCTGCCGTTCCCCGAACTGCTGTACCGGGCGGCCACGGTCCACCGCCGCCACTTCGACCCGGCGCGGGTGCAGGTGAGCACCCTGCTGTCGATCAAGACCGGCGGCTGCCCCGAGGACTGCGCCTACTGCCCGCAGGCCCAGCGCTACCACACGGGGGTCGAGGCGACGAAGCTGATGACCACCGAGGAGGTGGTGGCGAAGGCGCGCCAGGCGCGCGAGGCCGGCGCCAGCCGCTTCTGCATGGGCGCCGCCTGGCGTTCGCCCAAGGACCGCGACATCCCCAAGGTCGCCGAGATGATCCGCCAGGTGAAGGCGCTGGGCCTGGAGACCTGCGCGACGCTGGGCATGCTCAGCGGCGAGCAGGCGCGCGCGCTGCGCGAGGCCGGGCTGGACTACTACAACCACAACCTCGACACCGACCCGGGCTACTACGGCGACATCATCCACACCCGCGGGTTCGACGACCGGCTCGAGACCCTCGAGCACGTGCGCCAGGCCGGGCTCAAGACCTGCTGCGGCGGCATCGTCGGCATGGGCGAGACCCGCGCCCAGCGCGCCGGCCTGCTGCGCGCGCTGGCCAA
>Ga0207873_1002555_pt1 | contig 14681 bp, 17 predicted proteins | sample BGWIniCompost_FD_187373 | JGI IMG/M metagenome (GOLD analysis project Ga0207873, IMG submission 187373) | Cellulose adapted compost microbial communities from Newby Island Compost Facility, Milpitas, CA, USA - BGW Initial Compost (SPAdes)... ...
TTCCTCCTCGTACCGGGCGAGGTGCGCCGGCGTTACGGGCCGTTGCTCGATGACGGCGCGGATCACGCGCAGCAGCTCGCCGCTCGGCGACCACTGCCGGACCTCGAAGCGGTCGCTCTCCCCGCCGAAGAAAGCGTCCCCGCCCGCCGCGCCGTGGCTCGCGCGGCCGAACGGCACCTGTGGAGCCGAGAGGGACCTTCCCTGCCGGATGACGAACTCTTCCCGGCCGCGGAGCACCGCCACCGTGTCGATCCCGCCATCCAGGCGCACGTGGAGGTAGTGCTCGGGGGCGCGCCGCTCCCCCGACGCCGCTGCGAGAAGGTCGCGCGCCGCGAAGCCCGGCGTGATGACGGGCGTGCCATCGGCGAACCACCCGACGGCGGGCGAGACCAGCCCCAGGCCGTACCGCGAATCGACACCGATCTCGCGGATCACTCGCCCGTCCGCATCGAAGTGCGTGAGCCGCTTGCGCCGGGCGTCCCACGCCGCGATCGAGCGGCCGCCCGCTCTCCCGATCCCTCCGAGCATCCCGAACTCGCCCGGGCCGCCTCCTCGCCCGCCCAGATCCCGCACGTGGCGGCCCGACCGGTCGTAGATGCGAATGCGGTTGGTCCCGCCATCGGCGATCGCGATCGTGCCGTCCTCCAGCCGGATCGCGTCCTGGACGCCGTAGAGCTGGTCGCTCTCCGCGCCGCTCGCGGCCCCGATCTCGAGCGAGGGTGCAGCCGCAATGCGCCAGGGCACTCCTCCGCTCCACCGGGGGCCGGAATTCTCGACGATCTGAACGCCCGCGCTGTCGCGCGTCACGACCGCGGGCGCGCTTGCCTGCGCTGCGGCGCCCGTGCCTCGATCCCCACATGCCACGAGCACGGCGAGGAGCAATGTAGCACAACCGGCTGCACGCCCGCGCCGTGGCGCGCCGACCGCGCGGGCCGGCGTCAGCGGCACCGCGACAGCGACCACAACGTTCGATCGACCTCGAGCGCCCATGTTTCCCCGTGGGCCAGGTGACCGACCGGCCGTACGGTGCGGCGACGAGGCCGTCCGGCTCCTGACGGACCCGCTACAACGCCCTTACACCGTCCCTTGTCTCCGGCCGGCGCCCGCGTGAGATTGCCCTCGCCGCACCGGGGCACGCCGAGCGCCGCGGGCGCGGCGTGCGCCGGCGGCATCGCGCCGCGACGTCGCATCACCGGCGCATCACACGCGACGGCACCGACACGGAGAACCGTTCTGACCGTGAGCTACACCGTAGAGGACCTGCTCAAGCTCTTCGACCTCGAGCAGATCGAGTACAACATCTATCGCGGCCGCAACCGCGACATCGGCAGCGGCCGCGTCTTCGGCGGCCAGGTGCTCGCGCAGGCGCTCGTCGCCGCGCGCCGCACCGTCGAGGAGGACCGGGACGCACACTCGCTCCACGGCTACTTCATCTTGCCCGGCGACCTGAAGACGCCGGTGGTATACTTCGTCGAGCGCCTGCGCGACGGCAAGAGCTTCACCACGCGCCGCGTCACCGCGATCCAGCACGGCCGCGCGATCTTCAACATGTCCGCATCGTTCCAGGTGAGGGAGCCGGGGCCCGAGCACCAGCTCGAGCCGCCCGAGGCCGCGCCGCCGGAGTCGCTCCGCCCCGAGCTGGACCTGATCCGCGAGGGCGCAGACCAGATCCCCGAGTCGCTGCGGCCCGTGCTCACCCAGGACCGGCCCATCGACTTCCGGCTCGAGATGCCGAGCACGCCGTTCCGCACAGGGGCGCACCCGCCCACGCGCCGCATCTGGCTGCGCGCGATCGGCTCGATCCCCAACGACCTCCTCCTCCACCAGGCCGTCCTCGCCTACGCGTCCGACTACGGCCTGCTCGACACCGCGCTCCAGCCGCACGGGCTCAACATCCGCACGCCCAACCTCCAGGTCGCGTCGCTCGACCACGCGCTCTGGTTCCATCGCCCCTTCCGCGCCGACGAATGGCTGCTTTACGTCATGGACAGCCCCGCAGCCGCCGGCGCGCGCGGCTTCGTGCGCGGCAGCTTCTTCACGCGGGACGGCGTGCTGGTCGCGTCCGTCGCGCAGGAAGGGCTCATGAGGCTGAGATAGGGCCAGGGCGAGGGCGAGGGCAAGGGCGAGGGAACGGCGTGAGCATCGGTCGCGGCGTTGGCCGCCCGTTCATCGCTTGATCGGAGACTGCAGGTGAACGGCAACGTGCAGCGTTTGCAGCAGAGGGGTGTTGACGACGACGTCGTGCGCGGCGTCGCCGGCGCGATCGACCGCCGCGCCTTCCTCCAGCGGCTGGCGGGCGCGCCCCGCGCTCGCGGCGCTGCCGCAGGGGCTCGCCGCGTGCGCGGGGCGCGCGCCGGAGCGGCGCGGGCCGCCCAGCCTGCCGCTCAGCGTGGCGAACCATCGCGGCTCCGCGGCCCGCGCCGAGCATGACGTCACGTCCTACCGCGCGGCCGCGCTCGAGGCGTCCGCCGAGTCCGTTGCACGTCGCTCGTCATATCGGTAGTATAGGGGGGGTGTCCGGACGCGGTCAGTGGGCCCGACCTGCCACCGATCGTCTTTTCAGACAACTCCAGGCCAGGAAAGTAGCCCGCCCGCATCCGCCGCTCCAACCACCGCCTCACCCACGGCTCCCAGCCGATCGTCCGTCGCACAGCCCAGGGCGCAGCCCCGAACACCGCGCGCAACTGCCGGATAACTGCGCTCCGCTCGCTGTAGCCCAGCTCCAGCGCCTGCTTCTCCAACGAACATTGTGGGGCGCGCTGTACCCGCAACGCCGTGAACGTTGCTGCGGCCAGGTGCTGCCACGCCCGCGGGGGTGGCAACCGCTCTTCCCGAAACCGCTTCTCTACCTTGCTCTCGCTTCCAAACCCCGCCTCACCGAGTATCTCGCCGAGCATCCGTCGACGGAAGGTGCCCGCGAAGATGCGCTCGATGATCAGGGTCACGAAATCGGAGCCCGCGCCAAGAAGTCGCAACCAGGCCACGATGTCTCCGGGCAAATACTCGGGCTCCGTGAGCTGCCACCGCAACGCCCACTCCACATCCTCGTCTCCCACGATCACACATCGGACCCGGAGGTACGCCGCTACCCGAGCGACCTGGAGAATCTCGCGCGCCGATGCGGCTTCGACGCGCAACGCCAACGGGCACCATGGCAACATCGCACGCACGACGCGCACGCACTCCGCCAGGAGCGGTACGTCCCGCTCGGGCTCGTCAACCCCTAGCGCCACGATTGCGTTGCGCTTGAAGGCGCCCGCCGACGCCGACAAAACGCGCACCGGTTCGAGGCCCCGGTAGGGGGGCTCGATCCAGTAGACCGACATCGGGAGGTCAACTGGGCGCGCGACGCCAGACCCCACCATGACTGAGCGGTGTTACGTCGAGCAGGAAGTTGATAGCCGCCCGTTACAACGATGGGGGCTTTCATCATTTTCGTCAAGCGCAAATTTCTGCGTCAATCCGGCAGCCTCGATTGGCACGCTCTCACCCTCGCCGCCAGTCGCATAGCACCGCGCCACCGATCTCCTGGCTCGGCCAATCCTTGCCTGTGAAGCGACGAGCAAGCTGTCGGCTTGGACCTGGGTGCCGCATCCACTCATGTCAGTGCCGGCATAGCGTTATGGCCGCCGGGAGAGGTGGATAACGTAGGTGGGCGCCCCCATGCGAGGATCAGCCGCCACCGAACGGCCGCGGAGAACCGACGAGGACGCGGCCCGGCACGCAAGCGGCACAGCCGCTAGAAGGCCAGTACCCCCTCCGCAGGCGCGGCTACCGTCTCGGCGGAGAACCGGGTGAACGGGTACTGCACCGTCGCTTCGACCGGGAGAATGTGCCCGGGCCGACCCGCAAGACGGATCAACTCCCGGTGCATGGAGTAGCCCTCGGTGGCATTAACGAGGCGACGAGAGCAAGCGCGACGATGAGATCCCGGCGGGGAGAGCGGCACGTGCCGAAAATCCGCATGCGGCGGCACGCGTTGAGCTGGCCGCGGCTCGCCCTTCACGCAGGAGCCCCCGGGTCAGGGGAACGGGCGGGGCATGGGCATGGGCCATGGCATTGGCCACGGCCAGGCCCCGGTCCCGCTGCCGAGGGCGGCCACGACGCGGCGCCGCACCTCCGGATCCTCGTGCTGCGCGGCGCGGGCTAGGGCCGCATCCGCAGCGGGTTCACCCCGCATGCGTAGCAGCGCCCACAGCGCGGCACGGCGCACGAAGGCGACCGAGTCGGCGAGGGCGCCGGCAAGACGCGGCGCGGCCGCGGCCCCGCCACGGCCGATGTGGCCGAGCGCCCAGGCCGTGCGGTAGCGAACTCGGGCGTCTTGGTCGTCTAGGAGGGCGACCAGCTCCGGCGGCGCCTTATCCAGCGACGCGTACCCCAACCGCCAGGCAGCGCGCTCGCGTACGCGCGCGTCTTCGCTTGCCAGGGCGTCCACAAGTGCATCGATGACGGCCGGATCATGACGCAGCTCCGAGAGCGCCCATACAGCCGTCCTCCTCACGTCGGCAGCCTCGTCGCTCCGTGCCGCCTTGGCGAGCGCCGCGGCGGCCGAAGGCGCTCGGATCTGCCCGAGAGACCAGGCGGCCATCTCGCGGACCGCCACATCCTTCTCCTCCTCAAGCACCCGCACGAGCGTGGGCACGCCAGCCTCCGCACGCCGTCGCCCCAGCGACCAAACTGCCGTCAGACGGTTCTTCGTGACCCCATCCTGCAAAGCGGTCTGGGCGAGTGCCCGGATGACCTCGGCCTCCGCTGTGGAGTTCGTATCCATGACCACGCCGCCTCCTTCCTCGGGTGGCTGCCTAACCTGCGCATCGACCCCCGCCGCCCCGACGACCAACACCAGCGTGGCGCAACCGAGCCATTGCACGCCCCAGTACATTCTCATCGCTCCACTCCTTGCCACACAGCTGCGAAGCACTGCGCCAGCAGCAATTCTGCTCATCCCACTGGCACCGCCTCCCGCTGGCTCTGCCTCACCAGGTCCGCATACAGTCCGCCCAGCGCCATGAGCGAGGCGTGTGTTCCGTCCGCGACCAACCGACCACGGTCGAGAACCACGATACGCGGCAGAGCCCGCACAGACTCGAGCCGATGCGTGATGACGATCGTCGTACGCCCACGCTGTAGTTCCTCCGTCGCCTCCCGAATCGCGGCCTCGGCCGCCGCATCCACCGATGAGGTCGCCTCGTCCAGGAGCAGTACGGGCGCATCCTTCAGCAGCGCACGGGCGATGGCGATACGCTGCCGCTGACCACCGCTGAGGCGTACACCATTCTCGCCGACGACCGTGTCGTACCCGTTCGGCAGCCCCCTCACGAACGCGTCAATGTGTGCAGCGCGTGCGGCGGCCTCGACCTCGGCATCCGAAGCTTCCAGGCGGCCGTAGCGGATGTTGTCGCGAATCGAGCCGGCGAACAGGTAAACGTCCTGGGAGACGATCGCGATATTGCGGCGAATCGATTCCGTGCGCAAGTCACGAAGGTCCACGCCGTCCAATCGAACGCAGCCCGATGTCGGATCGAAGAAGCGCAACAACAGGTGTAGTAGCGTTGTCTTCCCCGCTCCGCTGAGGCCCACGATTGCGACGTGCTCGCCGGGCTCGATACGGAGAGAAAGGTCGGTCAGCACCGGGCGACCCGGCTCGTAATCGAAGCTGACCGCGTCAAACTCAATGCTTCCCCGCGCACGCGGTAGCACAATCGCGCTCGGCGCGTCAATGATCTCTGGCTCCGTATCCAGGAGCTCGAACACTCGCTCCGATGCGCCCACGATCTGGTGCGACCAGGTGTAAAGCCGAATCAGCTCGCTGATGCCCTGCGTGATGTTCTGCGCGTAGAACATAAACGCCACGAAGTCACCAGCGGTAAGCCGCCCCTGCAAGACCTCCCGGCCGCCGTACCAGAAAATTATCACAATCGAAACCATGAACAAGAGTTCAACGATTACGTGCAGAGCAGTCGTCGCAATCGCGACGTTGCGCGTCACCCCATACAGGGCCTGCATCGCGCTGATGTAGCGCCGGACCTCGTAGGCTCCCCGATGGAAGGCCTTGACCAATCGGATGCCGGCGAGTGCCTCGTGGGCAACCGCGTTCGCTTCGGCCTGACGGTCCTGGAGTTGTCGCGACAGCCGTTGCACGCGGGGACCCCAATGTCGTGAAACGAGCGTGGCCACAGGCGTCACGAGGAAGATCACGAGGCTGAGGCGCCAGTTCAGCGCCAACATTACGCCCACGGACCCAACCAGCTTGAACGCTTGCAGGATCAAGGACGTGGACAGGTCCGTGATCGCGCTGCGGATCGAACCGACGTCACTGGTCAGGCGGGATAGCAGGTCACCTGTGCGCTGGTTCGAAAAGTAGCGTAGCCCCAGGGAATGCAGGTGCCGGTATACCCGCGTACGCAGATCGAGCGTAATCCGTTCGCCTGTGAGCTGGAGCACCAACGGCCCGACGAAGTTGAGGGCTGCTCGGAGGACATACAGTCCGAGCAGGAGCAGCGCCAGCTCATCCAGCGAGCTGCGATTGCCTTCGTGAATCGCAGCATCCAGCAGCTCTCGCAGGCCGAGAGGTAGGACCAGAGCGACGCCAACGGACAGCCCTGCGAGGGTGATGCTGAGTGCCAAACGGCGGCGGTACGGCCAACCGAGCCGGAGGATCCTCAGGAGCCGCCGGCCCAACTCGTCTGCGCGTATCCGTTCGCGGGTCTCAGTCGACATTGGCCAGCACCAGTTTGCTATTCAGTGTGAGGCTTTCGGCCGACGGCTCCCGCCGTCTCAACAGCTCGTCCGGCAACAACAGACGCGGGGTGTCCGGGTGGAGCAGTCGGTGCAGCATAAGGGCTATGCCAGCGCTACCCATCGCGTAATCGCAACTGATGCGCAGCATGTCGCGGCCAAGATAGGCGTAGCCCTGGGGCCGCTCGACCCGATGCAGGACCAGCCGCTCGGCCAGGTACCACGCCGAACGTAGGTACAGGTCGTCTCCCGTAAATGCGTACATGTCAAGGAGCAACTCGCCGTAACCTGCCATGCCGTAGTCGTGCCACGTCTTGTTGGTGAAGCGCCGCGAAACGGTGTACGCGCATTTGTCAGCCCACTCCAGGAATCGGCGCTCCCCTGTCACGGCCCAGGCGCGTAGCAGCGCGGTGCCGACGCCTGCAGTCCCAAAGCGCATGTGTGGCGACTTCGGGTCACCAGGACCGGACTTGGTATGCGGGAACCACAGCACGCCAAACGGCAGGTCGACCGCGTAAGACAGGTCGAACTCCAGCGCGCGGACCCCTGCGTCCCGGTACCGCGCATCGCCGGTTGCGCCATAGAGATAGAAGAAAAAGGTCGCGATTCCCGCCTGCCCCTCCCCGTAACCCAACCGCACGTAGCCATCGGCCTCCCAGAACAAGCCTCGCTCCTCGTCCTCCTGCGCACGCTCGAGCAAGCTGTTGCCCGTGCGCCGGGCCTCGTCCAGGAAGTGCTGGTCGCCCGTGCGAGCCCAGCAGCCGAGATTGGCCAGCCCCCATCCGGCGTCACCGTAGTAGAGGTTGGGGAGCGTCCCGAGTGCTTCGCTGTCTGCTGCCGCCTCCATGATCTCCCTCGCGCGCGCCTCCTCGCCCGCATCCAGTAGCAGGAGGGCGACGCCGCCCGCCCCGGCGAAGAGCGACGGCGGGAGGCGGCGTGTGCGCAGGTGGTCCAGGATCCACGCGAGGTCGCGCTCAGGGATCTCCCCGGTCGCGCGGAGCAGCAGGTAAGCGGTCCCCGCGGCGCCGTACTGAATATTGACCGGGTTCGTCTGGAAGATCTCGCCGGATGCCGGCCATAGCCGGTCGTGTCGGTCGTAGACCGCGAGCGCCCGCGTGTAGTCGATCACCCCATCGATCGTCCGAGCGACATCCTCCTTGAGCGCTGGCTGCGGATTCGGTCGCCATGGCGGCCGCGTGCCGGGTGGAAACAGCGGTGCGGTATCCGTTGGCGCCTCCAGCGAGTCCAAGGCCTCCAACGCCCGCTCAGCCGTCCAGCGTCGCTCGACCTCCGGGTGCGTCAGATTCTCGATGATGTCCAGAAGACCCGCCGGCTGCCGGCAGTCCTCCAGGTCCATAGCTAGCGACCGCAAGACACCCTTTCGGTTGAGTTCATAGCCTGGCGCGGTAAAGGCGATCATGTCCAGCAGCAGGACGCCGAGCGCGTAATAGTCATCCTCCACGCGGGGAAGCCGGTTATTCATCTGATCGGGCGACGCGTAGCCGGGCGTCCAGCCCGCGACGGGTGGATCGTCGCCGTCTAGTTCGTAGGCGAACTCGAAGTCAATGAACTTGACCCGCCCCTCCTCAGTGAACAATACGTTCGTTCGCGTCATGTCCCGCAGCACGATGCCCCGCTCGTGGATCGTTCGCAGCCCGTTGATGATTTCGCGCGCGGTTTCGCGGATGCCACGGAACATCGAGGCCGGATTCGCATCGTCGGCGAAGGCGAAATCCATCGCGTATCCCCACAGCGACTCCGCGTCCAACTTCTCCTGGACGAGAAACGAATGCTCCCACTCCGTAAAGAGATCGATGAACTCCGGCGCAAGGCCGGTGCCACTCAGTTTGCGGAGGATCCGAGCCTCCTTCTCAAGAAGCCGTTCGGCGTCGTAGCCCGTGCTCGCACGCGCGAGCATCGGGCGCGCCTCGCGGATGACTACGTCTCTCTCCGCTACGGAGTCGAACGCCTGGTAGATGCCGCCTACACTTGAGAACTTGATCGCCATCTTGACTTGATAGCGACCGTGGAGCAGCACACCGTCTTCGCCGGGTGGGGTAGGCGGCGGCTCGGGGTTGAACGGGTCCTCGACCCAGGGCGGGAGCCGGAAGTACGCGGCACGCTCATCCGTGAATCGCTCACCCGTCGGCGAGATTAGAGTGGGCACACGAACCCCGTACGCATTCACAACCGGCCGACTGTAGTGCTCGCCGTACCGGTAGAAGACGACGCGGCTATCTTTGTATGGGCGATCAGACAGGATGTAAGGCCCGACCAACCCACGGGTGGCCTGGTAGCAGGCCTCGATGATTTCCTTGAAGCTGTCCAGGTCGGCCGGGTAGATCGTGATGAACTTACCGGCGCCCGTACGCGGCCAGTTCTTCGTGAGCGAGAGGGCAAGCATCCGCTTGTCCGAGCAGAACTTGAAGCTCACCCCGCGTTCGATGACAACCGGCGCCACGCGGCGTAGCACATCCTCTCCATCATCGACGCTCGCCGAGACGTGAATCTTCCAGCCCTCGTGCAGCAACGGCGCCTCGCGCTGACGCACGTTCGTCCAGAAGCCGCCCACACCGAGGACCCACCGGTCATCAAGGTAGGGCTTGACAATCGCGAGGTACTCGTCGCTCGGCCTGTAGCGGTCAAGGGTTTCGAAGAACTCCGGATGCAGCAGCGTGTAGAAGTAGCCCGAGCCAGTAGCCACCGACGTGCCCCTCCCTTTGGAGATCTCGCTGATGATGCTACTCGAGGCGGCACCCGTACTCGCCGCCAACCGCGGACGGCCGGCGCCGGCGAAACCGCTGCAGTCTAATCCAGGAACTGAACCTCCGGCACAGGATCGCTTTGCTGTGAGACGCAGCTCGCGTTGGACCGACAGCTCTGGTGAGACGCGCAGCTGATATTGGAGTCACTGCAGTTGCCTTCGAATCCAGCAGCAGGCAACATTTGAAGCGCGAGCACGTTCATCATATGTCACCTCCTGCAGTCGGCTTACCGACGCTCATATCCCACGGTGCCTTCAGCGCCAGGCGAATCGTCACAGCCCGTTTCCTGGCAGAGCCGCGGAGCACGGCTGAGTCGACTCGAAACTGACGTCGAGCCGTCAACTGACGGCCGATTCCTCGGGCCCAGCCCCTACTACGCCCGGCACACGGGGCAAATGGATTCGCTGCCCTACTTGTTGCGCTGTTCTTTGCCGCTGCTCGCGGAGCTCGCCTCGTACCAAGTAGGCGGCTCACTCGCCGACCGGCCGCCGGAGCCGACGCGTCGCGCCCGGGTCTCCCCCTTTCGGGTGGGCTACAACCGCGTCAGCATCCGGCACGGGGACGGTGCTGCATCATTCGAACACCGGCGGCTCGCCTCCCCCATCCCCGCTCACGTTGGACTTGCAGCTCGCAGCCGACTTGCAGCTTGCATCCGAGCAGCAGCTCACACTGGACTCCGAGCAGCACTGCCCCAGTCCGGTGGCCGGTAGCATCTGCAACATCAGGACTGTTTGCATTAGCGCCCTCCGTTAGATGACCTCCGTGGTGATGGGTTCGCCCCGGCTCACGCCGGAGATGCAACTGGTGCCCGACTCGCAACTGTTGTGTGACTCGCAGCTCACGTTTGACTTGCACTCCATCTCAAGACCGGCCGCCGGCAGCATCTGCAGCCACAACACGTTCCGCATGGCTGACCTCCCGGTGAATGGTACGGGCGGCTCAGCGGCTCCACTCCCTCCTCAGCCGCCTTCCGCAGACCGCCTCACACCGCAATCACCTGCGTTGTGATCGTCGTGATCGGCTCCCCGCGGCTCACATCGGAGAGACAGCTGGTCCCCGAGTCACAGCTGTTCCATGAGGCGCAACTCAAAGCCGAGTTGCATTGCAAGGTCTCGCCCGCGACAGGCAGGACCTGCAGAGATAGTACGTTGCGCATAGCTCAACCTTCTCCCGAGACGAGGCCGCGCGTCGAGGCTACTGGATTTCGGGCTCCGTCATGACGCGACTCCAGAATGAAAAGCAGCTCTGGTCCGAGCGGCAGCTAATGTCCGAGTCGCAACTGACCTGGGAGCCATCACAGACCACAGTCAGCCCGTGCGCAGGCAGCATCTGAAGCGACAGCACAGTAAGCATCCAGGCCTCCTCCGGCGTGCTTCGCGGTCAGCCACGATCGATCGCGATCTCGGGCTGGCTATTCTGCGACGCACAACTCGTATTCGAACGGCAGCTCGCCACCGAGTGGCAGCTCACGGCCGAGTCGCTGCAGGCCATGCCGAGGCCCGCAGCGGGCAGCATCTGCAAGGAAAGGACGCTGTTCATACTCTGCCTTCCTCCGCCATGCGTAGGTTTCCGCGTAGTGCCCTAAGCGGGAAGTCGCACAGAGTTCGGCCGCCCCGGCCCGGCCGCCGGCCAGGGCTATTCAAGCTGAGGGATGGATCGGCTGATATCCGACAAACAGCTCGTCTGCGATTCGCAGCTCAGTTGCGAGTTGCAGCTGATGTCCGACACGCACTCGGCGCTCATTCCGGTTGCCGGAAGCATCTGGAGCGACAGTACGTGGCCCATTGGCCCCTCGTCGTCTGATCAGTTCGGGTTACTCTAACAGCTCGGCCTTTGGCTTACTCACGTCGGAAACGCAGCTCGCGGTGGACTCACAGCTCGTCGAGGACTGGCAACTGATGTTTGAAACGCACTCGAGGCACAACCCCGCCGCAGGTAGCATCTGAAGCGAAAGTACGTTGCGCATTGGAACCCTCCTTCCCTCGGATTGTGGTTGGCGCGATGTTCAGCGCGATCCCGGCACTTTGCGTCTGCCGCCGGGTGCCGGCTGACGACAACGATGTGGCAGCGGCAACGTACTGTGAACCGATCTCGAATGGCGTTGAAGCTGGGGGCCAATGTGCAGACCTCTCCCGATGCCATCAGTGGCCTGACCCGCACCTATTCCGTTTCATGCCACTGTTGGGCAGTGAGGTGGCTATCCCCGACCCGCGGCCCCACCTACAAGTCTCGAGCAATGGTCCGCCGCACCGCCCGCGTTGCGGCGAGTGCCGGGGATCTCGCCGGTCATTTCACCGTGCCAGCTCTTACCTATGTCGTTCACACACCTCTGCAGTTTGATCTCCGGATCCCTTGTCCGTGGTTCGCCGCAGCGCTTCGATCTCCATTCGTCGCGGTCCGTAACCCTCCTGGCGCGCCTGCTTGAAGGTCCCCCGGTTTACGCTTGTCCCTTGCCGGCGCCGGGCAGCGGTCTCGGCCCCTGTATAGCACTGGCGGTTCTACGACACCTGTGAAGAGCGGCCTGTCCTGACCCACAAGCGCCAGCGACCATGCCGTCAGCGGAAGGAGTTGGCGGCATTCCGTCGAGCGCCCGCCGGGGTCGGTCTCGAGGTCGAAGAGGAGCTCGTCGTCCTCCGTGGGGAGGTACCTCCAGTCGCCGCCGCGCATGGCCTTGTGGCGCGTGTGCTGGTAGGGACGCCAGTACAGCTCGGGCGAGACGCGCGACCGCAAGCACGTCCAGTCTGACCTGTTCGAGCGGTTCAGGGCCACGTACGCGCCGCGGTGGGACGCGGAGGTGCTGGAGCCCGTGGCGCCGGATCCGCCACGGGCGTGATGCGGGACACGGCGAGATCGGCAGCCACATCCCTGAATTCGTTCCCCCAGAGGTACACGGCCACGAGGCGCTACGCCCCGGAGCACGCGTGCACGGCGCCAGCATTCCACCGCACGTTCCGGCGCGTACAACCGCACGAAACTCTCGTCCGTCGCAGTGTCACGCGCCAGGGCAACGAATCGGCCGTCCGGAGAAACCCGGCCGGGAACGCGCCGCCTTCGATCACGACGGAATCCACCGCGCCCGTCGCGGGGTGAACGACCCACACGGTCATCGGGTCGTCCTGCATCGAGAGCGGCCGCCACGGCTCGAGCCAGACGAAGCCGTCCGGGGCGACCGTCATGTCGCTCCACTGCCGCCGGGCGGTCGGCTGCACGCGGCGCAGCTCTGTCCTGCTCACGCCGGTTCGGGCCATGATACCGGCGATAACTCTCGCTCCCGCTCCAGCGGCGCCTCGTCCTCGGCGGTGCATGCGACAGCCTGTGCTCCTCGCGCCAGGCCGTTCAGCGCTCACCGCTGCTGCTGACGGTCGCGACCTGCAACGCCTGCGACGTACTCGGCCGTCCCGCCGCCGCGCCCACTGCCGCGGCCCTACTCGGGCCGATTGCCGCGCACCGATCGCACACTTACCGTTGATCGGGGACAGTGATAGCGCAGCCGGTACAACGCGGGCTCTTCGAGGATATCGGTGAAGAGCAGTTCTTCCTGGCCCGCGAGCGCCAACGACCACGCCGTGAACGGGAGGAACAGGCGGCACTCCAGCGTACCCGTGGGCCCGATCACATCGACGGCTTGCGCGGGAACGCGGTACTCCTTCGAGCCGAGCCGCGCCGTCTTCGCAGCGACTGCCGTGAGCACGAACAGCCGACCCGCGGCGTCCAGCTCGATGTCGTACGTGATCAGCTGAGCGTCGCCAGCGGGCAGCGGCGAACGGCTCGTGGCATACTCGGCCGGCGCCGGCGGATCGAACGCCAGGGGCCTCGGGAAGCTTTCTGCCCTCTGGCCACTCGCCGTGAACCGCTCGACGTGCGGCTCGAACGGCCAGGCCACGACGATGCTCCCATCGCGGGGGTCGCGGGCGACGCGAACGTAGTTGCCGAGTATGGGGATCACGACGCCCTCGTACGGGCGCGGCGCACCGAACTCCCCAATCGACTCGCCCGAATCCAGTGACACGACGGTGATCAGGGAGTCGCCGCGCAGCATGGGGCGGCCATCCACGAGCGCGAAATTCTGGCCGAACGCCGCGGCGTACATCACGCGCCGTGTCGGGTCGATCGTCGCATCCTGGGCGCCTCGCGCGTAGGGAATGGACCGAACGAATCTGCCTTCGCGATCCAGCGCCTGGATGCGGCCGTTCCCTTCATCCACGACCCAGATCGTGTCAGCCACCTGCCCGAACACGCTGGGCTGCTTCAGCTCGCCGGGGCCAGAGCCGGCAACCGCGAGCGTGTCGACCCGTGTTCCCCTGAACCGATACAGTTCGGAGTTCCCGCGGTCCAGGACGTACACGGCGCCCTCCGGACCTTGCATCACGGCGACCGGCTCGTACAGCTCGACGCCTGCCCGCGCGGAAAGGGTGTCCACCGAGAGCAGGCGTCCCTCAGGGATCGGGTCGCCTCCCTCGCCGCACCCCGCGGCGGCAAGGCATACGGCCAGGAAGTGTCTCGCGCGCCTCCGCATCGTCAGTTGCCGGGATCCGGCACCGACCTGTCGAGGAGAGCCCTGTACCACAAAGGGGAGTGGACGATGTAGCAAGAAACGCCGCCGGCTGCCGGACCGCGCGGCCCAGGAACCCCGCGGTCACACGTCGGCGTCCGCAGCGCGCCAGGCGGCCGGGACGCGGTCCCGGCGATCATCCTCCTCGTGCCGCCGGTCGAGCCCGCGGAACCGCCTCTCGTGCCACCGCTGCTGTTCGCGGCGCAACCGCTCCTGCTCGCGCTGCAACCGCTGCTGGTGGCGCCGCAGCTCCCGTTCGAGGTCGCGCAGCGCGCGCTCGAGCGTGCGCTCGACGGTTCGCTCCACGTCGCGCCCGAGCCGGTCCATCTCGCGCCCGTCCGGCACTGCGGCGCGCAGCTCGCGCTCGACCTCCGGGGCCAGCTCGCGTAGCAGCAGACCCGACAACGCTTCGAGCCAGCCGCGCGGCACCTCGATCGTGTTGTCCGCGATGCGCGGTCGCGGGCGCCACCTGTCCCACCACGGCCGCCACCACGGCCACCAGTCCTCGTCGTCCGCGATCCGGCGCATGATGGCGCCCCACGCCGCGGCCGGCGCCGTGCCGCCCGTCGCGCGCGCGGCGATCGGCCGCGGGCGGTCGAAGCCGATCCAGATCCCCGCCACGCGCC